>Ga0335081_10019896_pt1 | contig 10858 bp, 8 predicted proteins | sample Lox_Sample_35_FD_206713 | JGI IMG/M metagenome (GOLD analysis project Ga0335081, IMG submission 206713) | Soil microbial communities from Loxahatchee National Wildlife Refuge, Florida, United States - Lox_Sample_3.5 | ecosystem: Environmental > Terrestrial > Soil > Wetlands | place: USA: Florida... | reverse complement strand
TGCCGCGGCATGCGATGCTTCCAGTCCCAGCACCCGCACTTCCCCTTCCGGAGTGGCCCTGGCCGATTCCTCCATGCGTGCCGCAGTGGCAGCATCTCCGTGCAGAATCGCCGACTCAGCCAAACTGGCATAAAGGCCGTTACTCTTGATGTTGCGCTGCTGCGCCTGAGCCAACAGCGCGTCTGAATTATCCAAGCGTCCGAGCCCGCGGTAAGCGCCCGCCCCAACGAGGTAGCAGTTGACAGTGTCAGGCTGAAGACGGACCGCCTCCAGGCAATTGTCGACTGTTTTCTCGTAGCGTCCCAGCTGCAGATATGCCACCGCAACATTGATGCGGGAAACGTCATCGCGCGGATAGGTCTGCTTCATCAGCTCCCAAGCCTGAATTGTCTTTTCTATTTGCCCAATGTCGAAATAATAGTAAGCCGTGATGTAGAGCCGTTCGTACTCGCTGGTCTGGTCGCGCAATTCAAAGGCCCTGGCGACTTCTCTAGTCGCCAGAGAAAGTTGGCCGATATTTCCGCCCACGACACCGAGCCGCAAATGCGCCAACGCGAAGTTTGGATCGAGTTCGATTGCACGTTGATAGAACGGTATCGCTGCGAGGTCTTCCAGCTTGTTGTGCTGTTCGTCTCCGAGCGTGAACGCTTTTAATGCTTCAAGCGAAGAAGTGGTGGCTTGGTCCAGAGGCTTGTCGAATTTCTGCACCGAGGCGAGCGACTCGCCCAGTCTCCCGCGAAGTTTGGTGGCGGCCTCGCCCAGACTGCCCAGCACTGCATCTTTTCCACTTGCTTGCTGCTGAGCTTGGCCGAGCGAATCTCCGGTCGAAGCATTGACGGCTTCGAGGGTGATGAGATATTGGCTGCCCACTGCAGCAATGGATCCCGTAAGCATCGCCTTGATGCCGTCACGCTGGCAGATTTCGCGGCCGATGTCGCTGGTGACGATTTGATCCGCCGGGCGCCCCATATATTTCAATGTCTTCTGCACTTGCTGCTCGGGAACGACGTTAAGAAAAGGCGATTGCTGCAGATCGACGGCCAAGGCTTTTTTCAACGTGCCATCGAACACTGCGTCACCGGTGGTATTCACAAAATCAGTCACCAGAATCGAATCTTTTTCGGTGATGGCATGCGGGCGGTGCTGGTAAAGATAGAATCCAACTGCGCCTACGACACAGACCACAGCCGCCAATGCCGCATACTGCCATTTTGACCGCGAGGGCGTGCTAACAGTCGCTCCAGAACCTGACCTTACCGGTGCGGGAGCCGATGCAACTGCGGTACTGCCACTAGCTGCCACTGCGATCGACCCGCTTTTTGCGGCTGCTCGATTTCCAGAGCCGCTGCCAGATGCAGCGGCCGGTGCGGTCTCTCCAACCTCCAGCACCGGAGTCCGTCCAGAGTCCATTTCCTTTCGCACACGTTTCAAATCGGCGCGCGTATCGGCCGCGTTCTGATATCGCAGTTCACGATCTTTATCCAGAGCTTTGTTGATGATCTCTTCGAGCTTTGTTGGGATCCCAGGGTTTATGCGTACGGGTGGAACCGGGGTGCGTTCCAGGATCGCGTGGAAGATTACGGCCGATGTTTCGCCGCGGAAAGCAACCATCCCTGTTGCCATTTCATAAAGAACGCCGCCGAATGAGAAAAGATCGGTGCGACGGTCGAGGTCTTTCCCTTTCGCCTGCTCTGGCGACATATACGCCACGGTGCCCACGGTCGAGCCGGGGCTGGTAAGGTACTCTTCGTTTACGGCAGTCGGGGCGGCTGTCGCCTGGTCGGAGCGGGAGGCGGCTGGCGCTATCTTTGCAAGGCCGAAGTCGAGAATCTTGGCGTGACCTCGGTCCGTTACAAAGATGTTGGCAGGCTTGATATCGCGATGGATGATTCCTTTGGTATGAGCGGCGTCAAGCGCATCGGCAATCTCGATGGCAATCGCCAGCAGGAATTCCATTTCCAATGGCCGGCCCGTGATCTGATGTTTGAGCGTCGAACCTTCGAGATATTCCATGGCGATGAAGGCCTGACCGTTCTCTTCGCCAATGTCGTAGATCGTGCAGATATTCGGATGGTTGAGTGCCGACGCGGCCTGCGCTTCTCGCTGGAAACGGCTGAGCGCCTGGGGGTCTCGCGCAACTTCATCGGGCAGGAATTTGAGGGCAACAAAGCGATGTAGCCGGGTGTCCTCGGCCTTGTACACCACACCCATGCCGCCGCCGCCAAGCTTTTCGAGGATGCGGTAATGTGAGATCGTCTGCCCGAGCATAGGGTTGAAATCTTACGGCCCGCAGTAGGGCAAGTCAACGAAGAGCATCGGCAGGTGGTGGGTCAGTTTGGAATCAGGGAGCATTGAGCGGGGCGTTTCGATTCGCCTTGCGAATTGAAGGGTGCAGTCGAAAGATCAGCTTCCTGACAGAACTTAGAGATAGGGTCGTCGGGAATTCTTTTGGTTTTGCTTAACAGAATGCCTTTCTGATTCCCTACAGGTCCGTGAGGGTAGAGGGATCCTTCGGCTGGGTAGCTACTTCGCTGCGCGAACCAGCTACTTCGCTCAGGATGACATTGGTTTTTTTAAACTGACCCACTACTCATCGGTACGACTACCTGCCTGCGGCCGAGAGCGCCCATTGCGCTCTGACCCATGAGACGACATATGCCAGGTTCAGAGGCAGAGTCCACGATATCTGAGTCGGCGAACGGCTCAGCCGTTTGGCCACACTGGATAGAGAATAGAAGCGCTCGTTCGCATATCGAAATCCGGCCAGGAGTTCGTCAACGCTCATTTGCTTCGGCTGAAATACCACGTCGCTGCGTGCATTGTACTTTCGCCAGTCTCGGGTCAATATGCGTCCTTGGGCATCCAGTCTTTCAAACAGCGGCGTACCTGGATAGGGCGTCAGGATATTGAAGGTCGCGTTCTGGATGCCAGTCTCCTCCAGAAAATCAAGGGTATCCCTGAAGATCGCGGGAGTGTCGTGGTCAAAGCCAAAAACAATCCCGGCTTGCACGGCAATGCCGTGTGCATGGACCCGCTCGATGATGCGGGCATAATCCGCGACGCGATTGAACCCTTTGCGTACCTCCTCCATGCTCAACTCGGAGACCGACTCCAGGCCTAAGAACAACTGCTTGCACCCACTTTTGGCTGCCGCCTCCAAGAGTTCCTCATCTCGGGCCGCTTGGATGGTGGCTTGGCTGCTCCACCATTTGCGATAGGGCGCGATCGCAACAAATAGCTCTTTGGCATATTGCTTATCCGCCGTGATGTTGTCGTCCCAAAAGATGATTCTCTTCCCCGGGAAAGAACCATATTCCGCTGCAACTTCGGCGATGGGACGCTTACGCGGGCCCTGCGGATACATGCGCACAATCGAGCAAAAATCGCAGTGGTTCGGGCATCCCCTGGTGGCAAACAGGACGCCGCTCGTGAAATCGCGGCGGTGATAGAGCGCTTTTCGAGCCATGGGAGCACCTACCAGAGACACTGGGTCACCCTGCCGGTACACCCGACGATAGGTCCCACGGACGAAACTATCCAGGAACTCCTCCCAAAGGCCTTCGGCTTCGCCCACAAAGATCACGTCAGCATGCCGTCCTGCTTCCTCCGGCAGTGAGGTCACGTGCGGGCCGCCCATCACCACGCATGCTCCTCGCGACCTGAACTGGGCCGCCAGATCGTAGGTGTGATAAGCACTCGGCGTATGAAAAGTAATGCCAACGACATCAGGTCGATCCGTAACGTCGATGACTTCGGCCTCTTCATCGACGTGAGCTACTTGCCAACCGGAGGGAACCCTGGCGGCCAGATACGGCATGGTGATCTGCTGGAAATTCAGGAACCGGGACCTTCGCGCCTTGCGAATCTCATCCGAGGATGCAGTGATTAGTAGAAGTTTCGGCATGGCAAATAGAACTCGCCAGCTCGCTCTGTTGCTCTCGCGTCTGTTTGGCAAAGCAGAAGGCAACCGGCAGCCTTACGTCGTCGCCGCGGACTCTGGCATTGGTCTCCCCGAGCGTGCCGTACGAATGAACCGCCGAGCACCGGCAAAAACGCGGAATGCCCCCTGATCACCAAATATGAATAGCATACCTTTCTTTGTGATGCCGTATCCTTCTTCCGGCGGGCACTGTGCCGAACGCCGATATAACGTCAGCAAATCCGAGGTGGCGAAAGTCCATCAGGCTAGCCGCTTGATCTGAATTTTATCGTTGACAACATCGGCAGTTTGCAGCAGAGATATTAATGACTTTCTTTATGCAGAGGGCATTGTACGGGCGCATGGTGTTTGGGGCATCGGCCGTATTGTTCGGCGTTATCGCACTGTTGTGGCACGACGTAGAGACTTGGCAAGAGTGCCACTATATCTGGAGCCTGCCTTTGGGCATGATCATCGGGGTCTGTCTCATGGCCGCTCAAGTTGCGGGTGGGATCGGGATACAGTTCCCGCGCACCACGCGCCTGGGTTCGGTGGTTCTCGGCGTTGTCTATTTGCTCTTCTCATTGATGTGCATCCCGAGTATCAAAGCCGCGCCCAAAGTATATGGGCAGTATGCAGCTTTCTTTGAACAGTTCTCCTTGCTCTGCGGTGCGATTGCCCTGTACGCGGCGACTGAGGTAAGTGCGGCAAGGGCAGCAGTGTCCGGGCGGGTGGCGTGGCTTGGACTGGGAGTCTGCACGATTTCCTTTACGTTGGCTCAGGTGTTCTATCTTCGTGAGACGGCTACGTTGGTTCCCAAGTGGATTCCACCCAACCAGATGTTTTGGGCGATAGTGACGACCGTGGCGTTTGCCCTCGCGGCGATTGCCATTCTCATCAATCGCCAGGCGCGGCTGGCGATGCGTCTGATGACGCTCATGCTGGCACTGTTCGGCCTATTGGTTTGGGTTCCGCGCCTTATCGCTCACCCGAAAGTCCATTTGAACTGGTCCGAATTCGCCCTGACTTTCCTTATTACAGGGGCTGCCTGGATGGTAGCAGAGTTGAAGTGTTTCTGATTAGGGATGCTTGCGCCGCCCCATTCTCGGCACGCAGCCAGCCTCCGCAAAGACCGCGGAAGGCTAGGGCACCCGCCTGAGGCTGCGTTTGGGCTGGGAGGTGGCTAGGGTTCCACTTTCCTCAGCCGAAATTTCCGAGTAGCGGTTCGTCCGGTATAGCTGGCTTGGACCAGAATGGCGGCGTCGGGCAGGGCGGATTCATCTACGTCGATGTGCATCTCGGCCTCGCCGTTATTTCCAGTGACAACTTGGGTGTAGAACGGGGCAGCCTCTGGGCGGGCGAACCGGACAGTCAGGCGGGCGCCTTCCACTCCCGTGCCTCCATCGGTGACCCGCAGCCGCATCTGCAAACGGCGTTCGTTGTGGACTGAGCCTGCGTTTAACCACTGCAGATCTAATTCTTTGATCGCGGCTAACATTTCTGGGGTGTCGCGTTTGTCAAACACCTCGTTCACTCGTCCTTCGCGGATGGCATCGAGAACCATCCTATGCTGATCGCGCAGGATTTGTTCTTTGTCCTGATCAGTAAAACCACTCTCAGCCGCTTTGTCGGCGTAAGATGTCGCCCGCTTGCCTATGCAACGCCCGCGAACGAAGACCTGCGTCTGCAACAGGAGTTCATTCTCGCGCGCCTCGCTCTGCACATGGTAGACGGTGTCTTCATGCTTGATATCGGTATTAAAGCCAAAGATCATTTTCGCTGACTCACGTGCAACACTAACGACGCTTACGACAGAGGCACTGCCCTAATTCCACCACGAAGGAACACGAAGAAGACATCGAGCCAAAGGGCGTTCGTGGGCCTTCGTGCACTTGGTGGTTATAAGCTGCAGGACTGTATCGAGCACCTCGGTCGCTTGACACTTCCTCGCTGCGAAATCTAACCTAGAGTGTTTCACTGTTACTTGGCTGCGAATTATATATAGCTCTCCTATGCCGGACAATTACTTTGCCCGCTACCTGCCCTTACTTATTCATTTCTTTCTGGTGGGGGTGCTGGCGACAGCCATCGTACTACTGTCGTGGCTGGTTGGATATCGTCGGCCCACGCGGGCCAAACTCTCTCCTTATGAATGCGGTATGACGCCCATGGGCGACGCCCGCGAACGCTTCTCGGTGAAGTTCTACCTGGTAGGCATGCTCTTTATTCTGTTCGATGTGGAGGCAGTCTTCCTTTATCCCTGGGCAGTGATCCTGCGCGAGTTGAAGATGTTCGGCTTTTGGGAAATGCTAGTGTACATCCTTATTGTTCTCGTCGGCTTTTTCTATATTTGGAAAAAAGGTGTTCTCGATTGGGGGCCAGCTTCATCTACAAAAGGTGAGGTATAAGTGGCGCTGGCACCTGCGATCACCGATCTCGAGCAACTGAAAGCTCATCCCGCGATTGCCCGTTTACTTTCGTGGAGTCCCACCGCGGTGGAGGGTGCGAAGTTCGACCGCGAGGAAATGAGCATATATGTTGAGCGCTCTTCCATTCGCGAAGCCTGCGCTTTATTAAGGGATGACTCGGCCTGCCCGTTCAACTTTCTGTCTGACGTAACCTGCGTGGACTGGTATCCCTCGGAACCTCGTTTCGAAGTCATTTATCACCTTCTGTCAATCCCGCAGAAGGAGCGGGTGAGACTTAAGGTGAGGCTTAACGGAGACGCGCCAGCGGTTGAATCCGTCACCTCGGTTTGGCCCGCGGCGAACTTTTTCGAACGCGAGGTGTTCGACCTGTTCGGGATTGGTTTCACTGGCCATCCTTATTTGCGGCGCATCCAGATGCCGGAGAACTGGGAAGGGCATCCACTTCGCAAAGACTATCCCGTGGAGGGCTATCGCTAGTTCTGATGGCCCACCTTACTGCAATGCCGACGCTCGACCCCGGCCAGGACCGCACGATGATCCTGAATATGGGGCCGCAGCACCCGTCTACGCATGGCGTGTTGCGGGTGATTCTGGAAATCGATGGCGAAACCGTTATCCGCATCATGCCGGACATCGGGTACCTGCACACTGGCATTGAAAAAACCTGTGAAGCCAAGTTTTATCAGCAGGTGGTGCCGCTCACCGATCGCATCGATTATCTTTGCCCTCTGACCAACAATCTTTGTTATTGCCTAGCGGTTGAGAAGCTGCTTGGGTTGGAAATTCCTCCCAAAGCGCAGTGGATGCGCGTGCTGCTGAACGAATTGACGCGGATTAATTCCCATCTCGTGTGGCTAGGCACGCACGCCATGGACATCGGCGCGCTGACGGTCTTCTTGTATTGCTTCCGGGAGCGCGAAAACATCCTGCGGTTTTTTGAAGCGGTAAGTGGCCAGCGCATGATGACTTCTTACTTCCGCATTGGCGGACTGGCGCTAGAGCCGCCATTGGACTTCTTTGATCGTGTGCGCGCTTTCGTTGAGCGCTTTCCTGCCAAGATCGATGAGTACGAGAATCTGCTCACGGCGAATCCCATTTGGTTAATGCGAACCAAAGGTGTTGCTCGAATCAGCGCAGAGGACGCCATTGCACTGGGGGCAAGCGGGCCGACGCTGCGCGGTAGCGGCGTCGATTTCGATCTGCGCCGCGACATGCCGTATTCAAGCTATGACAAGTTCAAGTTCAACGTGCCGGTCGCGCAGGAAGGTGACGTGTTCGCGCGCTATCAGTGCCGGGTTCAGGAGTTGCGGGAATCAAACAAGATCGTGCAGCAGGCGCTGGATGGCATGCCTTCTGGCCCCATTAAGGCCGATGCTCCCAAAGTGGTTCTCCCGGATCGCGAAAAGATGAAGACGCAGATGGAAGCCCTTATCTATCACTTTAAGATCATTACTGAGGGCTTCTCGGTACCGGCTGGCGAGGTTTACCAGGCCGTGGAGTCGCCGCGCGGCGAGATGGGATATTACGTGGTCAGCGATGGCACGGCTAAACCGTATCGCGTGCACATGCGGTCGGCATGCTTGGCGAATCTGCAGCTGTTGCCCGCGATGTGCGAAGGACATTTGATTGCCGATGTGGTGGCGGCCATTGGCTCTATCGACATTGTTTTAGGCGAGATTGATCGCTGATTCGCTCTGTGCCCCTCTGCGTCCTCTGTGATTATGTTTTTCTTAACCGCAGAGTACACGGAGAACACAGAGGAAATCCGAAGCAAATGAGATTCTCTGATCAATTCGAGCAGCGGTTCGCGGAAATGATCAAACATTACCCGACCCAGCGATCTTTGCTGGTTCCGACACTCCTTTATGCGCAAGACGAAATCGGATATCTAAGCGATGAAGTCATTCGGGAGATCGCCGGGCGGGTTGATTTAACCGAACTCGAAGTTCGCAACGTGATCAGCTACTACTCCATGTTGACCACCAAGCCTCGGGGACGTTACAACGTACAGGTCTGCACCAATATTGCGTGCCTGCTACGGGGCGGTGAAGCGATCTTGGATCACTGCAAGATGAAATTGGGAATCGGGAACAAAGGCACAACTGCCGATGGCATGTTTTCGCTCGAAGAAGTTGAGTGTATCGGGGCGTGCAGCTGGGCCCCCGCCGCGCAGGTAAATTACGACTTCCACGAGAATCTTACGCCGGAGAAGATGGACAGGGTTTTGAAAGAATATTTGGAGGAAGGAACGCAATAGGGATTGGTAATTTTGCAATTTGTAATTTGGTAATTGGCGGCTACTCGGCTTAATCGCTTTTCAAATTACAAATAACCAAACTAAAAAATGGCATCGCTTGTTTCCCATCCCGACGAAGTAAAGATCGTGTCCAAGCGATTTGGCCGGGGTGCGACCGATATCGACCGCTATTTGGAGCTCGATGGCTATAAAGCGGTGCAAAAAGCGCTGAGTATGTCGGCGGACGAGATCGTCACGCAGGTGAAGGATTCGGGCTTGCGGGGACGTGGCGGAGCCGGGTTCAACACCGGCTTGAAATGGTCGTTTGTGCCCAAGCAGTCGGCAAAACCAAAATACATTCTTTGTAACGGAGATGAAAGCGAACCGGGCACCTGTAAGGACCGTTTGATTTTCGAGCACGATCCTCACTCGGTAATCGAGGGAGTGGTGATCGCCGGAATCGCTGTCGGATCGCACACAGGCTACATCTACATTCGGGGCGAATATCGCTACCTCTCCAACATCATGCAAAAGGCAATCAAAGACGCCTATGCGAAGGGCTTTTTAGGCAAGAACATTTTCGGCAGCGGCTACGATTTCGACGTGTACTGGCATGGTGGTGCGGGAGCGTACGAAGTCGGAGAGGAGTCTGCGCTGATGGAGTCGCTAGAGGGCAAGCGCGGCATTCCGCGGATTCGGCCTCCGTTCCCCGCGGTAGTTGGCCTCTGGGGTGGGCCAACGGTCATCAACAATGCTGAGACGCTGGCCAGCGTGCCGCACATCATCTTGGGTGGAGCGGATTGGTTTGCCAAGCTGGGTCCGCCGAAAAACGGCGGCACACGGCTCTTTTGTCTTGCAGGACATGTCAATTGTCCCGGAGTTTATGAGCTGCCCATGGGATACAACCTCAAGAAGATGATCTACGAGGTGGGTGGCGGAATCCCGAACGGACGCAAGCTGAAGGCCGTGGTTCCGGGTGGATCCAGCTGTCCGCTCCTGGCCGCGGACGAAGTCGATGTCTCCATGGATTTTGATTCCATGATGAAAGCTGGCTCGATGCTGGGCTCTGGCGGGGTTGTCATTGCCGATGACACAACCTGCATGGTGAAATTTGCTCTGCGCATCATGAAGTTCTATCAGCATGAGAGCTGCGGCTGGTGCATCCCTTGCCGGGAAGGAACCGATTGGCTAAAGAAGACGCTCACCCGTTTTCACGCGGGAGGTGGCGTCAAAAAGGATATCGACAACATCCAATACTTATCGGAAAACATGCTGGGGCGTACGTTCTGCCCACTGGGTGATGCGGCCGCGATGCCGACGATTTCGATCGTGAAGAAGTTCAGGAAAGAGTTTGAGGATCACTTGGACGGCAAGGGATGCCCGTTTGAAAAGGCTGGCATTGTCGAACAGGTGCCAGCGCTGGCATGAAATACTTCCGTGGACCTGGGTGTCCTTTGTGGTTAGTGCAAAAGGACTCATAACCACAGAGCCCACAGAGGTTCACAGCAAGACGAACATCTCGAACGGACGCCGGACGGACGATTTCTATGCCCGATGTAAACATCACGGTTGACGGAAAAAAAGTAACTGCGCCAGCGGGAACTTTGTTGATTGAGGCCTGCAAGAGCGTCGGCATCGAAGTGCCGTCGTTTTGTTATTACCCCAATTTGTCATTGCAGGGTGCCTGTCGCATGTGTCTGGTGAAAGTTGAGAAGATGCCCAAGCTGCAGACCGCGTGCACGACGGTCATCAGCGAAGGCATGGTTGTGACCACCGAGAGCGATGAGATCCGGCAGGCGCGTAAGGGAATGGTGGAACTGCTGCTTGGCAACCACCCGCTCGATTGTCCGGTATGCGACGCGGGCGGTGAATGTGAACTGCAGGACATGACGTTCTCGTACGGGGCTGCCGAATCCAAATTCATTGATATCAAGAATCATCGCGATGAGCAGCAATGGTCGCCTGTGGTTTACTTCGACCGGCCACGCTGCATTCTTTGCTACCGCTGCGTACGAGTGTGCGGCGAAGGCATGGATGTCTGGGCGCTGGGGGTGCAGAACCGGGGCGTTAGTTCGATCATCGCACCCAATAAAGAAGACCATCTCGAGTGCGAAGAGTGCGGCATGTGCATCGATATCTGTCCGGTCGGTGCGTTGACTTCTGGGGCATATCGTTACAAGACACGTCCGTGGGAGATGAAGCATGTCGGGACCATCTGTACGCATTGCGGCGATGGTTGCAAAACCACGCTCGGTGTGCGGCGATCGGATACCG
>Ga0335081_10019895_pt1 | contig 10858 bp, 9 predicted proteins | sample Lox_Sample_35_FD_206713 | JGI IMG/M metagenome (GOLD analysis project Ga0335081, IMG submission 206713) | Soil microbial communities from Loxahatchee National Wildlife Refuge, Florida, United States - Lox_Sample_3.5 | ecosystem: Environmental > Terrestrial > Soil > Wetlands | place: USA: Florida... | reverse complement strand
GACAGCACCGCGCGCGCGCGGCAATTCATGGCGTCGGAAGCGGAGGACGACTCCGACAGGGCATATGCGCCGATCCACTCGCCCGTCGCCAGTTTGGGCAGATACTTCTGCTTCTGGGCGGCGGTGCCGTACCAGACGATGGGCAACGTCCCGATCCCGACGTGCGCGCTGAAGGCCACCGAGAAGCTGGCGAGCTGGCTCATGGATTCGGCGATGATCGCCGAGGTCACCTTGTCCATCTCCAGGCCGCCGTACTGCTCGGGGACGTCGACGCCCATCAATCCCAGCTCGCCCGCCTTTCGCAGCAGGCTCCGGGTGACGGCGAAGTTCTTGGCCTCGATTTCCGCGGCCATCTGCATCACCTCGTTAGTGGTGAACTCGACGGTGGTTTTGGCGATCTGCCGGTGTTCGTCGGAGAAATCCTCCGGCGTGAAGATATCTTGGGGTTGGCGTTCTTCGATCAGAAAACTGCCGCCCTTCACCCGCTTTGCGGTTGCCTGCGTGTTGGTCGCTGCCATTGCTCTACCTCTAATTCAGATTCTCGAAAATGCCCGCGGCGCCCATGCCGCCGCCCACACACATCGTTACCATGCCGTACCTGGCGTTCCGGCGCTTCATCTCCTGCAGCAGGGTTGCGGTCAGCTTCGCCCCCGTGCAACCCAGCGGGTGCCCCAGCGCGATGGCGCCGCCGTTGACGTTTACCCTGGCCGGATCGAGCCCCAGCAGTTTGATCACGGCCAGCGCCTGCACCGCGAAAGCCTCGTTGAGTTCGATCACGTCGATCTGGTCCAGCGTCAAGCCCGCGAGCTTGAGGGCCTTGGGAACGGCGTACACCGGCCCCACTCCCATCTCTTCCGGCAGACAGCCGGCATACCCGTACGCCACCAGTCGCGCGAGCGGCTGCAGGCCCAAAGCCTTCGACCGGTCGCTAGACATGACCACGGCTGCGGCCGCTCCGTCCGAGGTCTGCGATGAATTGCCGGCCGTCACCGTGCCCTTGGCATGGAATGCCGGCTTGAGTTTGGCCAGAGCTTCGAGTGACGTGTCGGCGCGCGGGCCTTCGTCCACCTTGAACTCGAGCTCGGTCTTCTTCGCTCTGGATTTCCCATCGGGCGTCGTGAAGGTGACCGGGATCGGAACGATCTCGCATTCAAACCGGCCGGCAGCCTGCGCCGCCAGGGCTTTCTGGTGGCTCGAGAGCGCAAACTGGTCGGCCTCTTCGCGCGTGATGCCGTAGTGCCGCGCCAGGCGCTCGGCGGTCAAACCCATCGAAAGATAGGAATCGGGGTACTGCTCCATGAGCCACGGATTGATGGAGATCTTGTTGCCGCCCATTGGAACGAACGACATGGACTCCGTGCCGCCGGCCACGATGACGTCCGCTCCGCCGCCGCGAATGCGCTCTGTGGCCAGAGCGATCGATTGCAGCCCGGAAGCGCAGAAGCGGTTCACGGTCATAGCGGCCGCTTCGATCGGCAGTCCCGCCCGCAGCGAGCAAGTCCGCGCCACGTTCATGCCCTGTTCGCCTTCCGGCATGGCACAGCCAACGATGACGTCTTCCACTTCGCGCGCCTCCAGGTTCGGCACGCGCGCGAGCGCGCCCTTGATGGCGGCAGCGCCCATGTCATCGGGACGCGTCGCGCGGAGAGTGCCCTTGGGGGCTTTCCCGACCGCGGTACGGACGGCGCTGACGATTACTGCATCTCTCATAGTGTCTCCTCGGAAAGTGGGCATGAAATGAGATTTCGCGCAAAGACACCAAGGACGCAAAGATATGTTCCCGGGTCTCTTCGCACCTCCGGCGAAAGAATCTCTCGCAATAACGTCCTGGGTGCCAAGGCAAACTCGCCGGTTTTCTTGGCGCTCTTCGCGTCTTGGCGCGAGCGTCTTTGGCCAGCGCGTCTTTCTGATTTCCTATCCCTGCTCACGCTTCCCTGCCTCATACGATTGCGGCCCCGGGGTTCAGTTCCGAAGCGGCTTGCCGGTCTTCAGCGTATAGGCAATCCGCTCCTGCGTTTTCTTCTCGCCGCACAGTGAAAGGAATGCTTCCCGCTCCAGGTCCAGCAGGTACTGCTCAGTCACCGGCGTGCCGGGCGTGATCTTCCCTCCGCACAAAACGTGGGCCACCCAGTTGGCGACCTTTACGTCGTGATCGCTGATGTACTCGCCCTCGCGCATGATGTGCACACCGAGCTTGAATGTAGCCAGCACGCTTTCGCCTGGCGCCGGAATGTCCGTGCGCGGCACGGGTGGCGCGTAACCGGCGTCGGCGATAGCGCGCGCAAAGTGCTTCGCATCGGTCAGCAGGCGTTCCCGGTTCATGGTGATGCGGTCGCCCTGTGCGATCAGGCCCAGCCGGCGCGCCTCCATCGCGGATGTGGATACCTTGGCCATGGCGATGGTCTCAAAGTTCCGGCGCAGAGCCTCCATCAGCTCGACCGACTCGCCTCGGCCGCTCTCGCGGAATGCCGCCGCGGTATCCACGGCGTGCAGCGTCATTTCCTTGCAGCCGCCGCCGGCGGGCAGCAGACCCACGCCGGTCTCAACCAGGCCCATGTAAAGTTCGGCGTGCACCTGCCGGCGAACAGCGGCGAGCGTCATCTCCGCTCCGCCGCCGAAGCAGAAGCCGAACGGCGCGGCCACCACGGGCCGCGGACAGAATCTGATCGAAGAGGTCATGCGCTGGAATGCGCGCACCGCCAGGTCCACATCGTCCCACTCGCCCTCCTGGACGCTGAGCAGGAGTTGCATGAGGTTCGCGCCCACCGAGAATTGGTCGGCATCGCCGCTGATGACGAACGCCTCGAAATTACAGACCGCGTCGCCGTCGGCGCGCAACGTCTCCGTCACCAGCCGGACAATGTCCTCGCCAATAGCATTCTTCTTGGAGTGCAACTCCAAACACGCCACGCCATCGCCCAGGTCGACCAGTGACGCGCCGGGATTCTGCCGCACCACTCCGTTCGAAGCCCGGAAATCAGCCACCCGCGCGATTCCTTCCGGCTTCACGATGGGTTTGTACGCGCCGGCACCGAGGTCAAAGCATTCGCGCCCGTGGTTCCGATACCAGGAATCCGCGCCCGAAGCGAGAAGTTGCGCGGCGTTCGGGCTGACCGCCTCGCCTGCCGCTTCCATGCGCGCGACTGTCCCGCGCACGCCCGCGGCGTCCCAAAGCTGAAAAGGCCCCATTTCCCAATTGAAGCCCGCCCGCATGGCGCGGTCCACGCTCGCTGCGTCTTCAGCGATTTCGGGCAGACAGTCCGCCGCGTAGTTCCACAATGCAGTCAGGAGGCGCCAGTGGAAGCCCGCGGCCTTGTCCTTCTTGGTGTCGCCCGAAAGCAATTGGAGCAGCCGGTCCGGAAGTTTCTCGGCGTTTTTCGCCATTTCCACGGAAGGCAGCTTGGGGCGGGAGGCGGGCTGGTATTGGAGCGTTTTCCAGTTCAGCACCAGACGGACCTCTTGTCCCGCGGCATCCTTTTCTTTGTTGTAGAAGCCCTGCTTGGTCTTGTCGCCGAGCCAGCGGCGCTCCAACATGGTCTCGACGAACGCCGGCATGGACATTTGTTCCGCTGCGGCAGGGCGCAGTTTCACGAAATTCGCGGCGACGTGGGCCATCACATCCAGCCCCACCAGATCCGCCAGCCGGAAGGTGCCGGTGCGCGGCCAACCGATCACCGAACCGGTCAGGGTATCCACTTCCTCGATGGTGAGGTCTTCGCTCAGCATCAGCCGCAGGGCTTCCAGCATGACGAAAACGCCGATGCGGTTGGCGATGAAGTTCGGCGTATCGCGCGCGAAAACCACTTCCTTGCCCAATCGCTGATCGGCAAAGTGGGCGACCGCTTCGATCAGGGATGGGTCCGTCTCCGGAGTAGGGATGAGCTCGACCAGGCGCATATAGCGCGGCGGATTGAAGAAGTGCGCTCCGAACCAGCGCCGGCGCAAAGGCTCGGGCAGGACGGAGGCGATCGACGCGACGGGCAAGCCGCTGGTATTGGTGGTCAGAATGGCATCCGCTTTCAGATGCGGCGCGATCTTGGCAAGCAGCGATTGTTTGATCGCCAGGTTCTCGGTTACGGCCTCGATCACCCAGTCACAGTCGCGGAGCAGCGCCAGGTCGTCGTCGAAGTTGCCGATAGAGAGGCGCGCGGCCAGCGACGGATCGAAGAATGCGGCGGGCTTGCTTTTCTTGAGGCCGTCCAGCGCCTGTGCTGCAATGACGCTGCGCGCCTGCCCTTCGGACGCCAGGTCGAGCAGCACCACCTGGAGGCCGGCGTTGGCGAGGTGCGCGGCGATGCGCGCGCCCATCGTTCCTGCTCCAAGCACAGCCGCTTTGCGGATGAGCATCGAAGATGCTCGATCAGTCGAGGATGGCGCGGCCGAGGCCGCGCTGTCAGCCTGTTCAGCGATCATTTGATAACTCCTGATTTGGGACGTAGCGCGAACCGTTCCGCCGCTTCCTGGCGGCGAGACCCTGAGTCAAAGTTCGCGCGAATTGCCTGGCGATCTCCTCGGCGGAAAGCGGCCCATCCGGCTCGTACCAGACGCAGATCCAGTTCAAGGCTCCGGCGATGGAAAAAGTCGCGATCTTCGGATCGCACGGCGTGATGGAGCCATCGTCAATGCCCTCCTGGATGAAGGACCGCAAGCGCCGGTCGATTTTGCGCTTGTAGCCGCGCACTTCCGCGAAAGCGTCGGCGGAAAGGTCGCCCTCGTCCAGCCGCATGACGCAGCGTCCGAAGTTGACGGTCATCACGTTGGCGTAGGATTCGATGAACGCCCCCACCTTTTCGAGGCCGGTTCCGCAGTGAGCCGCGATGCCGTTGAGAATCTCCTCGATCATGCCCGTTCCCAAGCGGTAGCACTCCAGCAGGATCTGCTCCTTGTTGTGAAAGTAGTGATACAGCGCGGGCTTGGTGATGTTGAGGCGGTCAGCAACGTCGTTCAGCGAGGTGCGGCCGTAGCTTTTCTCCAGAAACAGCTCGGCTGCAGTCTTCAGCACTGCCTCGCGCTTCGTTTCGGGGTCCCGGCGCCGGCTGGCAAATGCTTTCCGGTGCGATGGAGAGGCTACGGCGTCCTTGGGCATGGCGTAGGCGCCCGCCGGGTTGACACCCGGACGGGCAACTGCTATCTTACCCACGGGTAAGTTAAAAACGCAAGTGGAAACCCGGAGGGTTTTCACGATGAGAGTTGCAACTACCCTCAACCCGTCTTCGGCGCGGGATGCCGATTCACGCATATCCGCGGGATGGCGGAGTGCCCGCATACCGGCTGTGCAATCCCTATTTCCAGGAAAGGCAACCATGTTCGCAAAAAGGGAGTGAGCCATGGGTATCACCCAAGACGATCTGCTGCTGGAGTGCGTGCTCCGGTGGGAGCGCGAGAGAGGAGACCACGCATTCCTGACGCAGCCGTTCGGCGGCGGGCAGGTGCGGCACTGGACCTGGGCGCAAGCGGTTGGCGAGGCGCGCCGCATGGCGGCGTACCTCAAGGCACAAGAGTGGGAGCCGGGGACGCGGATCGCAATCCTGTCCAAGAACTGCGCCTGGTGGATCATGGCCGACCTGGCCATTTGGATGTCCGGGCACGTGAGCGTCCCGATCTACCCGTCGCTCCGCGCGCAGTCCATCCGCCAGATCCTGGAACATAGCGAGGCACGAGCGTGTTTCCTGGGCGCGACCGACGACAAGGAGACGGCCAGCCTGCTAAGCTTGCCCGGGATTACCTGGATTTCCTTCCCCACCGCGAACGTTCCCGCGGAGCTGAGCTGGCAATCCCTGGCCGATGCCAACTTCCCTCTGGCGGGCCGCCCTTCACGCCCGGCCGACGATCTGGCCACCATCATCTACACGTCCGGGACCACCGGCGCGCCCAAAGGCGTGATGCACCGCTTCGGGGCACTAGCGTTCGACGCCAAGATCCTCGCTGGCCTTCTGACCCTGACCAAGGATCAGCGCGTGCTTTCCTATCTGCCGCTGGCGCATATCGTGGAGCGGGCCGGACTGGAAGTAGCGACATTCCGGCTCGGTAGCCACATTTTCTTCACCGAGGGCATCGAGACTTTCCTGGAAGACCTGCAGCGCGCGCGCCCAACAATTTTCCTGTCTGTGCCGCGGCTGCTGCTGAAGTTCCAGCAGGGCGTGTTCGCGAAGGTTCCCAAGGACAAGCTGGACCGGCTGCTGCGGATTCCAGCGGTGAGGCTGTTCGTCAAGCGCCGCATCCTGCGACAGCTTGGACTGAACACGGTGCAGCACGCGGCTTGCGGCGCGGCGCCGCTCCCGCCCGAGATCCTGCTGTGGTACCGCAACCTGGGATTGCAACTGGGAGAAGGCTACGGCATGACGGAAACCATGATCACGCACTTGCCGCGGCCGGATTCCGTGCGGCCCGGCTACGTGGGATGCGCGCTGGAGGGCGTCGAAACCCGCGTAACCGACGACGGGGAACTCCAGATCCGCAGCCCAATGAACATGGTGGGCTACTACAAGGATCCGCAAGCCACGGCCGCTGCCTTCACGGAAGACGGCTTCTTCCGCACCGGCGATTTGGCCTCGATCGAACCCGACGGCCAGACAAAGATCATCGGCCGCCTCAAGGAGCAGTTCAAGACCAGCAAGGGGAAGTATGTGGCGCCGGCTCCCATCGAAAGCCGCCTCATGGAACACCCCGCGGTGGACGCCTGCTGCCTGATGGGAGCCGGCCAGCCCAGCCCGTTCGCCTTGGTCATCCTCTCCGATGCGGCGCGCGAAACCTGCCTCGATCCGGACGCGCGAAGTGATCTGGAGGCCTCACTGCTGAGCCGTATGGAAGAGGTGAACGCGGAACTGGACCCGTTCGAACGGTTGTCGATGATCGTGGTCGCGGATGGACCCTGGTCGATCGCCAACGGGCTCATGACCCCCACGCTCAAGCTGAAGCGCAGCGTTCTCGAAAACCGCTACCAGGCCCTCATCGACGATTGGGAAGCACAGGGTCGCCGGGTGGTGTGGGAGTCTGTCCCAGGGGTTCCCGCCGCTGTCTACACAGCAGGCGCGGCGGCGAATTCCGTGCGGCAGAGCGACAACCCCCCGTCGCAGACGTAGACGGCCCCGGTGATGTAGGACGCCGCGCCGGAACATAAGAACAGCGCGAGATCCGCAAGCTCGTCTTTCGTTCCCAGCCTCCGCAAAGGAACATTCCGCTCTACGCGCTGGCGTGCGGCTTCGGTTGGCGCCAGCCGGCTCATACCTTCGGTCTCGTCCGTGGGGCCGGGCGTGATGCAATTGGCCCTGATCCCGGAAGGTCCCCATTCGAGTGCAAGTGTTTTGGTCAGCAGTTCCACGCCCGCTTTGGCCGCGCACACGTGGGCCTGCCAGGCGATCGGCATGACGGCATGATTCGCCGAAATATTGATGATGGACGCGCCCGGCTTGCGCAGAAACGGGTAGGCGGCGCGGCAGGTGTTAAACGTGCCCAACAGGTCGATGTCGATGACCGCTTTGAAACCGTTGGCGGACATGCCGGTGACCGGCGCGGGAAAATTGCCGGCCGCGGCGCACAAGAGGATATCGATCTCGGCGTAACGCTCGCGGGTCTTCTGCAGCGCGGCTTCGACCGCGGCATAGTTCCGAACGTCCAAGGCGGCGGTCTCCGCGATTCCGCCCGCGGCGCGAATGGCGGCGGCAGCCGCATCCAACTTCTCCTGCTTGCGGCCCACCAGCACTACCTTCGACCCGTGCTGCGCGAATCGTTCGGCCATTCGCAAACCGATGCCGCTCCCACCGCCGGTGACAAAGGCGACTTTGTTGGAGAGCAGTTGGTCTTGGAAGATTCCAGGCATGGCACGAGCAGGGTAGCACAGAAGAACCGCGAGCGGACCCGGCGTGATTCATTTGCCGCCGCTTCCTGCTAAACTCCGTCGCAGATGACCAAGATTCGCGATGGCGGCCGGCCGGTGGTGCTCCCCGGCCTGGGCGTCCCCTGCGCCTTTCGCCCCGAGTTTCTGGATTTCCAGCGCGGCATTCACGTTGGAAATCTCACCGAACACGAGCGCATCACGCGCATCCTGAAACTCGCTCTCGAAGCGCGCTACGGCCAGCCATTCGTTACCGAGCGATGGGGCCGCGGTGTCTACTGGCATTGGATCGGCTTTCTGCCCCGCGCCAATCGCCTGGCAAAACCTATCTCCTCGGATGTCAGCTTCGGCTGCTCCAAGTTCTTCCTCTCGGTCGATACCGATGAGCGGGCCGCCGACTTCGGCTTGCAGATCGAACGCGGCTATGCGAAAGCGGCGCGCGAGGCCCGCCATTTCGAATTGCGCGCCGATTGGGATTGGCACCGGCTCGTCGCGGCTCTGAAGCCCGGAAGCGTCATGGCCGGCGAACTCGAGCGGTTGGTTCGCCGCGAGGGCTTCCTGGTGCATGCCGGCTGCTGGGGCCCGGGGTCGGTGGTGTTTTCCGCAGCCGACTATCCCGGCCCGCGGAAGCTGCGGCAGATTCTCGAAACCGCATCGAAGAACAACTGGGCGGGCTTTCAGCTCTACTACCGATTGGGCGAAAGGGAAGTGCAGAGCGCCACCGGTCTCGACCTGGTCGAGTCCATGCTGGCCGTCTTCCGCGAGGTAACTCCCGCCATGAACCTCTGCATGCAGGTCGAGTTGGCCGATCAATCTCTCTAACCATCCGGTCCGGAATTCAGATTTCTGTGTCTGAAATCCCCGCACGAAAGCGCGCGGCGCTCGCCTAAATTCCCTCTTTTCTGCACGGCCCCTTCCGTGCAAGCGCTCTCATTGAAAGGAGAAGTTCCTTGTGAGTGATCCGTCCACATATTGGTTGACCGCCACCAACATTGCTTTGGGCCTGGTTACCCTGGTTTGCTGCGTCGCCGTCGCGATTGGCGTGGTGCAGGAACTGGTCGCAAAACGCAAGAAGAGCGCCGCGTTGTCCACGCTGGATCATGAGGTCTCCGACCTCGTCGCTTCTTTCGGCGATGGTCACGCGTTTAACGTCCCCGGACTCGGCGTCACCATGGCCGATGGCGGCGAAGAGCTGGGGAAGAAAGACCAACGGTAGTTTCCATGACCTGCCCTTTCTTGAAAGAGACCCAGGTCAAGTATTGCCGGTCGGCAGCGGTCCGGAAGCTGATCCCTTTGGCGCAAGCCGGGCGCGCGAAAGAGAAGTGCTCCTCGGGGGAATTCACGGCGTGCCCCGTCTACCAGCAGCAGCGCGAGGCCGACGCGCGAGGAGACTTCGGCCCCTGCCCCTATCTGCACGAATCGCTGATGCAGTACTGCGCCGCGGCGGCCACCACCAAGTTCGTGCCCTATAGCGAGTCGCTTCTTTCGCGCTGCGGGAACGATAGCTATCGCTATTGCGAGCTCTACCTCGCCATGGCGCATCCCAATCTGCCGGTGGAGGAGGTGGACAGCATACCGATGCCTAGCTGGCTCCAGTATTCCGCCAACCACATGTGGCTGGACGCCACCGACGACGGCCTTTGCCACGCCGGCATCGATGCCTTCCTGGCTCGCGCTTTGGGGCCCGTCGACCGCATCAGCTATGTCTGGCAAACGGGCCATCACCGGCCGACCGCGGTGCTGACGGCGGCCGGAATCGATTGGGAAGTGGTCTTCCCGAACGCATTCCAGATCACGCGATGCAACCTGTATCTGCGCGCCACCCCCGGCCGGCTTACCGCCGAGCCCTATTCCGCGGGCTGGCTGTTCGAAGGCAAGGTGGAGCCAGGGACCGAGGCAAACCTGTTGCTGGGCGATGCCGCGCGCCAGTGGATGGAGGAAGAGCACCGGCGGATCAATGACTTTCTCCAGCAGCAATGCGGTTGCGCCGCGGACGGTGGAACCCTCGCCGCCGGTTGCGCGCGCCACCTCGACCGCGAGCAGATGCTGGCGCTGTTCCATGAGTTCTTTTCGAGGAAATAGACCGTGAGACTACGCGGAATCATTTCGTTTCTGGCGGGAGTGCTGGTGGCCCTGGGCATGGGCTGGATCGGCTTTCCTTACGCTATTTATCAGCGCCGCCCGCAACCGGTGGACTTCAGTCACAAGGTCCACGCGGACAAGGCCGGCGCCAAGTGCGAAGACTGTCATGCTTTCCGCGAGGATGGCACATTCGCCGGCATCCCCACTTTGGACAAGTGCGCCGGCTGTCACGCCGCGCCCATGGGCGCCACCGTCGCGGAGAAGAATTTCATCGAACAATACGTCGCCCCCAACCGCGAGCCGCAGTGGGCCGACTACGCGCGGCAGCCGGAGAACGTGTTCTTCCCGCACGGTGTCCACGTGAAACGGGCCGGAATGGCGTGCGAAACCTGCCACGGAAATACCGGCTCGAGCGACGGCCTGCGACCGTATCAGCAGGATCGCATCAGCGGTTACTCGCGGGAAATCTGGAAAGTGAACGCCGCGCCACACGGCATGAAGATGAACGATTGCGTAGCCTGTCACCGAAACAGGGGGCTGGAGCATAGCTGCCTGGATTGCCACAAATGAAAACCACTCGCAGAGAAGTATTGATGTTCGCTGGAGGCGCCACCGCAGGTGTATTCCTGACGCCTGCGCCGTGGCGCCTGGTTACAGACACAGCATTGTGGTCCGAAAACTGGCCGGGGATTCCACGACCCGCGCGCGGCGAGATCCGCACGCGATACACCAACTGCTCGCTTTGTCCCGCGGGATGCGCGGTTCGCGCGCGGTGCGTGGGCGATCAGCCGGTGTCGCTCGCCGGCGTGCCGGGGCATCCGCTCAGCCACGGAGCCCTGTGCCCGTTCGGGCTGGCGGGTCACCACCTGCCATATCATCCCGCCCGGCTGAGACAGGGACCAGTGAAAGAAGCCGCGGCCGCGGTTGCGGACGGCATCGCCA
>Ga0335081_10019894_pt1 | contig 10859 bp, 8 predicted proteins | sample Lox_Sample_35_FD_206713 | JGI IMG/M metagenome (GOLD analysis project Ga0335081, IMG submission 206713) | Soil microbial communities from Loxahatchee National Wildlife Refuge, Florida, United States - Lox_Sample_3.5 | ecosystem: Environmental > Terrestrial > Soil > Wetlands | place: USA: Florida... | reverse complement strand
GAATTTCGGTGGCAACGTAAGACTGCCAGAAGGTCGTCCTTGATTACCGCCATTTTTTGCCTGAAGGTTAGGCGGGAGTTGGCCAGCGCTTCGATTGGGTCGCTACAACGATAGAAAATCTTCGCGTAGACCACCCCGGTTCGCATCGACTGCGGCTCAGGCAGCAAGCCTAGCGCCAGCCGATAGTACTGCAGGGCAAGAGATACTCCACTCTTGAAGCTCCAGCGGATGTTTCCACTTGGTCGCGGATTGAAATCATATAAGAAGGTCTGTCCAGTGGTATCTTCTGACCATTCGGTCTCCATGATGCCGTCAAACCGAAGGTGGTTAAGTAGCCGTCGATTAACTTGGTGGATGTGCTCGTTATAGGCGGTTCTGCCGAAGAGCAGCATGCTGCCGAGCCTTCCGTCGGGGAAGACATCTGAGCGGATTCTTTCGCCCATCGTGAAAGAGACAATTTCGCCTGATTTGACGCAGGCATTGAAGTTCCAGAGTCTCATGCCAGCCTGAGGTATCCAGCGCTGCACCATGAGTCGGGCTGAACGGTGCCTGTACGGTTCACTGGCGATAAGTTCACACATCTCTTGGAAGGCGGAGAGTGCGTTTTCTTCGTTCTCAATGAGTCTGTAAACGCCACCCGCCAAATTCGTAGCTTTCACAATTGCGGGTAGTCCAAACTGGGATAACTTGTCCAGCAGCTCGTCGGCCGATGAAACGAAACTGCACTCGGGAACAGATATGCCGCACTCCAGCGCCGTCTGATAAAGGCGGTCTTTTTCGATGACGCGTTCTAACGTGGTGATGTCCGAAATGAGCAGAGCAAATCCGGCTGACTGCAATGCGCAATGTTGCCGCGAGATATTCTCCGTATTCGCGTCGTTGGAGTAGAACAGAACGCCGGGTGGAACCGAGGAGATAAGAAAATCGATATATTTGGGGTCGTGCGATTCTACAGGAGACAATATCCGCCGGGATAAGTATTTTGAGGCAAAACCAAACGCTGCAGACGTGCTGGACAGCGCGATTACAGGGACGCGATGCTGTCCCAATTCCTGAATGATGGCGATCTGGGACAGTTTTTCCGCGTCACAGACAATCGCGGGCATCGAATATGGGTGTCTATCCATGAGAAACTTCACTCTTACCGGCAGATGTGAGCATCGGGAGGATGCGAGCCGATAGCGAGAGTCAGAGGGCTGTGCGTTCAGTGAGTTGAGGCGGTCGAAGAAGGGAGTGTCGTCGTTTTCCCGTCCCATCCGGCCAGCCTAGCCATCATCCACCAGAAAGCTTTCGCCTTCATGGAACAGTTGAAAGGATGGGAGTGGGCGCATTCTCCCGGCCAGGCTGAAGTTTCAAGGTCCTTGCAGTCGGCCGGGTGTTTTGCGCACCATGATGCGCACCACGCGCAGGCATCGGTGGCATTGGCGTGATACTTGCCCGCCGGATCATGAGTATCAATATCGTAGAAATCGAACAGAACCTTGTTGTGCGACAGAACATACTGCCGAACCATTTGGTTGTTTCGTTCCAGCTCAGTGCCGCTCCATTGGTCCACATACTCAGCATGGCCAGTCATATAAATAAATCGCATGCTTGGGAATTCCGATTCCAGAGCGCTGAGGGTGTCCAGATATCTCTGGACTTCGTTCTTACTAAGAGAGCTCATCTCGCCGCACCAGGAAAACATAGAATGGCTGTATAGGCCGCTCTGGGCCGCAGTTCGTGTCTTCTGGAGACCTTCCGTGGTGCTCCAGTATTCGTTTGCCTCGAGGCTGTAGTAGTTGACCCGCAGCGCGTCCGTGTTTGCTGGTTCCGGCAATTCCCATTGACCGACGGAGATTTTGTTACTCGGATTCGCCCGCGCGAGGATCGATGCGCCATACAAAGGCTGTGTCCCGTGGGATGTCCCTCCGTAGTAAAGCGTGAGTTTCCTTGCTGCTTCGAGCCAGTGTGGTGGAATGTGCTCAAATTCGACTACCGCATTGTGATCGGCAACGATAGCTTCCTTATACCGCGCCGATGAGGCCTGTGCTGCCGCAAACGACGACAGACCGCATGCGGAAATTAGAATCCAAAATGCCAGTCTTGACGCCTTGTGCCGCATCGAGATCAAGCCTCAGTCTCGCTTTGACTCAGAGAAGGCCGCTTCTGACGGTATTCAGCCAGATATCTGTAATACGGATTCGACTCAATCGTAGCTTCGTTCAGAATGACCCCCGAGAGGTGATTTCCGAGGAGTTCGAAAGCCCTGGTCGTCAGATCGCGCGGTGTGCTCTGGGCCCGGATCACCAACAGAACCGCGTCTGCCAAAGTAACGAGCTGAGTGACGTCGGCTGCAGGGAGCACGGGTGGGGAGTCGATGACAACCCACGTGAAGTGACTGCGCGCCCACGCAACGACCTGCTGGAGACCTTTCCCGCTGACCAAATGAGAGGGATCGTCAGGTGGTGCTTTGACCATTGCCACGTGCACTGAGAACGGCTCGACAAAATGGATGACACTGCCTGGATCTGCAGTGCCAGCCAACACGGCCTCAATTCCAGGCTCCTCGATCTTTGCACCTAGTAACCGCTGAATCGACGGCTGCCGAATATCGGCCTCGATCAACAGGGTGGGGCGTCCCGAATCTGCCAGGCATGCGGAGAGGTTCACCGCCGTGAGAGTCTTACCGTCCTTCGGAGCAGGACTGGTGATCAGCACTGCGCCTCCATGGAGGAACTTCTGCTCCAAATTGCGACGCAGAAAACGGAATTGCTCGGCCGCCAAGCCGTGGGGATCCGTTTGGCGAGATGGCAGGGGCTGGGATACTAATGCTGGGGACGGATTCAAGGTCGGGAGTGGCCTTGACCTTGAAGCGAGCATTTTCTCCCTCGACCGTTTCGAGTACCTGTAATACTTCCGGCGCCAGCTCCATGTCGGACGGGAACGCAGTGGAAGTCAATGTGCTTTCGCTCGATGTATCCTTCCCCTGTACTTGCCCGGCTTCGGATTCTTGCTGTTTCTGTCTTAACGCTTCGTAAACTTTACTCATTCTATTTACCTTGTCTCTGGGCACTATCGATTACAGCCAAGGGCGCATCTGCCACACCAGCCATGCTGTTGAGGCACACAGCAGAAGGGCCACGAGGCACGCAGCCACGCCCAGCTGAAAATCCGTTCGCTGATTGGCCGGCGTTTCAATCTTGGGGATGAGTCCAACAATCCGTACGCCTGCTGGGACCAACGACTTCAACTCCGATTCTGTGGTGATCGCGTTTCTCCAGACGTCCTTTCCCACCGCGAAGACACAGGGCACAACCAGTGACAACAGCGCCGCAAACGCCAACAGCAGCTTGCGCCTGGGCTTCACAGGTTTTTCCGGGACTCGAGCCGGATCGAGTACGGTAAAGCGTTCGCCCTTCTGCTTCTGCTCCAAACTCGCTGCCATTTCGATGTTGAAACTCTTATCCAGCAGTGTCTGGTAGTGTTGTTTCGATACGTCATAGTTGCGAGTGAGTTCCACCAATTGCTGTTCGCGCAATGGTGCTGCGTCAACTTTTGCCTGATACGAAGCTATTTGCGACTGGATTCTTGCCTGCTCCTCTTTCAGCCGGTTCAATTCTTTATCGAGCAATTCAAGTCGGACAGCAGTGGCCGATGTCTCCGCATTGGCGTAACCACCTGTGGAGGCGTCCTGGGGCAGCGAATTCAACTCGCTCGTAATGTCTTCCAGGCGACGCTTAAGATGCACGATATCGGGATACCGATCCGAGTGCCCGGCTCTTAGCTGCTGGAGTTCCACTTCAGCCTGCTGTTTTTCGAGTTCGAGTCGACCGCGCTTCGACAGTGTCGCCTCATTGGTTCCGGCCGGAACGGCCGATTGTGGCAAGCGTGAGAGCAGGAGCTTCTCTTGCTCCGAACGATTGCAAGCCTCGATCGTTGCCTGCAAGCTGGACCGCAAGGACGTGATCGCTTCCAAATTGGCGGTTGTCTGATCAGGAGTCTCTCCAAGATGACTCATTTTGAATACCCGGAGTTTGTTTTCCTGCTCTTCAAGGTTCTTCTTGGCGCTTTCTAGTTCGTCGGCGACGAACGCCTGAGTTCCTTCCACTTGCTGCTCTCGGCTGCTGATATTCCAGCGGATAAAACTGGCGGCAAGTTCATTTGCAACATCGGCAACGGTCTCCGGCTTCGAACCTTGGAAGCTGATTGTGAAAGTGCTTAGCTGGGGGCCCGAGCCCTGCCGGACCTGTATCCTGATGTGGTCCTGCATTTGCTGGATCACTTCTTCCTCCGGAACTCTCCCGGCCAAGTTGGAATACAAATTGAACTTCTTCATGATTTCCTGCAGGCGGGTCCGGCTTAGTACTTCCTGCGTTAGGGTATTTAGGCGCTCATTCGGATCCACCGTGACGGCAGGTCTCACGTACTGCTCGGGCACCTGCTGAGGGTCTACTAGGATGGTCGTCGTTGCCTCATATTCATTGGGCAACTTCTTGATGCCGATGGTGAATGCGACCATGCAGGCACACATTCCTATCAACATCTGCCACTTGTACCGGACAATGAGCCGCCAGTACTCCAGGACTCTCGCAATGGGCTGCTGAAGACTATTTGTAGTCATAACCTGTTATAGCTGCTCTCCTGCTGTGTCCAGCTTCTATCGGCCCAACGGCCTCATGAAGCTGCAAGACCATGAAATCCAAACGCGGTCTGCTGCTGCTCGCACCCCAGTATTAATCGCTCTGCTTTCGTCCCGGCCGTAACCACCCGACAGAGCCATAGTGTTGGTGAGGTGAGCGGTGAGCTGGGCGTCCGCAGCGTAAGCAGCGACCGACTCGCTCGGCACTAGCGGCTCGTTTCTAGAGTATTCAACGTTGATGCTACCCTCCCAGAACCGGCTGAACTGCCTCGATACCGCACCTCCGACTGTGCTCAGCGTGACGGCCGACGCAAGACCAGCGCTGTTGCTGATTCCGCGAACAAAGGAAGCGCTCACTCCCGTCCGCCTGCGTTGATAGCTGAACACCGCTCCCGTTGTGGGAGTCCATATGCGTCGAGAGAAAGAAGGAACCGGAGCCGGGAGACCCTGGGGAAGGGCTGTCATCGACAGTTCGGGCCCGGCAAATAGTGACATGCTGATGTCGGGCCGCATTGCAAATCCATAAAGAAGGATAGCGCTGAGCGCATCGGTCCGGCCGGCTGATCGGTCGAGATCAAAGCGCTGGCCACGGAGTGTAACGCCCAACCAGTGACGAGCGCTAAACCGGTGATCGTAGAAGACCTCTGCTGAATAACTTTGCCCCCCGTACAAGGCGCCACCAAGCGGCGACATCGCGGAATCCGGAAACCAGGTGTAGGTGTGTGTTCCGCGGACGCCTCCCAAAGAACTCAGCGAGAATTGATGAGACAATTCTCCAAGCGCCGTATTTGTTCGGTAGCGATTGAAGGTGAGCCGCGAAGGATTCGGTTGCTGTACCGCCCCAGCACCCGTACTTGGTTCGAGCGTGCCCCCGGCTTCCGAGCCGGACCACAATCCTGTCGTATTGGAAAAGCTGTCGCTCAAGCGAAGGGTGGTAAATTGCGAGATGCCATATGAAAGGTCGCCGCTACCCGCTTGGTCAGCCTGATTGCGCTCACTGAGCGTCCGATTTATAACGAAGCCTCCGAAGATGCCGGCACTATAGGACAGGCGCGCAGCCGAATGACTAAACGCCAAGTGTGGCCCGATGCTATAACTCAAGTCGTGAACGCTGCCGGACGTACTCAGGTCTGCGTTGTCGGTGTAAATCTGAGTAATGCTTATCCCACCCAACACATAACCGGGACCGTTCTGTTCCGTTCCGGAGGAGCGTGGGGCTGATTGCCCGACTAGCGTTGGAGGAGCAGCGCTTGGTTGCACTTCATTTTCCGGGGGTGACTGCGTTTCCTGAGTGTGCGCCAGCAGTACAAGTGCAAAAGGCAAAATAATTATGAAGGATGCTTGTTTCATGGTGTCCTCACAGGACAAACACGGTGTCAATAGAACAGGAATCGACGTTGTTCGCAGAACATTCCCAGCGATCCCGATGATAGGAGCTACAAGTCAGCCACTTCATTCGATCGAGCTTTTGAGGCACTGGCATTTACCACTCGAAATACTGTCTTCAGGATCAGGGTAACATCGAGAAGGAGTGATGATCGACGCACATACGCTTTCGCCAGACGGATCTTGTCGGGCAATACGCTGCGAACGTATTCTTCTTCTGGATTCTGGTACTGCTCGAGTATCTTGGCTTCGTGTTGATACTTAAGTGATGCTAGGTCGGTAATGCCGGGCCTGACTTGCAGAATCTCCTCATAATCTCGCTTGAACATCGCCACGAATTTCGGCACCTCAGGACGTGGCCCGACTAAGCTCATGTCTCCCTTCAGAACGTTTACCAACTGCGGAAGTTCGTCTAATTTGCATCGCCGCAGGACGCCACCGATCCGAGTGATGCGCGGATCGCCGCTCGACGCAATCGAGCCACCCATCATCGGCGCATTCACAATCATGGTCCGGAACTTGTAAATCGTGAAAGGACGAAAGTCCTTTCCCATCCGCTCCTGGCGGAAGATCACCGGACTGCCGGCAGCAAGCCGAATCACGATCGCTGCAATGGCCAACACTGGCCCGAGAACAATCAGCCCAAAGGCGGCAGCAATGATGTCAACCCACCGTTTCATCGTTGATTCCGTGCGACCACATCCTGCACTGCTTCTATTACATCGCGCTGATCCCGCCAGGTCATTCGCGTGTAGAGAGGTAGAGAAATGATTCGCTCGAAAGCCTGGGTGGCACAGGGAAATTCGTGCGCCTCGTAATGAAAAGTGTCGCGATAGAACGGATGTAAATGCAGCGGAATGAAATGAACACTTGTTCCAATGTTTGCGCGCTTTAGATCTTCGATGAAGCGGTCTCGACTAATGGCCAATTGTGCCAGATTCAGTTGAATGACGTACAGATGCCAGGCATGTTGGACAACTTCATCTACAAAAGGAGTGCTAAGTGCCCCAAGCTTGGCAAAGGCGTGATTGAATTCATAGGCCATCTGCCTACGAGCTTCATGAAACCGGACGCACTTCTTCAGTTGCTCAACGCCGAGAGCCGCAGCAATATCAGTGAGGTTGTATTTGTAACCCGGGAAGAGGATGTCATAGCGCCAAGAGCCTTCGGCCGTATAGCGTTTCCATGCGTCCTTGCTGATGCCATGTAAGCTCATAATGCGCATGCGCTCGGCATATTCATCATTGTCGGTGGTGATCATACCGCCTTCGCCGGTGGTGATGGTCTTGGTGGCGTAGAACGAGAAGCAGGTGATATCGCCGATGGTGCCGACCATTTGGTTGCGGTAGCGCGCGGGGAGCGCGTGGGCAGCGTCTTCAATGACAGCCAAATTGTGGCGTCGAGCGATATCGCGGATGGCATCCATGTGGCAAGGGTGGCCAGCGAAGTGAACAGGAACGATCGCCCGTGTTCGCGATGTGATCGCTCGTTTGATTCGTTCCGGATCGATGTTGAGAGTCCTCGGACAACAGTCCACCAACACTGGCCGAGCACGTAAGTAGAAGACAACCTCGGCTGTAGCCGCAAAGGTGAGAGTGGGGACGATGACCTCATCTCCCTCCTTGATCCCGATTGCGTCGAGCGCCAGATGCAGAGCCGCAGTGCATGAATTCACCGCTATCGCATGACGCGCTCCCACGAACTCGGCGAATTGTCGCTCAAATTCCCTGACTTTAGGACCGGTAGTGAGCCAGCCGGAGCGCAGAGTCTGCTCCACTGAGCTAATTTCCGCTTCGTCGATATCTGGAACGTGAAAGGGCAAGAAGTCGGTTCTCACAACTGGTCTCCTGAATTGATGAAAGAGACGTACAGAAATATTGAGTTTGTCGGTACTACACCGCCCGAACCTGAGGAGGTGCCGGTTCCCTCATTGGCGTTACCAAGTATGCGCGTTCCATGCCGCGCCGCAGAGCAAAATCATGCCTATCTACATCGCATTGTGCCAGCAAGCCTTCACTAGGTGTGTATTCCGGAACGATATGCTGCAACGTCGAGACGAGACCTCCGATGTTTTTGGCCATTACTAGTGCGGAAAGCTCGTCGACCCAACTGCGCACCTGCCGGAAGTCCCTAAGCCCTCCATCGAGTACTCGAATCTTGTCGTGACTGGTTGGCTTTGTGTCCTCCGCCTCCAGAGACAACTCCTCATACAACTTCTCGCCCGGGCGCAGACCTGTGTACACGAGGTTGATATCAATCTCTGGCTGGAGTCCGGAAAGACGAATAAGGTTGGTAGCCAAGTCCTGGATCCGAACTGGCTCACCCATATCAAGAACGAAGATCTCGCCACCCTTACCCATTGTCGAAGCTTGCAGAACAAGCTGAACGGCTTCTGGAATGGTCATGAAATAGCGAGTTACGTCAGCGTGAGTGATGGTTACTGGGCCGCCCTCAACAATCTGTTGCTGAAAGATTGGCAGCACGCTGCCATTACTGCCCAGAACATTCCCAAATCGAACCGCAACGAATCTGGTTTTTTGCTGCTGTAGAGCTAGAATGATTAACTCGCAGACGCGCTTCGTGACTCCCATTATGCTAGTAGGATTTACGGCTTTGTCAGTGGAGATGGCAACGAAGTCCTCGACCGCGAACTGCCGAGCAACCAGGGCCACGTTGTACGTCCCTAGCACATTGTTGGTGACCGCTTGGAAGCAGTTTTGCTCCATCATGGGAACATGCTTGTACGCAGCCGCATGAAATACTGAGTGCGGACGATGCAGGGCGAATAGGTCTCGCAGCAAACCGACATCGAGGATATCTCCCACGACCGTTACATGCTCTACCTCTGGGAACTTTCGTGCGAACTCCATTCCCAGTTTGAACTGATCGTTTTCTGATCTATCGAACAGAATGAGCCGTGAGGGATGGAAGGCGGCAACCTGCCTCGCCAGTTCAGACCCGATGGACCCAGCCGCACCAGTAATGAGAACGACTTTGTCCTGCACCTTCTCCCGGATCGCTTCCACGTCCAGATTGACTGGAGGTCGACCCAGCAGATCTTCTGCGCTTATGTTTCGGAGCAAACCGAGGACATTATTCCCATTAATCCGATTGCCAAGTGTCGGCAAAATCTTAAATTCGACTCTCGAGGAACGGCAGTTCTCAATTATCCGCTGAACTTGTTTGTTGCTGGGCGAGGAAAGAGCGATCAAGACGCATTTGATGTCGTATCGAGCGATGACGTCACCCAGTAGGTCTGTGGTGCCCACTACCTTGATCCCGTGAATCTTGATGCCGACCTTGCTGGCATCATCATCCACGATCGCAACCGGATTGCATCCGCCGTCGGCATTCTGCCGCAGATCACGAACCAGACTCGCTCCCTCCGGACCGGCACCCACGACAAGGGTGTTCTTCTCACCCGCATGCCGTTCAACAGCCTCCGTATAAGCGCGTAAGGCGAATCGCGCTCCGCCTACCACAAGAATCGTTATCAAGCAGTCAATTCCGATGATTGATCTTGGGAACCCCTGCTGATGAAGGAGGGTCAACAAAACAATGGAAAGAATTGTCGAACTCGTGAAAGCCGCTTTTGTGATGTCCAAGAGATCACTAATTCCGACATAGCGCCACCATCCGCGTATCAGGCCAAAGTAATAGAACGCTGCCAACTTCACAGCTATAACGATCAGCAGCGAATGAGAGACAATCCCCTTGATGTCGCTCGGCAGTTTTAATTCGAAACGCAGTTGAAAGCTGGCAAAGTACGCGAAGCCGACCAGCGCGATCTGTGAGATCACGATGAGCACCTTTCGCCCGAAAACCGCACTTCGCCCATAGTTAAGTGTTTTGGTAGCTATTTTCTTTGGAGCGAACATGCATCCCCCTGGGAGAGTAAAAACCACGATGAATAGTTGGGAGTCATCGATGCCTGGCGACGCCGGCGACTGAATCGGGTGGGGAGGAGAAGACTTGGGGATGTCCTATCAGTCAGTCGGGACTAAGGATGACGGCTTCTTGAACGCCGCGAACCTAGGGAATACAGCTTACACGATTTTTATATCGAGCTCAGATTCAGACGGCTGTTGCGGAAATGTTCCGCGTGCCGCACGTTCCAGCATACTCGTTAAGTCTCGTAGGGACTTCACGAGGATTAGCTGTCCTTCGGTTAATCCATTTCCGTCTCCAGATGGCGGACGAACAGAAGTAGCCCGCAAGCGCAGATCGCGGGAAACCTCATGAACCATCTCTTCAGTCACGATTTTCGATTGTTGTGCATAGGCGGCGATCAGCGCATTCTCACAAATCGTATTGATTAGCCTCGGAATACCCTGAGAATAGCCATATATCGAAGCGACCGTAGATGGTGGAAAAATCAGAACAGCTTCGAATGCCACGCCTGCTCGCTTCATTCTCTGCCAGATGTAAGCTCGGGTTTCGAGTTCCTCGAGAGATTTCAACGCGCAACGCACTGTGATCCTTTGCTTCAGTTGACGCAACTGAGGGGAATCCATCTTCTGATCTAGTTCTGGTTGGCCGACAAGGACGATCTGGATCAGTTTCTGCTGTGCTGTCTCCAGATTCGTCAGCAGTCTGATCTCCTCGAGGAGTTCCACATCCATGTCTTGTGCTTCGTCGACAATGAGAACGGTCGTCTGGTTTGTCTGCTGGCGCGCGATCAAGTAGTTGTAAAGTTGCAGCAGAAGTGTCCCTTTGTTGTCCACGCTCGCCGGTTTCATTCCAAGATCGCCAATGATGTAATGCAGGAACTCTTTTGGCCTCAGTCGTGGATTGAATACGTTGGCTGATGCGACTCCCCGAGTACGCAACAACTCCATCAGGCAGCGCACCA
>Ga0335081_10019893_pt1 | contig 10859 bp, 6 predicted proteins | sample Lox_Sample_35_FD_206713 | JGI IMG/M metagenome (GOLD analysis project Ga0335081, IMG submission 206713) | Soil microbial communities from Loxahatchee National Wildlife Refuge, Florida, United States - Lox_Sample_3.5 | ecosystem: Environmental > Terrestrial > Soil > Wetlands | place: USA: Florida... | reverse complement strand
TTACGGTCGGGAAACCGGCGGCATACGAAGGCAGATTCGCGAAAACCCCTGTCACCCCGAGGGCGGAGATCTGGCTATCTGAGGCCGCGGGAGCACCTTGAATCGCGACCGAGTGTAGATAGCCGACACGAAAATTGTTGATATTGGAGCGTCCCAGCGTGATGGTGTGCGACGCAGTCCAACTCGTGAACTTCTCGTTGAAGATGTTGATGCTGTACGCGGGAGAGAGGTTCTGAGGGTTTTCGTTCGTGAAATTCGACCTCGTATAGCGGAAGAACACAGATCCGCGTTTCCCTAGTGTCTGATCGACCTTATAAGTTTGCTGGTTCGTGTTATTGGGCAGAACCGGAAAAGCCTCATAGTTGTTAATGCCGTTGCACGGATTGGTCGCCGAAGTCGGGTCGCAGATTGGTGACGGAGCTGGAAAAACTCCCGCAGCCACAGCCGTCGTGGCCAGGCGCGAAAAATTGGACGGGTCGATCATGTTGTTCGTAAATGCCGCGCCTGTTTGCGGATCACCCGGCATGCATGGAAGTGAGACACCCACGTAAGGCGCGGGATTCTGACCAGTGAGCGCTTTTTGGCAGTCCGACCCTGTGGTCAGATCAAATGCGGGCAGACCCGTTGCAGAAAAATCGCCCGTCAACTCAGCTGGTGTTGGCACAACGCCTGTGAGCGTGTAACCATTACGGATTCGCCATCCTTCATAGTTCGCTAACCAGAACGTCTTGTTGCGACCGTCGTAGACATGAGGGATAAACACTGGACCGCCGGCGACAAAGCCAAACTGATTTTGGCGCAACACAGGATTCTTCTCAGTGGCTCGCGACCATTGCGTGCCATCCAGCGCATCGTTTCGCAGAAACTCAAACGCTGTGCCGTGCAACTGGTTAGTGCCGCTCTTGCTGATGATGTTAACTTGATTGGCGCTGTAGCCATACTCGGCAGCATAAGTCTCGCTGGCGACTTTGAATTCCTGGATGGCATCCTGCGACAGAATTACGGCAGGAGTGTTGAGCGCCTGATCGGTATTCGCAAGTCCGTCAAGGGTATAGTTGTTGGATTCAGGTCGCCCACCGTTAATGCTGATAGCGTTACCGGCCCCTTGCCGCATTTGACCCTGCTCGCCAACGGTCTGTACCGCGCCGCCTCCGACAAAGAGCAAATTTAAGAAGTTTCGCCCGTTGAGTGGCAACTCATCCACCTGTTTCTGGCTCACCAACTGCGCGACTGTGGAGCTGTCGGTATCCAGAGCAACAGCGCTGGCCTCGACCTGCACGCTTTCAGTGACCGCTCCCGGCTTCATCCTGAGGTCCGCGCGAGCCTCCTGGCCGACCACTAGACCAATGTTGTCGACCGTCGACTTCTGAAATCCGGTTGCCTGCACTGTGACCCGATAGGTACCGGGCTGCAAATAGGGAACGGTGTAATCGCCAGAGGAAGTCGTCTCCGTGTGCTTGGTCACTCCCGTTGCGATGTTGGTCACATCGACTCCGGCTTTGGCCAGCACTGCACCGGAGTTGTCGGTGACCGTTCCGAGGATGGTCCCGTAGGCGCCGCCTTGGCTGTACAGGAATCCCGCCGCCGAGAACATCAGCAGGGCAATCGTGAGAATGCGTGTCGTCGCGGACATGATGTTTTCTCCTGGCGACGCTTCCCCCTTGGTGGGATCTGGCGACCAATCCTTGTCGTCAGAATCAGTTCTTGGTGCTTGCCCCAACCCCACGCGGTTGTCGCCTTTACTTGGGGGCGGATGCTCCCATTGACGGTTGAGCATCGTCAACTCGCAACCCTTGTCGCGATTACATTTCGCTATGAGAAACTTCCGGCGATCCAGCGGTCATGCGCGCCAAATCGTTATTTGGCAGCCGATTGATGCTTCATTTTGAAATTCAGCAGGAAATCGCAGCGGGGCTGTCAGGCCCAGAAGTCGTTTTGCAATGCAGAAACTCTGGCTCGGCGAGAGCAGACTCGCAACACGCCGACACGAACGGATCATGGCCAATGTCGGGGGAGTGCTCCCACTGCAAATGCCAGCTGTTTTCAGTGCGACAGATGTTGACGGGATGAAGGAGAATCCGATGGCTCGGTCCGCACGAGTTGGGCCAGCGCATCGTTGGCATAGTAATGATCCACGGTGCCGGGCGTAACCAGTTTGTGCTCGACGAAAACGGCCGGGGGGACCGGGCGCTGATTCAGAATATCGAGACTAACTCGAATCAGGTTCTCGCCGTAGCGTTCGGGGAAATACGCCACCGAACCTACAAAGCGCGTCTTCGGTTGGCGCAGTTCCGCCCGGCCTTCTGGGGAAGCATTCTGCCCCATCACGGCACAATTCTCTGCCCGGCCCGCTTCTTGAAATGCGCGCAGCGCCCCCAGGGCGCTGGGATCATTGATGGCTCCGACTAACACGTGCTTAGCATGCGAAGAACGCAGATGGCGTCGCACGGCTTCGAAGCTGGGCCCGAGCTCGCCGTCGCCTTCGAGATACGTAACCCTGCAATTCGCGGCGCTGGGCAGAATCAGGTTGATTCCTACTAGCATTCCCGACAATCGCATCCGTGGAAGATTGCCCGCGCGCTTCAGTTCGAGCAGAAGGATTTCGTCGACTTCCGAATACCAATGTTCTTTGACCCATCGTGCCAGGTAGCGTCCGCCAATCAGTCCCGCTTCGTAGTTGTTAGCGCCGTAATACGTCGCTCCGGGATGCGGGATGTCGATCGCGATCATCGGGATGCCGGCTTCGCGATATTTCGCGGCTACGATCGGGGCGACTTCTTCGTCGGTCTGGAACTCGATCGCAAGATCGACTTTTTCGCGCACCAGCAGATCCGCATTGCGCTGCGCGGTCTTGGCGCTGTAGCGATTATCCAGACTGATGAGTTCGATCCCCTCCGCTACGGCGGCCCGCTGCAGACTTTCGGAGACCTCGCGCGAAAACTGATAATCCGTACCCTGCGCCGCGTACCCCAGCCGATAGAGCCGCTGCTTCCAGGGGCGAACCCGCGACTGATAGAGATTCTGACCGATCTTGTCGATCATGCCGCACTTCTCTAGCGTGTAGAGAAGGCGGAAGACCATGGTCTTAGGCAGGCCGCAGCGGGCGCAGATTTCTTTCAGCGGCAGCGCTTCCCCGGGAGAGTGAAACGCGCTCAGCAACTGCGAAGAGTGCACGATCGCCTTGACGAGATAGGGGTCTCTCTGAGCGACGGGGCTCATAATTGCGGACAATCATGATCCATTTTTCTTATTTTGCAAAGCGAAATCTGCGGTTGCCTATTCCAACTCTCTCGCGCGGTAAGCTCTTGCGCTCCACGTATGCCGTCAATGCGGTACCGCAGGCTGCGACAACAAATTCTCCCAACGGCATGCACTCCACGGTGCCGCGTCCCGCAACAAAATCGTTCATGTGTTTGAACCTAGGAATTACTTATTGAAAACACTCCCTGGCCATTTCAGCGCGTTTTCACGGTGGATTCTACACAGCGAAATGAATAATCTCGTCTGACGTCGATTCAGTTACCATGTCAAGCAAGGGTTGGCACCCGATGTGTTGCGCTGTGACTCTTTTGTCTTGATCAGTGCATGCCAAATGTATTTCGCATTGCAAAACTGGCTTTGGGCCGCAAGAAAACCGTGACCGTGGCGAGGATAGGATTGTAGTCTTTCCGCTTCTGAGAGAGGTTCGCATGGACGCATCGACGGGAGACAAGGTATTTGCCGCGCTCGAGACATTTCGCATTGAGCTTCCTTCATGGGGGTTCGCCAATACCGGAACTCGCTTCGGGAAATTTATTCAAGCTGCCGCGGCCACTACTACCGAAGAAAAGTTCAGCGATGCCGGCCAAGTGCACTTGCTCACCGGTGTCTGCCCGACAGTCGCTTTGCATGTTCTGTGGGACTGTCCGCAGGGCGTGCAAAGCACGGAAGACATTAAACGCTTCGCAGAACGCTACGGCGTTGCGCCCGGGTCCATCAATCCCAATCTCTTTCAGGACCAGGAATACAAGTATGGTTCTTTCGGAAATCCGGATGCGGCGGTGCGGCGCCGTGCCTTGCAACATACCAAGGACAGCATCGAGATTGCGCGACGGCTCAACAGCCGGGATATTTCTTTCTGGTTTGCAGATGGGTCGAACTATCCGGGAACTGCCAATATCCGTCAGCGCAAGCAATGGTTTGCCGAAGCACTGAAGGAAGCACATCAGGGACTGTCGCCTGATCAGCGAATGTTAGTTGAGTACAAACCGTTTGAGCCGGCCTTCTATCACACCGATATCGCCGATTGGGGAATGGCGCTGCTCCTCTCGCGCGCAGCCGGGCCGCAGGCCAAAGTACTGGTCGATACCGGACATCACTATGCGGCGCAGAATATCGAACAGATTGTTTCGTGGCTTCTTTCCGAGGACATGCTTGGAGGGTTCCACTTCAATGATCGCCGCTACGCCGATGACGATCTCACCATGGGATCGATCGATCCTTATCAGGTTTTCCGCATATTTCATGAGATCCGGTATTTCGAATGGGAGACGCGGCAGCAGGCCGACATCGCCTACATGGTCGATCAGAGTCACAACCTCAAAGGCAAGATTGAGGCCATGATTCAGACAGTCACCATGGCGCAACAACTGTACGCGAAAGCCGCATTGGTCGACGCCGGCCAACTGGCGGTGGCGCAAAAGAATTGCAATCTGGTCGAGGCCGAGTCGCTGCTGCAGAATGCCTTTGCGACCGATGTCCGGCCCATGATTCAGGAGTGGCGAGATTCCAAGGGACTCCCCAAAGATCCCATGGAAGCTTTCCGCCACAGCGGCTACTTGGAACGCATCACCAAAGAGCGCGCCGCGAAGAATTCTCACAACGTTTCTTCCTATGCTTAGCGCCACCCACACCAAACCTTACCTGGCGTTCGACTTTGGGGCTGAGAGCGGACGCGCCGTACTGGCGCATCTTCAAGCGGGCATCCTCACGACCGACGAAATCCACCGCTTCCCCAATCAGCCCGTTGCATACGGCGGCTCGCTTCACTGGGACGCCCCGCGGCTCTGGTTTGAAGTGCGCAAAGCGCTCAGCCAAATCGAGCAGGTCCGTTTATCAGGAATTGGCGTCGACACCTGGGGCGTGGATTACGCTTTGCTGGGGGAACGCGGCGAACTGGTGCAAAATCCCTATCATTATCGCGATCGACGCACCCAGAACGTCATGGAGGAAGTTTTTCGAAAGGTACCCAAAGAGGAGATCTACCGCGCTACGGGCATTCAGTTCATGCCGATCAATACTCTCTATCAACTCTTTGCTGCTCACAGAGACACGCCCAGCATCGTTGCAGCAGCCAAGCAACTCATCACAATGCCCGATCTTTTTCATTTCTGGCTCACGGGCAATCCGGTCTGCGAATTCACTAATGCAACCACCACTCAAATGGTTGATCCGGTACGGAGAGTCTGGGCGACCGATCTGATGCGGCGTCTCGGCCTCCGCGCAGATTTGCCTGCGCCCATCGTCGAACCCGGGACCGTGGTTGGGACCCTTCTCCCGGAAGTCGCGCAAAGCTCTACGTTGAGCGGTACTCCGGTGATCGCTCCGGCATCGCATGACACGGGTTCGGCTGTGGCGGCCATCACTGCGCGCGACGGCACCGCGTTCCTCAGTTCGGGAACATGGTCGTTGATCGGAACAGAACTGGATGCGCCCGTCATCACACCCGATGCGCTCAAGGCGAACTTCACCAACGAAGGCGGAGTGCACGGCTCCACCCGTCTGCTCAAAAACGTGATGGGCCTCTGGATGTTACAGGGTTGCAGAAACTGCTGGAGCGCACACGGCCAGTCTGCAGACTATCGAGAACTCGTCGAACAGGCTGGACGCGAGCCGGCTTTCGCTCATCTTGTCGATCCCGATGACGAGTCTTTCCTCCGCCCTGCGGATATGCTCGCGGCGATCGATGACTTCTGCCGGAAGACACATCAGCCCATTCCCGCATCTCCGGGCGCGTATGTCCGCTGTGTGCTCGAGAGCCTTGCCTTCAAATATCGCCTGGTCCTTCGAAACCTTGAGCGGCTCTGCGGCAGGCCCATCGATCGAATTCGAGTCATTGGCGGTGGATCGAAGAACCGATTGCTGAATCAATTCACCGCTGATGCAACCGGGAAACGAGTGCTCGTCGGGCCGGCAGAGGCCACTGCATTGGGAAACATTGCCATCCAAATCCTGGCAACTGGAGAAGCCTCTTCCCTTCCCGAAGTCCGCGCCATCGTCGATCGATCCTTTCCTACAGAAATCTTCGATCCTGTAGATACCCACAAGTGGGAGAAACACATCGAACGCTTCGAACAATACTGCGAGATGATTTATGCCTGAAATTAAAGAAACGACTCACCTGAAAGACTTGTGGAACGAAGAACGCGCCCACGAACTGGGCGATGATCCGTTGGCACTTCTCCGCTACCGGTCGAACCTCCTGGGCGCGGATCTCCGCATTACCAATTTCGGTGGAGGCAACACCAGCTCAAAGATGGAACTGCCGGATCCCTTTACCGGGCGGTCAGTCCGCGTGCTGGCAGTGAAAGGCAGCGGCGGTGATATCGGTTCTATTTTAGAATCTGGTTTCGCTCTTCTTTATATGGACCGGCTCGAACACCTGAAGGAGCTTTATCGCGGCGAGCAATTCGAAGACGAGATGGTCCGCTACTACCCACTGTCAGCTTTCGGCGAAAACCGTGTGGCAGCATCGATTGATACACCTCTGCATGCGTTTCTTCCTTTCACACATGTCGATCACCTGCATCCGGACTGGGCCATCGCCCTGGCCGCAAGCGCAAATGGCAAACGCAAGCTGGAGCAGTTCAACAAGGAATTCGGACGCAAGATTGTTTGGGTGCCTTGGCAGCGACCGGGCTTCGAACTGGCGCTCTTGATCGAATGCGCGGTTAAGGAAAACCCGGGCGTGGAAGGACTGATCCTTGGTGGCCACGGCCTCTTCACCTGGGGCATGACGCAGCGCGAATGCTACCTCAATAGCATTCATACCATCGATCAAATGGGTGAATTCATCCAGCAGCATCAGGCGAAAAAAGGCTCCCTTTTCGGCGGCGTTGAACAGCCAGCGATTCCGGACCGCAGATCGGTCGCTACGCAGATTCTTCCGGTCCTGCGCGGGACAGTCTCCTCGAACCGCCGTGTCATCGCGCACTATGCCGAAGATGAGGATTCGTTGGCTTTCGCCGGGTCGAAGTGGGCAAAAGAACTGAGCGCACTCGGCACCAGTTGTCCCGACCATTTCCTGCGCACGCGAGTGTGTCCCTGGTTTCTTGCTTGGGATTCCCTTAAAGGAGATGTTTCCGCCCTTAAACGCCGAATCCAAGCCGAAGCCCCCGACTATCGCTCGACCTACAAGAAGTATTACGAGGACTGGGCCACCGCCGATTCGCCCAAGCTTCGCGATTCGAACCCCTCAGTGGTAGTCATTCCCGGTTTAGGCTTGTTCGGCTTTGGCAAGAATAAGAAAGAAGCTCGCATTACCACCGAATTCTTCATCAACGCAATCCACGTGATGGCAGGTGCAAATGCGTTGGCAGACGGCGAGGTGCCGCATCCTTTGCCGCAGGCGCGGACGGCCGAGCAATCGAAGCAGTTCACCCAGTTTCACAACTACGTTGCTTTGCCGCGCTCGGAGGCCTTCCGTATCGAATACTGGGCCCTGGAAGAAGCTAAGCTGCAACGGATGCCCGCCGAAGCCGAATTCAGCCGGAAGATTGCCCTGGTGATTGGCGGAGCCAGCGGCATCGGACGAGAAGTCGCCCTGCTTCTCGCAAAGCGTGGCGCGCACGTCGTCGTCGCCGATTTCGATCAGCAGGGCGCTGAGAAAGTGGCCGAAGAAGTAGGAAAGGCCTCGTCCTCCGAGTTCGTCGCCGCAACCGCCGTCGACCTGAGTTCCTCACCTTCGGTGTTGGAGGCAGTGAGATCGACCGTTTCAAAATTCGGCGGTATCGATATTGTCGTGAACACAGCTGCCATTTACCCGGTGCCCGGCCCCGATGGCGAACTCTCCGACGCACAATGGGCTAAAACTTTCCTGGTCAATGTAACCGGCAACTATGTGCTGGCGCGGCAAACCCAATCCGTGTTCACAGAACAAGGCTTGCCTTCCACGATGGTGTTAACCAGTTCCGCCAATGCCGTCGTACCGAAAAAAGGCAGTGAAGCCTACGATACGAGCAAAACCGCTCTGAACCATCTGATTCGTGAACTTGCCCTTAAGTTGAGTCCGCAGGTGCGCGTAAATGGAATTGCCCCCGCAACTGTGGTTGCTGGTTCCACCATGTTTCCCCGCGATCGGGTCATGCAGTCTCTCGAGAAGTACAAGATCGCATTTTCCGAGTCCGAGGGCACCGAAGAACTTCGCGGCAAGCTGGCCGATTTCTATGCACAACGCACGCTCACGAAGAGGCCGATTCTTCCCCAGGATTGTGCGCATGCGATCGTGTGGCTGGCCGGGGAGCAGAGCGGCAAGACGACGGGCCATGTCATCCCGGTAGATGGTGGACTTTCCGAAGCCTACTTGCGTTAAGGAGCACCTATGCAACGCGTCTGCTTTGTCTTGCAGGTGAAACCAGAACGGCTTGCAGAATATAGGGAGCGTCACCGCAAAGTTTGGCCCGAGATGCAGGCCGCCCTTCGTGAGACGGGATGGGGCAACTACTCGCTTTTTCTCCGAGACGACGGCCTGCTCGTCGGCTATCTGGAGACCGAAGATTTTGCACGCGCCCGCGCCGGAATGGCGAAGCGCGAAGTGAACGATCGTTGGCAACGCGAAATGGGAGACTTCTTCGTCCAGCCCGACGGAGTTTTGCCCGACCGCGCCATGCGCCCGTTGGAAGAAGTCTTCCACTTATAAATCAGATCCCTGGAGACGCAATGAATCCAAACCCGGCACTGGGAGTCTTCTTTCACTGGCTCGGCGGTCTCGCCTCCGGCAGCTTCTACGTTCCTTATAAAGGAGTAAAGCACTGGGCGTGGGAGACCTACTGGCTCGCCGGCGGATTCTTCAGTTGGATCATCGCTCCATGGCTTCTTGCTTCGCTTCTCACCAAAGACCTGTTCTCCGTGTTGGGCGAAGCTCCAGGCTCAGCGCTGTTCTGGGCCTTCTTTTTCGGACTCCTTTGGGGAGTCGGTGGACTCACCTTCGGCCTGACTATGCGCTATCTCGGCTTGTCGCTCGGCATGGCCGTGGTGCTTGGTCTGTGCGCCGCGTTTGGCACACTGATGCCGCCCATTTTTCGTGGCGAATTCGTGACCCAGGTGGTGGGCACAACCTCCGGCCGCGTCATTCTCTTTGGGATCTTCGTTTGTCTCGCAGGCATCGTCGCCGCCGGGTTCGCGGGCATCTCGAAAGAAAAAGTCATGTCGCCCGAACAGCAGAAAGCCGCGATTGAGGAATTCGATCTTCGCAAGGGTGTGGGCGTCGCAATCCTGTCAGGAGTCATGAGCGCCTGCTTCGCGTACGGTTTGGCCGCGGGTGATCCGATCAAAGTACTCACGGTGAAGCACGGTACTGCCAAGCTGTGGCAGGGGCTGCCCGTGTTGATCGTCGTCTTAGTCGGAGGTTTCCTCACCAACTTCGTTTGGTGCCTGATCCTGCTCAAGCGCAACAAGACCGGCCATCAATTCTTCGACTCCATCATTCAGAAGAACGGCGTGAAGGACGAACCCATCATCGAAACCGCCGTCGATGCTCCAAGCCGCGAAGTCGTGGAACACATCGGCGCTCGGAGTGCCTCAGCAGCCTCAGTTCTGGTTCAGGAATCGGCTTCCGCACCAGTCGTGCAAGCGCCTATGCTGCGCAACTATCTCCTCTGTGCGCTCGCGGGCACCACCTGGTACTTCCAGTTCTTCTTCTACACGATGGGCGAAAGTCAGATGGGCCGCTACGGCTTCTCCAGTTGGACGCTTCACATGGCCAGCATCATCATCTTCAGCACTCTGTGGGGAATTGGTTTCAAAGAATGGAAAGGTGCCGGCACTCGCGCCGCCGCACTTCTTACTTTAGCGTTGTTCCTGCTGATTGCTTCCACCATGATTGTCGGCTACGGAAACTATCTCGGCTTGGGTACCACGACGCAGTGAAAACGGGCGCTCTCTGTCTAGAAGGTGGATGCCTGCGTTGGCGCCTTCACGCAGAGAACTCCTCAAAAGTGACCTGCGGTCAGCGCCCGCCCTTCGCGTAACTTCTTCCATCGTTGAAGCTTGCAGGAATTCCTGAAAATGTACGTACAACTCCGTACAACAAGTGTTCCTTCAGGAACATTTTGAAAACCTTCCGGCCATTACCGCAAACTATTCATTCGCAAGCACTTCGGGGTCAGTACTTTGCCAGATCCTTCATCGCCAGGTACAGATCGTTGGGCTGCGGAAGAATCGCATCCTCCAGAATCGGCTGGTAGGCGACGAATACATCTTTTGCGGCCACGCGGCGCACAGGGGCGTCCAGTTGATCGAACAGTTGGTCGGCGATGCGAGCAGCAATCTCCGCACCATAACCCCAGCTGAGTGAATCTTCGTACGCCACCAAAACGCGATTCGTTTTCGCGACGGACGCGGCAATCGTGTCCCAGTCAAAAGGACTCAGGCTCCGCAAATCGATCAATTCCACGTTAGTTCCCTGCTCGCGCTCGAGTTTTTGAGCTGCCTGTAACGCTCGCGGCACAACGGCACCGTAGGTGATTACCGTAAGATCTTTCCCCGGCTGTACGACCTTCGCTTTTCCGAAGGGAATCATGTACTCCGGCCCTGGATACGCAGCGCGTCCGTAGGACTCACGATACAGTCGCTTGTGCTCGAGGAACAGAACCGGATCGTCG
>Ga0335081_10019892_pt1 | contig 10859 bp, 6 predicted proteins | sample Lox_Sample_35_FD_206713 | JGI IMG/M metagenome (GOLD analysis project Ga0335081, IMG submission 206713) | Soil microbial communities from Loxahatchee National Wildlife Refuge, Florida, United States - Lox_Sample_3.5 | ecosystem: Environmental > Terrestrial > Soil > Wetlands | place: USA: Florida... | reverse complement strand
GACCTGCGCCGCCTCATACATCTCGCGGGGAATATTCTTCAGCGACGAATAAAAGCTGAAGGTCATGTTCCAAACCTGTCCGGTAAAGATCAGCAGAACCGACCCGAGCTCCACGCCCAACTGCCGAGTCGGAAAGAGCGCCACCATCGAGATCATCACGCCGGGCAGGAAACTGAGGACGGGGATCGACTGCAGTGTGTCCAGCAGCGGAATCATGAACCGCTCGGCCTTCCGGTTGTAGGCCGCTACATAGCCGTAAATCAGAGTGAAGACCAGACTGAAACCATACGCGATGGTGAGACGGAGAACGGAGTACAACGCGTACTTCGGCAGCGCCGATGGATGAAGGCCGATTTCGGCTTGCGTGCTGACCGGGCCGATCCAATAGCGGCCGAAGGAGAGCAGCCCATAGAAAAGCGCCAGCCCGGCGAGGATGATCGGCAGATCTCTGAGCAAAGATCGGCCACCGGCAGGAATGGCTCCCCACCCTGAAATCGGCGATGTCTCTCCGGTCTGTATTGTTCGTCTCCCGTATGAAATTCCGTTAATGCAGCGGAGCCGGGTTCGGGTCCGCGGAACTCGCGGCCTGGTGCAATAACAACCGGTCAGTTTCCGAATCGTAGGTGAAAATTTCGGCGTACCGGCCCCAGCCCAGGACGGTCTGGATCTGCCGCTCCACTTCCTCCTCCGGCAGGTGCTCGTCGAGGATGTCCCGGAAGAATTCCAAGGGTAGAGCTCCGTCCGACTTCTTCTCCAGAGCGCTGCGAATCTGCTGCAGCAGCACAACATGGGCGAGAGCTGCTTCGCGGAACAGGCGCTTGCGCGTGGCGATGTCCGCCTCAGCGTAGGCCTTGCCTGCGGGCGTGATCTCCACGTCGCCTTCATGCGATTTGGCAAAGCCGAGCAAAACCGCTTCCTCGACGATGGGGAACAGATCATCCACCTCCATCAGAAGTTCTTCCGCCAGGTGATAGAGGTCCTCCTTGCCGCCGCGATCGTTCAGGAATTCGAGCAAGCCGGCCATGCCTCCAGGTTTGGCGTGCGGCAGCCTCTGAAACGGAGGCCGGGCCGGCTGCAGCCGTGACGGCGGCTGTAGCTCCAGCTCGGGCTGCGTCATCACTTTGTAGATGTAATCCACATAGACGAGGAACTCGGCCGACTTGCGGTCCCTCGGTTGCGTGATCGGGATCTGAAAATCGGCGCGGATGCGGGCCGGGTTCCGGCCCAGGACGATGACGCGATCGGCCAGCAGCACCGCCTCTTCAATGTTGTGCGTGACCAGGAAAATGCTTCTGGTCGGAATCTGCTTCTTCAGCCACAACTCCATCAGCTCGCCGCGCAGGCTCTCGGCGGTGAGCACATCGAGCGCGGAGAAGGGTTCATCCATGAACAGCACCTCCGGCTCAACCGCGAGGGCGCGCGCGAACCCGGTGCGCTGCTTCATGCCGCCGGAAAGCTCCTTGGGATACGCGTTCTCGAATCCCTTCAGCCCGACCGAGTTCAAGGCTGCAAGGGCGCGCTGATGGCGCTGATCGTGGGCCATGCCCCGCGCCAGCAGCGGCACCTCAACGTTCTCCAGGACCGTCAGCCAGGGAAACAGGGCGAAGCTCTGGAAGACGATGGCGACATTGGGACCACACTCGGTCAGCGGCTTGCCATGCCACAGCACCTGGCCGCGGGTGGGCGGCGCGAGCCCGGAGAGAATGCGCAGCAGAGTGGATTTGCCGCAGCCCGATGCGCCGAGCAGCGCAATGATGGCATCGGATTCCACGCACAAGTCCAGCGGCGCGATCACCTGAATCTCCCGTCCGTCGGGCTGGCGAAAGCTCTTCTCGACCTGGCGCGCTTCGATGATCGTCTCCGCCGCCGCTGTGGGCGCGACCGAGGGTGCAACTTCCGGCTTCGCGGTTTCGGCGGGCGCAGCGGCCAGCTCGTCCATCAGGCGCTGCCAGGCTTCCTCGGGCAACTCGTCGAAGAAGCGCATGCGTTCGGTGGGATCGAGCTTGTCGACGACGGCGCGCATCTCCGCCGCCGGCCGCGAGTGCAGCAGGACATACGCGTGGTAATAAGGAAAGTGACCGACCACCGCCCCCGCGAAATCGACCGGCAGCGAGCGGAACAGCATCTGCTGTTCTTCGAAAGGAAGAGCCGCCAACACCAGCGCCGCCGCAGCCGGATCGAGCTCCCGAATCAAGGCAATGGCCTCGTCGGGGCGTCCCTGCGAAAGAAGATCCCGCACGGCTTCTGTGACCGGTGGTCTCATGCAATATCCGTCAAAGCTATCTACGCATGCAGGCGGAGCGTGAACATTCTAACGTCCTCGGGGTTGATTTCCGGTGGGCTGGTGAGCATTATGCTCGAGTTGAAATCAGCGGAGGATTCGCTTGCGCAACCCGGCTACCGGCAGGCGCTCGCCTCATGCCTGCTCGCGCTCGAGCAGCTCCGCGAAGCGGTGGGTACGAGGGCCCTGCCATAACCTGCGCTGTCCGGTGTAACTGCCGTTACGACTCTTCATCTCCGGGATTGAAGCGGTATCCGACCCATGGCTCGGTAACGATGTAGCGTGGAGTCTTCTCCTCAGGCTCGAGTTTCTTCCGCAAGTGGCCGATGAAAACGCGCAAATATTCCGGCTGCTCCGTGCTATTGACTCCCCACACCGCGGCCAGAAGAGCGCGATGCGTAATCACCTTTCCAGGATGGCGCGCGAGATAGACGAGCAGGTCGAATTCCTTGGGAGTGAGCTTTACCTCGTGGTCTTTGAGCCGAACGCTGTGCCCGTGCAGATCGATGCGAAAATCACCGATATTGATGACTTCTTCTTGGGGGTGCGATTTCTTGGCCGCCGCGGCGCGTCGCAGAGCGGCGCGGACCCGGGCCAGCAGTTCATCGACGCTGAAAGGCTTGGTGACATAGTCGTCTGCGCCCGCATCGAGGGCCTCTACCTTGGTTCGTTCCTCACCCCGCACGGAGAGCACGATGATCGGCGTGTCGGACTTGGAGCGCATATGCCGGCAAAGGGCGAGCCCGTCCATGTTGGGCATGCGCAGGTCCGTGATTACCAGGTCAGGAGGCCAGTCCTTCATGATCTGGACAGCGTCATCGCCGTCGCGTGCTGTACGTATGGAATAGCCGTGGCTGGCAAGCGTGGTCTTCAGCACGCGCGCGATCTGCGCCTCATCGTCCACCACCAGGATGTTGGCCTTCTCGTTCGCCGCAGCCAACTCACTTCACCTCCTGCGTGACAATATGCACGTCCACCGCGGGAGCGTCGCGCAGAAACTTATGGATGGCGGATAGATAAAGATATCGCCGCCAGCCGGACTGCGCAGAACGGCCAAAGACCACTTGGGTGATGTGTTTTTCCCGCACCAGCTTGGCTACTTCCTCCGCCACGCTCTTGCCCTTGCCGCGCAGGATCTGCGCGCCCATATTCTCGGCGAAGCGCACGTTCTGCGCCAGGGTGCGCTGATTGTCCGCGGTGTCGTCGGTGCCGATGTCAACATAGATGACAAACAATTCCGCATCGATGCGCTGCGCCATGCGCCCGGCGCGCGCGATCAGATATTGGGCGGCCGGATTGGAACTTATGCATACCGCGATCCGCTCCCGCACACCAGCGGAGGCGCCTGAGCCCTCCTTTTGCAGGTAAGACTCCAGGCTGCGATCGACGGCGCGCGTAACCTGCTGCAGAGCCAGTTCGCGCAGCGCAATAAGGTTGCCAGGCCGGAAGAAATGGCCCAGCGCTCTCTCGGCCCGATCTACCGGATAAATATCTCCACGACGCATCCGCGTCTGCAGCGCTTCGGGAGTCAGGTCCGCCAGGACGATCTCATTCACCCGCTGCATCACCCAGTCGGGAACGGTTTCCCGCACCGTCACTCCGGTAATGCTCTGCACCAGGGGCATCAGGCTTTCGATGTGCTGCACATTCATGGTGGAGAGCACGTCGATGTTTGCGTTGAGCAGCTCCATGACGTCCTCATACCGTTTCCGGTTCCGGCTGCCCTCCACATTGGTGTGCGCCAGTTCGTCGATGAGAGCGATCTGCGGCTTGCGCGCCAGGATGGCGTCGATGTCCATCTCTTCGAAAGACGCGCCCCGGTATTCCAGTTGCCGCCTCGGCACAGTGTCCAGCCTGGTGGCCAGCTCCCCGATGGCCTTGCGACCGTGGGTTTCAACCACTCCAACGATCACGTCCTCACCGCGGCTCTTGCGGCGAATACCCTCGCTGAGCATGCTGTAAGTCTTGCCCACACCCGGGGCATAGCCCAGAAAAAGCTTGAAGATGCCCTGCTTCTTCTGCGAGGCGGTTGCTTCCAGCCACTGCTCGGGTGTCTTGGTCATTGCGGGTATATTCGCCGTGAGAGACGAATTGTCGCATAGACTACAATCTCTCGTGTGAGCAGACTTGCTCAGCCGGTCTTGCGCTATGCCGCGGTCGTCGCCATCGACGCGGTGATTGTCTGGGTTTTCTTCAGGGAAGTCCATGTGAATCCCACCACGGTGGGATTTACATTTCTGCTGGCCATCCTGGTGGTTTCCGCCAGCTGGGGGCTGCGGTATTCCATCTTCATGGCCGTAGTAGCCACCCTGGCATACAACTACTTTTTCCTTGAGCCCATCCTGCGTTTCACCATAGCCGATCCGCAGAATTGGGTGGCGCTGTTCGCTTTTCTCGTCACTGCTGTCATCGCCAGCCACCTTTCCGAGCGGGCGCGCCGCGAGACTCTGCAGTCGAACCAGCGCCGGCACGAGGTGGAGCGATTGTATGCATTCAGCCAGCAACTGCTGGTCTCAGAAAACGTCTTCGGGCTGCTGAACAATGTGCCGGCTTACATCGTGGAGTCGTTCGGTGTGGGAGGGGCTGCCGTCTTTCTGGAGAACAAGCAGAAGACGTATTTTTCCGACATCGCCCTGCAGTCCTCCTTGCCGCTCGAGGAGCTGAAGACGGTGTGCGGGCGCGGAGAGCCGGTGCGCGACCGCCAGCACAAAACCTGCTTCATGCCTTTGCGGATGGGGGTGCGTTCCATCGGAAGTTTTGGAGTGACCGGCTGCGATCTCTCGCGTGAAACTTTGGAGGCCATCGGCAGTCTGGTGGCCATTGCCATCGAGCGCGCCGGCACCATGGAGAAACTGTCGAGAACCGAAGCCGCCCGCGAGAGCGACCGCCTGCGCTCACTGCTGCTCGACTCGGTGACCCACGAATTCCGCACCCCGCTGACGGCGATCAAGGCTGCCGCCGAGACCCTGCTGTCCGAGGTTGAACTGGAGAAGCCGCAGCTTAAGGAACTGCTGGCCGTGATCAATGAAGAGAGTGACCGGCTCAACCGCCTGGTGGGCGAGGCGGCGGAAGTCGCCCAGCTGGATGCCGGCCAGGTGGAACTGGATTTTGCGCCGCACCACATTCGCGAGGCAGTCGATCTGGCACTGCGGCAGTCCAAACATGTTCTGGAGCACCATCCCGTAGAAATCGTTATTCCGGAGAACTTGCCCAGGCTGAGGATGGCGGTGGATCGCATCGCAGAGGTCCTCACCCAGCTCCTCGACAATGCCGGAAAGTATTCACCGCCGGGCACACCCATACACATCACGGCGGACGTGCGCGGCGGTCAACTGGTCACGAGTGTCGCCGATCACGGGCCCGGTATCGACGATATGGAACAGTCGATGATCTTCGAGAAGTTCTATCGCGGGCGCGATCAGCGGCTTTCGATTCAGGGCACGGGCATGGGCCTGGCCATCGCGAAAGCCATTGTGGAATTGCATGGCGGCACCATAGGCCTCACCAGCCAGGTCGGGCGGGGCTCGGTGTTTCACTTTTCGCTGCCTCTTAGCTCCTGATGCGCAAACGCGAGCCATCCCGCCTTCAGAAGGAGAAAAGCACCTGCAGGTCGATGCGGCGCGGGGCCGAACCCGATGAGAATGGCCCGGTGGCAAGGGCATTCGACTCGGCAAACAGAGGGGAACTCAGGTTTCCCACCGGAGCGGCCAGGTTCACATGGTTGAAGATGTTCCGAGCTGACACGCTGAAAGTCAGGTTGTAGCGCCGGTTGGTAGCGGCGGCCACGGCAAACGGTCCGCCGCCTTGTCCACCTCCTCCGCTTAAGCCGCGGCCTCCCAGCCCGCCTCCCGCGCCGCCTTGGCCACCTCGTCCGCCGCCTCCGCCACCCGGCCCTCCGGGGCCGCCGCCTCCACCGCCGGCTGCGGATGGCCCGCCGTGTTCTTTTCCAAAGCCCATAGTCTTACTTAACCGTAGATTCAACGTAAACAGAGTCGGCCCAGTTCCATAGTTGATGGGAGTAAGCGGGCCGGCGCCTGTCACGTTGAAGGTCCCGATCGGAGTACAAGCGACCGGCGACGTGATCGTGACAACAGGGCAGGTAGCGGTCGAGATGAACCCGGGCCGGTCGTTGAAGATGGAGTCTCCGTTGAGGTCCTGCCCGAGCGTTACATTGTAGGGCTGCCCTGAACTGAGCACCATGAAGGGATTTAAGCGGAAGGCTTTGGGCAGTCCAACCGTGCCGCCCAGCAGAACCCGGTGGCGCACGTCAAAGCTCGCCCTGCCATAATCCGCCGAGGGATCGAAGGGGTTAGAAATGAAATTCGGATTGCTCAGCGACGTGCCGGAGGTGAATCCCGCGACGCCAACCGCCGTATTGCTGGCCCCGGAACCTAGATCACTGTTGGCATAGTTAAGAGTGTAAAAGCCAAAGAGCGACAACTTCGCTCCCGCATTTACCCGGAAGTTGGTAATGAGTTGATTCTGCCGGAAGATCCCTTGCGAGGAGTACTGATAGAGGTTGGGAGCGCCGGCGACTGCGATGCCATTGGGCGGCGCATTGATGTTGCTCAGGAAAAACTGATGCTCGCCTCGCGAATTTAAATAGGTCACCGCAACGGTTGCCTTTTTCGTGATCTGCCGCTCAACGCTGGCCCCGGTTTGCAGAGTGTAGGGGGCGCGCAGGCCGGGAGCGATCTGATAGAACGTGGGAGAGGAAGGGCCGAGATTACCCGGCGGACTTGGATACGTGCCGGGATTGGCGGCCACGAACTGCGTCTGGCCCGTGCCATTGGGGTTCAATCGCTCCGTCAAGAGCAGCAGGTTGTACGCGAAACGGTCGTAAAAAATTCCAAAGCCAGCGCGCAATACGGTCTTGGGCTGTGCCCTTTTAGCGCCTCCTCCCAGTCCCCAGGAAAACGCCAGCCTGGGTGCGAAGTCACCACGGTCGTGGATGGCATTCTGAGTTTCGAAGCGCAAACCGTAGCTGAGCGTCATATTGGGCCGAATCTTCCAGGTGTCCTCGGCATAGAGGCCCGCGTCTACGAGCGTGACTTGCGCCAGCGCCGGACCCTTGGTGATGGCAAACTGGCTGGCTCCGGAACATGGCCCGGAGGGCGACGCCGCAAGGCACATTGCCGCCTGCTGGTAACCGGGAACGAGTGAGGAGAAGGTGAAGACTCCATTGAAATTCGAAGTTGAATTATTGGAATCGGTTGTCACCCGCAGTCTGCCGCCGAACCTTAAGAAATGATTTGCGTGAACGATGGATGTGTAATTCTGCAGCTCGTAATGATTTTCCTTGTCCAGGATGGTTCCCAGCTGATTGCCGCCGTTGGCAAATGCGCCCAACACTATTGTTGTCGGCTGAAAGTTCTGAGATGCCAGCGTGTTGTCGTCGTGAATGTACTGAAAGCGGGTTTCGTTCACCACGCTGGCGCTCAGCACCTGCGTGTCGCTGATCTGGAGTGTCTGCTCTGTGTCGTGGACGTGGTAGGCCTGCGATGGCAGCGAAAATTGTCCGATGCCATCGTTGTTATCATTGTTCTCGGTGAACTGATAGCGGACCGTCAGCGTATTGCTTGGGCTGAGCTGAACATCGATTCGCGGGCCGAGGTTTGTCCGCGTGCGGGAAGTAGGGATGGCCTGGTTCAGAGGCGCCGGATTAAAAGAGGGATCCAGCACGGTTGCGGCGATGATGGCGTTGTCATTGATGTTGCGGCGTTCAGCATTGAAGAAGAAAGATATCTTCTTGGTGATGGGACCACTCAGGCTGCCGTTGAATAGCTCTGCATGGTAGCCCGGCGACTGAGAGACGAAAGGGCTCAGAGAGTTGAAGGATGAGTCATTGCCGTCGGCGAAGAACTGACCGTGGAGCTGGCCCGTCCCCGGTTTGGTGAAGATCTCGATCCGGCCGTAGCCCAGCTTGTCATATTCCGCCGAGAACGGATTCTGGTTGATGCGTATCTCGCGGATTGAAGACTTGGGCGGAAGCTGGCCACCCGTGAACCCATCGATGTAGATCTGACCGCCGTTGGGGCCTGCGCCCGGACCTGCCAGCGCCTCCAATTCGGATTGCAATTCATCGGGGTCATCCGAAAGCGCTTCCAGATCCTTACCCTGAATCACCAGGGTACTGGCGCTGCTGGAAGGATTCACGTCAATGGTTGTTCCTTGCTCCTCGACGTTGACGCGCTCTTGTTCCACCAGAATCTCGAGCGAGATATTCAGGCTTGTCCCCTGTCCCGCCGCAATAGTCACTTCCCGCTGAAATGCCGTGAAGCCTTTTGCGCTGGCACTCACGGTGTACTTGCCGGGCGCTAATCCCCTGAGCTCATAATTGCCCTGCCCATCGGTCTGTACAATTGTTGGCTTCCCCGTTGCGGACGCCGCGGAAACAGTTGCACCCGGTATGACAGCACCGGAGGGATCGGAAACTTGCCCGCGCAAAGCGCCCGGGGCGGCTTGCGCGATGGCCGTTTGTGCGCATAGCGTGGAGAACAGGAGCGCCAGGAAGGCAAGAGACAGGTTTCTCAGCGGGATTCCTCGCCCGGCAAGAATCTTGCTATATGAGGGCATTATTGAGCGGCTGCCTCTCCGGCTGTAGACCCCAGAGCCCATGGTGAAAGCAGCATGGCCGCACCCTCGCCCGTTGGAGAAGCGGTCAGAATCGGCTCCACTCCCGTCAGCAGAGTAATCGCCCGAAGCGGGGAATCGGCGCCACCCGGCATCGTCACCAGCATTACAGCTTCGCCCTTTTGCAAATCAGCCAGCGTGACCGCAGGTAAACGCCCCAGCACCTGCTGTAAATCGCCTCCGCGGTGTGGACCGCTGGATTCACCTGGCGTCTGATTCCCTTTGGGACTTGCCAGCGCATTGCTCGCAGCGTTCACGGCACCGGACTCAGTCGCCGAACCCTTCAGTCGCACCGCGATCCTCTGTGCCAACATCGGCGGAAGTTTCCTTAGCTGAGAATCGGCTGTGATTTTTACTGCTACGGTTTTCTTCGTGAAGAGATCCATAACGCTGACCGTGCTGTCGGCCGGATCGACCGCGGCCAGCGTTCCAGCGATATTGCGAAAGGATCCGGAGACAATCTCTTCGGCGCTAAGCTCGTTCCCATCAGGCATGAGACTTCCGCGGGCGCGCAGCTGGTCACCAGCTTTGATCTGGTCCAGCGTTCCGGGCTTGGCGTCCTGGAACTTCACCGACTCGGACGCGTAGCGGCGCACAATTGTTTCTTTCGAGGTATGGATGGTGATTGTCTTTATCGAACCGGATGCTGCCGTCGATAGCGCAATGGTTCCCGCGGCGGTGTCGATCCCACGCACCAGACCGCCGACCCCGCGCTTCTGCCAGTCCTCGCGTTCGTGTTCCTGCCGCTCCTGGATGTCAGTTTTTCTCATGACCAGGAGCGAGGAAGCCACAACCGACTTTCCATCGTCGGCTGGATTGCCGCGAATGATCATGCGGTCGCCCGGCTGCAACTCAGTAACAGGCATGGGTGCCGCGTCCTTAAGGTCCTTCTGTCCTGGAGCCATGCGCAACACTCGGGTGGAAGGCTGCAATAGCACGGTGATTTCCGATCCCGAGTCGGTGGAAACTGTAACCGTGTTGCCGTTGATTGCTTTCACCGTTCCGACGGGGCGCGCTGTCGAGACTGGCGATTTAGCCTGGGAAGGCGGTTGGGCTTGTGCGTGGCCGGCCGAATGCGAGCAGACCAGGAGCAGGCTACCGAAAATTGTCGCCCAAGAAAGGCTCCATGATCTCGGCACAATCATTCCCACTTCACTCTCCCACGCCTCGGCTAATTCCCAGTCATCAGAAGGCTGCCAGATCTAACACTAGCAGCAATGCCAGGAGCCCGCATTGATTGGGCAGACGCAGTGTTTCCCCCTCCGGTCGCGGATTCAACAGGAAACCACACTGAAGACGGATAAAAGGCAAAATTAGAACCTTAACCACATTAGAGTCCAGTTTCTGGACGGGACCACGTAAAGAATTCGTCAACAAGCGTAAATCTACGTAACCTTGCTTCGCGGCAGCCGCTGCCTCAGAATGAATCAAACCGCATGAATCGCGCCGATCAGAGAATCGCAGGCCTTGGACGGCCAATCCAATGAGTGGTATGCCCGGAACCACCCCTTCACATAAGAATCTGGTGCTGTCGGAGACAGTAGGCGTGGCCTTGGACACGTTCCGACTGAACAAGATCCGCTTTGCGCTGACGGCGCTGGGAATGGTCATCGGCACGGCGTCTCTGATTCTGGTTGTGACGGTCGGCATGACCGGCAAGCAGTACGTGCTGAACCAGATTCAGGGTATCGGCGCTAACATGATTTACGCATTCCATGAAGGGCAGGGGGCGGTGAATCCTACTGCCCAGGATAACCTGACGTCGGCGGATATGAATGCTGTCGAGCAGCAGGTACCCGGGGTGGTTGCCATGTCGCCGATGGTGCAACTGCATGCCCGTATTCCCGTACGCAACGGCCGCGAGCAGGACGTGCTGGTGCTCGGGGTAGGTCCGCAATACCAGAACATCCGCAATCTCGATGTGCTGGCAGGCCGATTTTTCGAT
>Ga0335081_10019891_pt1 | contig 10859 bp, 9 predicted proteins | sample Lox_Sample_35_FD_206713 | JGI IMG/M metagenome (GOLD analysis project Ga0335081, IMG submission 206713) | Soil microbial communities from Loxahatchee National Wildlife Refuge, Florida, United States - Lox_Sample_3.5 | ecosystem: Environmental > Terrestrial > Soil > Wetlands | place: USA: Florida... | reverse complement strand
AGTTTGTGAAAGAGGATCAACATGAACGAAAAGCCTAATCTGTTTAGAAGTGGAAATCGCCGCAGCTTTCTGAAGACCGGACTAACAGCGGCTGGAGCAACCGTGGGGACCGGCTTGCTGGTGAGCGGAACCAAGGCATTGGCGCAATCAAGCAGCAGCCTCACGGCAGGAGATGCTGCCATTTTGAGGTTCCTGGCTGCGGGAGAGGCCCTCGAAGTCGACTTTTGGACCCAATATAACGAGCTTGGCGGAATTCCGGACGACGAAGTTTCAGGCGGCGGGGGGAGCCGGGCCTACACTCATTGCCTGAAAAAGATCGATCGGAACTTTCCGCAGTACATTCATGACAACACCGACGACGAGATCAGCCATCAAAACTTTCTGAATGCGTATCTGGCCTCCAAGGGCGCCCCAACCGCGGACCTGGAACCGTTTCGGACGCTGCCCGGCAGCACGGCAACGGGATCCAGCGGAAAGTTGCGGCTTACCAACCTGATGCAGCTAACGCTGGATACCAGCTGGTGGACACGCTACCGCAGCAGTACTAACAATCCAGACGTCAATCCCACGCCCTTCGAGCAAGCCGTTCCGGATCTACACATGGGGCAGTTCAGCGCCATTCCAAAGACCGACGCCGACCTGCACCCCGAGGAGCACATTCAGGCGATCGCCAACACCGCGGCGTTTCATATGCCGACGGTCGAACAAGGCGGCGGCAGCCTCCGGCTGGCGCTGGCTCAAAGAGTCACAAGCGTCGAAGTGCTTCAAATCGTGATCAGCATGGCACCAATCGAGAGCATGCACTTTCAAACCTGGCACGAAAAGGCCGGCAACGCACCGCCGCTCACCGACCCCACCAACAATCTGACATTCCCCGACCTCAACAATGGTCTCGACCCCAATACCGGAGCAAGCGGCACCGCTGTGAGGGAGATGTTTCAAACCAACCTGATCATGCCGGAACCCTGTCCATTCATCAGCGCCAGCCTGCCGGCATGTTCCGTGGTCCGGCCGACGAAGACAGCCGGGGCGGCCATGGGCGCCCTCAATTTTCTCACCGCCATGGGACTATTCATCGGGCAGTCGAATGCGTTCTTCTCGTATATGACCGGTCTGGCCCAGGCCGCGGACGCGGCCCAGCGCGGCATGTAGCAGGCATACGCGGGCGCGGCGATGTCGCGATCAACGAGTCACTTTCCAACACTCGGTGGCGAACTAAGCGCTAATTCACGGTCCTTCGAAGATCCGCCGGGGATTCTCCACCAACATGGTGTGGATCTGCTCATCGGTGACGCCCTGGCCTTTCAGCGCGGGGATCACATCGTTGTGGATGTGCAGATAGTGCCATCTCGGCAGCATCTCGGGAAGCTGCCGTTCGGGGAGCCAGTGATTGAAACATGCGGCATCGTGCGACAGGACCAACCTGCCGGCATGACCTCGCTCGCACAGGCGGGCGACCGTTTGCACGCGGTCCTCGAACGACAGGATCGAATCGATTCCAAACCGGTCCATGCCGAGGTACGATCCGTTGTCGAGGAGTTGCTCCAGGTAACCGATATCTGTGGTATCGCCGGAATGGCCGATCACCACCCGCGATAAATCGACGCCTTCTTCCCGGAATATCCGCTGCTGGTCGAGGCCCACGCGGCGGCGGGCATGGGTGTGGGTGGAGATCGGCACGCCGGTGCGGAGATGCGCCTGGGCGGTGGCTCGCAGAATTCGCTCGACGCCTCGCGTCAACCCCGGCGCGTCTGTGGCGCACTTCAGAATTCCGGCGCGAACGCCCGTGCCGGCAATTCCTTCCTGGATATCCCGCACGAACATGTCCGCGATCAACTCCGGGCCGCCGAGCGCCGTGCCCGGACCGCGATATTGAAAATAGTGCGGCAGGTCGCAGTAGGTGTAGATGCCGGTGGCGACGACGATGTGCAGGTCGGTCGCGGCGGCGATCTTCTGGATGCGCGGGATGTAGCGGCCGAGGCCCATCACGGTGAGGTCAACGATGGTGTCCACTCCACGCGACTTCAGCTCGTTCAGGCGGGCGATCGCACCGGCCACCCGGGCGTGTTCATCACCCCAATCCTCCGGGTAATTCGAGGAGATTTCCGGGTCGAGCACGAAGATGTGCTCATGCATGAGGGTCACACCGAGGCGCGAGGCGTCCACTTCACCGCGAACCGTTTCAATACCGGCCATTCGGTAGATTATATGCTTGAGTGGGCGGCCTTTGATGGGTTAATATGTGGCCAGTACCGCGCGTTCATGGAGGGATGCATGCGAAAGTTAATGCTGATGTTGAGCTGCGGAACACTGGCCGCCGCAGCAGGTACGAGTGGAACGGTCACCTTCAACAAGGATGTGCTGCCGATCCTGCAGAGCAATTGCCAGAGCTGCCATCGCCCCGGGGAAGTTGCTCCCATGTCGTTTCTGACGTACCAGGAAACCCGCCCCTGGGCCAAGGCGATCAAGGCCGCGGTGCTTTCGAAGAAAATGCCGCCATGGTTCGCCGATGGGAAATACGGCCACTTCCAGAACGAGCGACGGCTCACTGAAGCGCAAACCAAGGCGCTGGCGAGTTGGGCGGATAACGGAGCGCCCGAAGGCGAAGCCAAAGACAAGCCGGCTTCCCTGAGCTTCACCGAAGGCTGGAACATCAAGCCGGACGTGACCATCGAGATGCCCACCCCATTCGAGGTGCCGGCGTCGGGAATCATCGAGTATCAATACATCGTGGTGCCGACTCACTTCGACAAGGATGTCTGGGTGACGGCGGCCGAGGTTCGTCCCGGCAACCGTACGGTGATGCACCACGTGATTATTTACGTGCGTCCGCCCGGCTCGACCTATCTGGCCAATGCCAAGCCCGGCGTGCCGTTCGTGCCGGTGACGTTCGAGCGCGACGCCAACGGAGCGGCCATCCGGCGCGCCCCGCAACAGGCGCCGCAAGCCGCGGCGCAAGGCGCTCAACAGGCGAATGCTCCCCGCCCACAGCAGGGAGTCGGATCCATGGCTGGTGTGGAATTGCTGACGGCTTATGCTCCCGGACTCCAGGCGCAGCATTTCGACGCGCCGATTGCGGATGCCGCGAAGTTTGTCCCGGCCGGATCGGATTTCGTCTTCCAGTTGCACTACACCACCAACGGCAAGGCGGCCACCGATCAGACCAAGATCGGTCTGACTTTCGCCAGCAAGCCCCCCAAGTATCGCTATTTTACGTCGAACGCCACGCAGCAGGGCTTCGAAATTCCGCCCAACGATCCGAACTATGAGTCGCACTCCGCGGTGGTCATCAACGAGCCCGCGCAGCTGGTTTGGCTGATGCCTCACATGCACGTTCGCGGGAAGGACTTCCTTTACGAGGCTGCCTATCCCACCGGTGAGACCGAGACGCTGCTCAGCGTTCCGAGGTACGATTTCAACTGGCAGCTCGGATATGAGGAGGCCAAGCCGCTGCCGCTCCCCAAGGGCACGCGCATTGAATGCACCGCCCACCACGACAACTCGGCGAACAATCCGTACAATCCGAATCCCAATGTCACGGTCCGCTGGGGCGATCAGACTTGGGAAGAGATGATGATGGGCTTCTTCGCGGTGGTCGTGGATGCCGGCGTGAAGCCGCAGGACGTGATCGGCCGCGCCGCCCCGCGAAAGCCTGCGCTGTAGCGTCCCGGACCACTCGTGCCTGTTCCCCGATTCGAAACGGGAGAAGATGCGAACCCACCAATGACGAGGTGTGGATTGATACGATTTTGCGAGGATGGGCGGGGTTGAATCGAACGTTGGTCCTTGACGGGCGATGTGTTCCAGCATAGATTGCTGGTGATATATCAGCGTACGAGCTCGCCTGAACGCTCGATGTTGGTGGGTCACGGGTTAAGTGCCAGGATGATCGAACATCTCAGTCACGACGCACTCACACGTTACTTCATGTCCGATATCTCGAGTGAGGAAATGAAGGAAGTTTGGTGGCACCTGGTGAATTGTCCAACCTGCCGGGAGGCAATCAGCGTTCGGGACTGGCTGGATGTGGCCAGGCTGAAGAAGACGGCTCCTCACGATAACTCCTTCCAGTAGTGCGTGCGTGCTGCGCCAGTCTCGCAGATGGGGGAAGTCATGTAGGGCGGCCGGACTCCGATCGCCAATGCTCCATCTCGCGCCGGATGAAGTAACCCACCAAATCGCGATACCACTTTTCGATGAAATCAGGATCCAGTTTCTCGCGTATGGCCCATTCGCGGCGCACCTCGAGCATGGCAGCCTGGCGGTCTGGAGCGGCTACCTCCGATTCGCTCGACTTGAAGCGCGCGGCGATCCGCACGTAGTCGGCGCGCAGGCCCAACAGCGCGACCATCTGTTCGTCGATGTGGTCAATGGCGTAGCGCACATCCGACAGCGAATTGCAGTCGGTCGGTGTTTTCATCGGGCCTCCGGCACCTTCAGCACAAACACGGTCTGGTCGTCGAAGGCAGTGGTGGAGAACCGGTCCATCTCGCGGAAGATCGCATTGACCAGATCTTCCGATGTCTGGGCGCAGTGGGCGCGCACGATCTGCGCCAGCCGCCCTCGGCCGAACTCCGTGCCGGCGGTGTTGAGATGATCGGTGATTCCGTCGGAGTACAGCACGACCATGTCACCCGGCTCTGCCTGAAATGGGACTTCTTCGTACTCGCGGCTGTCCAGCAGGCCCAGCGGCACTCCCTCCACGCGCAGTTTTACGATCTCACTGCCGCGGCAGATCATGGGCGGAATGGCGCCGGCGTTGGACATCACGATCCGGCGCGTGGCGGGGTCCCAAAACAGCACGCACAGGGTGACATAGCGGGCTTCCACTCTCCGCTCCACCAGCACGTCGTTGAGGGTCTTCAGCAGTTCCGCCGGGCGCCTTCGCGGCGAGAGCGTGCGCAGCAGTCCACTGACGAGGCTTCCGTAAAGCGCGGCGGCGGCGCCCTTGCCGCTGACGTCGCCGAACGCGATCAAGGTCTGGCCATCGCGGTGCTCGAAGACATAATAAATGTCGCCCGAAATTTCGCGCGCGGGACGGAGCCGCACCGTGGCGTCCAGGCCTTCGATTTCGGGCGAGGCATCCGGCAAGAGCACGCGCTGCAATTCGCGGGCCGCCTGCAGATCCTCTTCCATGCGCCGTTCGCGCGTGGCCAACTCCTGGTAGAGCCGCGCGTTTTCGACGCTGCTGGCGACCTGCGGAGCCAGCAGCGTCAGCGTCCTCACGTGATCGTCCGTGAAGTAACCGATCCGGTCGCTTTCCAGGTCCATCACGCCGACCACCCGGTCCTGCACCATGAGCGGCACGGCCACCTCCGAGCGGATATCCGGGTGCGAGCAAATGTAGCGCGGATCCTTGCCGGTATCGTGCACGCGCACCACTTCCCGCGAGCAGGCGGCCGCGCCGGTGATGCCCTTCCCCAGCGGAACGTTGTCGATGTTCACCCGCTGGTCGTACCGTATGCTGAACTGGTGGCGCAGCGCCTTGGCCTCGTTGTCCAACAGCAGAATACTGAAGGCGTCGTAATTAATCAGGTCCCGCATGGTGCTGGCGATTTTGCTCAGCAGCTCATTCAGATCGAGGATCGAGGAGAATTCGCGCGAGATGTTGGCCAGCGTCTTGAGCGTGCGGTACTGGCGGTCCGCGCGGCGGTACAGGCGCGCGTTGTCGATGGCAATGCTCACCCGGCCGGCAATCAGCCGCAGCAGCGCGCGGTCGTATTCGGTGTAGGCGTTGACGCGGGTGGACTGCAGGTCGATCACGCCAACCAGTTTGCCGCGGGCCGTCATCGGGACGGCCAGTTCGGTGCGGACGGCGTCCACGGTGTTCAGGTACCGCGAATCGTTGCGGACGTCACCCACCAGCACCGGCTCGCGTCTCGCAGCCGCCGTTCCCGTCACGCCTTCGCCCAGCGCGATGGAGAGGTTGCGGACCACCTCCTCGCGGTGCCCGACCCCATAACGGATGCGCAGGTCCTGGCGCCTCTCGTTGAACAGGAGGATGGCGAACAGGTCGTACGGCAGAACCTTCTGCACGATCTCGGCGACGTTGGCGAGCAACTGGTCGAGGTCGAGGGTCAAGGCTGTGGCAGCAGACACCTCCAGCAGGAAGTCCAGCAATTCGGACCTCTCGCGGAAACGGATGGTGGCTTTTCGTGTAGCTTGCATGGCCTTCCATGTCCCGGACGTTTCGGCCGGAGACGGCTCGGAACGCCCGCCCCGTCACGCCGCCGTGGCCTCGACGATCTTCACGCTGGCGCTGGCACCGATCCGCGATGCTCCGGCGGCTTTCATGGTTTGGAGGTCGTGCAGCGTGCGGATCCCGCCGGAAGCCTTCACCCCCATCTCCGGCCCCACCACGCTGCGCATCAGGGCGACGTCGTGCGCCGTAGCGCCCGAAGGTCCGAATCCCGTTGACGTCTTGACGAAATCGGCGTCCGCCAGTTTCGCGAGCGTGCAGGCGATGGCCTTCTGATTGTCGTCCAGCAGCGCCGTTTCGAGGATCACCTTCACAATCGCCTTGGCCTCGTGCGACACCTTCACCACCTGCTGGATGTCCAGCTTCACGGCCTCGTGATCGCCCGAACGCAAGGCGCCCACGTTGATCACCATGTCGATCTCCTGGGCGCCCGACCGCAACGCTGCCGCGGTTTCGGCCACCTTGGCCTCGGTACTGGTGGCGCCCAACGGGAAGCCGACGACGGTGCAGATTTTCACCGGCGAGCCGGTCAGCTCGGTACGCACCAGCGGCACCCAGTAGGGATTCACGCAGACGCTGGCGAAATGGTACTGGCGCGCCTCGCGGCAGACTTTGGTCACATCGGCGCGCGTGGCCTCGGGCTTGAGGATGGTGTGGTCGATCAATGCCGCGACGGCTGGGTCCACCTTGGTGAGCCGCTCGCTGGCCGAAACGCGATCGGCGCCGGCGGCGATAATCTCGCGGGTATTGCGGGCGCACGTTTGCACGCAGCGCTGCACGCAGCCCGGACACACCTGGTCGGGCAGATTGAGGCCCTCGCCCTTCTTGGGCGCGACAGGCGACGGGCCGAGGCGCGCCAGGAGTTCTTCACCAATCTGCGCGACTAATCCGTCCAATTCCGTCTGCGTCACGAGGAGACCTTCTTCAGGTAATGCTGCTCGATATCGAGAATCTTCTGCACCCGCGCCTGGTGCCGTCCGCCCGCAAACCGAGTGGCCAGCCAGGTGCGCAAAACGTCCTCCGCCTGGGTTTGCGTGAGCAGTCTCGCGCCTAAAGTAAGTACATTGGAATCATTATGTTCACGGCTGTTTCGGGCGGATGCTCTATCATAGCACAGGGCCGCCCGGACCCCCGGCACCTTGTTGGCAGCGATGGAGGATCCGATCCCCGCGCCGTCGATTACGACGCCGCGCGCGGCGGTTCCCGCGGCCACCAGCTCGGCCACTTTGCGAGCCAGGTCGGGATAGTCAGCGGCTTTCTCCTCGTATACGCCGACGTCGCGAATCGACAACCCGAGGCTCTCGATGAGGGGCTTGAGCGCTTCCTTGAGGCTGAATCCGCCGTGATCCGCGCCGAGCGCGAGAGTCTTCTCCGGAGGCGCGATGGCAGATAGCTGCTCCTCCGGCAATTCCAGAATGGACACGCGGCGTGAGGCCGCCACCTCGCGCGCCGATGGTGTGATAATGGTCCCAACCGGAACCCGTAGTTCGCCGCTTTCAGGCACGTCCTGGACGGTGATTACCCGTTTCATAGCACTTATCCGATGCTCCGCGCATCCAAAATCGCTGTGGAATTCGTAAGGACCATTGTAATGAAACCTCTTCTCCTGCTGCCGGTCATTCTGCCGGCCGCGGTGCTCTGGGGCCACCCCATGGGCAATTTCAGCGTCAGTCACTACAGCCGGATCGAAGTGAGCGCTCATGGAGCGGCGATCCGTTACGTGCTGGATCTCGCCGAAATCCCGACATTCCAACTGCTGCAGCAGTGGAAGCTGGACGCCTCCAGCCCGCGCGAGCAGTTGGCGAAACAGGTGGAGGCACAGGCTCGGGAGTGGAGCCGAAACCTCAAAATCCACATGGGCGGCCGCGAGGCCACGCCGGCTTTCGAGCGCGCCGGCTTCGTCCTGGATAAAGGCGCGGGCGGCTTGCCGATCCTGCGGGTGACTGCCGAACTCCGCGTGGATGGGACGCCCGGAAACTTGCGCTACGAAGACGGAAATTACCCCGACCGCGCCGGCTGGAAAGAGATCGTGGCGGTGGCGGGCCAGAGCGCCGCGATCGACCAGGCATCGCCCAACACGCCCGACCGGAGCCAGGCACTGACGGCTTACCCGCAGGATCCGCTGGTTTCGCCGCCGCAGGATCTGCAGGCGTCGGTGGAGTGGCATGCGACAGCGGCGATCGTGATTACGCAGACGCCGGCCACGGCAGGCGTGGGAAGCGCACCGCCGGCTGCCCGCGCCGCAGTGCCTGCCATGACACTGCCTGCGCCCGCGGCACCGGCAGCATCCGCGCCAGCCCCACCAGCAGAATCGACTCCGCCGGAGTCCGCGGCTCAGCCGGGGCAAGCCGCGCCCGGCATGGTGGTACGCGGCGACTTCCTCTCGCGCCTGCTGCACCAGGGCGACATCAGCCTTGGCATGATGATCGTGGGAATGGTGGTGGCTTTCGGCCTGGGTGCAATCCACGCGCTCTCTCCAGGGCACGGAAAGACCATCGTGGCGGCATACCTGGTGGGAAGCCGTGGGACCCCGAAGCACGCCATCTTTCTGGGCGGGATGGTGACCTTTACCCACACCATCAGCGTTTTCTTTCTCGGCTTAACCACGCTGTTCCTGTCGCAATACGTGCTGCCGGAGAAGATCTATCCGGTGCTGGGCGCGATCTCAGGGCTGTCCATCGTGTGGATCGGCGGCGCGCTGTTTTACCGGCGCATGCGGCTGGCACTGGGACGCGGACCGGCGCTTCATCATCACCACGATCACGCGCACGGCGGACTGGTCCACGATCATGGCGACGGCCACGTTCACAGCCACGTGCCCGAGGGCGATGTCAGCATGGCAAGCCTGGTCGCGCTGGGCGCCAGCGGCGGGCTGGTGCCTTGCCCGTCGGCGCTGGTGCTGTTGCTGAGCTCGGTCGCGCTGGGACGCATTGCACTGGGGCTGACACTGCTGGTGGCGTTCAGCGCGGGGCTGGCGGTGGTGCTGAGCGCCATCGGACTGGCGGTGCTCTATGCGAAGCATCTGCTGCCCGACCGCGACAAGAAAGCGACCAGCCTGGCGTTCCGCTACCTGCCGGTGGCGTCGGCGGCGATCATCACCTGCGCGGGAATCATCATGACCGGCGTGGCGCTGGGCGTTATTCGACCGTTTGCCGGAGTGTAGACGGCACGAGATACGCGCGAGTCGCCAGCCCGTAGCCGGCACAGCCGCCGGTGAATTGCCTGTGCTTCGCGGGGAGCGATCGCGTGAGGAGGTCCAGAACGGCAGGCGTCATTCTAGTCGACGCGGTGACCCATGGCCCCGCGAGACCGCCCGTGGGATGGAGACCGCCGTCGTCGAGGTGAGTCTTGTTGTGCAGAGCTTCGTGGAAGGCGAGGTTCGCGAGAACGGGGTAGATCTGGTCCACGCCGGCGGCATCGCGGATGTAGACTTCGGAGCCTGTCTCGGAAGTCGAGTATGTCATGGCGCCCATGTCAGGCGGCACCGACTCCATGAGCACGCTATCCCGGTAGTCGGTGACGAAGTAGATGAGCAGTTCCTCGTCGCCGACCAGCGGGCAATCGGTCTGCCAAGTGACGCTGCTGGCCGAATACCCGGCGCCTCGGGCCGCCGGATCGAAGTAGCTCTTGAGAATCGCCGCGATGCCTTCTCTGTCCTTGGGAGCGAGTATGCCCGGCAGGTCTATCAGGAAGACGTTGTAGTTGGGCTTGGGAGGGCGCATGCCGCTACGACCGCTCTGTGATCACCTTAAGGCCGGTAACTCCGACGTAATCGTTTGCCGTTGTGGGTGATGAACGTGGCATCATAGAGCGCGGCCGTCGCTGCGATCCATGCATCAGCCGTTTCCAGTCGCCTCCCTGCTCTGCGCGCCCCTACCATCACCCGGGGCCATACCACCAGATCGCGGGAGGACGGAACGTTAATCAATCGCCCAAGAAACACGCGCAGCCAGTCGATCCGCTTAGTTTGCCAGTTGGACAAGAGCGCCCATTGCTCCAGTTCCGCTTCGGTCATAAACGAAATCAGCCACTGACGGTTGTCGAAGCGCAGCCGGAAAATCGTCGAGACATTCTTCTTCCGGCCGGAAATCGCCTGGAAGTTCGCTCGGATCTCGTGGGAACCTGACACGTTGCTCTGCGATCAACTCGTCAATTGCCGGGTGCCCCTCGCGACTGTATTCTTCAGCCAAAGCCATTGGACACTCGAATGTTACCTCAAGAGTAGCGGCATAATCGCTTCTTCACGAGATACTATGATGCATGAGCTGGATCCGACCAATCGACGCCGTCTGGCACGACTGCCTCTACGCGCTCCGGGGCATGCGGCGGAGTCCGGCATTTGCCGCGACCGCGATACTCACGCTCGCCTTGGGGATCGGTGCCAACACCGCCATCTTCACGGTCGTCCGGGCGGTATTGCTCAAGCCGCTCGAATATCCCGAACCCGATCGCGTGGTGCGCGTCTCCGGCGGATCGACGATCCCCCGGTATGACGAGATTCGCGCAGGAGCGAAGTCGTACAGCGAGATCGGTGCTTTCTTCAACGGGGTGGAGGATGTCGCGCTGTCCGGCAGCGGCGCGCCCGAGGTCCTGAAGCAGGCGCGCGTCTCCGCCAATTACCTTCGGATTCTGAAAGTGGCGCCGGCGCTGGGCCGCAGCT
>Ga0335081_10019890_pt1 | contig 10859 bp, 6 predicted proteins | sample Lox_Sample_35_FD_206713 | JGI IMG/M metagenome (GOLD analysis project Ga0335081, IMG submission 206713) | Soil microbial communities from Loxahatchee National Wildlife Refuge, Florida, United States - Lox_Sample_3.5 | ecosystem: Environmental > Terrestrial > Soil > Wetlands | place: USA: Florida... | reverse complement strand
CCGGCGGCGAGCTGGTGGTGTATCAGAACGGCAGAGTGGTGTTTCCGCAGCCGCCGCAAGCGGCAAAACTGCAGGTGCAGAGTGCCGCCGGTCGGACGGGCGTGCAACCCGCGGCCAGCAAAGGTGAGATTGCGGTGGCGCGTCCAGTGCGGATTCCGGCCGAAGTGGCGGCGGAGATGGTCACGCAGCGGGTAGAGCCGGAATATCCCCAAGCCGCGAGAGAACGGCGCGTTCAGGGCGCCGTGGATCTGGATGCGTTGGTCGGCAGGGACGGGATCGTGGAGAAATTCATTGCGATTCGCGGCAATCCGGAACTGGCAGCGGCGGCATCGGCGGCGGTGCGGCAATGGCGGTTCAAGCCTTATCAGCGCGATGGGCAAGCGGAGCCGTTTCAGACCCGCATCACGGTGGTGTTCCGATTACCCTAAGCCTCGAATCCCCCAGCTAAATCCTTCACCACCGAGGACACAGAGAGCACAGAGGAAACTCAGAGATTAGCTGGGGAACTGTTGGTTCTTGGCGAGCAGTCGGGATGCCATGGGCGGACGTTTGATGGATTCCAGCTTGCTATGCGAGGCCTTACCTTGTTTGAGGGCGTAAAGGGTGAGTCCCACGCGGGTAGTAACGCCGAGCTTTTCAAAGACCCGGAACAGATAGTTCTTGATGGTGTGTTCGCTCAGGGCCAGGCGTTCGGAAATCTCGCGATTGCTGTAGCCCTCCGCGACCAGAACGGTGATCTGCTCCTCGCGTTTGCTCAGCGGGCGTGCACCCGGCATTCGAGTGACGATGGGACCGTGCTCGACCAGGGCCTCGAGGACAAAGTGAAGGCCTATGGAATTAGCCCACACCTGACCCTCGTAGACGCAGCGGATGCACTTGCAAAGAGCTTCAAAGGACTCGGAACGGGAGAACACTCCGCGGGCGCCGGAACGAAAAGCTTCAACGACGAGGTTGCGATCCAGGGTATCCAGCAGGACTACGACGCCGACCGTGGGATGAGTATTCCGGATCTGGCTGACGAAGCGGATGCTCTCCATGGGGTCGGTGGAGAAGGCGCTGCCGAGCAGCACCAAGTGGAAGTGGTCTTTTTCCAGCAACTGAAGGACTTTCTTGGGGGTGGCGGCGGCCAGCGCGGTGCAGAGCGTGCTGCGCTCCAGGGCGTCAGCCAGCAGGTGGCAGCTCATGGAGACGCTGTCGGCGACAAGCACTCTGATTCTAGGGTCGCAATTGGGAGCAGATGTCAAGGTCTTGGTCGTCGGCGGGCCCGGGAGCAGGGTCACAAACTGTAAGAATTCTACGGCGGAATGCAGTGGCTGACAAGGAGTCCTGCGGCTCCGAGCGTTCCGGTGTTCCGAAAGTCATGTTGGCGGGGGCGAATAAATTCCGTAGAATCAATCAGCCACAAATATTGGGGATCGAGCCAGCCCGCCGGGCGCCTTAGACACTAGACTCTATGACTTTCCTCTACTTGCCAAGGCATGGGCTATCCCCTATGAGTGTAGATCGAAGCCGTAGGCAGCCGACGAGGCTCATGCGGACAGCGACTGGCGAGGAGCGGGCATGTATTTGAACTTTTACGGGTTGCGCGAGCAGCCATTCGGCGTGACTCCGGATCCCCGCTATCTTTATTTGAGCGCGGCGCACCGGGAAGCGTTCGCCTCGCTGTATTACGGCATTGAAGCCAATCGCGGATTTCTTGGCCTGATCGCCAAGCCGGGAATGGGCAAGACCACCATCCTGTTTCACCTGCTGGAAAAGTTCCGCACCACGGCGCGAACCGCTTTTCTGTTTCAGACCCAGTGCAATTCCCGGGAGTTCATGCGGTATCTGCTGGCGGAACTGGGCTATGAAGGCGACAGCCAGGATTTCGTGCGGCTGCACGAAGAATTCAACCGCCGGCTGCTGCAAGAAGCACGCGCAGGGAACCGGCTCATCGTGGTGATTGACGAGGCGCAGAACCTGGATGCTTCGGTACTGGAGACGGTACGTCTGCTCTCCGACTTCGAAACCCCGCGAGCGAAGCTGATGCACATCATTCTCTCGGGGCAGCCGGAATTGGCCGACAAGCTGGCCAGCCCCGGTCTGTCACAGTTGCGGCAGCGGGTTTCGATTCTTCATGGGCTGGAGCCGCTGCCCTCGTGGGAAATCAAGAGCTACATTGAGCACCGCATGAAGATCGCCGGTTACGAGGGCGAGCCGGTGTTTACTCCGGAGGCTTACGAAGCGATCGCCGATTTCACCGAGGGCATTCCCAGAAATGTGAACAATTTTTGCTTTAACGCACTTTCGCTGGGCTATGCTACGCAAAAGAAGCTGATTGATCTGGACACCGTCAAAGAGGTGATTTCGGACCTCGACATTACAAAGCTGACTACCGGCAGAGTACCGTTGAGTGAGCCGGAACCGGAGCCGGAACCGTTGTATGCACCGCGTGTGGCGCATCCAGTGTCGCGGCCAGCGGCCCGGCAACAGGAGCGGGGAGAGATTCTGAGTCCGGAGGAAGCGGCGGCTTACATGCAGGAAGTGGCGCTGAAATTGAAGAGGTGGCAGCGTTCGCTGGAGGAGACGGTCAACCAGGCGCGGCCCAAGGCGCGATTTCAGGTGGATGGGGAGAAATCGTAGCTGGGTTTCCCCAACCACCATCGATCCGGAAACTGCAGGCGACTGAGGCGGCTGCGAAGAGAGACGCTCTAACCCGCAGCGCCTGAAGGCGCGATTGAGACCCCACCGCTTGCCGGTCCCGAAGGCATCCTTGATACGAATCGGGCACGGCCGTGGCCGTGCCCTTCGCAAAGAACGCTACCGTTTCTAGTTGGTGGAGTTGCTTGACATGAGCGCCGGAGACAAGCGCGAACCGGAGGCTACAGCCACTGCCGGCGATACGGGCTTTGCCTTGCTCACGCTGGGAGCAGGCGTGGGCGCCGCCGCGGCCGCGTTCCCCAGACTATAAGCGTAGAGCACCACTTCGACACGCTTGGACACTCCCAACTTATCGAAGATGCGGAACAGGTAATTCTTCACCGTATGTTCAGTGAGGCCGAGGCGTTGCGCGATCTCGCGATTGGACAAGCCTTCGGCGACGCAGCGCACCACTTCCTGTTCGCGGCGGGAGAGCAGCTCGGTACCGCGGGCGTCGATTACACGCAGCGGCAACGCTTCACCCAACGCCTCCAGCAAGAAGCGCAATTCTTTGGTGTTGGCCCAGATCTGACCCTGGCTGACGCAGAAGATGCATTTGGCCAGCGACTTCAAGGATTCACTGCGGGCAAAGACTCCGCGCGCACCGGCGCGGAAAGCTTCGACCACCTGGGTGCGCTCGCTGCTATCGAGCAGCATGACGACGCGGGTCTCGGAATGGAGAGAATGGATCTCGCGAACGACTTCGAATCCGCGGCGGGGGTTCCCGTCGATTTCTGCGCTGATAACGATCACCGCAGGCTTTTCCTTGGCCACCGCCGCCAAAACTGTGTTGGCGTCAGGCGGAGCATCCAGCACCTGAAAGCGCTTGTCACGCTCCAGGGCGGTCGCCAGAAGCTGGCTGTTCATTCTGGTGCTGTCGGCCGCCAATACCCGGATAACATCAGATGTTTCAGGTAAAGCAATTGCATGTGCCACTAGGTTCTCCCCACTTGGAAACGGTTTTTTTAAGCCAAGGAACGCTGCTGAACAGCCGGACGGGCCAGAACTGCACGGGAGGAGAATGCCCACCCCTACAGCCGCTACTGCTAGCGACTATCGTGGGAGGACTTTATTCTCACACGCTATGGTTGTAAATAGCACTTTCGTGCTACGGGGGCAATGCTGTGGCTGTGGAAAAAGGTTTACTGATAAGCGACAGAGATGCGGCAACTCATTGGAAACAGGAGCATTCGCGAGTTTTATCCGGGTGTCAAATGGCGCGCCGGACAAGGGTTTTCGGGCGGTCAAGGGGAGTCAAAAAGGCCAAAACCTGCTGCGGGCGCAATGTTTAGCGTGAATCCAGGCCGAAGCCTTGCTGCACCAGGCGGGCGATTTCGCGTCCAATCGGCAGGGAGGCGGTGGCCGCCGGAGAGGGTACGTTCCAGACATGCACCATGTTGTTGGCACAGACAAACTGAAAATCGTCCACCAGCGAACCGTCGGGACGAACCGCCTGAGCTCGGACGCCGGATCCGTCGGCGACCAAGTCGGAAGCCTGCACCTCGGGCACGAGAGTTTGCAGCGAGTGCACGAAGGCGGACTTGCTTAGCGAACGATAAACTTCTGCCGCTCCGCTTTGCCAGTGTTTGGCCGCCATGCGCCAGAATCCCGAGTAGGAAAAAGTGGCGGCGGCGTCTCGCCAGTTGAAATCAGTTCTTCGGTAGCCCTCCCGTTTAAAGGCGAGGACGGCGTTGGGACCGGCGTCCACACCGCCGGCGATGCGGCGCGTGAAATGCACGCCTAGAAAAGGGAATTGCGGGTCGGGGACGGGGTAGATCAGGCCGCGGACTAAGTGCTCTTTGGCGGGGACCAAGTCGTAATATTCGCCGCGGAAGGGAACGATCTGGACATCGGGTTTCTGGTTTGCCATGCGGCTGACGCGGTCGCTGTGCAGGCCGGCACAGTTGATGAGATAGCGAGTGTGGAACTCACCGCAGGTCGTTTCGACGATACATTCTTGGGTGTGTCGGACGATCGCAATGACTTGAGTTGCGGTGCGTACTTCGCCCCCTTGAGAGGTGACGAGATCGGCATATTTCTCACAGACCTGCCGGTAGTCAGTGATTCCTGTGCCGGGGACGAGCAGCCACGCGATGCCGCCGCAGTGAGGCTCGAATTCGCGCAGTTCTTCGCGCTGCAGCCTCCGCAGGCCGGGAATGCCGTTGGCCTGGCCGCGCTGCATGAGAGATTGCAAGCGCGGAACCTCGGCGTCACTGGTGGCGACGATGATCTTGCCGGTGATCTTATGGGGAAGATTGTGTTCGCGGCAGAACGCCACCATCGCGGCCGCGCCCTCCACGCACAGCTTTGCTTTCAGTGAACCGGTTTTGTAATAAATGCCGGAGTGAATGACGCCGCTGTTGTGGCCGCTCTGATGGCTGGCGACGCGATCTTCTTTTTCCAAAAGCAACAGCCGAATCCCAGGCAGGCTGCGGGTGAGATGCATCGCCGTAGAGAGACCGACGATGCCGCCGCCCACAATAACGATATCGAAGCGCTGATCGGGCATTGGAGTAATCGTCGTTGATTGAGGGCGAGATGTCGAGGGCAAAAGGGGAGGGCGTCGTGCTTTTCGGCAGTTTAAGCCTATTCGACGGTGAGAACGACGACCAGGGTTTGCGTCGGCGAGCCGGGAACGGAATTCATGGCGGCGGTGACGGTCACAAGATAGGTACTGGGAGTGGTGCCGGGCTGGGGGTCGGCGATGGACCCGCCTTGAAGTCCGCCGCCACAAGAGAGCGCACAGGCGAGCAGGAAAAACATTCCTGCGAGAGACACGAAGAGTGCGACGCGGCGGCGAACCAGCCACCCACTGGCAAGGCTGAACATTAAAGCGGGGAATGGAAGCCAGAGTGCGTAGCGCGCCTGTGGCCGCACCAGGTGACTGACGGCCGCGCCGGTTTGGATTACCAGGCTCACGGCTGCGCTGGACTCTCCCGCCGGCACCTCGGTCGGGGAGAGTGCGCAGGTACTGGAAACCGGACAACCGGAAACCGCCAGCGTCACTGCCCCGGGCAGTTTGCCCTTCACCGCGGCAACCACCAGGTCAAAAGTGGCCGACTGGCCGGCGGTAACTGATTCCGCACCGGAATTGTTGGTCAAAGTGAAAACGGAGTTGGATCCCGCACCGGCGCCGGATGTGAATGTGACCAACTGTTTGCTCTGGATGGCAGCAGGGTCGGCGCCTTGGCCCACGATGTCGAAATTGTAGGTCTGGGCCTGGTTGCTGCTTACGCTGACCGAAAACGGCGCCCCGGCGATGCTTGGGGTCAGGACCTTGGGCGAGGCTGCACATGAAGGCGGTGATCCTGAACCGCAACTGAGTTGCACGGGATAACCGTAGCAGGCAGTGGCGAAAAGCGCGCCGGTGAACGTGGCTGAGACGCCAACATCCGCCGTGAGCGGCGAGTTGTTGATGGCCAATGTGAAACTGGGGCTCACCAGACTGGTGGAGACAAAGCTCACTGGAGCCGAGTGCGAGGTGGCAAGTGGGTCGGTTCCCTTGGCCAGGATGCTGAAGTTGTAAGTGCCACACGTAGGGCTGCTCACGGTGACGGTGAAGGGCGCGCCGGCAGCGGTGGGGGTCACAGCAGCGGGCGCGGCGCTGCAGGTTGGAGGCGCGTTCGGTCCGCAGCTCACATTGACAGGACTGTCGTAACCGTTCAAAGAAGTCAGGGTGCCATTAAATATTGCCGTGGTGGTTTCAAGGGCGGTGAGCGAGGGATTGCTGATGAGCAGGGAGTAGTCCGTGATGACCGTGAGCGAGAGATTTTGCGTTTTGGTCGGACCGTTGGCCACGGATCCGCTGATCATGACCGGAAATGTGCCGGGAGTTGTGTTGGCGGCGGTGGTGATACTCAGGACCACGTTCACCGGATCAGTGGAAGTGGGATTCACGGCATTCGCGGGCTGAAAATTGCACAGTGCCCCGGCGGGCAGGCCGCTACAGGAAAGACTTACGGTCTGACTGAATGGGCCGGAAGCGGTCACCTGAAATTTGATGGGAGCGGAAGTGTCATCGGGCGGTACCGTGACCTGGTTCGGGGACGGCGGAGTCAAAGCGAAGTCGACTACGTTCAAAGTAAAGGGAGCGGTGGCGGTGAGTTGATTGGGATCGGTGCCGACTCCCTTGATGATGAAGGCGCTGGCGCCAACCGGGGCGCTGGCAGTGATGGTGAAGGAAGGGAAGGCGGGGGTAACGCTCGTGGGTTGAACTGAGCAAGTGGCTTGCGGTGGCGGCTCACAGCTCAGGTTGACGGAATCGGTGTATCCGTAAAAAAGAACGGTGCCAAAGAACTGTGCCGGCAACTGGCTTACGAAGACGGTCAAGGGAGTGTTGGCTACCGAAGGCACGAACGTCGGAGTGACGGGAAACTGCCAAAGGCCGCGGCCGTAGGTAGACGCTCGCAGCAGCTTGGCGGATTCATTGCTGGACATTTGCAGAGCGGTTACAGCGACATCGGGCAGAAATCCGGGATTGCCGCTGTTAGGCGCAGGGCCGACTTCGGTCCAGTTGGCAGCGGAGGTGCGGCTGGAAAATACGCCTACGTCGGTACCGACGTAGACCATCCCCGGCGAGGAATTGGTTGCGGGATCAACCAGGACAGTGTTGGCCGGCGCATCGGGAAGGTTGGCGGTGAAATCCATCCAGGAAATGCCGCCGTTGGTGGTCTGCCACACGTGCGAAACGTGAAACCCCATGATGGTCACGTAAGCGGTGAGTCCGGTGGGGTCGGAAGAATCGAGAGCGATACCGGAAATCGGGAATGCGTCGGCATTGATGGCGCCAGTTTGGTCCATCCAGGTGCCTGGGCCGCCGGCAACGTTGGTGCTTACCCAGACGTGGCCACCGGAGGGAATTGTGGGGGCCAGCGGGCCAAAGCCATCGGTTCCGGCATAGATCACGTTGGAGAAACCGTTGGCGTCAACCGGACCACCGGCGGCCGCCGCGCGGACAAGGTTGGTTTCGGCTCCGGTGCAGATGCCGGAGCCACCGGTTTCAAAGTTGTCACTGAGAACAGTGAAGCCGGCGCCGCTGCTCGACCCACGCCACATGCGGCAGGTGCCAACAATCAGTTCGCTGGAATTTTGCGGATCAAGAAGGAATGAAGGATAGTACGCACCGGTGTCACCGCCGACGGTGGCGCTGCTGACGACCTGGTCATTTTGGAAATTCTGCGTGTGGCAGTTGATGCCGGACTCACAAGCGAAGATGTTGGTTCCGGAAGTGAAGTCGGGCGGGTTAGAAACGAACCACTCGGTTGCATCGGCAGGATTGATTTGCGTGTTGCCGCCGTCGCCAGCGTTCACATTGAGCCAGGGGCTGTTGGCAAGGGCAGATTGCGTAGCCGGAGATCCATTTCCCCCGGCTCCGGCCAGGACGGTGTTTGGGTCAGTAGGGGATTGCGAGAAGGAGACGAGTTGTGTCATGGAGCCGAGGGTTTGGTTAAGGCTGTCGAACTGATCTTGGCCGCCGCAGGCGCCGGTGGTGAGGCCGGTGTAGCCGTCGAGCGCACGGTAGAGACCGCCGTCGTTGGCGAAGTACATGACGTCCTGCGTGTTGCCGTTCGTCAGTTGGAATGCCAGCGCATGCTGCGCAGGATGAACGCGGGCGATGGAGCTGCAACCGTAGGCATGGGTGAGATTGAGAAAGGTATTCGAACTCGAATTGGGGCCGTTGCAGGTGGGGAAAAAGCTGGTGATCTGGCACTTATAAAGGTTGACGGCGCCGGCGTAGAGGTCGGTGGCTCCGCCGTCGGGGACGGCGGCAAGTTCCAGGTTGTAGGCGCCGTCCTGGGTGCCGCAGCCGGTGACATCGCCGCAGTTAGTGATGCCGGATTCGTTGAGCGCGGTCCAGGTATTGCCGCCGTCGAGGGTCGTCCAGATCCCCTGGTCGTTGTTGTTGGCATCGACGTACCAGACGTACATTTCGTTGCGGCCGGGAACCACGGCGAATTCGCCGCGATAGATGGGGCAGGCAGACGAGTGGGGATTGGGAGGACAGGCGGCTGCGCTAAGTCCGGCGCCGGGTTGGTTCGCAAGGCGCGTCCAGTTGAGGCCATCGCTCGAAGAATAGAAACCGTGATAGCGAAGCGCGGCGAAGAACAGTCCGGCCGCGGCGTTGTAGAGGACGGCCGAGGCGGAGCCCGGATCGATGGCGACGCTGCCGTCGTTTATGGTGGCATAAGTCCAGGTGTGACCTCCATCGGCGGAGGTATAGAGTCCGAGATTTGCGGTGACGGGATTGGCGAGGCCTTCGATGATGCCTTCGGATGCGCCTGCGGTTGAGGCGACAGCAACCAGAGGATTCGCGCTGTTGAATGCGATCTTGCTGAAGGCCATTCCGGCGAAGGAGCGAGTGCCAGTAATGTCAGAGGAAATCAGGGTCCAGGTCTGGCCGGCGTCGGGAGAGCGCAGGATGCCGAGGCCGTAGTAGGAATCGCTGGAGCTGTTGGCTTCACCGGTGCCAGCTAGAATCACGCCGGTGCCGCCGGGTTGAATGGCGATGGCGCCAACGGCGAGTGTAGCTTGATCGTCGATCAGCGGCGTCCAGATAACGTTGCCGGGAGATTGGTTGGTGGCGTTGGTGGACTTCCAGACGCCTCCGTAGGCGCCGCCGAGATAGACGCTGTTTGCGGTTGGGTCGGCGGGGTCGATGGCGACGGCAGTCGCTCGTCCCGAGACCCAGTTATAGTCTTGCTGGCCGACGCCGCTGGCGTCGGAGGCTAAAGGAGCGGGGCCGAGCGAAGTCCAAACGGAAGAATTTTGCGGGGACGGGTTGCCGGCCTGCACGGCGCGCGCGGCACGGAGAGCCAGTTTTTGCGCTTGAGCGTGGCGGAGTAGTTCTGCGGCGGGCTGGCCGGGAAGCATGCGTCCGCGAAGGAACCATTGCTCACGCTGGACGCGGTGAGTTTCAACGTGAGATTCGGGTGTTTGGGAGAACGCGGCCGCAGTGAGTATCGCCAGCATAAGTGCACAGTACTGCGCAAGCAACCTGTGTTGGCGCAGCGTGCGACAGCGTTCCACTAGGCGACCTTTTCAGGGAACAACGGACCGGGCTTACCCTTGGCGGGGGCGACTTTTCCGAGTTTTACCAGGCGGGCGGCAATCGCGGGAACGGTGCGATTGTGCGCCTTCGCCATCTCATTAATGTCCTTCCCTAGTCGCAGCTCTTCGCAGACTTGCTGATCTTCGGTACGCGACCATGATCTGCCGGCGTTGCCCGGGCGATTTTTCTCGCGCTCTTGTTGCGAGATGAGTGCGGCCAGGGCGCGGTTCAGAGCTTTGACGCACTCCGGCTGACGGCAGACAGAGTTCGGATCGAGGGCTTCGGCGGTGGTCGGATTCAGACCGTCGGCAAGAGAGCGGATGATAGAAATGGCAGCTTGAAGTTCCATAATTTGTGCCTCAGCGCGCAGTATGGTGGAGGAACTGACGAAGAGGTTGTGACGAGTGAACATGGCAGCGGGGAAGTGGCCCAGAATGGGACGTGCGTGAAGAGACTTTGTCTATACTGGCTGCGCACGCCGTGAGGTGAAAAGTACAAGGATGGACTGGCAGGCGTTTTGGCTGACAATACGGCTGGCGGTGGTGGTGGCGGCGATTCTGGCCCTAGTCGGGTTGCCGATTGCCTATTGGATCGCGTACTCGCGCTGGCGCGGGAAGTTCCTGGTCGAGGCGGTGGTGGCGCTTCCTATTGTATTGCCGCCTACGGTGCTGGGATTTTATGTCCTGGTAGCGCTGGGGTCGCGCAGTCCGCTCGGACGTTGGTGGCAGGCGATGACCGGGCACACACTGGCATTTACGTTCACCGGGCTGGTGATCGGATCAATTCTTTATAGCCTTCCATTTGCGGTGCAACCGTTTGCGGCGGCGTTCTCGCAAGTGGACACACGATTGCTTGCAGCATCGGCCACTTTGGGGGCTTCGAAGCTGCGGACATTCTTGCGAGTGGTATTGCCGTTGTCGCTGCCCGGGCTGATGACGGGAATGGTGCTGAGTTTCGCGCACACCATGGGCGAGTTCGGAGTGGTGCTGATGGTGGGCGGAAATATCCCAGGGGTGACGCGGACGGTTTCGATCGATATTTATGACCGGGTGCAGGCGCTCGACTACGCGGCCGCGAATCGGACGGCGCTGGTGCTGCTCGGAATTTCGTTTGTGGCGATGTGTCTGGTGTA
>Ga0335081_10019889_pt1 | contig 10860 bp, 9 predicted proteins | sample Lox_Sample_35_FD_206713 | JGI IMG/M metagenome (GOLD analysis project Ga0335081, IMG submission 206713) | Soil microbial communities from Loxahatchee National Wildlife Refuge, Florida, United States - Lox_Sample_3.5 | ecosystem: Environmental > Terrestrial > Soil > Wetlands | place: USA: Florida... | reverse complement strand
GGGATATCCGGCCCCTCCAGCGCCCCGGCGAACAGCCCCGCCGGGTGCACCCGGTGCATCCGGATCCGCTGCCCGCCGGCGAGGATGACCATGCCGGCAGCGTCGGGACGCCACCCGCGGACCACGACATAATCGTGGCCCTCACTGTCCCGCGCCAGGTGAGAACCCAGCAGGTGGTGCGGATCGTGATGCTGGCCCAAGACCAGGCGCTCGACATCCGCGCCCTCGGCCACCACGCCGAGATCATCCAGTGAGCCCATGCCGGCCTCTTCCGAACGCGACCTCATGCGCCCCTCCAGACGATGCCTCGTTGAGCTGATAGATCGGTTGCCTGCGGAATCTACCGAGAAGATAATCAGCGCACCGCTGCGACCCCGGTTCGCCAGCACCGCCTGGACGGCATCGAACCCGGCATCCAAGGTGCCTTTCCCCGGCAACCAGCACCGCGCCAGTAAACGGGTCCGGCACGGCATCACGCAAAGGGGCTTTGGTCCTTAACCTGACCTGAGGGGCGGTGAGATCAGCACCGAAAGCCCAACCCGGAACATGCGGAACAATGGCTGCATCGCTCAACAGACTTGCGCCTCAGGCACCATGACCACCCATCCATCAACCACACAGAAACAGATGATCTGTATGCGGTCCTACGTGCACGGTCGCCACGTCCGCGCCGCTCAGAGTAAGCGATCTGATTTCCTATCAGAATGATGGGAAAGACTGCTCGGTAAGCGCTGAAAAGGGCCGCAATCCGTGAGTGAGTATGCCGGGCCGGGCTGCCGGGTGGTGGACAGCACCGTGGCGCCGCGCCAGGTGGCCAGCGCGGCGGCGGCCAGGCCCACCGAGGAGGTGCCGCCGCGGATCAGCACGGAACAGGCCGAACGCCGCACCGGACGCGATACCGTACCCCAGGGCCCGGCCGACACCGGGCAGGCGGGGCCGCGGTGCCGCGCGGATGCTGCGGGCCGGTTCGGGGTCACCAGCCGAGCTGGCCAGCACGATCGCGGCCAGGCACAGCAGCGCGCCCGCATAGACGCCGGCTCCGGGCCGCTCGCCCCCGGCCACCGCCACCGCGACGGGCAAGACCGTGGACACCAGCCCCGATACCGGCGCGACCACGCTCATCGGCCCGGCCGCCAGGCCGAGGTAGAAGATGATCAGGCCTGCCCCGCCGATCAGGCCGGCGCTGGTCCCCCAGGCCAGGCCGGCCAGGCTAGCCGAGCCTGGCCAGATTGCTGCGGCAGGCAACGCGACGATCACTCCGGCCGTCTGGGCCAGCAGCAGCACGGTCAGCACCTGGATCCTGCGGGCGGCCAGGCCGCCGAGGAAGTCACCGGTGCCGTACAGCACGGCGGCAGCCAGCCCGAGCAAGATCACCATGACGGTGCACCTCCTGGCCGGTCATGTCCGCCGGCGAAGTCGCCGACCGACGTCCGTGACTATCTAACAGAGTTTAGTGGTCACCATGAGACCGGTCAAACGGCCTAAGTGGTCACGGAATGCTACAGTTGCGGGCATGGCCATGCCGCCATGGGTGCCGGGCCAGGAAACCAAACCGGCCCCGATGCCCCTGCTGCTCGTGCAGTCGTTCGTCAACACCTGGGACGGCGACGACGGCTCCGACCTGCTGCTGGATCCCGCCGCCGCTCGCGACTGGCTGACCGCGGCCGGCCTGTGGCACGCCCGCCGCGCCCCAGACCCGGCCGAACTCGACGTCGCCCGCCGGGTCCGCGAGAGCATCCGGGGCATGCTGGTGGCCAACGGCGGTGGCCCCCGGCCCGCGCCCGACGATCTGCAGGCCCTCCAGGACGCCGCCCACGCCGCCCGGCCCGCGCTGCGGGTCGACGCGGACGCCCAGGTCAGCATCGCCGCCCCGCCCGGCGGTCCGCTCGACGCGGGGCTGGTCACCTTGCTGCTGGCGATCCGCGACGCACAGCGCGACGGCACTTGGCCGCGGCTGAAGGCCTGCGGCAACCCGGACTGCCAGTGGGCCTTCTACGACCGCTCCCACAGCCGGGCAGGCGCCTGGTGCGACATGGCCACCTGCGGTAACCGGATCAAGAACCGCAGGCTCCGGCAACGCCAGCACTGAGCGGGGACCGTGAGCTGGACGTCGTGGTGTTCGGCGCCACCGGTTTCGCCGGGCGGCTGGTGGCTGGGTACCTGGCCGGTCAGGCGTCAGCCGGCGTCCGCGCCGATGACGCCGGCGACCTGCGGGACACGACACTGGTGGTGACAGCGCTGCGGGGCGGGATCAGCGGCGGGACGCTGGCGTCGCTGATGGGTCAGCAGGCCGAGGTGCAGGCCAGCGCGCAGCTCCGCCGGGTGGTCAGCGATCCCTACGCGCTCAGCCCCGACCGCGCCGCCGAACCCGACCTGGGCGACGAGCGTGACCCGGGCTGGGCCCGGTACGACCGGGGCCTCCGGATGTGGACCGGCCCGTTCGCCATGGCCGGCATCAACACCCGCGTGGTGCGCCGCAGCAACGCGCTGCAGGGCTGGGCCTACGGCCGCCGGTTCCGCTACCGGGAGGTCACCGGGTTCGGCGCGGGCCCGGCCGCGCCCCTGCTGGCCGGCGCGGTCAGCTCGGCGACGCTGGCCGCTGAGGCGGGGCTGGCGTTCGGGCCATCGCGTGCCATGCTGAGTCTGCTGCTGCCCGCACCGCGCCAGGGCCCCGGCGAGAGGACCCGCCGCACCGGCTATTTCCGCATCCAGATCCATACCCGGACCTCGGCCGGGGCACGGTACCTGGGCGCGATTGAGGCCCAGGGCGACCCCGGATACGCCGCCACCTCCGTGATGCTCGGCGAAACCGCGCTGTGCCTCGCGCTGGACCGGGACCAGCTGCCCGATCGCGCCGGGGTCCTTACCCCCGCTACCGCGATGGGCGCTTCGCTCGCCGCACGGCTCAGAGCGGCGGGCCACACGCTGGCCACCCGGCAGATCACCCAGTTACCCCGATAGGCTCCCGCGTCCTGGCTGGCCAGTCCCGCGCTACGGGTTCACGGGCACGTCACGCGGCCAGGCTTTTCACCAGAGGATGACTGGGCCCGGTCAGCGGCATGACGACGCGTTTCCGCGGAAGCGGCTTGTGAAATTCTGCACAAGGCGTCTCCGCGGAAACGTCACAGAAGCGGCGCCAGAGCCACAACGATGCGAGACTCCCCCGCTCCGCGGCTTCGCCGCGTGGCTGGCTGCTGAGCGGGGCGGCAGTGCCGGTGATGCTCGCGGCAGTGCCTGCTGTAAGGTCGCGCCGTGACGGTGTCCCGCTTTGTGGTTCAGCTCCACGACGCGACGACGCTGCATTTCGATTTCCGGATCCAGATCGGCGGGGTCCTGCGCTCGTGGGCGGTTCCCAAGGGGCCGTCGCTGGATCCCGGTATCCGGCGGCTGGCCGTGCCGGTGGAGGACCATTCCCTGGCCGCCGGGGACTATGAGGGGGTCCGGGCCGGGCAGGAACGCGGTACCGGCGCGGTGATCATCTGGGATGAGGGCGACGCCGAGGTCATCCGTGATGAGCCCGGCCATCTGTCCGTCCTGCTGCGCGGCAGCAAGCTCGCTGGAGGATTCGCCTTGACCCGTACCGGCGAGCGCCGCTGGATCTTGGTCAAGACCCGTGATGACCACGCGCGACCGGGTTCGGACATCGTGGCCGAGCAGCCGGGGAGCGTGCGCAGCGGCAGGACGTGGGAAGACCTCGCGAACGAGTGACCCCAGTCGCGGCGCAAATCACAGCTGGTGCTCTCCTCGCGGCCAGACCGGACGGTGTGCCCCCGGACATGTTCCGGCCCGTGATGAGCGCGCCGGGACTACTTGCGGACGCGGAACCGCAGGATGGTGACGGCGCCCGATCGCGTGCTGCTGACCGGTTCCAGGTCTATCCTGGCCAGGCCCGGGGGCGAGAAGCGGATGCCGTCGCCGAGCAACACCGGCAGGACGTACACCAGGATCTCGTCGACGAGCCCCCGCCGCAGGCACTGCCCGGCCACGTCGGCGCCGAGGATCTCCAGGTTCTTGCCGCCCGCGGCACTGCGCGCCGCGGCGACCGCTTCCCCGATGTCGCCGGTGAGGAACGTGACCGCCGGGTCCGGCGGCTCCGGCAGCCTGTGGGTGAGGACGAACACCGGTCCGGACCATCCCCCGCCGTACTCCTTGTCGGTGTCCGGCATCCGCTTGGCGGCCTGGTAGGTCCCGCGTCCGATGAGCATGGCGCCGGTGGCCGCCGCGATCTCCGGGAACGCGTCCGGCGCGATGAAGTCGAAAATCCAGTCCATCGCGTGGCCGGGACCGGCGATGAAGCCGTCAAGCGACATCGACCTGTTCACGACCACCTTGCCGTCTCCGGTGCTCGTCTCGCTCATCTTGTTCCTCCGATCTTGTTCCTCCGAAGAATCCCGGGAACGGTCACGAGGTGCCGGTGCGGGATTACGGCGTCAAACTGCAGGCCTGATCCAGCGGTACGGTGCCGGGCGACAGCACGTGCATGTAGGTATTCAGCGAGTGGGCGCAGCTCAGGCTCCACTTCGCCTTTCCCAGGGAATTGATCGCGTACCCGGTGGTGACGGGCTGGTAACTGCCGGAGACATCAATAGGGAAGTACGGGACGACGTCGGCCTGGTTGTAGATCCGCCAGGACACGGTGCTCACCGCGCCGTAGCGTGCGGCGAACGTCGCGTCGCCGACCTTGGGCGAGGCGAACGTCCACGCCTGCGGCTTCAGGGCCGTGGTCGCGCTCAGTTCCGTGACCAGAAGTGTCGCGAGCGCGCCACCGAGACTGTGGCCGGTCACCACCAGCGGCAGCGAGGCAGGATCAAGGCCGGCCGCCAGGCCGCTGGTGGCCGCCTGGGCTACCTCGGCGGCGACGGCGCCCGGCGCCGACGTGCCCTGCTGGCCCGGGGCCATCGTGCCGATGCTCTTGTAGATGTCGTAAAAACCCTCGGCGACCTTCCCGCCGTTCGGAACCTGCGTGAACGGCACCAGGCCCCAGTGGAAGTCATCCCACCATTCCATGGTCGATTCCGTGCCACGCAACGCGACCACCGCGGTGACGGGATCACCGCCCACTGCCACGTACCCGTAGAAGACCCGGGATTGCTCCGGGCCGAGGAAGTCGGTCATCTGGATCGTGCGCGCCAGCGTGTAGCCGGCGGGCATGTTCGTGATCATGGCGGGGCTCACCACGCTGGGATCGCTGCTGTACTGAGCCTCGGCGGCCTGGATGAAGGGTCCGTAGATGACCGCTGTGGCCGGGTTCATAGTGTCCGTAGGCATGCCGGGTCCCCCCTTTCAGTGAACCGGTCGATCGTAAAGCACGCCGCAAGTCTGGTCATAGGCCGGTCTGCGGATCGGGCGTGCGAAGCGGGTATCTGGACGTCGCGGTGGAACCCAGGCACCGAGAACGCGCCAGTCAGTGCCCGCGGCCCGCCGGGACCGCACGCCTTTTCACATGCTCGCGATGAGCCTCTCGACCCTCTCATCGACCGAACGGAACGGGTCCTTGCACAGCACGGTCCGCTGGGCCTGGTCGTTGAGCTTGAGGTGCACCCAGTCGACGGTGTAATCACGCCGTTTTTCCTGCGCCCGGCGGATAAAGTCGCCGCGCAGCTTCGCCCGGGTGGTCTGCGGCGGAACCGATTTCGCCTCGAAGATGTCCAGGTCATGGGTCACGCGGTCGGTGGCACCCCTGCGCTGCAGCAGGTAGTACAGGCCGCGGCCGCGGTGGATGTCGTGATAGGCCAGGTCCAGCTGGGCGACCCGCGGCGCCGAGAGCGGCAGGTCGTGCTTGGCCCGGTACCGCTCGATCAGCTGATATTTGGTCACCCAGTCGATCTCCCGCGCGATCTTGTCCAGGTTCCCGGTCCCGATCGCCTCGAGTGCCCGCTCCCACATCTCCAGCACCCGCTCGGTGACCGGGTTCAGCCCGTTCCTGCCGGTGAAGTCCCGCGCGCGGGCCAGGTACTCGGACTGGATCTCCAGCGCGCTCATCTCGCGCCCGCTTGCCATGCGCACCCGGCGGCGGCCAGTAATGTCCTGGCTGACCTCACGAATCGCGCGGATCGGGTTGTCCAGCGTCAGATCCGGCAGCGTCGCGCCGGCCTCGATCATCCGCAATATCAGGTCGGTGGTCCCGACCTTGAGCAGCATCGAGGTCTCGTTCATGTTGGAGTCGCCGACGATCACGTGCAGGCGGCGGAACCGCTCGGCGTCAGCGTGCGGCTCGTCCCTGGTGTTGATGATCGGCCGCGACCTGGTGGTAGCCGACGACACCCCCTCCCAGATGTGCTCGGCGCGCTGGCTGACGCAGTACACGGTGCCGCGCGGCGTCTGCAGTACCTTCCCGGCGCCGCAGATCATCTGCCGGGTGACCAGGAACGGCGTCAGGATGTCCGTCAGCCGCCCCAGCTCCTGATGCCGACTGACCGAGTAGTTCTCATGGCAGCCGTAGGAGTTCCCGGCGGAATCGGTGTTGTTCTTGAACAGGTAGATGTCCCCGGCGATCCCTTCCTCGCGCAGCTGCCGGCCGGCGTCCGTCACCAGCCCCTCGAGGATCCGCTCGCCTGCCTTGTCGTGCGCGACCAAGTCCACGACGCTGTCGCACTCCGGGGTCGCGTACTCGGGATGACTGCCCACATCGAGATAGAGGCGGGCGCCGTTGCGCAGGAAGACGTTACTGCTCCGCCCCCAGGACACCACCCGCCGGAACAGGTAGCGCGCTACCTCGTCGGGAGACAGCCGCCGCTGCCCGCGGAAGGTACAGGTGACCCCGTACTCAGTCTCGACCCCGAATATCCGCCGGTCCATACGCCCAACCTACGTCCCCCCACGGCTGGCGTCACGCTGGGAAGCACTTTCGCCACTCATCGCCACACGGGCCACACGCACGGTCCGCCATCAGGGACGGAACGGTGCCACACGCAAGGTACAAGGACTATTAACCCGCGTGTGGCACACGCTTGATCAGATCCGATCTGACTTCCATATTTAGATTCACTATCTGCCATGTGGTCTCAGTTTGAGATATCCGGCAGCGGCTCACGCGCGCAGGCGGTAGCCGAGGGCGGTGTGGCGGCGGCCGGAACCCTTGCCGCGTACCGCGGCCGCGAGGGCGCGCCGCGAGCCGGCCAGCACGACGAGTTTCTTCGCCCGGGTCACGCCGGTGTAGAGCAGGTTGCGCTGCAGCATCATCCAGGAACTGGTGGTGAGCGGGATGACCACGGCCGGGTACTCGCTGCCCTGGGACCGGTGGATGGTGACCGCGTAGGCGTGCGCGAGCTCGTCGAGCTCGTCGAACCCGTAGTCCACGCGCTCGTCCTCGTCGGTGAGCACGGCCAGCGAGTGGTCCTCCAGCGACAGGCCGGTGACGACCCCGACGGTGCCGTTGAAGACGCCGGCCGCGCCCTTCTCGTAGTTGTTCCGCAGCTGGGTCACCTTGTCCCCGACGCGGAAGACCCGGCCGCCGTACCGGCGTTCCGGCTGGCCGTCACGGAACGGCGTGAGCGCCTCCTGCAGCAGCAGGTTGAGGTTCCCGGCCCCGGCCGGGCCGCGGTGCATGGGGCACAGCACCTGCACGTCACGGCGCGGGTCCAGGCCGAACCTGGCCGGGATGCGCCGGGCCACGATGTCCACCACCAGCGCCGCGGTCTGGTCGCCGTCATCGCAGGAGAACCAGAAGAAGTCGGCGAATCCGGCCAGCCCCGGCGAGACGCCGGCGTTGATGCGGTGCGCGTTGACGACGATGCCGGACTGCTGAGCCTGCCGGAAGATCTTCGTCAGCCGCACCACGGGCAGCGTCCCGGCGGTGAGCAGGTCACGCAGCACTTCCCCGGCCCCCACCGAGGGCAGCTGGTCCACGTCCCCGACCAGCAGCAGGTGCGCCCCCGGCGGCACCGCCTTGACCAGCTTGTTCGCCAGGATCACGTCCACCATCGAGGTCTCGTCCACCACCACCAGATCGGCGTCAAGCGGCGAGGTGGCGTCGAACGAGGGCTCGCCACCCGGCCGCAGCTGCAGCAGCCGGTGGATGGTCGCCGCCTCGTGCCCGGTCAGCTCGGCCAGCCGCTTGGCGGCCCGGCCGGTCGGCGCGGCCAGCACGACCTTGGCCCCCTTGGCCCGGGCCAGTTCCACGACCGAGCGCACGGTGAAGCTCTTCCCGCACCCAGGACCTCCGGTCAGCACCGCCACCCGCGCGGTCAGGGCGAGCCGCACGGCCTGCTCCTGCTCGGGCGCGAGCGACGCGCCGGTACGGGCCTGCAGCCAGGACAGCGCCTTGTCCCAGTCCACGCCGGAGAACGCGGCCAGCCGGTCGGCCCGCGCGGCGAGCAGGCGGAGCAGGGCGGACGCCAGGGACCGTTCGGCCATGAAGAAGGGCGGCAGGTAGACGGCGGGTACCTGCGGTGCGGCCTCAGTCCCGGCGGCGCCCGCCGCGGGCACCGACTCGCGGATCACGCCTTCGGCCGCGGCCAGCTCGTCCAGGCACGGGGTGATCATCTCCGCCGGGACCTCGAGGATCTTGGCGGCGTCGGTAATCAGGTTGGGCGCGGGCAGGTAGCAGTGGCCGTCGTCGGCGGCCTCGGACAACGTGTAAGCCAGCCCGGCCTTGATCCGCTCCGGGCTGTCGCGGGCGATGCCGACCGCCGCGGCGATGGTGTCGGCGGTCTTGAAGCCGATGCCCCACACGTCGGCGGCCAGCCGGTACGGCTCGGCGCGCACCACGGAGATGGCCGCGTCGCCGTACTTCTTGTAGATCCGCACCGCCAGCGAGGTCGACACCCCCACCCCCTGCAGGAAGACCATCACCTCCTTGATGGCCTTCTGCTCGGCCCAGGCGGCGGTGATCATCGCGGTGCGCTTGGGGCCCAGGCCCTCGACCTCGATCAGCCGCCCGGGCTCGTCCTCGATGATGTGCATGATGTCCACGCCGAAGTGGCCGACCATGCGCTCGGCCATCACCGGGCCGATGCCCTTGATCAGGCCCGAGCCCAGGTACCGCTGGATGCCCTGGGCGGTGGCCGGCAGCACCGTGGTGTAGGAGTGCACCTCGAACTGCCGGCCGTACTTCGGGTGGCTCGCCCACCGGCCGCGCATCCGCAGCGACTCGCCCACCTGGGCGCCGAGCAGCGGCCCGACCGCCGTGATCAGGTCGGGCCCGTCCCGGTGGCCGCGTCCCGGATCGACCCTGGCGATCGTGTACCCGGTCTCGGGGTTGGCGAAGGTCACCCGCTCCAGCACGCCCTCCAGCACGGAGGCGTCGCGCTGAACCCCGGGCCCGGCTGGCATACCGACCATCATGCCGCCTGACGGCCCGGGTGAGGAGGAGGAAATGCGCGGCAAGTTTGGCGCCGCAAAGCGTGGCGGCTAACCGAAGTTACGAGCGGGGCACGATAATGCAGTCAATTCCCTGAGGGCGCGGCACGCGCCCGCGATGACCTGGCAGCATAAGGTTCCCTGATCCGCACCGCTAGTTACCGGCCGACGTGGCTGGCGCATCGGTGTGGTGGCGCGCTTATGGACCTTCGGTTGTCTACGCAAGTGCACCAAAAAACAGTGAGAGGAATGGAGCATCCATGGCTCAGAAGATACAGACCGTGTTCGTCGACGATCTTGACGGGAGCGAGGCGGAGGGTACCGTCCGGTTCGGCCTGGACGGCACCGACTATGAGATCGACCTGAACGCGGACCACGCCGAGGCGCTGCGGGACGCACTGGCGCCCTACGTGCGGTCCGCCCGGCGGGCCGGCGGCGGGGCCCGCAGGCCGGCCCGCGGGGCCCGCCGGGCATCGGCGAGCGGACTGAACACCACCGAGGTCCGCGAATGGGCCAAGGCCCAGGGCATCGAGGTAAAAGACCGCGGGCGGGTGCCCGCTGAGCTAGTGGTCAAATTCAAGGCGGCTACCGGAAAGTAGGGCCGGGTTGCGGTTATCGGATCACCGTTCATTGACCGTGTTCGTTATCTTCGTTCGCCCGGGGAGTTTCCCGGGATGGGGGTGGCCGGGGCGGGAAGCGCCATTCGTTCGGCCTGATGATTAGCGCGGTGCCGGCGGATGGCGGTCTCCCTTCCGCCGGCCTGACCGCGGGCCCGCGCCGTCGCGGCCGGCGCTGGGTGCTCACACGCTGCACTCAGGTCGCTCCGGCACCATCAGCATCATGATCCGCGGCGCCGGAGCTACGGAAACGGCATGAAACCCCGGATCCACGGCGTTCTGACGCGCTGGAAGACCGGTTTCACAGCGTCCGGCGCCAGGCCGACCCTCAACTTAAGTTGAGCGCATCGGGGCAAGAGGCTGCGCCTGGAGGGTTACCTGGCGGGGTCCGCTGGGATATGCTCGTCACCGTTTGGGTGACATGAGGTAGCCGGGACACAGGTGTATCTGCCGGAAGAACCCAATAGCTTCATCGGCCGTGAGCGCGAGCTCGGCGAGCTCCGCCGGCTGATGTTCTCGACCCGCGCGCTGACGCTGTGGGGCCCCGGGGGGATCGGGAAGTCCCGGCTGGCGCTGCGCCTGCTCGCCTCGATGGCGGCCGAGTTCCCCGATGGGGTGTGGCTGGTCGAGCTGGCCGACCTGCGTCAGCCGGACCGGGTGATCTCGCGGGTGGCGGCGGTCATCGGGGTCAGCGAGGAGCCGGGCCGCCCGCTGGCCGAGACGCTGGCGGACGTGCTGCGGCCACGCCGGCTGCTGCTGGCCCTGGACAACTGCGAGCACCTGATCGACGCGTGCGCCAAGCTGTCGCGGCAGCTGCTGGCCAGCTCCCCGGGGCTGCGGCTGGTGACGACGAGCCGCGAGCCGCTGCGCGTCGCGGGCGAGACGATCTGGCGGGTGCCGCCGCTTTCTGTCACGCCCGCGGGCTGCGCGTCCGAGGCCGCGT
>Ga0335081_10019888_pt1 | contig 10860 bp, 10 predicted proteins | sample Lox_Sample_35_FD_206713 | JGI IMG/M metagenome (GOLD analysis project Ga0335081, IMG submission 206713) | Soil microbial communities from Loxahatchee National Wildlife Refuge, Florida, United States - Lox_Sample_3.5 | ecosystem: Environmental > Terrestrial > Soil > Wetlands | place: USA... | reverse complement strand
GTCTGCATTGGAAGCCCGCTTTGTGGACAACCTGGCTAAGAAACTAGGAATTCCTGCTACGATAGAGCATATTGATGTGCCCGCTTTCTGCCGCGCACGTGGCCTATCGCCTCAGGCCGGGGCACGCGAGGTCCGTTACTCGTTCTTAAATCGTGTCGCTCAGGCAGTAAGTGCTGTCCGTATCGCAACAGGCCATACCGCTACGGACCAGGCGGAAACTTTCCTGATGCGTCTCCTCCGCGGCGCTGGGGCCGCCGGGCTCTCGGCCATACCGCCCGTACGGGGAAACATCATCAGACCACTTATTGAGTCAACGAGAGACGAGGTTATGGACTATCTGCGGACTACCAACCTCTCATATGTGACAGATCCCTCTAATGACAAGGCTCTTTACACAAGAAACAGAATAAGGCTGGAGCTCATGCCAGTTTTAAAACAGTTTAATCCACGTATTGAAGAAACACTTGCGTCAGAAGCCGGCATGCTTCGTGAAGAGGACGAGGCGACTGCGGTGCACCTTGAAACCATTATGCAGTGCATTTTCACAAAAGATAAAGATATCCTCACATTGATGAGGGATAAATTCAATGTCCTGCCACTTGCATTCCGGCGCAGGATTTTCAGATCAATCACAGCCCTGGCAGGCCTGGTATCGTCGGATATGTCATTGGTCCAGACCGATGAGGCGCTCGCTTTTATGACCACGTCCCAGTCGGGCAGGTCGTTGAGCTTGCCCTGCGGTCTTCAGCTCGAGCGTGAGTATGATCGGTTCATCATCAGCGAGGCAAGTGTTACACAGGACTTTTCCTATGCTCTTGCCCTTCCGGGAACCACAATAATTCCCGATCTCGGTTTGGCAGTGGAGATGCAGCTCATGGAAGAAAGGGAAGCGCATTCTGAACGGGAAAATAATCTCTGGCAGGCCGTGTTCGATTATGATAAAATAAATCCGTTTTTGACGATCAGAAACAGACGTCCCGGCGATACCTTCTGCCCTTCGGGTATGGGAGGCAAGCGCAAAAAACTTCAGGACTATCTGGTTGACAAGAAAGTCCCGCGACGGCAGCGGGACAGGGTTCCTCTCCTCTACGCAGGATCAGACCTCATTTGGGTCGTGGGATACAGGACGGATTTCCGGTTTTTGCCGGGTCCGGACATGAAGCGCGCGCTGGTCGTCAGCGTGAAACGATGACAAGAACGATGCATGAGGGTGGTAAACCCTGCTACGTGCGTCCTGTATCAAGTTCGGCTGGTATATCACTAGCACTCGAGGAGGAATTCATGGTAGGTATCGATTTCGGCAAACCGCTTTTTACGAGCGAAGAAATTCAACGGAAGATCCACGAACTTGGATCAAGACTCTCTGCAGATTATGCCGAGAAGGACCTGCTTGTCGTGGGCGTGCTCAAAGGAGCTATTTTTTTCATGTCCGATCTGCTTCGTTCGCTGAAGATCTCCGTCCGGATGGATTTCATCCACGCCACAAGTTCCAAAGGCAGCCATCCTGTCCAGATCATTGCCGACATGAAAGAGGACATTAAGGGAAAGGACGTCCTTCTTGTGGAGGACATCATTGACTCGGGCGTCACCGTTGATTTCGTTAAGAAAATGCTCTTGGCGCGCAGTCCTGCATCGCTTAAGGTCTGCGTGCTCCTGGATAAGCCTGGACGACGGAAAGTGCAGATCGAGGCTGATTATGCCGGCTTTCGCATTCCGAACAAGTACGTCGTCGGCTACGGTCTGGATTACAAAGACCGGTATCGAAACTTGCCGTATATCGCCGTTCTACCATACGAGGAACGACAGGGATAACCTTCCCGAAATACCCTCAATCACAGATAAATCTGTTGTCACACTGTCTTCAATATGTTAATATAAAAGAATTCCGGCGGGCATGGACGTCCGGCGGCTTTTCAGGAGGTTCCCTTCGTGAGTGCATTCTATAAAAATCTGGCGCTGATACTGCTGTTCGTCGTCGTATCGGTGCTCATCTTTAACCTGTTCAACCCCGTTAGCCAGACGGCGATGCAGATCCCGTTCAGCGACGTCATGGACAAGATCTCAAACGGCGAAGTGAACGACGTTACGATCAAGGGCGCCGAAATGTCCGGCACATTCAAAACTGGCAAGTCCTTTAAGACCAATCTTCCCGAATATCCAGACCTCGTCAAAGATCTGCGGGCCAAGGGGGTCAAGATCAATGCGGAGCCAATTAAGGAATCTGGGTGGTACAACTTCCTCGTGGTCTGGGCGCCGCTCATCCTTATGGCGCTCTGGTTCTTGTTCATCATGCGTAACATGCAGATGGGTGGGAACAAGGCCATGTCCTTCGGCAAGAGCAAGGCAAAGCTCCTGAATGAAAGCTCCAAAAAGGTGACATTTAACGAGGTTGCCGGCATGGACGAGGCCAAAGTGGAGGTGCAGGAGATCATTGAGATACTAAAAGATCCGCAGAAGTTCCAGAAACTTGGCGGCAAAATCCCCAAGGGAGTGCTTCTGGTCGGCCCTCCGGGAACGGGAAAGACGCTTCTCGCGCGCGCCATTGCAGGTGAGGCGGGCGTGCCGTTCCTTTCGATCAGCGGTTCGGACTTCGTCGAAATGTTTGTCGGCGTGGGCGCATCGCGTGTCCGCGACCTCTTCGAGCAGGGCAAGAAGAATGCTCCCTGCATCATCTTTATCGACGAAATCGACGCTGTAGGCAGGCACCGCGGTGCAGGCCTCGGCGGCGGCCACGATGAACGCGAGCAGACCCTGAACCAATTGTTGGTCGAGATGGACGGCTTTGAAAGTAACGAAGGAGTGATCCTCGTAGCGGCAACGAACCGGCCTGATGTGCTTGATCCGGCGCTCCTGAGGCCCGGCAGGTTCGACCGCCAAGTCGTGATTCCGCGGCCAGATTTGAATGGAAGGGTCGGCGTTTTGAAGGTCCATACGCAGAAGATAAAACTCGCGCCGCACGTTGATATTGAAGCCATCGCCCGGGGCACCCCAGGGCTCTCCGGAGCCGAACTCGCGAACCTTGTGAATGAAGCCGCGCTCTTGGCCGGTAGAATGGGCAAGACGCAGGTCGAGAACGACGACTTTGATCGTGCCAAGGACAAGATCCTCATGGGTCTTGAACGGAAGAGCATGCTCATCAGCGATGAAGAGAAAAAGAACACAGCTTACCATGAGGCGGGCCATACTATGGTCGCGAAGCTCATTCCCGGAACGGATCCCGTGCACAAGGTCTCTATCATCCCGCGCGGCATGGCCCTGGGCATCACGCTCCAGCTCCCTACGGCTGACCGCTACTCCTACGATCGAGAACATCTTTTGAACAATATAGCAATCCTGCTCGGCGGCAGGGCTGCGGAAGAGATTGCACTTAAGCACATGACTACTGGTGCAGGCAATGATATCGAACGCGCGACGGCACTCGCCCGAAAAATGGTGACAGAATGGGGCATGAGCGACAAGATGGGCCCCCTCGCTTATGGCAAGAAGGAAGAGCAGATATTCCTTGGCCGCGAGATTGCGCAGCACCGCGACTACAGTGAGCACACGGCAATTGAAATAGACGAAGAAGTCAAACGCATCGTATCGGACAACTATGAACGGGCCAAGAAACTAATCGGCGACCGAAGGGAAACCCTCGATCAGCTTACCAAGGCACTTCTTGAGAAGGAAACTCTTGACGGCCCCGAAATTGATGCCATCGTTAACGGCCAGGCCGCGATGGCGTAGGAGGCAGGCATGGGGCCTGTTCTTCGGATTTCCGGCCACGAAGTGTTCTCCATAACCGTGGATGGGCTCACCTCCGGACAGCAGGCGGCCGTCCGTAACTCCATTACAGCATCAGACAGCGGGGCAGGTCTCGGACTTGCCCCGCTTTTTTCTTCCCATCGGTCCGTTTCGGAATTGGTTCTGAGCGGGACCAGAGACCGGATCAAGCATTTCTCCCGCATGATTTCCACCTCCAGTGGTTTTCCCGCTGAACTCTCAAAAAAAATCGACTCTCTGCTTGACAACTATGCACGCTCAGATTATAAGATTGATTGCAGGGGCACGATGCTGGACCTCGGCAGCCGAACTTGCGTCATGGGCATCCTAAACGTGACTCCTGATTCCTTTTCCGACGGAGGCCTGTTCGCTGATGCAGAGAAAGCCATATCTCACGCACGGGATATGGCAAAAGCAGGAGCGGACATCATCGATATCGGAGGAGAGTCGACCAGGCCCGGTTCGGAACCTCTATCTGAGGAAGAAGAACTGCGAAGAATAATCCCGCTCATCGAGCGGTTGTCAAAAGAACTGGCTGTCCCCATATCCGTCGACACCTATAAAGCATCAGTGGCAAAAAAGGCGCTCGACGCAGGTGCTTCGATCGTGAACGACATCAGCGGTCTCCGGTTCTCACCGGACATGGCGAAGGTGGTAGCAGAGCACGGAGCAGCTGTTATCATCATGCACATCAAGGGCACACCGCGCAACATGCAGCAGAACCCGGTGTATGATGATGTGATCGGCGAAATCATGACCTACCTCGAGGAAGGGATCGCAATCGCCGAGCGGGCCGGTGTTAATCGGGAAAAAACGCTTATCGATCCCGGTATAGGATTCGGAAAGACGCTCGGGCATAACCTAGTAATCCTGAACCGGCTTGATGAGTTCCGGGCGCTCGGCAGGCCGATCGTACTCGGGACGTCGAGGAAAAAGTTTATCGGCACGGTCCTCGATATTCCGGTACCCGAGCAGCGTGTCGAGGGGACAGCCGCAACTGTGGCTATCGGGATCGAGCGTGGCGCGAGTGTCGTGAGGGTTCATGACGTGGCACGCGTGGCTCAGGTCGTCCGTATGACCGATGCGATAATTAAGCCCAGATGAAATCATCACTAAACAAGGAGATAGGTCGGCACGAAGAGAACAGCAAAAAATTCTGGTTTTCTTGTTCGGATAATGCATGGATATGTGCTCCAGTTCTCATTTTTTCTTTAACAATTTCCATACATTCTTGGTAAAGAGCATTTTTTTGTATTATGCCCAATAACTTCACTGACATACGCGAAGCCCTCGCACATTTCCGCTGGTTCAACGATACGGTAGATATTGCCCTAGTCTACTATCTTTTTTATCGGCTACTCCTTCTCATCAAGGGCACACGCGCATTCCAGATGCTCATTGGCATCGGGCTTATCGTAGTGGTACTCATTGCCTCACAGACTTTCGAGTTCTATACCCTTGACTGGCTCATACACAGTTTCTGGTCCCAGATCGTACTTGCCGTCGTGATCCTGTTTCAACCCGAGATCAGAAGGACCCTCGCCCGGGTCGGCGAACGCCACCTGTTCCGGTCGCTATCGACCGCTGAAGGCTCCAAGTTTATCGAGGAAACGGTCAAGGCAGCTGTATCCATGGCAAACAAGCGGATTGGCGCCCTCATCGTGCTCGAACGGGATACCGACCTCACAACGATCGTAGAGATGGGCACCGATCTCGATGCCAAAGTCACCAAAGAGATTCTGGTGAGCATCTTCCTCCCCTACTCCCCGATCCACGACGGCGCTGCCATCATCAGGAGCGGAAGGATAATTGCCGCTGGTTGTTTCCTGCCTCTTACGCTTTCGTCGAACCTTTCGAAGGCGCTCGGTACGCGCCACCGCGCCGCGGTCGGACTCACGGAAGAAGCGGATGCCGTGGTTGTGGTTGTGTCTGAGGAAACCGGCGAAATATCCGTTGTTAGAAACGGCGTAATCGAGCATAATGCAGACGCGCCTGCACTCAGAACAACGCTATCCAATATTTTTATCCAGAGAAAGAACAGGAAGGTATAGAATGGATGTCCGGAAACTACTGTTCGAAAACTGGGGCATCAAGCTCCTCTCGCTGGCACTGTCAGTCTCACTTTGGTTCTACGTTACTTCAAAAGGCAAGACCGAAATGACGCTCACCGTACCGCTTGAGCTGCGGAACATCCCGCAGGACATGGCCGTGGTCGGAAACGTTGCCGGTTCCCTCGATGTGCGGGTACAAGGCCAGGAGCGGGTGCTCCGTGACATTACGATAGGGAAAAAGGTTTTTGGTGTCCTCGACCTGTCACTTGCCAAAGTTGGCGACAACGTTGTACCTATTTCTCCCGATGATATTCGCCAGCCTTCAGGCGTGACCGTCATGCATATTTCGCAGTCAGAAATCAGGGTCAAACTAGAACCGCTGGTACAAAAAACATTCCGGCTAAAGCCTATCCTTCACGGTTCACCCGCTGCGGGCTACCGGGTCAGAAAGACGGCTGTCTCTCCTCCCCACATAACAGCGGAAGGCCCGGAAAGTGTCATCAATACGCTGGAGAGTCTCCAAACCATGCCAATCGATGTCCAGGGAGCAAACACAAACTTGACCATAGAACCCAAAATCGACTACCAGGGAAAATCTCTCAAAATCGTTAACAGCAATATCTCTGTCAGGATAACAATAGAAAGGGTAAACAGATGAAAAAACTATTTGGGACCGACGGGGTCCGAGGTGTAGCGAACCAGGATCCAATGACTTCGGAGTCGGCGCTTCGCATCGGCAGGGCCGCTGCCCATGTGTTTCGCGATTCTGCACGCAGGCACCGGATCGTAATAGGCAAAGACACTAGGCTGTCGGGCTATATGATCGAAAGCGCGCTAACATCTGGGCTCTGCTCCATGGGAATGGACGTGTTACTCATCGGGCCGGTGCCAACGCCGGGGATTGCATTTCTGACCAGAAGCCTGCGGGCGGACGCGGGTGTCGTCATTTCTGCGTCCCATAACCCCTACGAAGACAATGGGATTAAGTTTTTCGGCAGGGACGGATTTAAGCTACCCGATGAAACGGAAAAAAAGATAGAGGAACTGATTTTTTCTGGAGAAATCGACTCGATCCGGCCCACGGCTGCAGAAATCGGCAAAGCGTCCCGCATCGACGATGCAATCGGCAGATACAATGAATTCGTTAAATCATCGGTTCCCCGCGGTCTGGACCTCTCGGGCCTGCGGATTGTCGTAGATTCGGCAAACGGCGCGGCATACAGGATCGGCCCCCGCATCCTCCTGGAACTGGGAGCAGACGTTATTTCCCTGTACGATCAGCCAACCGGTATGAACATCAACCAAGGTTGCGGCTCGCTCTATCCCGAAGTCATCTCCCGGGCCGTCGTGGCCAACGATGCACATGTGGGGATCGCTTTTGATGGGGACGCAGACCGAATCATTTTTTGCGACGAGCGCGGCATGGTAATAGACGGCGACACCGTCATGGCAATTTGCGCACTTCGGATGATGAAAGATGGCAGGCTCAAACAGAATACGCTCGTTGCCACGGTCATGAGCAATCTAGGCCTTGAACTCGCGATGAAGCAGGCAGGAGGCAAACTTGTGCGTACTGCGGTCGGCGACCGGTATGTTATGGAGAAAATGCTGTCGGGTGGCTACAATCTTGGAGGCGAGCAGTCGGGCCACATAATCTTCTTGGACCACAATACAACTGGCGATGGCCTCATTTCCGGGCTCCAGGTCCTTGCGATCATGAAACAGACTAGCAAACGATTGTCCGAACTGGCGTCGTGCATGAAGACCTATCCCCAGATACTCGTAAACGTGAAGGTAAATCAGCGGCGCGACCTCGCATCGATTCCTGAAATTGCCAAGCACATGTCCGAGATCGAGAAGAAGCTTGACGGCACGGGACGACTGCTCGTTCGCTACTCCGGTACAGAACCCAAGGTCCGCGTCATGATCGAAGGAGAAAATCAGAATGAGATCAAGGTACTTGCCGAGGATTTAGCCGGGGTCATCAAGGGAAAACTCGGGTGAGGATTCGATTTAGTTCGAAATAAGATAAAATTTTGCGATCCCGGCTTATAATTCGGATACTGAATAGATAGGATACTGTTGATCTTGCACTTCGCATTCTGCATTCTTTTCTCTCTGTGCACAAACCAGTCATCACCCAAGCAATTGCTTGCACCGTAGGTCTTCTGCTCGGGAGAATTGGATCTTCCGAACAAGCAATGAAGGTGCAATCATGACAGAAAATCTCTTAGGTAGGCTCAGGGTCGAACCGCGGAGCGTGCTGGTCCTGATAAAAAAAAGACATAAACGATCTGACGACTTGGAAAAAGCGGGCACTCGGGACACGAGAGGCTTATTAATCAGGACAGTGGGGACTTGATGGGGTAGACCTTCAGAAAATTCAGAAACTCCTTGGCAGTATGGGTGCAGTAATTGCGCTTCGGCGAAATGATGCTGAAATTTCTATGGAATTTGACATCCTTAAAGGTCAGTGCCTTGAGGGTGCCATATTTAAGCGCCGGGCGGGCCGCCCAAGCCGATACGATCGAGACACCCATCCCTTCTTCCACGGCACCTTTGATCGCTTCGATGCTGCCGAGCACAAGGGCAATCTTGAGGTGGTCCAGCTTGATGCCGTGGTCTTCGAGGTGTTTCAAAATGATCTGGCGCGTGCCTGACCCCTCTTCACGAAGAATGAGCGGTTCCTTGATGAGATCCATGCCGGGGATATTGCGACGCTCTGCCCAGGGATGAACGGGCGATACAATCACAACCAGTTCATCGGAAAGCAGGGTGTCGACGGTAAAACGCTGTTTGCTCACGTCGCCTTCCACCAGGGCCATATCGATTTCGCCTGCATTTAATTTCTCGGTTATGAGCTTCGTGTTATTTATGACCAGTGAAATATTAATTTGGGGGACCTTCTTTTTGAAGGCGGCGATGATCGATGGGAGAAGGTAGTTGCCGATCGTCATGCTGGCACCAACGGAGAGCGAGCCTTTGATGGCACCGGTAATCTCACTGATGTTCTTCTGCGCCTCGGCGTAAAGGGCGAGGATTTCTTTCGCCCGCTTGTACAGGATTTCGCCGGCTGGAGTCAGGTTGATGGAGTTTCCCGACCGGTCGAACAGCCGCGTCTCATACAGCTCCTCCATGGCTTGCACCTGCAGGCTCACAGCCGGCTGGGTCAGATGAATCAGCTCTGAAGCCTTGGAAAAGCTCTTAGTGTCTGCGACTGCGCAGAATACCCTCAGTTTATGGTCTTCCATAATTTAATAAGATTGTTCGACTAGTTATATACTCCGATGATGAGTTGGTATGAGGACAAACCTACTATGGCACTTTGTTTCCTATTTATAAATCAAACCCCTAGCGAAGTCAAGGAGTTTATGGACAGTCAGATCATGAAAAAGTGTTAAGAATACTAAAATACAAATTTAACTTGACATTTTCTCCTAGATGGTTAAAATGCACAGGTTTTACTGATATTACTGGAGGTGAAGTTACTATGGCAGAAATGAGCAAAACGGCGAAAGCAGCCACCAAGAAGGCAGTTGTCAATCTCAACGTGCCACAGTGCTGCGGCAAACCAATGCAGGCGGCAAAAATGATGACCACGAGCGGTAAGGTCCGCGGTATGATGTGGTTGTGTGACAAGTGCTGGAAGGAAAAGGCGATTTAGACTAATTGTCGAATTTGAGGCTTGATCAAAGGCGGTGAGGATATCACCGCTTTTTGCGTTTTTGCACGAACGTGTATATCCGGTTTTGAGCTGCTAATATCGCAATTATCGCCAGTTCTTCTTCATCTCGCCAGATCTCGGCCAAAACCTTTTCGATTGCGGAAGTGAGGAAAATCTGAGGATCCGTGAGCTATTCAAGCCCATCCTTCCGGCTACTGTAGAAAGCAAGCTTGTCGTACAGTTCCTCACTGAAATCCCTCCGGCATCTCGAATAACGTCGAACGAGCTAGCGATTGCCTTCCCATACTCGGACAATTTATTTCCTTCTCACTTTCTAACGCATTTTGTCTTCGTCTCAGTCAGACCAACACAATAGATTAAGCTTTAAAACATATAGGAACCATCTCTTATGAATGCAGGAGTTCCCTGTTGCAAATAAGTATCGTTTGTGATATTTTAGGGTCGCTTAAAAAATGATGAAGGTACCGGTTTCCCATATCCTGATTCATGAATCCATTCATCCTTTCCCGAAGGAGCGTCGCTGAAACCCATGGCCCTTTTCCCGAAAAAAATTGACTTTTTTGAAATGTTCGACCGCGCCCTTGAAAATCTGACGCGGGCAGCAGACGTGCTCGTCGACATGTTCACTAACTTCGAAAGTTTTGAGAAATTCGAAAAAAGGGCAAAATCGATTTACGAATTCGAGCAGGAAGGGGATATGCTCACGCATGACATCATGAAGGAACTGAACAAGACCTTTCTCACTCCCATCGACCGCGAGGACATTCACGCATTAGCATCCCGGATCGACGATGTGCTCGACTTGATATGGGCCGCTGTGGACAGGATGGTCGTGTACCGGATCGAAAAGCCTACTGCAGAGGTCATTTCAATAGCCGAGGATCTGCAGATTTGAAAAAATCGCTCCGCGAGCTCCGCACGAAACAGTACTCCCATGTGCAGGAACACTGCATCGAAGTCAACCGGCTCGAGAACCGCATCGACCGAAAGTACCGCGACGCACTCGGCAAGCTCGTTAACAACGAACATGATCCCGTCCACATCATCAAATGGAAGGATATTTACCAGCTATTTGAAGATGCGTCGGACCGGGCCGAAGACATCGCCAACATCCTCGAAACCATCGTCCTGAAACATGCATGAAATTCTGATCCTCATTATCATTCTAGCAGTATTTTTCGATATCGCGAACGGATGGCATGACTGCGCCAACGCTATTGCCACTGTCGTGTCGACCAAGGTCATGTCGCCCATGCAGGCCGTGGTTCTCGCGGCCGGGATGAATATACTCGGCGCTTTCCTCTCGACCGCCGTGGCAAAAACCATCGGCACTGGCATCGTCGATCCTCTGGCGGTCACGGA
>Ga0335081_10019887_pt1 | contig 10860 bp, 11 predicted proteins | sample Lox_Sample_35_FD_206713 | JGI IMG/M metagenome (GOLD analysis project Ga0335081, IMG submission 206713) | Soil microbial communities from Loxahatchee National Wildlife Refuge, Florida, United States - Lox_Sample_3.5 | ecosystem: Environmental > Terrestrial > Soil > Wetlands | place: USA... | reverse complement strand
GGAGACAACATGAGCAGTGCCGGCGACGGATTCCTCTTCACCTCGGAATCCGTGACCGAGGGCCACCCGGACAAGGTAGCCGACCAGATTTCCGACGCGATCGTGGACGCCGCGCTGACCGGGGACCCTGGCTCCCGGGTGGCGGTGGAGACGCTGCTGACCACCGGGCTCGTGGTGCTGGCCGGCGAGATCACCACGAAGGCGGTGCTCGACTTCGCCGCGATCGCCCGCCAGGTGATCTGCGAGATCGGTTATGACACCGGCGACTTCGGCTTCGACGGCAACGCGGTCGGCGTGATCACGGCGCTGGACCGGCAGTCACCCGACATCGCCCGCGGCGTGGACTCCTCCCATGACACCCGGACCCTGGGCAGCACCGACCCGTTCGACGCGGCGGGCGCGGGCGACCAGGGCATGATGTTCGGCTACGCCACCAGCGAGACGCCCGAGTTGATGCCGATGCCGATCGTGCTCGCGCACAGGCTGTCGCGGCGGCTCGCGGAGGTACGGCGCAACGGCCTGCTGCCGTACCTGCGGCCGGACGGCAAGACCCAGGTGACGGTGCGCTATGACTCCGGCGGCAAGCCGGTCCGGGTGGAGAAGGTGCTCATCTCCACCCAGCACGAGGACGGGGTGGAGGCCAAGCTGCCCGACGCGCTGTGGGAGCAGGTGGTGACCCAGGCGCTGCCGCCCGGCCTGTACGACGCCGGCGCGCTGCGCCGGGAGTTCTACGTCAACCCGACCGGCCGGTTCGTGATCGGCGGCCCGGTCGGCGATACCGGCCTGACCGGCCGCAAGATCATCGTGGACACCTACGGCGGGTTCGCCAGGCACGGCGGCGGCGCCTTCTCGGGCAAGGACCCCTCCAAGGTGGACCGGTCCGCCTCCTACGCGGCGCGGCACGTGGCCAAGAACATCGTGGCCGCGGGACTCGCCGACCGGGCCGAGGTCCAGGTCGCCTACGCGATCGGGGTGGCCCGGCCGCTGTCCCTGCTGATCGAGACCTTCGGCACCGGGAAGATCGGCCGGGCCGCCCTCGCCGACCTGGTCCGCCGGCACTTCGACCTGCGGCCCGCCGCCCTGGTCGAGACGCTGAAGCTGCGGCGGCCGATCTACCGCCAGACCGCCGCCTACGGCCACTTCGGCCGCGACGAGGCCGGGTTCACCTGGGAGAACACCGACAAGGCCGCCGCCCTCCGCGCCGACGCCGGCCTCGCCTGAAGTCCGCCGCGCCAGCCGGGTCCGTTCCCCTCACCGCCACACCCGGGCCCGGCTGGTCCGGGCCGCGCTAGCCTCTCCAGTCCCAAGCGCCCGGCCAGCCCCACCTCACGGGTCCGCATCCCGCCGGGAAACGACATCGATGTCCCATCGTTGCCGTCCTGGCGACATCGATGTTCCACCCATGTCGTTTGACCCGCGCCCCCAGGCCGGACCAGGCCCGGCCTTGTGGCCGAGACCAGGAATTGACCAGGCGTTTTTGGTTGCCGTGTCATTGTCCGCCGTGATCGGCCGTGGGAATCTCCGCATTAGCGTGCGGTAATGGCCAGTTTCCCCACTATTCACGCTGTTGCGGGCTGCCGCAGGAGAGGGGCCGTATGTGCGGGCCGCAGTGACCAGATCACCGGGCGAGATGGTGATCGAGGACGTTTCCGGCCCGGGGCGTGCCCGGCCAGGGCACGTCATCGTGCGGCCCGAAGCCGTCGGCATCTGCGGCTCCGACTTCCACCTGTTTTCCGGTGAGCTGGGCGCGCTTTCCGGCGCCCGCGACTTCTATCCGCGGGTCCAGGGCCACGAGGTGTCCGCGATCGTCGAGGACCCCGGTGACAGCGGCACCACGCCAGGCGACCGGGTCGCGATCTGGCCGCTGCTGCCGTGCGGCCGCTGCTATCCGTGCCGCCAGGACCGGCCCAACGTCTGCGTGGACTTCCGCCTGGTCGGCGTGCACCTCGACGGCGGCTTGCAAGAGCGGCTCGAGGTCCCGGCCGGACTGGTCTTCAGCGTCGGCGACCTGGACCCGGACAGCACGTGCTTCGTCGAGCCCGCCTCGGTGGCGGTGCATGCCCTCAACCGCGCCCGGCTGCGGCCGGGCGAGCAGGTCGTGGTGTTCGGCGCCGGGCCGATCGGCCTGGCCACGCTGGTCGCCGCCGTGCACCGGGGCGCGCGGGTGCTGTCGCTCGACCCGGTGCAAGCCCGGCGCGACCTGGCCAAGCGCCTCGGCGCCGAGGCCGTGACCGGGGCCGTGACCGGGGCCGGGGCCGTAATCCGGGAGTGGACCGGCGGCGAGGGGCCGCCGCTCGTGGTCGAGACCAGCGGCGAGGTCGGCGTGCTGCCCCAGGCCATGGACATCGTCTCGGCGGCCGACCGGATCGTGGTCGTCGGCATGTCCTCGGGCCGGGCATCACTGCGGCCCGGGGCCTTCCCGGAAAAGGAAATAGACGTCATCGGCTCGAGCTGCGCCACGGCGGCGGATTTCCGTGACGCGATAAACCTGGTCGCCGCCAACCGCGCGGCCGTAGCCGCGTTGTTCTCGCACCATTTCTCGCTGGCCCGCGCGGCCGAGGCCATCGATTTCGCCATGAGCCGGCCGCCGGACGCGGTCAAGATCGTGGTGACCGTGAATTGAGCAAGTTTCCTATCCGATCAGGAAAACCTCACCGCCCTGAGGGGGAGAGATGAGCAGATATATCCCGGCGCCGTCAGCGCGAAGAGCACGGAGAACGATCGGGCTAGCGGCGGCAGCCGTCGCCCTGGCCACCGCGGCCGGCTGCAGCAGCAGTAGCAGCAGCAGTACCGCCGCCACCAGCACGTCCAGCACCCCGGCCAGCACGTCGTCCGCGTCAAGCACCGCGAGCGCCGGCACCGTCAGCACGTCGCACTGCGGCACCAAGCCCGGCGTCGCGGCGACCGGCACCCCGATCCCGCTCGGCGCCATCGCCACCAACCAGCCGGGCACCTCGTTCACCGATATCCCGAACATGGCCCAGGCGTACTTCAACTGCGTCAACGCCAACGGCGGCATCAACGGCCACCCGATCAAGCTCTACATCGAGACCGAGCAGACCAACCCGGCCCAGATCGCGGCCGACGCCAAGCAGCTGGTGCAGACCGACCACGTGGTCGGCATCGTCGGCAACACGAGCATCATCGAGTGCTCGGTGGACAGCAGCTACTGGCAGAAGCTCGGTTACTACATCATCGACTCGGGGATCGCGCCGGAGTGCTATTCGACCTCGAACAGCGCGGCGGTCAACATGGGGCCACGGTACAGCTCGGACGGGGCGGTGCAGTACGCGCTCGCCCAGCACGTCTCCAAGGTCGTGTTCGACCAGGCCAACGTGCCCGGCACCGGGTACATCGCGGCCGGCCCAGACGCGCTGGCGAAGGCCGCGAACACCCCGATCGTCAACCTGACCGAGAACGTGCCGATCTCCGACGCCAACTCGGTGGCGATCAAGGAAGTCGACGACGCGGGGCCGAACGGCGCCGTGGTGCTCAACTTCACCCCGCCGGAGGCGCTGGTCATCCTGCAAGCGGCGCAGAAGCTCGGGCTCGAGGACCGGGTCAAGCTGTGGGGCTGCTCGACCCCGTGCAACACCGACTTCCTGGCCCAGTCGCTGGGGCCGAAGTGGAACAGCAAGCTGTTCGTCAACGCCGAACTCACCCCTCCCGACGGCACGGACACCACCACCATGAACCTGTACAAGGCGATCCTCAGCCAGTACGGTCACTCAGTACAGGGCGGCATCGGCAGCTTCAGCCAGATGGGCTTCACCGAGGCCGAGATCGCTGTGCACGCGCTGGAGTCGATCACAGGGGCGTACACCGTGCAGAGCGTCAACGCCGCGTTCAAGGCGGTCAAGGACTACAACACCGGCATGCTGTGCCAGCTGTGGACCTACGGCAGCTACCCGATGCACATCCCGAACAACGCCGATTACACCGTCACGGCGAACAACGGCAAGATGACGACGGCCCAGGGCTGCACGCCGATCTCGGCGGCCGACCCGCAGATCGCGCAGTACCGGAGCGTCGCGGGCACCGCCGCGAACGCCCCGACATCCTCATAACGGTCATGCCGGCCTGGTCCGACTTCGAGCCGTTCATCGTCAGCGGCCTGGCCCTGGGCGGGGTGTACGCCCTGTCCGGGGTCGGGCTGGTCGTCCTGTACCGGGCCACCGGGGTGCTCTACCTGGCCTTCGGCGCGGTCGGCGCGCTGGGCGCGCTGACCGCCTGGTCGCTGGGCAAGGCGGGCGCGCCCGGCTGGCTGACCTGGCTGGTCTGCATCGCCGTCGCCGCCGCCGTCACCCTCGGCTACGGCGTCATCTTCGGCCCGGCCCTGGCCAAGCGAGATCCGCTGGTCAAGGCGGTGGCCACCATCGGGTTGACGCTCATCCTGTACGGCGCGATGGACCTGCTCTGGACGACCAGCGGCGGCCAGGCCCGCTCGCTCACGCTGCCCACCGACAACGGCGGCTTCTCCGTGGGCCAGGTCCAGGTGACCTGGACGCAGGTGATCGCGCTGGGGGCCGGGGTGGTGCTCACCGTGGGCACCGGCGCGTTCCTGCGGTTCACCAAGCTCGGCACGGCCATGCGGGCGATGGCCAACGACCGGGAGATCACCGCCACGCTGGGGGTGCCGGTCAGGAAGGTGGAGGCCGCGGCCTGGCTCGGCTGCGGCGCGCTGGCCGGCCTGGCCGGGCTGCTGCTGGCCGACCTGGTGGCGCTCGACGCCACCACGCTCACCTTCCTGGTCATCTCCTCCCTCGCGGCCGTGCTGATCGCCAGGCTGCGCTCGATCACGGTCACGTTCGTGGCCGCCATCGCCGTCGGCCTGATCCATGACCTGCTCACGCCGATAACCTCGCTGTCCAACTACCGCGACATGACCCCGTTCGTGCTCGCCGCGATCGCCCTGCTCGTGCTGTCCAGGCACCAGGTCATGACCCAGTCCCGCGAGGAGGCCTGATGCGGGCCACGCTGGAGCGCGCCAGCCCGGCGCGCATCGGCCGTCAAACCAGCCGTCCGCAGCTGGTCAAGGCGGGCGTGACCGCGGCCATCCTGCTGTTCGTCCTGCTCGCGCTGCCGCAGCTGATGAGCCTGTACTACGTGGACACGATGACCCAGGTGGCCGTGTACTCGATGGTGACGCTCGCCCTGGGCCTGCTGGTCGGCCGGGTCGGCCTGGTCTCGCTGGGCCAGGTCGCGGTGCTGGCCATCGGCGCCTGGGTGGCCGCCCGGCTGCTGTTCGCCACCTCTCAGCCGTACCCGCTGGTCCTGCTCGAGGCGGGCCTGATCACGATGGTGGGCGGCGTGCTCATCGGGCTGCCCGCGCTGCGGCTGCGCGGCCTGTACCTGGCGCTGATCACGCTGATGTTCGCGGGCGCGATCACGGTGGTGCTGGCCACGGTGAACTTCCCGAACGGCGGCCACGGCTTCACCGGCTACAACGGCAGCCTGCTGCACATCCCGCCGATCCGCCGCCCCAGCATCGCGGCCAGCGACCCGGCTTACTTCCGCTATTCGGTCATCGTGGCGATCCTGATGTTCGCCCTGGTCCTGGCGCACATCAAGACCAAACCCGGCCGGGCCTGGGCCGCGATCAGGCAGAGCGAGCCCGCCGCGCTGGCCGCGGGGATCAACACCTGGCTCTACAAGCTCTGGGCGTTCGCGCTGGCCGCGTTCATCACCGGCGTCGCGGGCGGCGTGCTGGCCGGCGCGGTCCACTACCTGTACTCGATCGACTTCCCGACCCAGGACTCGATCACGCTGCTGGCCGTGACGCTGATGGGCGGGGTATACAGCTTGTGGGGCGCGGTGATCGCCGCCCTGCTTTCCCAGTTCCTCCCGGCCCTGCTCAACAACTGGGGGGTGTCGGCCGACTGGCTGATCATCCTGTTCGGCCTCGGCGTGCTGCAGGTGCTGACCACGGCGCCGGCCGGCCTGGTCGACCAGGTGCCCAGGGACCTGGCGCGGCTCGGCCGCTTCCTGCGCGGCCGGCTGAAACCCGGGAGCACCGGATGATCGAAGTCGACGGCCTGACCGTCCGCTACGGCGGCGTCACCTCGCTGGACGCCATGAGCCTGACGTTCGACCAGGGGACCTGCGGGCTCATCGGCCCGAACGGCGCGGGCAAGACCACGTTCTTCAACGTGCTGAGCGGTTTTGTCCGGCCGGCCGCGGGAACGGTCCGCGCGTTCGGGGTAGACCTGCTGTCGATGGCCCATTTCCGCCGCGCCCGCTGGGGGGTGCGCCGGACGTTCCAGACCGAACAGGCCATCGAGGAGCTGTCCGTGTTCGACAACGTGGCCATGGTGCACGAGCACTCCCGGCTCGGCGGTGCCTCGCGCCGCCGCGACGTGCTGGACGCGATCGCGTTCACCGGCATCGACGCCGCCCCGGAGGCGAAGGTGGGCACGCTCGGGGCCGGCCAGCGCCGCCTGGTCGAGGTGGCCCGCGCGGTCGTGGGGCGGCCGCATCTGGTGCTGCTCGACGAGCCCGCCGCCGGGCTGCCGGAGGAGGAGACCAGCCACCTGGCCGAGGTCATCCGTGGCATCCCCGAGCACACCGGCGCGCTGGCCATCCTGGTCGACCACGACATGAGCCTGGTGTCGGCCTGCTGCGCGACCACCGCCGTGCTCGACTTCGGCAGGCTGATCGCGTCCGGGCCGACCGCCGCGGTGCTCCGCGACGACGCCGTGATCCGCGCTTATCTGGGGGTCGCATGAGCGGGCTGGAGGGACGCGGCGCCGACTGGACTGAGAAGCGAGGGACGAGCGACGAGGGCCCGCCGCCACCGGCGGCCAGGCGAGCATCCAGGCGCCTGAAGGCGTCCCGGAAGCGAGCGGGAGACAGAGCGTGAGCGCGCTGGAAATCCGGGACCTGACCGTCGAGCGCGGCGGCCGCGCCGTGGTCAGGGACGTCTCGGTGGAGATCGCGGCCGGCCAGGTCACCGCCCTGCTCGGGCCGAACGGGGCGGGCAAGTCCACCCTGGTCCTGGCCGTCGGCGGCGTCCTGCGGCCCCGGACCGGCGCGGTCCTGCTCGACGGGGCCGACCTGGCCGGGCGGCGGCCTGAGCGGATCAGGCAGGCGGGCGTGGCCATCGTCCCCGAGGGCCGCCGGCTGCTGCCCGACCTGACCGTCGAGGACAACCTGCGGGTGGCCAGCTACGCGCTGAGCCAGGAGCAGGCCCAGGCCGGCCGGGACCGGGTGCTCCAGCTGTTCCCCCAGCTCGGCAAGCGGCTCACCGCTCTGGCCCGGACCCTGTCCGGCGGTGAGCAGCAGATGGTCGTGCTGGCCCAGGCGCTGATCTGCCAGCCCCGCTACCTGCTGATCGACGAGCTGTCCCTGGGCCTGGCCCCGGTCGTGGTCAGCCGCCTGATCCCGGTGATCCGCACGGTCGCCGAATCCGGCGCCGGCGTGCTGCTCATCGAGCAGTTCGCCACGGTCGCCCTCGGCCTGGCCCACCGCGCCCACATCATGGAGGGCGGCAGGCTCCGCTTCTCCGGCCTGGCCAGCGAACTCCGCGACCAGCCGGAGCTGCTCAGCTCCGCCTACCTCCTGCGCGGCAGCGAAGCCGAGCCGCTGCGCGGCGGGGAGACCAAACCCGCCGAGCCGGACACCGTAGACCCCGTGACCGGCCGCACCCCCTAGTTTTATCCCGAACGGAGTGGGTTACCCGTCCCGGCCACCCCGCGCGCCCGGGCCGGTAACGCCTCGCCGGTGGTGTTCCTGGTGGCGCGGGACAGCTACCTGGGCCTGACGGCCGTCATGACCGCCTGCGGCCTGGGCGTGGGCAGCGTCTACGCGGTCAACCCGCTCCAGATCACCGGCGGGGTGCCCGCCGCCGAGACCGGCAGCGCGATCAGCTTCTACCAGCTCGTGCGTACCGCTGCCTACGCCATCGCCAGCGCGCTGAGCGCCACCGTGCTCGTCCTGTCCACCCCGGCCGGGCACCGCTTCCCCGCCGACGCCGGCTAAAGCGCCGCCGCCCTGGTCAGCACCGCCGTCCTGGTCGCCGCGCTGGTGGCCAGTAGCCTGTTCGTGCGGCAAGCGTCCGCGCCCGAACCGGCCGGCCCGGGTTCGCTGCGCGACTACCTGGCCGCCCTCGACCGGCGGGACCGGCTCATCGCCAGCTGGGACCGCTTCTTCGCCGGCTGCGACCTGTTCATCGCCCCGCGATGCCGATGCGCGCCTGGCCCCTGGACGACGAGCCCGCCGACGACAGCCCGCCGATGCGGACCTTTGTCGCCCTCGAGCTGTCCCAGGTCAGCGGCGGCCCGATGGTGGTCATCCCGGCCGGGCTCGACACCAATGGGGTTCCCTTCGGCGTCCAGGTGCTGGGCCCGCGCTGGGCCGACGAGCGGCTGCTGGCCATCGCCGAGGCCATCGCCGCGGTCACCGGCGGATTCCAGCCCCCGCCCGGCTTCTGACGACGATGACAGGAGAAGCCCCGCGGCTCGTGCTCGGCCCCTACCCGAGGAAGTCGTCGAGCGTCCGGATGTGGCCGGATGACAGCTGCCACGGGCCGGAACCTGTCAGCGTCAGGTCAAGCATCCCGGCGAACAGCGTCTCGCCCTCACCCTCGTCGCGGCCGGGATCGGCGGTCCGCTGGCGGCCGGTGAACTCGAACTTCACCCGGAGCAGCGCCGGCTCGGTGTCGGCGTCGAGAGCCCAGATCTCGATCGTGGTCACCCGGGGTCCCGGGGCTATCAGCACCGGCTGGCGCACCAGGTGCCGTAGCCAGCGTGCGGTGTCCGGCTGCGCGATGGCCGCCAGCGTCGCGTCATCGCCGTTCACCGCCGCCGCCCACCCCGCCACGGCCAGGCACGCTGTCCTGGTCACCAGGTCGGCGCTGAACTGCTCATAGCGCGCGCCCGCGTGGCTCATCGTCTCGGCCGCCGCCAGGCGGATGTCCAGGCTTGCCGCCGCCACCATCGTGACCGGATCAATCTCGCTCATCGCCAACTTCCCCCGGGGCCGCCGGATTCCTCCCAGAATCCATGATCCGCCGGGTCCCTAGAATAGAGTCCGCGCAGCTCTGGGCGATTTGCGGCTTATGTACCCCAGGAAAGAAAGAGGGGATGATCGAGTCTTGACTACTCCCCGCCGTGAAGGACGGGGATTCCGGCCCTCGCGGGCCGGGGTTCCTGGTTCGCCGCCGAGTGCACCCGGGAGGACCCGGTATGTCTGACCTCAGCTCCGCAGGCACCGCCCGGGGAGCCCCGGGCTACGGCACGACCTGCCGCAAGGATGTTCTTCGCGGCGTTGACGTCCCGGTCATGCCGGGCGCCGCAGCACGGGCAACTCCACTGCCGGGTGGACAGGCTCAGCTCCGCGAGCAGGTGCCCGCACTCCGAGCAGATCCTGGACGAGGGATACCAGCGGTCGATGACGACCAGCTCGCGGCCGTAGCGCTGGCACTTGTATTCCAGCTGGCGGCGGAACTCACCCCACCCACAGCCGGAGATGGCGCGGGCGAGATGACGGTTGCGGACCATGCTGCGGACCGCGAGGTCTTCGATCGCGATCACGTCGTGCTGGCAGACCAGGCCGGTGCTGGCCCGGTGCAGGAAGTCGGACCGGGCGTGGCGGACCTTGCGGTGCGCGCGGGCCACCTTGGCCGCCGCCTTGGCCCGGTTGACCGAACCCTGCTGGCAGCGGGCCAGGCGCCGCTGGTAGCGTGCCAGGCTGCGGGCCTTGCGCTCCAGGTACCAGCGGGCCTGGCGGGCGGCCAGGGCATACTCCGGGAGGTTTGGTGAGCGACAGGCACCGCGGGGGAGGCACGACTGCCCTCGCCGGGGAACCAGTGCCGCCGAAGCGCATCCCGGTCAACGGCCGGCCGATCAGGCTCCGCTGGGTGCAGCAGATCATCTGGTCGTTCCTGGCCGCGAACGTCGGCGCGCTGATCATCGCCGGCCTGTACTACCTGTTCATCCAGGTAAGGTGGCACGTCGCCGGCCACACCCTCTTCTACCTCAAGCCCGACTGGGACAACCTGTTCAGGTTCCGCGGCTGGGCCGCCGACCGGCACGACGTCCGGGACGTGTACGAGGCCCTGCTCGCCACGTTGTTCGTCAAGTCGCTGCTGGCGAACTGGCGCAAGGGCATCTGGCGTGCCCCGGCCTGGTACGTAGTGCTCTCGCCGATTCTGATCGTGGTGGTGGCGTTCCCGATCGTCGCCGCGGGTATCTGGCTGATCAACTACGCCCTGCCGTACCTGTGGCACCTGATCTTGGCGCACCACGCGCTGCGCAACCCAGTGCACATGCCGCCCCGGCTCGACTGGCTGGGCACCTACCTGTCCGGCTACCCGTGGCAGCCGGTGGTCATCGGCATCCTGGCCGGCCTGGTCGTGCACCGCGTGTATGCCCCGGCCGGCAACACCGTGCAGCTCTACTTCATCGGCCGGTCGGTGGACCGGACCCGCGACGCGATCACGGCCGGTGAGGAGAATCCCCGCCGGCACCTGCCCCGCTGGCCCTGGCCGCCGGTGCTCCGGGAGCGGGCCGCCTGGATCATGGCCAGCGATCAGCCGGTGCCGGACCGGACCTTCGACATCAGGTGGGCGGTCCGGATCATGCTGGTCGTGCTCACGGCCCTGGCCATCTACGGTGCCTACGCCCGCTACTGGATCGGGAAGGGGCACGCAGGCATCGGCTAGCCCGAGCGATGTGAACCGTCCACCTTGTCCGCCCGGTCCGGGGACCTTTGGCACTATGGCGGCGGCGTGCCACGCCGCACCATAGGTGTTGTTGAGTCCTGTCCTGCCCGGAGGTCCCCATGGCCACTCGACCCCATGACATCGCTGATCTGTATCTCGCGCCCGTGGCCCTGGCGGTGGACGCGCGGATCGAGGAACTC
>Ga0335081_10019886_pt1 | contig 10860 bp, 12 predicted proteins | sample Lox_Sample_35_FD_206713 | JGI IMG/M metagenome (GOLD analysis project Ga0335081, IMG submission 206713) | Soil microbial communities from Loxahatchee National Wildlife Refuge, Florida, United States - Lox_Sample_3.5 | ecosystem: Environmental > Terrestrial > Soil > Wetlands | place: USA... | reverse complement strand
CAACGACGAGATCGCCGACGCCATGGTGCTCAGCCCCGCCACCGCCAAGACCCACGTCAGCCGCGCGATGATCAAGCCCGGCGCCCGCGACCGCCCGTTTCGGCCGCCCGCTGGAACGCCTCGAGCGCGGCCCGGGCCTCGGCCGGGGAAACGACCCCGCGCGGCCGGCGCGCCGCGACGTGGGCCCGCGCCCGGTGCGCGATCTGGCGGACCGCGGCCGGGCTCTTGCCGACGGCTTCGGCGATCTCGTCGTAGGCCAGATCGAACACCTCACGCAGCACGAACACCGCCCGCTCGGTCGGCGCGAGGGTCTCCAGCACCAGCAGCATTGCCATCGAGACGCTGTCGGCCAGCTCGACGTCCTCGGCCACGTCGGGCGCGGTAAGCAGCGGCTCGGGCAGCCAGGGGCCGACATAGGACTCCTTGCGGCGGCCGAGCGTGCGCAGCCGGCTCAGTGCCTGGCGGGTGGTGATCCGGACCAGGTAGGCGCGCTGGTCATGCACGGTGCCCAGGTCCACGCCCGCCCATCGCAGCCAGGTCTCCTGCAGGACGTCTTCGGCGTCGGCGGCCGAGCCGAGCATCTCGTAGGCGACGGTGAACAGCAGGTTGCGGTGGGCGAGAAACGCCTCGGTGGCGGGGTCTGGGCGGCCGTCACGGCTCATGCCGGCCATGGGCGGGCTCCTCTTCGCTCTTGACTGCGTTACCCACCAGACACCGGGCCTGGCCGTGGTGTGACAGCTGCCTGGTTGTGGCGCACGTCACATAGCCGGTGTTGTCACAGGGGCCGGGGTCGCCGGCATCTCGTGTTCGTTCAGTCCAGCAGCACGAGTGAGGACGAAGTCATGGAACCCCGATTCAACATGTTCGGCAACGAGGTCGGCGCCAAGTTCGCCAAGCGGTTCGCCAGCACCAGCCTGGTAATCGCGCAGTCGCCGCTGCCGGAGTCCACGCAGGAACTGGTGGCGCTGCGCGCCAGCCAGATCAACGGCTGCGGCTGGTGCGTCGACCTCCACACCAAGGAGGCGGCGGCCGCCGGTGAAACGGCGGTCCGTCTCAACCTGGTCGCCGCCTGGCGCGAGGCCGCCGTATTCACCGAGGCCGAGCAGGCCGCGCTGGCGCTCGCCGAGGAGGGCACCCGGCTCGCCGACGCCCACCACGGCGTGTCCGACGAGACCTGGGCCCAGGTGCGCAAGCACTACGACGACGACCAGATCGCCGCGCTGGTCTGCCTGGTCGCCATGATCAACGCGGCCAACCGGCTCGGCGTGATCGTGCGCCAGAAGGGGGGCTCCTACGAGCCCGGCATGTTCGCCAGCCTGACGAGCTGACCGGCACGCGAATCGCGCCCAGCCCCAGCCAGCCGCCCCAGCCCATCACCCGTCGCCAACACCAGCACCACTCGCAGCATCCGTCACATCCCGAATTCAGACAATGTGACTCTCTACCTCAAAGATTGGGCACAGAGTCACATTCACCCCAATCAAGAAGCGGCCGCCGGTCATGTCGGTGGGCGGACCTTTAGCCTGCGGATAGGACCCACTGGACCGGGCGGTCAGGGTCGGGGTCGTAACGGCAGGTCGCGCCGGTGGTCACGGTGTCAGAAAGCAGTCTTCCCAGCGACGGGTCCACTGCGGCCACGCGGTCGATGGCGTTGACGATCGCCTTCCGGACGGCAACGCGCGCTCGCTCGTGTGCCGAGCCCGGCACCCGCGGGCGGCCGCCGAGTCCGGTCGCCGCGCGCAGCTGGCCTAGGAGCGCCTCGCGTTCGGCGGCCAGTTTCGCGGCCCGGCCGGTGTCCGCCCAGGACCGGGCCTGATCAGGCTCCAGCCGGCTGCGAGCCCACCCGCCCGGCGCCGGTCAGCCCCGCATGTCGACGGCGTTGACGCGCACGGGCCGGATGGTCACCTTGACCCGCGACTGGCCGGGCAGGTCGTGGTCCCGCGCGTTCGCGTGGTACTTCGCGTCGACGGCGTCGGCGAAGGAGTAGTCGTCGTCGGCGGTGATCTCCGCATCGCCGCGGATCTCCAGGTAGCGATAGGGGACGGCCAGGTCCAGGATGAACAGGCTTGCGGCCGGGTTCGCCAGCAGGTTCTTCGTCTTCTGCCGGCTGGTGTTGAGCGATATGCCGATCACGTCGCCCTCGGCGAGGAACCAGACTTCCGACAGCTGCGGGCGGCCGTCCGGGCCGACCGTGGCCAAGGTGGCGAACTGGCCGTCGAGCAGGTCACGGTGGGACGCGGGAATCGCGGGCATGACTCTCCTTTCGCCGTGCGCAGCCTATCGGTCGCCGGCCCCGGCTAGGAGGTTCAGCCGGAAGCCCGCACCGTTCCCCGGCCGTCGAAGGTCATGGCCCGCTGCAGGGCCGCGGCCCGCAGTCCGGGCGAGATCTCGGCGGGACCGCCCAGCGCGGCGGCGTTGATGCCCGCCTGCGCGGCCTCCTCGACGACCCCGCCGACCAGGATGGCGAGCTCCGGGGTGCGGTGGAAGACCAGCACCCCGTGGTTGGCCAGCAGCACGGCCGGGACGCCCGGGAGGACCGCGGCCCGGATGTTCGCGATCGCCTCGGCCGACCCGCGCGGCCCGTAGCCGGCCACCGGCACGCCGTCGGCCAGCCCGAACATGGCCAGCGCCTCGATCCAGCACCCGATGGGACGCCGGGCCGCCGCGTACGCGGTGGCGTACGGCGAGTGGGTGTGCAGGACGCAGCCGACGTCGGGGTGATCGGCGTACAGGGCGGTGTGCATGGCCACGACCGCCCCCTGGATCGGCGGCAGCTCGCCCTCCAGCAAGGTCCCGTCCAGCCCGACTCGCGCGACCGCCGAGACGGGATGGTCCCGCAGCGAGGAACCCGCCGTGTAGTACATCTCCTGCGCCCCGGGAACCCGGACGCTGACGTTGCCGTGCCCGTTCGCGGAGATCGCCCCGCTGGCCACCACCCGCGCCGCGATATCGACGACCTGAACGGCCAGGTCTTTATCCATGCCACCCTCCCCGCTGCCCTCTCGGCCTGCCTGCATCATAAGCACCCCGCTCCGGCCGGGCATCCCGTCCAGGGCGCGCCGACCGCGACCCCCAAGATCCGATTGACCGAACGAATCAGGAAAGGGCACTGGATCCGGACACCTGTAACCCAGAGCGGCCCTTCCAGGGTGCCCCGTCTGCCTCAGGTATCCCGCCAGCCTCCCCTGTGAGCTCACCGGCCCACCGGATAACGGCAACGATGGAGCATCGCTGTCGCTCCAGCAGCCACGATGGAGCATCGTTGCGGTTTAACCCGGCGGCCGCGGTACGCTCTACCTAGGTAGTGTGAGCGGGGGTGCCGGTGATGACAGGACCTCAGGACCCGGCGGCGGGCGGTGACCGCCTGCGGGCGGGCCACGCCGACCGCGAGCAGGTGATCGAGGCGCTGAAGGACGCGTTCGTGCAGGGCCGGCTGGACCAGGACGAGCTCGACGCGCGGGTGGGCCAGGCGCTCACCGCGCGGACCCGCGCCGACCTGGCCGCGCTCACCGCCGACATCCCGCCCGCCCCCGTCGCGGCCAGGCCCGCCGCGGCCAGGCCCGCCGCGGTAAGGGCCGCCGCGGCCAGACCCGGGGCGGCGCGCCCGCCGGCTCCGGCGCGCCGCCGGCCGCTGGCCCGGGCGGCCGCTGGCTCGGGCGGCTGCCTGGTCATCGCGGCCGCCGCCATGCGGGTCGCCTTCCTCGCCGATCCGGGCGCCACCCCCGGCCCCATCCCCAAGGCCTTGGCCGTCCCGTGCCTCGTCGTAGCCTTTTCCGCCGTGGTCGCGGCCGTGCTCATCTTGGTGTTCGGGGCGGCCGTCGCAGTCGAGCAGCGGCGCTCTCACAGGCCGCCGCTGCCCCCGCCGGGTCCGGTCCACCCTTCGGCGGCCAGTTCCGGGGCCTGGATGAGTGATTCCTTATGGGTTCGGTGGTTCGCAAGCGATCAGGGATTGCTTGCCGCTGGCGATGATCAGGCCGCGGTCCGGGGTGCGCGGGGCTGCGGGAGCGCGCTGGCCCGCCCCGGGTCGCATCTTCCAGGCCCCGCCCGGCCCGCCCGGCCGCGACGATGCCTCACCCGACGTCGGCCAGGCGGACCGGTGCCCCGGCCTGGACCGAGCGGATGGCGGCCAGCGCGATGGCCAGGGCGGCGCGGGCGTCCTGGCCGGTGACCTTGGGAGTGGTCTTCTCCCGGACGCACGCGGTGAACTCGGCCAGCTCGGCCACGTAGGCGTCGCGGAACTCCTCGACGTTGCGCCGCCAGGTGCCGCCGGCCACGCCCGCCTCGCCGTAATAGGTCATGGTGTCGCGCCGGATGTCGCCCGCGGTGACCATCCCGGCCGACCCGAACACCTCCCCGCGGATGTCGTAGCCGTAGCTGGCCTGGAAGCTCGCCTCGGCGGTGGCCCGGGCGCCCAGGGCGCCCGCGATCCGGGCGGCCGCGCCCGGGGCCGGGTCGGCGACCATGGCTAGCCGGGCGCCGGGCACCCGCCGGGCCAGGCTCTCGCCGTGGAACGCGCCCATCCAGCCGGCCCCGATCAGGCCGACGCCCAGGGGAGTGGTCATGACGGTTCTCCTGTCGTGAAGGCGGCCCGGAACCGGGCCAGCGCGCGGTCGCTGTCGCCGTCGGCGGCCCAGGCCTCCAGGCCGACGGTGCCGGCGTAGCCCATCTCGGCCAGGGCGGCGGCGACCGCCGGGTAGTTGATCTCCCCGGTGCCGGGCTCGCGGCGGCCGGGCACGTCGGCGACCTGGATCTCGCCGATCAGCGGCCCGGCCCGCCGGACCAGCTCGATCAGGTTCCCCTCGCCGATCTGGGCGTGGTACAGGTCGAGCATCAGCCGGACCCGCGGGTGCCCGACCGCCTCGACCAGGGCGATCGTGTCGGCGGCCCGGGCGAACGGGACGCCAGGGTGGTCGACGGCGGTGTTGAGGTTCTCCAGGCAGAACGTGACCCCGGCCCGTTCGGCCAGCTCGCCGAGGCGAGTCAGGGTGCGCGCCGCCGAGATCCACAGCGGGCCCGGCATCTCGGCCCCGGGCACCACCGGCAGGCCCGCCTCGTCCAGGCCGGTGCCGTGCAGGTTCAGCCGCGGGCAGCCGAGCGTCTCGGCTACCGCGATGGACTCCCGCGCGGTCCGGATCAGCTCGCCGGCGCCGTCGCCGAAGTCGCCCCGCACGTAGCCGGTCATGGACGAGAACACCGCCCCGGTGGCGGCCAGGACCTCGATGTCGTGCCGGGTCCAGTCCCAGATCTCGGCGTCGAAGCCGGCCTCGGCGATCCGGCGGACCCGCTCGGTGACGGGCAGCTCGAGGTAGATCATCTCGGCGCACGCGGCCAGTCGCATCGGTGCCGGTCGCATCGGTCCTAGTCCCATCAGGGCCGCCTCCCTTCTAGAGCGCTCTAGTAATTCCACTATGGGCTGCCGGGCCGCCCCGGTCAATGGGTAAGGTTAGAGCGCTCTAGATAAAATTCCGGAGGACCGATGGGAACCCGTCCCACGCTCGAGGACGTGGCCGCCCGGGCAGGCGTCTCGCGCGCGCTGGTGTCGATCGTCATCCGCGGCGCGCCCGGGGCCAGCCCGGCCACCACCGCCCGGGTGCGGCAGGCCGCCGCCGAGATCGGCTACCGGCCCGATCCGCGGGCCCGGCTGCTGGCGCGCAGCCGCGGCCGGAGCCGGCTGCTCGGCGTGACGTTCGGGGCCGAGCACCCGTTCCACGCCGACCTGCTGGAGGGCATCTACCTGGCCGCCGAGCCGGCCGGCTACGACGTCGCGCTCAGCGCCCTGACGCCGAGCCGCGGCGAGGACCGCGCCGTCGAGAGCCTGCTGGACTACCGCTGCGAGGCGCTCCTGCTGCTCGGCTCCGAGGCACCGGCCGCCCGGCTGGCCGAGCTGGCCTGCCAGCTCCCCGTCCTGGTGGTGGCCCGGCGGGTCCGCGCCGCGTCCGTCCAGGTCGTGCGCACCGCGGATGACGCTGGTATCCGGCTGGCCGTGACGCACCTGAGTTCGTTCGGTCATAAAAATATCGTTCACCTCGACGGCGGCCACGCGGCGGGCGCGGCCGACCGGCGGCGGGGATTCCGCGCCGCCATGGGTGACCTCGGCCTGCCGGCCCGGATGATCCCGGGCGGGCTCACCGAGCGGGACGGCGCGGGCGCCGCGGGTCGGCTGCTGGCCGAAGGGCTGCCGTCGGCCGTGATCGCGTTCAACGACCGGTGCGCCGTCGGGCTGCTGGACGCCGTCCTGCGGGCCGGCGTGGCGGTGCCCGGCGACCTGTCCGTGGTGGGCTACGACGACGACCGGCTCTCCCGGCTGGCCCACGTGAACCTCACCACGGTCGCCCAGGACGTGCCGGAACTCGCCCGGCTCGCCGTGCGGCGCCTGGTCGCCCGGCTGGAAGGGACGGCTCTGGCCGGCCGGGAGGACGTGGTCGCGCCGCACCTGATCGTCCGCGGCACCACCGCCGCTCCGCGGCCGGGTCCGGCGCCGCCGCCGGAGGGGGGTTCTTCCGTATGATGCGGTCATGTCACAAGAGCCTTCGCCAGCTAGGCTTCCGGTCACCACCGCCCTCGAACTGCGGGGCATGACCATCGAACGGGACCTCGGGCTTACCTTCGGCCTCGTGGTGCGCAGCATGGGCTTCGCCAAGGGCTTCGGCGCCAGTCTCACCGCGCTGCGCCAGGGCGAGGTGCCCCAGTACACCCAGCTGCTCGAGGACAGCCGCCGCCACGCCATCGACCGCATGATCGACAACGCGCGGCTGCTCGGCGCGAACGCCATCGTCGCGATGCGGTTCGATTCCTCCGAGATCAGCCAGCAGCTCACGGAGATCGTGGCCTACGGGACCGCGGTCGTCGTCCGGCCCACGGGGTAGCCCGTGCCCGGTCCAGGCGGCCCGCGGCCGCTGGCCGCCGAGGCCGACCGCGAGCGGCTGGTCGCGCTGCTGCGCGAGCACTACGCGGTCGGGCTGTTCGGCCTGGACGAGCTGGACCGCCGGGTGGGGCTGGTGCTGAGCGCCCGGTACCTGGACGAGGCGGCCGCCGCGGTCGCCGACCTGCCGGGGGTGCCGGCCCCGGGTTCCGTCACCCCGGGCAACGCGGGCGGTGCCGCGCCGCGGCGCGGCCGGGCGCGCCGCGGCCACGCCCACGCCGACCGCCCCGCCGCCGGCTGGATCCCGACCGACGAGCGGTTCCGCGACCCCGCCAGCCGCACCGTCATGCGGGTCTGGGTCGATCCCGGGGACCAGAGCCGGCACTACGTCCCGGAGCCCGACCCCTGACCGATGGCTAGCATGAAGAAATGCCGGATGCTGCGGGCGTGGTGCTAGCGGGCGGGCGGTCCTCGCGGATGGGCGCGCCCAAGGCGGCCCTGGAGTGGCACGGGTCGACGCTGCTGCGCCGGACCGTGGGCATCTTGGCGCGGGCGACCGGCGGGCCGGTCGTCGTGGTCCGCGCGCCAGGCCAGGAGCTTCCCGAACTGCCGGGCGACGTCGAGCTGGTGGACGACCCGCGGGAGGGCAAGGGGCCGGTTCAGGGCTTGGCCGCCGGGCTGGCCGCCCTCTCAGACCAAGCGGACGTGGCCTTCGTCAGCTCCACCGACCTGCCGTTCCTGCACCCCGCCTTCGTCCGCCGGGTCCTGCGCGCGGTGCACGAGGGCGCCGACGTGGGCCTGCCCATCGCCCGCGGCTACCCCCAGCCGCTGGCCGCCGCCTACAAGACCAGCCTCGCGCCCATGGCAGAAAAGCTCGTCCAGGCCGAACGGCTCCGGCCCGCCTTCCTCTTCGAGCAGTGCCAGGTGTCCCGGCTGGACGAGGCCGCCCTCAAGGACGACCCCGTGCTGGCGGCCCTCGATCCGGACCTGGCTTCCGTGGTGAACGTCAACGAGCCCGACGAGTACCGGACGGCCAGGTCCCAGCCCGGACCGCCCATCACCGTCCAGCGCTTCGGCGTGCTCGCCGGCGGCCACAGGAAACCCGAGGTCGTGCACGCGGCCACCGTGGCCGAAGCCGCGGCGGCGGCCGGCGTCGACTTCGGCGGCGGGCACGTGACGGCGGCGCTCAACGGGGACCAGATCACCCGGGACGGCCAGACGCCGCTGGCCGCCGGGGACACGGTGTTCTTCCTCTCGGCCGACGCAGGCGGCTGAGCGGCGATGACGGCAGGCGGCTACTTCGGCCGGGCGCTGGTGGTGGACGCCAGCACCGGGACCTCGGACGTGCTGGCGCTGCCCGACGACATCCTCCGGGCCTACATCGGCGGGGCCGGGCTCGGCGCGTGGCTGATGCACCGCCTCGGCCCGCCCGGGGCCGGCCCGCTGGCCCCGGAATCGCCGCTGGCCTACGTGTTCTCCCCGCTGGTGGGCACGCCGCTGACCACCAGCGCGAAGTTCGCGGTGGTGGCCAAGTCCCCGCTGACCGGCCTGCTCACCGACGCGCTGGCCTCCAGCCACTTCGCCATCGCCGGGAAGCTCACCGGCTACGACGCGATCGTGATCACCGGCGCCCGCCCGGCCCTGTCCGTCCTGCTCATTGACTCCCGCGGCGCGCGCTGGCAGGACGCCGCCGGCCTGGCCGGGCTGACCGCGGCGCAGGCGGGCGCGGAACTGCGGGAGCGGCTGGGCCGGGGCTGGCGGGTGGCCGCGATCGGGCCGGCCGGCGAGCGGGGCGTGCGGTACGCCACGATCTCGCATGACGGGCGGCACGCCGGCCGCGGCGGCCTGGGCGCGGTGCTGGGCGCCAAGCAGGTCAAGGCCATCGCGGTCCGCGCCGCGGCCAAGGTCGCCCCGGCCGACCCGGACGCGGTGCTCGCGGCGGCCCGGGACCTGCGGGCCCGGTCGTTCGGCCCGGCCACCGCCAAGTACCGTGAGCTGGGCACGCTGGCCAACCTGCTGGCCTTCAACGCCATCGCCGCGCTGCCCACGAAGAACTTCCAGGCCGCGACGTTCGAGGGGGCGCCCGCCCTGGCCGCGGAGGACCTGGCCGCGATGCGGAAGGTCGCCCGGCACAGCTGCGCGTCCTGCACGATCGGCTGCGAGCACATCTATAAGGCCCGCGGCGGCCGCACCACCCGGGTGGAGTACGAGAACGTGTTCGCGCTCGGCCCGATGTGCGGGGTGTCCGACCCGGACGCGGTGCTGGCCGCCAGCGCGCGCTGCGACGACCTCGGGCTGGACACCATCTCGGCCGGCGGCACGATCGCCTGGGCCATGGAGTGCGCCGAGCGCGGGCTGATCGACGCGCCGTGGCTGCGGTTCGGCGACGCGGCCGCGCTGCACCGGGCGCTGGACGAGATCGGCGCCGGCAGCGGGCTCGGCGACCTGCTCGCCAAGGGTTCACGGCGCGCCGCCGAGCAGGTCGGCGGCGGCTCGGACGCCTTCGCGCCGCACGTCAAGGGCCTGGAGATGCCCGGCTACGAGCCGCGGACGCTGCACGCGATGGCGCTGGGCCTGGCGGTGAACGCCCGGGGCGCGGACCACAACCGGTCCGGCGCGTACGAGGCGGACCTGTCCGGCGACCTGGACCGGCTGGCCGGCGGCGACGCCCACGTGGCCGCGGCGGTGGAGACCGAGGACCGCGCCGCGGTCATGGACTCGCTGATCTTGTGCAAGTTCCTGCGCGGCGTGTTCACCGACCCGTTCGAGGAGTGGGCGGGGTTGCTGTCCGCGGTCAGCGGCTGGGCGGTGGACGGGGCCGAATTGCGCCGAACGGCCCAGCGCATCGTCCTGGCCAAGCGCGTCTACAACCTGCGGGAAGGGTGGCGCCCGGCTGACGACTGGCTGCCGGAGCGGCTGCTCGCCGAGCCGGTCCGGCTCGCCTCGGGTCGGGAAGCGGGCCTGACCCCGGACCGGCTGCGGGCCATGATCGACGCGTACTACGCGGCCCGCGGTCTTGACGAGCAGGGCCGGCCGGATGAGGCTCAGCTCGCGGACCTCCGCTTGAGCCCGCTTATCTGAGAGGCGGATACTGCATACATGGCTATCACCGCCCCGGATCGCACGGGGACCGTCACGCTCACGATCGACGGTCGTGAGGTGACGGCAGCCGAGGGATCCACCATCTTCCAGGCCGCCCAGGCGGCCGGCATCGACATTCCCGTCCTGTGCCACGACGAGCGCTACGACCCGGTGGGCGTCTGCCGGATGTGCGTGGTCGACGTCGGCGCCCCCGCGTTCGCCGCGTCCTGCGTGCGCGCGTGCGAGAACGGCATGGACGTGAAGACCGCCACCCCGGAGCTCGAGCGCAGCCGCGCCGTGCTCACCGAGATGCTGCTGGCCGACCAGCCCGGCCGCGAGGACGACCCCAAGCAGGCCAAGACGGCCGACAACGAGCTGCTCGCCCTGGCCGACCGCCTCGGGGTGGGCCACAGTGACCTGCCGCCCGCCAGCGGCCGGGGCACCGACTCCTCTAGCCCGGTCATCGCGGTGGACCACGACGCCTGCATCCTGTGCGACCGGTGCGTGCGGGCCTGCGACGACATCCAGGGCAACGACGTCATCGGGCGCAGCGGCAAGGGCTACGCCACCCGGATCGCGTTCGACCTGAACGACCCGATGGGGGAGTCCTCCTGCGTGTCCTGCGGCGAGTGCGTGGCGGCCTGCCCGACCGGGGCGCTGACCAACAAGCCCATCCGCGGCATCCCGATCCGGCCGCGCACCGAGCTCGACGCGGTGGACACGGTGTGCCCGTACTGCGGTGTCGGCTGCGCGCTGACCTACTACGTGGACCGCGAGCACAACGCGATCTCCTTCGCCGAGGGCCGGGAGCAGCCGGGCTCGCACGCCCGGCTGTGCGTGAAGGGCCGCTACGGCTGGGACTACGCGGCGTCGCCGCAGCGGCTCACCAGGCCGCTGATCCGCCGCGAGGGGTCCTA
>Ga0335081_10019885_pt1 | contig 10860 bp, 4 predicted proteins | sample Lox_Sample_35_FD_206713 | JGI IMG/M metagenome (GOLD analysis project Ga0335081, IMG submission 206713) | Soil microbial communities from Loxahatchee National Wildlife Refuge, Florida, United States - Lox_Sample_3.5 | ecosystem: Environmental > Terrestrial > Soil > Wetlands | place: USA: Florida... | reverse complement strand
CTTGCGCAAGTCACTGGGACGTTGTCCGTTGGTCCAACTGGAGACTACACCTCGCTCACGGATGCGTTTTCCGATATCACAACTAACGGACTTTCCGGTCCTGTTATCCTTGAGCTCCAACAGACGTTCGATTGCTCGGTGGAAGACTTCTCTCTTGTTGTGAGCAAGAACGCCACTTCCACGAACACCATTACAGTTCGACCGGGAACCGACATAAGCGGACGTATCATCACTTCCAGCAATGCGACCGCAACCATCAGTCTTGACAGTGCAAGCTATGTTACCTTCGATGGCAGACCGGGAGGAGAGGGGGCTTCCAAACAGCTGACAATCCAAAACACTGATATTGGATCGGCATTCCATCTCATCAACGGAGCGACGCACAACAACGTCCGGTATTGCACCGTAGATACTCCAAACGAAGGCGTGGGATATTTCTGGAAGGTTCATCCAGCCCGGCAGGAAATACCAACAATGTGATTTCGCATTGTATGATTGGGGCAACCGATGGAAACGTGTGCTATGTTGGCATCGAAATCAACGGGAACGTGGAAGTCCATCTTGATACCGCCAACACCGTGACGCAGTCCGACATTGACGGGTCGCGACTTTCGTCCGGGATCTATTTTGCAGTTCTCCAGTCGGGCGGAAAAGAGCTGATGAAGAAAATGCTGCTCGTAAAATAGATTCCACCCTTCACGGCTCCGGAATTCTCCAAAAGGCTGACAAGCAACCCAACCCCATCGGAGACACGGAGTACCGTGCCGACACCGCAACGGATGCGCTTCATCCGGGAACGATTATCTTCCCCCTGATTGTTGCATCTTGCAAATCCCATGTCGATCAGACTATCATTGTTCCAGCGCATCCTGACGTTCCTGATTGTCGCATCTGTCATTCGCGAGATTCTTCCTGCGGGGCAATCCGACTTGCGCTTCGAACACCTTTCCCTCGAGCAAGGCCTGTCACAAAGTTCCGTTTTCGCCATTACCCAGGATACAAAAGGATTCATGTGGTTTGCGACGCAGGATGGTCTGAACCGTTATGACGGGTACACATTCCTGCACTTCGAACACCACGATCACGATTCCACTTCCCTGTCAGACAACTATGTCACCACTCTCCTGTGCGACCACGCCGGGACACTGTGGGCCGGTACACGCGGCGGAGGGTTGGACCGCTTTGTTCCCCGGACTGGAACATTTGTTCGGTATCGTTCGAGCGCAGGTGACCCCCGCTCGTTGTCCAACGACGAGGTTCGGTGGTTGTACGAAGACCACGAAGGCACCCTTTGGGTCGGAACGACCGGTGGTCTCGACCGCTACGATCGGAAGGCCGATGCATTCGATCGATATGAGCACTCCACCGGAGACAGCCGGAGCATTCCGGCCGGACTCGTGCAATCACTGTTCGAAGACAGGAAAGGGAGCTTCTGGGTCGGGATGTTGGGATCGCTGGTACAGCTGAACAGGAGAACCGGCGAATTCACCCGCATGAAACTCCCCGCTCGCGGTCTCCTTGTCAACTCGATTTCCGAAGACGACGCCGGAGATCTTTGGGTTGCCCTCCAGAACACATTGTATTTGCTCACCAACGGCCGCTGGGTCCCTGCGTCCAGCAAACTTCACCTGAGGGCGCCTTTGCTGACGCGGATCGCCGTCAAGGACCACGACGGGAGAATCTGGTTTGGTGCAGACAACGGCTTGAACGTGTACGACGAGCGGACTGGAAGCATGCGTACGGTCGTGAACGATCCATCCGATCCGCTCAGCTTGAGCGGCAACTCCATTCTCTCCATATTCGAAGACCGGGAAGGGATCGTGTGGATCGGTACGTACAATGGCATCAACAAATATGCGCCCGCTCAGTTCAAGTTCCGGCATGTTCAGTGGAGGACGTCGACTGAAGGCTCGGGACCGTGGAACAAGGTCCGGAGTTTCTGCGAGGACGGCTACGGAAGGATCTGGGTCGCTACGCAGGCTGGGTTGATGTGGTATGATCGTCAAGCAGATCGCCTGACCAGAGTTTCGACGAATTCGTGGTACACGTCGGCTGATGACCCCAGACTTCTTTGGTCCCTGGTACAGGATGTCACACACAACCACACAATCTGGATCGGGACGAACGGCCGCGGTCTCCTGAAGATGCGTATCGAACTGTCGGGTCGATACAACGCCGAACAATACCTCCCACGTCGTGGAGACTCTACAAGTCTGAGCGGTCCGTCGCCTGTGACGCTGTATGAAACACGGAATGGCACTCTCTGGGTTGGAAATCTGTGGGAAGGTCTTGATCGGTACAACGGCAGGACCGGCAGATTCACGCACTATGTCCACGATCCAGACAACGTTCACAGCATCAGTGGGAATGAAATCTGGGCCATGTGTGAAGACCGTTCGGGAAATCTCTGGATTGGAACAGGAGGCGAAGGACTCAACAAGCTCGATCCTTCGAGGACGACGTTCACGCAGTTTCACCACCGACCGGAAGATTCGCTCAGTCTGAGCGACGACAAAGTGACTTCCATCGTTGAGGACAACGATGGCATTCTCTGGATCGGGACCTACACCGGACTCAACCGCCTGTATCCTCATGCCGGCGCGTTTGAACATTTCACAACGCGCGATGGCCTTCCGAATAACGTGATCTATGGAATAGTCGATGACCGCGAAGGAAATCTCTGGCTGAGCACCAACAAAGGGCTTTCGCGGTTTACTCCCGAAACGAAGACCTTTCGAAATTACGAAGCGGGCGATGGGCTTCAGAGCAACGAATTCAACCACGGCGCTGCCTACCGCTGCCGGGATGGCACTCTTCTGTTCGGCGGCGTCAGCGGGTTCAACATCTTCAGGCCGTCGGAGATCGTGGAGGATACCACAGCTCCCTCCGTGGTTTTGACGGATTTCAAAGTCTTCAACAAATCGGTCCGGGCCACAACGGCGCACTCCGTACTTTCGACCGACATCAGCGACGCAGAACGCATTGACCTCACGTACCGGGAGGCTGTTCTGACATTCGATTTTGCCGCTCTGGGGTTTAGCAACCCCGTCAAGAACCAATATACCTACACCATGGAGGGGTTCGACAAAGGCTGGGTATACTCGGGATCGAGACGGGAAGCGACATACACGAATCTCGACCCTGGCACCTATGTGTTTCGCGTGAAGGCGGCGAACGGAGACGGATTCTGGAATCAACGCGGAACATCGACTGTACTGGTTATTACTCCTCCGTACTGGCAAACGTGGTGGTTCCGGACAATCGCAATTCTGTTGTTCCTGTCCGTCGGCCCGTCCATCTATTACAAGCGTGTTTCCGTTCTTAAAAAGAAGCAGGCAGTGCAACAGGATTTTTCCCGCAAGCTGATCGAATCACAGGAAGCAGAGCGCAAGCGCGTGGCCGCAGAGTTGCACGATAGTATCGGGCAGGACCTCCTTGTCATCAAGAACCGGCTCTTGTTGGGACTACAGGCCGGTCAGAATTCAGGGGAATCGGTGAAGGACTTCGAAGATGCCGTGGAGCACGTCACCAGCTCTCTCAAGCACGTAAGGGAAATATCGAAGAACCTACGTCCGATCCAGCTGGACCAGATTGGTCTAACCGCCGCACTTGAATCGGCAGTAGAAACAGCGGCGGAATCGGCGAAATTACAATCAAGCGTCAGGATAGACAAAATCGACAACCTCTTGAGCAAGGAGGAAGAAATCAATCTGTTCCGCATCGTTCAGGAAAGTATGAACAATATTATGAAGCACGCGCAGGCGAGTGAATTGATCGTCAGTGTGAAGAAGTCAGAACAGAGTCTTTCGCTGGAAATCGAAGACAACGGGAAGGGAATGGAACGGCCCGCCGGCGTGAACCACCGGAATGGTCTCGGTCTGAACAGCATGACGGAACGCGCAAGGATTTTGGGAGGCGAGCTTCGATTCGACTCGGTTCCCGGTCGAGGAACAAAGGTTACCCTCATTGTGCCACTGCAGGAGCGGCGTCGTGGCTGAACCCATCACTGTCCTCATCGCAGATGATCATCCCTTGTTCCGGGCTGGTGTCCGTCAATCGCTGGAGAAGCACGGCGAATTCCGCATTGTCGGCGAGGCGGAAAACGGCGAGGAGGCTCTCTCCATGATGCTGGATTTGAAGCCGGAGGTTGCCGTCCTCGACATCCAGATGCCTGCCATAACAGGACTGGAGCTCGCACGCCGGGCGGAACACATGAATCTGGAAACGAAGATCATTTTACTGACAATGATGGATGATCGGAAAATTTTCCTGGAGGCCATGGAGACAGGTGTGCGAGGATACATATTGAAGGACAGCGCTGTTTCCGAGCTTGACCGCGCCATCGAGACGGTTCATGATGAACGGCACTATATCAGTCCTTCACTCTCCGGTCTGCTGGTTGAGCGGAGAAAAAGGGGACCGCTTGCGACGGAACTGAAGGATCTCACGCCCACAGAATTACAAATCCTCAAGCTCATTGGCGAGCTAAAGTCCAACCGGGAAATTGCTGACGAGCTTGCCATCAGCAAACGCACGGTCGAGAACCATCGTGTCAACATCGCTAAAAAGCTCAACCTTACCGGGACCAACGCTCTCCTCAAGCTCGCCCTGAAACACAAATCCGATCTGTAGCGTCCGATTCGCAGTCGAACCGTTTTAATCGTCCCGCTCCTGTGACCGGTTACAAACCGGTCTCTACCCCCAACCGTGCGTCAGCGCACAGACGAAAGTGCGTTCGTACGGATTCCTTTTCATTCCTCACGTGACTACATTGACCCATCGGAATTTTTCATGAACCCGAACAGTGATGAATTGAAATACCTCATCGTCGACGACAACCAATCAATGCGTCAGACCATCGGCCGCATCCTGTGCAAGGATGGTGATGAAATTATCGAATGCGACGACGGCAAAGATGCCACGGCAATGTATCGCCAATATCGTCCGGACTGGGTGCTTATGGACATCAATATGAAAGAGGTTGGGGGGATTGAAGCAACGGAGAACATCCTTGTTGTGGACCCGAAGGCGAGGATTATTATGGTAACAGACTTTGGCGACCGTTTTTTCCGGAAGGCGGCGCAGGAAGCGGGCGCTTTGGGTTTTATTTCCAAAGAGAACCTCTCAGAACTTCACGCAATCATACGGGGGAAACAATGAATACTCTTGGCAAATGGATGGTCAGCGGATTTCTCCTCGTCGTGGGGTCTTCTGCGGGCAATGGACAATCGATTACGTCGTTCAGCCCTCACGCGGGTCCGGCTGGCAGTTCCGTGACGATCACCGGGTCTGGATTCAACCCGGCGATGGCAAACAACATCGTCTACTTCGGCGCAGGCCGTGCAACGGTCACCGGCGCGAGCGCGACTTCGCTTTCCGTCACAGTACCGACTTCTGCAACATACGGACCGCTCACCGTGAGTGTCATCGGGACGGGGAAAGTGGTCAGTTCCGACTCCTATTTCGACCCAAAATTCGCGGCGGGGGATTTTGACGATTCTGCCTTCGCGCTCAACCAGACATTTTCACTCGGCGGGACACCGTGGGACACGAAGCTGGTTGACGTGAACGGCGATGGAAAACTCGATCTTCTCATCACCCGGTCGTTCAATTCTCCGCTGGATACACGGACCGTAGCCTATCTTCAGAATACAAGTTCCGGCGGGACCATTTCGTTCGCCACCAAGGTAGAGGTCCCGACACCGCAAGTCTCCAGAGCCAACTATTTCGGAACAACGGATAGTCGACCGACCGACCCGAAGAAAATCATCGCCGCGGATCTGGACGGAGATGGCAAGCAGGATTTTGTTATCGTGACCAGCTACGATGTTTGCGTCGTTCGGGATGTCGGCACGCCGGGGAATCCGAGTTTCGCGCTCTGGCAGGAGTTTCTTAATCCGGACGAAAACGGCGGATCGTGGCATATGGTTCAGGGGACAATAAACAATGCTCTCCTCGGCGCTATTGCCACCTTCGCAGCAGGTGAGGGAGGCGAAGGGACAGCAGACGCAAGCCTCGATCTCATGTCGGGGACTGGTGGGTTTCCCGACAACCATCTGGTGTGGGTTCCCGATTATCGTACCAATATGTTCGCGAATGATGCTGTAGTCGCAGATTTCAATCACGACGGAAGGCCGGATATCGCTGTTGTCTACTCCGGCAATCCTTCCATCAACGTCAGCGGGAGACTCCGAGTGTTCCTGAACAACGGATCAACGTTCAACCTTGCTTCAGATCTCGCGGTCATCCAGCCGGTCTACCATAACGTCCTGGATATCTATAGTATCGCCGCGGCCAATTTCAGAGGAAGCGACACCACGGACATTGTTCTGGCGGGGAACTTCAATGCTTATTCGCACGAAGGAATGGTGACCGTTCTAGTGAATGTGCTGGGGAACGGCACGAACTTTTTTCCGGTGCGCAACTGGCTTGTCACCTCGCGGATTGAGCGAGTTGTCGTTGCTGATTTCGACGGTGACACCAAACCTGATGTTGCGTACCAGTGCGAAGATGCCAATGCAATTTATGTGCGGCGGAATACAAGTCCCTCCGGCGATCTCACATTTTCCGACCCGCTGGCAATTACCCTCCAGAACGGCTATAAATCGCTTCAGGTGTCTGACATCGACGGCGATGGAAAACCGGATTTGTTCTGGGCGTGCGAAGGAGCGGGCGGATTCAAGGCGGCACGCAATACGAGTTCACCCGGATCACTCTCGTTCGCGTCCCCAATCAACTACCTCAATTCTCTTGAGTTTCAGCAAGGAATCTCCGTAGGAGATCTTGACGGCGACGGAAAACCGGACGTTGTTTCGATCGGGTCGACCGATCAGCTCTCAATCATCAAAAATACCATACCGGCTTATTCGCTTTCGCAATCCCTCGTCAGCGTTACCACGCCAACGATTGCAAAAAATGGAACGACCACGGTGTCGCTGCAGGTCAAGGATGCCGGCGGGAACAATCTTAGCACGACGGGGCTGAGTGTTGCGTTCGGTTTGACCGGGAGCGGAACGAGCTCAGGGACATTCGGGTCAACCACGGATGCAGGGAGCGGACTGTACACGGCGACGTTCACAGGCACGAATGTCGGGACAGCGAAGAATGTTACGGCATCGATTAATGGAACGCCCATTTCGTCAACTTTGCCGACGGTGAGAGTGGCAGCAGGATCAAATTCCGTTGCACAATCGACCGTGAGCCTTTCACGACCAGTTGTAGCTTCGGGGGCAACCGCAGTCGTCATGTTCCAGGCAAAAGACGCTAACAGCGATACTCTGACCACCGGAGGACTCTCCGGGGTTACATTCTTCCTAACGGGATCGGGAACAAGCAGCGGGACATTTGGGACTGTAGCAGACAGCAGTAACGGAAAATACTATGCTACCTTCACCGCAACGACCGCGGGGACGGCAAAGAGCATTTCCGCAAAGATCGGAATAGACACCATCCACACAACTCTTCCCAATGTAACGGTGAACAGTGGACCCTTTTCACTCAACGGGGCGAATACTGTTTTAACCATTTCGCCCAACCCGATCCTCAAGTACGATACGGCGACGGTAACGCTCCAGGTGAAGGATAGCTCCAACAATGCCATCGTGACTGGCGGATTGAACGTGGAGATCCAGATTTTTAACAGCGTCAATCCGATCAACAACGGCAAGGCATATCTTACCGATGTAATTGACAATCAGAACGGAACATATTCTTGCAAACTCATTGGCCTGACAACGAGCACGGGTACCGCAATCATTGCTTACATCTATAGTTCCAGCAAATCGTCCTATCAAGAGGTGAATTCATTTCCTTCGCCGGTAACCGTTAACGACCGCCCGGTTTCTCTTTCTCTGTCGACCGTGGCCGTTGGCAATCCGAAGCTGATTCTCGGCGGCAACACGACCTTCTATTTATATGCACACGATGACAAGGGACAAGCCTACACGGCAACGAATCTTGCATTGAATTTCACCGTGGTCGGCGACGGTACGTCCACGCTGACGCCTAATGCGACCTACCAGAATGATGGCGGCGGTGTGTACGAAATGTCGTGGCACGCAACCGGCGTTGGAACAGCGACGCACGTCACAACGACAATCGATGGCAACGCAATTACGTCGACACTCCCTACGATCGCCGTCGTGCCGGCCGGTCCCGGTGTCACCTATCCACCCTATTCACAACAGGCGGTTCCGCTCGACACCGTTTTTACCTGGGACGCTTCGACCGGCGCTACAAAGTACCGAGCACAAATTGTTGCCGATTCCCTGACGGGCGGAGTTATCATCGATACAACCGGCATCACGTCGACCTCACTCCACATTACCGGCCTCCAGAATTTCCGCACGTACTATTTCCGTTTGACGGCAATGTACGACACCATTGCGAGCGGGATCTGGAATGAGCGGTCGTTTCAAACGATCATTGCGGCTCCACTGCAGGTTTTTCCCCAGGACAGACCATCGAGCCTCTCGTTGCCAGTCGCGTTTGGATGGTTGCCCTCAAACGGCGCATCAACGTCTCGACTGCAGGTTGCGAATGATACGGGCTTCACTTCTCTGGTGTTCGATCAGGATACTCTTACACAAGGGGTTGATACCCTTCAGGGCCTGTCAACCGGAGCAAAGTACTTTTGGCGCATGAGCGCCACAGGCAATGGAGGAACCAGCTCGTTTTCCCCGACACGAAGTTTTGCAACTCCTTCAGTCAATGCCAATCAGCAATACTACTATGTGAAACCGGCTGGAAACGACGCGGCGGCCGGCACTTCCTGGGGAACCGCATTTGCCTCGCTCCAACAGGCATTGTCTGTGGCTACTCCCGGCAGCCAGATATGGGTCGCTGCGGGAACGTATAAGCCAACAACCTCGTCGGACCGCTCGATATCATTTCAGTTGAAAAGCGGCGTAGCGGTCTTTGGAGGATTTGCCGGGACAGAAACGAGTCTCAGTGGGCGAAATGTGCAAACCAATGTGACAATTCTTTCCGGCGATATCGACGGGGACGGCACCCTTGCCAATAATAGCTACCACGTCGTCGTGGGAAACACATTTGCTACGGCCGTGCTCGACGGATTCACCATCACAGGCGGTAATGCTGATGGCGGCCAGGAGGGGGGCGGCATTTACTGCTCTTCGGGTTATCCGATGCTTTCCAATCTTGTCGTGACGGGGAATTACTCGAGCGATCAGGGGGGCGGTATGTACAGCATCCTCGGAGGTCCGACGCTGCGGAACGTTACCTTCACGGCGAACTCTTCGGCGAATCGCGGGGGCGGCTTCTTTGCGGAGCGCGGCAGCCCGATATTCATAGACTGTTCCTTCACCCACAATTCATCCCTTCAGGGTGGTGCGATTTCGAGCGGCGATGGTACGTACCCGAATACCAGCAGCATCAGACTCACACACACTGTCTTCAAGAACAACGGCGCGACGAACTTCGGGGGCGGGGTGGATGTGCAGTACGGCTCGGCTGCTTTCGACAATGTTCTTTTCTACCAGGACACATCATCATCTGGCGGAGCCGTTTCCGTGACAAGCGGCAGCAGCATTTTCTCGAACGTGACGTTCAACGGCAATGCGGCGACCGGAACATATGCGCCGAGTGGGAATGGAGGCGGGGCAATTTACCTCTGGTTGAGCAACGCCGTTTTGAAAAATGTCATCCTCTGGGGCAATTCAGGGAGCCCGCTGTTCAACGGTGAAGTGCTCAGCAGCATGAACAGCACGGTCACGTTGTTCAACTCACTTGTTCAGGACAGCACCGGTTCACGCGGCGGTTACGGCATTCTTGACCACAATGGAGGAGTCGATGTCGACAGTGGGGGGAATGTTTTTACCAATCCCCTCTTTGTCAGTGCCGGGACGGGAGACTTCAGACTCGGCGCGGGAAGTCCGGCCATCGATGCCGGTATCAAGACTGTGGTCACCAGCACGTCGGATTTGAACGGCAGCCCGCGCATCGTGGGGAGCGCCGTCGACGTGGGCGCATACGAATATCAGGCAGCCTCTGCATCGGCCGCGGACTCAATAACCGCGAACGATTCGTCGTACACGTTCGGTAGCACCGGCCTGGGGCTGAATTTCAGCGGCCTGGCGCCCGACAGGAACGTCCTGACATTCGCGAGCCATTATCTCACGGCCGCCGACAGTCCGATGTTCTCGGGCGGTACGCCCGCGTACGTAGGATCGTACAGATGGGTGATTGCGGAAACAGGTGACGATTTTTCATCTGCGACAATCACATTATCCAATGTCTCATCGCTTCAGGGTTTAGTGAACCCATCTGCCGTCAGCATCTACCACAGGGAAACCCCCGGGTCCGGGCCGTTTACGCGGCTGGCCACAACGTATAACGCCAACACCGACGAGCTTACAGCAACAGTTACGGCCTTCAGCGAGTTCATCGTGGCAGGCGACAATACTCCTCTTGCGGTCCAACTCGCATCGTTCTCCGCAACCTCCGATCGGTTGAACGCTCAGTTAACATGGACAACAACAACCGAAACGAACAATTACGGCTTTGAAATTGACCGAACATACCGTGGTTCTCTCAACGCTCCTGTGGATACAGCAAAGCCAGCGCTCACTCCAGCGAACTGGGACTCCGTTGGATTTGTACGAGGATCAGGCACCAGTTCGTCGCCAAAACAGTATCTGTACAAAGACGGGGATCTTTCACCGGGCCGGTACTCCTATCGGCTAAAGCTGTACGATGCGGGAAGAGGCACTTCATTTTCTGCCACAGCCGACGTGTCGGTGGGTCTGGCACCGAAGGTTTTCGCGCTTTCCCAAAACTACCCCAACCCGTTCAACCCGACGACAACGATTGAGTTTACGATTCCGAGTGATGGCCGGACAA
>Ga0335081_10019884_pt1 | contig 10860 bp, 12 predicted proteins | sample Lox_Sample_35_FD_206713 | JGI IMG/M metagenome (GOLD analysis project Ga0335081, IMG submission 206713) | Soil microbial communities from Loxahatchee National Wildlife Refuge, Florida, United States - Lox_Sample_3.5 | ecosystem: Environmental > Terrestrial > Soil > Wetlands | place: USA... | reverse complement strand
AATGTCAATTTCGGCTTGTTTCCGCCGCTGGCGCGTAGCCCGGCCAGGGATGCCGGCGGTGGCCGCTTGCGCGGCGCGGCCAAAACCGCCGCGAAGAAGCAAGCGCTTTGCACGCGCGCCCTCCATGATCTTGAAAACTGGCTGTCAGGGCGCCTGCCAGTTGCGGCCGAATGAGCATCGTTAACGAGCACCTCTATGTTTCGAAACATGTTATATTATCAACATGGTTGCGCATCGCGAGGAACTCGCAAGCCGCTGGCGGAGCACCGCCGTGCTCAAACGCGACGTGTTTTCGACCATCGAGCGCGGGCGGTTTCGCACTGAACGCGGCGAGGTCGATGCGGTGCTGCGTCACCTCGATGATGTGCCCTGGTGGAGCCGCTTCCTTGCCAAAGAACTGTTCCGGCGTGAATGCCGTGCGCGGCTGGATCGATGGCGTGCCGCTGCACATAGCCAAGCCTTACGGCGATGCCGATTTTTTCCGCTCGGCAAAGACCGCGCTGCGGCTCCTGCATCGCGCCGGCATCACGCATAACGATTTGGCTAAGGAACAGAATTGGATCTACGCGCGCGGCCGCGCCTATCTGACCGACTTTCAGCTGGCGGAATTCTTTCCGCGGCGCAGCTTGTTGTTCCGGTTGGCGCGCTACGAGGACCTGCGCCATCTTCTTAAACACAAGCGACGCTACGCACCGGCTGCGCTGACCGCCGCGGAACGCTGCGTCTTGGGGCGCAAGACGCTTGTCACGCGGGTCTGGATGGCCAGCGGCAAGAGGCTTTATTACGCGATCACACGGGGATTGAATTTCACTGACCGCGAAGGTCGTGGCATCCGCTTCGCCCAGCAAGCCCCGGTCATCGCTGCGCGGTTGCGCGCGCACCCGCGCGTTGGCGACGTTGCGATCGTAGCTTTTCCCGATCGCCGCACCGGCACCGGACTTTACGCGTTTGTCGAAGCCAACGCCGCCGAAGACGAATTGCTCGAATTTCTGGGCGCTGCCAAGCCCGAGCATCTCCAGGTGGTGCAAAATCTGCCCCGCGACAGGCAAGGCGAAATCCGCAGTGAAATTCTTGAGCTGGTAGCCATGAATCAACTTGATTTGATTGATACGCTGATCGGAACCGAAACCGAACGTGCCATTGTCTCCCGTATCGTCTCTGGCAGACGTAATTTGCGCGACCGTTTCGCCTTTTGACTTTCAGGTGAATTTGCCTCAACCGGCGGCGTCCTGCTGAGCACGCACACGGGCCATGTTTTTCTTTCAGATTTTGCTGCAGCCGGAACCGAGACAGCTTACGCGCGTTTTTTTGCGCGAACGCGGGGTGAGATTTCTGGCAATACGCTTGCCATCCGACCCACCCGAGTTCGCGCCATTCCGGTTTTGAGGCTACCAAAGGGATGTCGCTGCCAATTCACGCATTTGGAGATGCCTGAAAAGCTATTGGAGCATGTCATGCCTGCTACGCAATCCAGATCCGACGGATCTCCTTCCGCCAACTTCATTGAGCAGTTCGATCAAGCCCATGAGCACGCTCAAGCGGTGTTCGCAGCTCAAAAAGAACTTCTCGATGCTCTTAAGCAGATCAACGAGCACTGGTTCTCCCGCGCCAAATCGGAAGCAGAGTTTGCCACGGCGGTGGCCAATAAGCTCGCAGCTGCGCGTTCCGTGCCGGATATGACCACCGTCTGTCAGGACTGGTTCGGTCAGCGCATGCAACGGTGTGTCGAGGATAGCAATCACGTACTTGCCGATGTCCAAAAGCTCATCCGGACCGGAACCCGCCTAGCTCAAAACGGCGACGGCGGCAGCTGAGCGCAATCAGCTCGCCAATCGATTTGGATTGCGTGCAGCGCGCCAAATCAACCACTGACGCGTCCACGGCGAGAGGACTTTTGGCGAGAAAATATCGGAACGATCCAAGCGATCGAGTGAACGGCGCACTGGTGCAATCGGAAGAAATGCAGGCAGCACCTCTTGGGGCAGCGCGCGCAAGTTATTCGCGGCGGCGGCGAGATGCTCCCGCGCCAGACGGCGCAAATCGGCCGCGGCTTGGTTGAGCGCCGGCAACGCGCGGCGAGCAAACACATCTGCCGCATTTGCCCCGTGGCGATCAAGCAGTTCGACTGGCAGATAGAGTTGCCGGCGCGCCGCATGCCTTGGCAACGCGGCCAACAGTTGCGTCAGCGCATGGGCTTTTCCCGCCGGCCGAGCGGCAATCGCAGCATCGACGCCGAGAATCCGCGCCGCCATTGCGATCAAAGCCGATACGGTTTTGAGCGCATAGTCTTCGAGTTCAGCGACGGTTTCCATCGGCTCATCATAAAGATCGAAACGGCGCGCATCGAGAAGCGCCAACATCGCGTTCACCGGCAACCGATAATGCTCGATCGCATTCAGGAGCGATGCGGCCACCGGGCTCGCCGTCGCCTCGCCGTGGCGTTCGCCCTGAAGAACTTCGCGCCACCACTGCAGCCGGATTTCTCCCTGCGCCGCTTCACGCGCGCGACCCCGCACCTGCGCGGCTTCGACGCCAAAGGCATATAATGCATAAAGCGCATCGCGATGGTGTGCGGGCGCGAATAGGGTCGCGATAAACCGATCGCGATCAGCGTTGCGCACAAGATCGGCGCAAAATGAAACTGCATTTTCCATGATGCGACCGTAAGATCATGCGATGGCGACAAGCCCCGCGCCAACCCGGCGGCCTTCCATCAACATCACGTTGTAGGTACGTACCGCGGGTCCGGTTGTCATCGCATCGAGTGAGACATGAGCTTCACGAAATCGCGTGCGCAATTCATCCGGCGGCCGCCAGGGCGCGGTGCCGCTGCCGATAATGAAAAAGTCCAAATCCGCAGCCACGGCGAAGACACGCGACAGCGTCTCATTTGTAACGTCGTCAGAACGAACGACCGGCCAGGCCCAAATGCCCCGCGGCAAACAAAGTACCGAGCCGCGATGCGACATTCCCCCGAAGCGAAAGCCACCGGCGCCGTGCGCGTCGATCGGGACCTGGCGCGGTAGATGGGGCTCGTCCACTAGACCATGATCCGGGAAAGTGGGAGCCGATTTTTCGAACAGATCATGCTCCACCAAAAACCCAGAACAACAACTGAATCACCAGAAGCGATCACGCTCTAACGCCGCGCTCTGGCGCGCTGCGAAACTGGCGCGCCCGAAATCGGCGCTGCCGCTGGTGCCGTCGGCGGCGATTCCGGCTCTTCGGCTCCGCCGACGCGGCCGCGGCCCACGCCGAGATAAATCAAAATCGGCGAAGCAATGAATACCGACGTGTAGGTACCGACAAGCACCACACCGAACATCATTGTAGCGGTGAAGCTGTGAATCGCTTGACCACCGAACAAGAACAACGCGAGAAGCGACATTGCCACCGTGACGTGGGTGACGATAGAGCGCGACAGCGTGGCATTGACCGACGCATTCAACAGGTCTGGCATCGGCATGCGTTTGTAGCGGCGAAGCATTTCTCGAATTCGATCGTAGATCACGACGGTGTCGTTGAGCGAATATCCCAGAATAGTGAGCAGAGCCGCGATGCTGGTGAGATCGAAATCGATCCGCGTGAGCGACATGAAACCCACGGTCAGCACAAGGTCATGCACGTTGGCGATCATGGCGCCGAGCGCAAATTGCCATTCGAAACGGAACCAGAGATAGATCAAAATCGCCACGATCGCCAAAACCAGACCGATCGTGCCGTAGGCCAAAAGCTCGGTGGAAACGCTCGGCCCCACGACTTCGACCCGCCGGTAGTCCACGTCGTTGCCCAACGCGTTGCGAACCTTCTGCACCGCAGCCTGCTGCGCTTCATCGCCGCCTGGCTGTTCGGAGATGCGGATCAGCACGTCGTCTGGTGCGCCGAATTGCTGCAGCTGAAATTCGCCAAGTTGCAGCGACCCGATTGTCGCGCGCAATTTTGCGAGATCGGCCGGACCGGCTTTGGTCTGCACCTCGATCAGCGTGCCGCCGATAAAATCGATGCCGAAATTCAGCCCGTGGAAAAAGTACAGCATAATCGCGGCGATCGACAGCATCGCCGATACGGGAAAGCTGATGCGCCGGAAGCGCATGAAATCGAATTTGGTATCGTCGGGAACGATGCGTAGGAGGCGCACGATCAGGCTTTCAGGTAGGAATTTTTACTGTGGGCATGAACTGTTCCGGTAAACACTCCGCGCGGCGCGACCATGCTCATATCGGCACAACGCGGGGACGCCACAGGCGCACCCAATAGGCGACGATCAGCCGGGTCAAGGTAAAGGCCGTGAACAAAGTTGTGATAATGCCGATGCCAAGCGTCACCGCAAATCCACGCACCGGCCCGGTGCCGATATAGAACAAAACGGCCGCCGCAATGAAGGTGGTGATGTTCGAATCCAGAATAGTGGCAAGGGCCCGCGAAAAACCGGCGTCGATCGCATTGATTGCGCTGCGGCCGGCGCGCACCTCCTCGCGTATGCGCTCGTAGATCAGCACGTTCGAGTCCACCGCAATACCGACCGTCAGCACGATGCCGGCGATGCCCGGAAGCGTCAACGTGGCGCTCAACAGCGACAGTATTCCGAAAATCATCGCGACGTTCACCGTGACCGCGATATTGGCGAAGAGTCCGAACAATCCGTAGGTCGCGAACATGAAAATGACTACCAGCGCGGCGCCGGCATAGGCGGCGTGCTCGCCAGCATTGATCGAATCCTGGCCGAGGCCGGGTCCCACCGTGCGTTCTTCGATGATCGTCAGCGGTGCCGGCAGCGCGCCCGCGCGTAACAAAATGGCGAGATCATTGGCGGACTGAACTGTGAAATTGCCGGAAATCTGTCCGGAGCCGCCCAAGATCGGCTCGCGAATGACCGGCGCCGAGATGACCTTGTTGTCGAGCACGATGGCGAACGGCTTGCCCACATTGGCCTGCGTCACCTCGGCAAATTTGCGCGCGCCCGCAGAATTGAAGCGAAAATTCACGACCGGTTCATTGGTGCGCTGATCGAAGCCGGGTTGTGCGTCGACGAGATCGGCGCCCGAAACCAGCACGCGCTTCTCAATTAAATATTTCTGGCCTGGCGTTTCGCCGGGCAGGATTTCGGAATCGGCCGGATGGGCCTGCTCTGCCTGATCGGGCGGCATCGACACGTCGACCATCCGGAAGTCGAGCTTCGCCGTCTTGCCGAGGATTTCCTTCAGCCGGGAGGGATCTTGCAGGCCCGGCACCTGGACGAGTATGCGATCGGTGCCTTCCCGCTGGATCGTCGGCTCGACAAGGCCGAGTTCATTGACGCGTCGCTCGACGATCTGGATTGATTGATCGACGGCCTGGCGCACCCGCTCGGTAATGGCCGGCTCGGTGGGGTTCAGCGTGATGGTGTTACCGTTCGCGCTCACCGAAATGGTGCGCTGCCCGGTGCTGCCGGCAAAGCCGGAGAGCGGCTGCGACAGCTCCTGCAGCTTGGCGAGCGCCGTATCGATGTCGGTATCGCGCGTGATATGCACTTCGACGCTGTTGCCGCGGATGGCACGGCCAGTGAATGGAATGCGCGCCTGCCGTAGCACACGCAGCACATCATCATCCATCGACTGCAATTGTTCCTTGCGCACCGCCGCTGAATCGACCTCCAGCAATAGATGCGAGCCGCCTTGCAGGTCGAGCCCAAGCACGACGTGGCGCTGCGCCCAGCCCGGCCAGTGCCGGATCACGTTCTCCGAAAAGAAATTGGGCAGGGCGCAAAGGCATACGGCGAGAGCTATGAGCAGAATTGCCGCTGCCTTCCAGCGCGTGAAAAACAACATGAATCAGGTTTTCCTTACTTTGCAGCGCCGTTTAATTCGCGCGTCCCTGCCTCCCCTGCGATTCAATCACCAGACAGGTCAAGCTGCTTTGTCGTCCTTTACCGGCTCGCCTTTCGCGCGCACGTCGCTGACCATGGCGCGCACGTGCCGCACCCGCACGCCATCGGCAATTTCAATTTCGATATGATCGTCATCGATGACTTTTGTGACCTTCGCAACCAGACCACCATTGGTCACGACGGTGTCGCCTCGCCGCAACGCTTTGATCATCGACTGATGCTGTTTCACCTTTTGCTGCTGCGGCCGCAAGATCAGGAAATACATGATTACGATGATCAGGATCAGCGGCAAGAATGACGTGATCATGCCGGTTGAATCGCCGCCAAACAGGCCGCTTTGCGCGAATGCGGGCGTGATGAACATTGTTCCTCCAAAAAGCCGCGTGAAGAGGGGCCGCAGGAAAAGGCGCGCCGCTTGGCATGATGGGCCGATTTCGCGCGCAAAATCGGCGCGGACTATAGCCGCCGTTGGCTCAATTGCAACGTGGCGGAAGCCCGCTTTAGCGCCGCATCGCTCCTTGGCTTGCCGCCGCTTGCCTGCCCGGCTAATGGAAAGCCGCAAGTCGGTGCAAAGATGGCCAAATCTCCGGCGCGACCAAGCAAGACATCGCCTAAAAAGGCCGCTCGCGCGGGCACCGACAAAGACCGAGCACGCGGCGGCGACGACGCGCTTCTCGCCCGCATCGCCGGTGCACTTGAGCGGTTGGCGCCGACGGCACCGGCGGCGACCGACTTTGCCGCTGCCGAAGCCTTCGTGTGGCACCCCGAGGGCCGAAGGCTGACACCGGTCCGACGCGTCAATCGCGTCGAGATGTCCCTTCTCAAGGGGATCGACCGCGTCCGCGATCTATTGGTCGAGAACACCGAACGCTTTGCCCGCGGACTGCCGGCCAACAACGCACTTTTGTGGGGCGCACGCGGCATGGGGAAGTCATCGCTGGTGAAAGCGGCCCATGCCGCGATTGGCCACGCCTATCCCGTCGCCGGATTGAAACTCATTGAAATCCATCGGGAAGACATCGAGTCGCTGCCGGAGCTCATGACTCTTTTGCGCAATACGCCGCAGCGGTTCATCGTTTTTTGCGACGACCTGTCCTTCGACGCCGAGGACACCTCCTACAAATCGCTGAAAACGATGCTCGAAGGCGGAATCGAGGGTCGGCCCGAGAATGTGATTTTTTACGCGACCTCCAACCGACGGCACCTCTTGGCCCGCGACATGATGGAAAACGAGCGCGCCACCGCCATCAATCCCGGCGAGGCCGTCGAAGAAAAAGTGTCGCTGTCGGACCGCTTCGGACTTTGGCTCGGCTTCCATCGCTGCAGCCAGGACGAATATCTCGCCATGGTCGAGGGCTACGTGGCCCATTATCGGGTGCCGTTCGACGGCGCCGAATTACGCCGGGAAGCCCTGGAATGGGCGACAACACGCGGCGCGCGCTCCGGCCGCGTAGCGTGGCAATACGTTCAGGATCTGGCCGGACGGATGGGCGTGCGAATGTCAGAGGACAGATGACAGAGGTCAGAGATCAGATAGTCTCCTGACATCCGATCTCCGACATCCGTCTTCTGAATCACGCCCCACTCAAATACTGCGACGGGTCGACCGGAGTTGCGCCCTTGCGGATTTCAAAATGCAATTGCGGCGAGGCGACGTTGCCGGTCTGACCGGCATGCGCAATCACCTGGCCGCGTTTCACGGTCTCGCCGCGCTTGACCAGAATGTCGCTGGCATGCGCGTAGGCGGTGACGAAACCATTGGGGTGGCGTACCAGAACTAGATTGCCATAGCCCTTCAGCTCGCTGCCGGCATAGGCGACGACACCGTCTTCCGCGGCCTTGATCGGGGTACCCTCCGGCACGGCAAGGTTGATGCCGTCATTCTGCACGCCATTCGGCTTCGGTCCGAACGCCGCGATCACGCGGCCACGCACCGGCCAGCGGAATCCCGGCAGACTGCCGGCGGGCTCCGCGCTTTTCACGGCTTCCTGGCTGGACATTGCCGGAGCGGGTTCCACCACGCGCGCGGTTTGCGACGAATCCGCCATGGCGACACCGCCGGTCGCTGGGGAGGCCGACGCTTCGACGCGCCCCTGGGTCGCCTGTGACGCCTCTTTGATATCGGGAATTGTGATGTGCTCGCCGGCCTTGAGCTTGGCATCGACGGCAAGGTTATTGGCCCTGGCGATTACCGTAACCGGCTTGTGGTAAATGGCCGCGATACTGTGGAGGGTTTGACCAGCCCTCACGACGTGGACCACCGCGGGAGCAACGAGCGCGCTGCGCCGCGTCGAAGCCGCTGGCTGGACCGCCGATGCGGTCCGGGCCGGCGCGGCCGCCACCGCTGGCGAGCGATACGACGGCGGCGTGGCGGTGCGTGCGGCTCTATTCGCATCCGGCTGATAGCCACCCGCGCTTCGACCATAAACGGATGCGCCATCATCGGCATTAGCCAAATGCGGCAGCGGTGTCGTTTCAATATGGCCCGCCGATGCGCTCTGGGCGCCCGGGCCGTACGCATCGCTGCGCGAAGGGATTGAGTTCGTCGAACCGAACAAGTCGCCGAAGCGTCCGGAATCGGCGCAGCCTGCGACCCCTAATCCGATTAACGAAATGGCAACCAGTTGCGGCCAGATGGCCGTCCGAGGGGATACGCGCATGGTTACTCACTGGTACGCAATACAAGGACAAGCGAATAAACAACCTCGCGGTAAACAGGGTTTTAAGCGCCGGCAGATATTTCGCAATAATCGATTGTGTGTCTTTGCCGCTACAATTCCCGCGCTTGGCCCGATAATAGCGGCACAAATCGCACCGCAATAAGCTTCTCGCGGGTTAATTCGCCGCCCGGACGCTTGGTGAGTTTGACCAAGTATTGCACGTCATGGCGCGGTCCGACCGGCAGCACCATCCTGCCGTCCTCGGCAAGCTGCGCGCCGAGCGCCACCGGAACATCTTCGGCCGCAGCAGTAACCATGATGCGATCGAAGGGCGCCAAATCCGGCGCGCCCGCCATACCGTCGCCAACGCGGACCGTAACGTTGGCGCAGCCGAGCGCCTTAAGTCTCTCGTTCGCGGTGTCGGCAAGGGTGCGGTAGCGTTCGATGGTTACCACTTCGCGCGCCAGGCGCGACAGAACGGCGGCCTGGTAGCCGGAGCCTGTTCCGATTTCGAGGACACGATGCTGCGGACCGACCTCGAGCTGTTCGGTCATATAGGCCACGACGAAGGGCTGACTGATCGTTTGCCCGCACGCGATCGGCAGGGCCTGGTCGGCATAGGCGTTCTCGACGAAACCGGCGGCAACGAACTTCTCCCGTGGTACTTCCTCCATAGCGCGAAGCACGGCTTGATCGCTGATCCCGCGCCGGCGCAGCGCAAGTTGGAATTCCATGCGCTCGACGTCGTCAGCGGCTGGCTTTGCGGCCACGGTCGCCTCGCTTGGTCTCTTACCGGTGCGGCTTTTTAGCACTCCGCCAGCTCTGTTACACTGGCGCATGTAGGGCATCGCGCGCCACCCAAACAAATCCCAGGGCCGGGGAATGGAACCAGGGGGCGATCTGAAACGTTGGAGCGCAAGCACGGGGTTCTACGTAATGAGTTACGGGAAGGTTGCTGCGGGCAAGCGCGTCTTCATCGTCGAGGATGAGCTGATGATCCGCATGCTGCTGGAGGGGATGCTGGCGGATCTCGGTCACAGTGTCGCGGCGGAGGCAGGCGGCCTCGATGAGGCAATTTCGCTGGCCAAGGAGGCGGAATTCGATCTCGCAGTGCTCGATGTGAATCTTAACGGCACACCGGTGACGCCGGTCGTTGAGATTCTCGTCGCGCGTGGGGTGCCGTTTATTTTCGCGAGCGGATATGGTCAGCGCGGCCTCCCCGAAGCTTATCAAACGGCGCCGATCCTGCAGAAACCATTTCAGGTCGACGCGCTTGAGGAAGCAATCCAGGCCGTTGCCGACGCGGCCTAAATCTTTTTGGCGAAAAGTTCGGCGAGCTTGGTCATGGTCGGCTCGTCGGTGATGTCGATCCGCAGCGGCGTGAGCGCAATGCAGCGTTCATCGAGCATCGCGATGTCGGTTCCGTGCTCCGCCTGAAACGGGCCCAAGCGTGAATAGGCGATCCAGTAATAGGGATTGCCGCGGCCGTCGACGCGCTCGTCGATGTGCAAGCGTTCCTGACGGCGACGGCCGAGCGGCGTGACCACGACGCCTTTGACCTCTTCCGGGCGGCAATCGGGAAAGTTGACGTTGATCAGCACGCCGCGGCGCACGCCGTCGGCCAGCACACGCCGAATAATCTTGGGCGCAAAGTGCACTCCCGTTTCCCAGAACGGCGGCTGCTCGCTGCGCGACTTATACGACTGAGAGAGCGCGATCGACGGAATGCCCAACAAGGCACCTTCCATCGCGCCCGCCACCGTGCCGGAATAAATCACGTCCTCGCCGACATTGCGCCCGCGATTGACGCCGGACAGCACCAGATCGATCTGCCTGTCTTGCAGCACATGGCGCGCGCCCATGATCACGCAATCGGTCGGTGTGCCGCGCACAGCGAATTTGCGCTCATCCACCTGGCGCAGCCGCAGCGGGTCGTTGAGCGACAGCGAATGGGCGACACCCGATTGATCGTGTTCCGGCGCCACGATCCAGACGTCGTCTGAAAGCTTGCGCGCGATCTCCTCACAGGCGTCGAGGCCCGGCGAATGAATGCCGTCGTCATTGGTGACCAGGATGCGCAATGTGGTGTCTCTTCATTGGTGAATGGCGAATGGGTGTAACTTGCGGTTCTATTGGCTAGAACCTATCTCAAAATTGCTGGCTGCTGTCGATCCGCTATAAAGACTGAATGATTCGGCTCACGGACGGGCAGTGGGAACGCATCCGGAATCACTTTCCGGAAGAAAACATTCCGGATGGGCGTGCTGGTCGAAAGCCGGTTTCCACGCGTCGTGTCCTTGAAGCGGTGCTGTGGATTCTCAACACCGGTGCGCA
>Ga0335081_10019882_pt1 | contig 10861 bp, 7 predicted proteins | sample Lox_Sample_35_FD_206713 | JGI IMG/M metagenome (GOLD analysis project Ga0335081, IMG submission 206713) | Soil microbial communities from Loxahatchee National Wildlife Refuge, Florida, United States - Lox_Sample_3.5 | ecosystem: Environmental > Terrestrial > Soil > Wetlands | place: USA: Florida... | reverse complement strand
CGGGCGAGAACCGGGAGGTGGAGATTTACATGAACAATCCGCTGCGCTACGCCGGCCTGACATTCTACCAATATCAAATGGACGCCGGCCAGGCGGCGCAGGAGGCCGGCCGCGCGCCTTCGTCGGTGCTCCAGGTCGTGCGCAATCCAAGCTGGTTGACGCCTTACCTCGGCTGTGCGATGGTCGCCATCGGACTGGTGATTCAATTTACGATGCACCTCGTCGGCTTTGTTTCAAAAAGGCCCGTGAAATGAATAAGTGGTTGCCGCTCATTTTGACCGCGGTCATGGCTGCGTGGTTTCTGGGTTCGCTGCGCGCGCCCGGGGACAGGGGCTTTGACTACGTAGGGTTCGGACGCCTGCCTCTGCTGGCCAATGGCCGTTTGCAGCCGATGGATTCGCTGGCCCGCAATTCGCTCCGGGAGTTGCGCGACAAGCAGACCCTCAATCTCGAACCGTGGAAGGATTGGAACGAGAAACCGGAAATCATTCCTGCTGCCCAATGGCTGGCGACGGTGATGATGGACCCGGACCAGGCCGATCAATGGCCGGTCTTCCGCGTGGACAATCCCGAACTCATCGCTCTGCTCAAGTTGCCGGGCAAAGACAAGACGCAACACCAGGATGGCAAGCATTATTCGTGGAACCAGATCCAGCCCGCCTTCAGCGCGCTCGACCAGGAAAACGAGCGTGTCCAAAAAATCGAAGACGTGCACCGCGACGCGTTCCAGCGCGCCGTGGTGAAAATGCACGACCGCCTCCTGTTGTATGTCCGCCTCAAAAATACGTTGCAGCCGGACGATGCTCAGGATTGGACGGCGGAACTGGCGGATTACGCGCAAGGCATGGCGGCGGGCGCGGCGGCCGTGCGCGCGCAGGAAAACAATCAGAAATATGACCAGACGGCCTACAACCAGTTCATGGGCTTTGCCCGGCGGTTCCAATTCATGGCGCAATTGGACCCGCCGCTGCTGGTGCCGCCCACGCAATCATGGCAATCGCGCAATGACTGGTCGCCCGTCGGCAAGGCGCTGATCTCCGATGCCGCCATCGGGACCATTGATCCGTCCATCCAGGACTACGCCGCAATGGTGACCGCTTTCAAAAAGGGCGACGCAAACGGTTTCAACCGGCAACTCTCGCAATATCGCGACTTCCTCAAAGCGAATTTTTCGGCTGCGCTCAAAAAAGTTGATGCCGAGGTTTTCTACAATCAGATGGAACCGTTTTACAAGGCGATGGTGATTTATGTGCTGGCCGGGGTACTCGCCTGCCTGTCGTGGTTCAATCTTTCCGAAACGTTGCGGCGTTCGGCGGTGTGGCTGGTCGGGCTGGCCCTGGTGATTCACACGACCGGTTTGATTTTCCGGATGGCGCTGGAAGGCCGGCCGCCGGTAACGAATCTTTATTCGTCGGCGATCTTCATCGGCTGGGGCGCGGTCGTGCTCGGCCTGGTGCTGGAACGGTTTCACAAAAACGGCATCGGTGTGTTCGTGTCGTCCGGCATCGGTTTCATCACGCTCATCATCGCGCATAACCTGGCGCTCGGCGGCGACACCATGGAAATGATGCGCGCGGTGCTCGACACCAACTTCTGGCTGGCGACGCACGTCGTCGTCGTCACGCTCGGTTACGCGAGCACGTTCGTGGCCGGGTTTCTGGCGCTGATTTACATCGTACGTGGCGTGTTCACCCGAACGCTGGACGCGGCCACCAGTAAATCCCTGGCGCGGATGGTTTATGGCATCGTTTGTTTCGCGACGCTGTTCAGCTTCGTGGGCACGGTGTTGGGAGGCATCTGGGCCGACCAATCCTGGGGCCGGTTTTGGGGCTGGGATCCGAAGGAAAACGGCGCGCTCATCATCGTGCTCTGGAATGCGCTTGTGCTGCACCTGCGCTGGGGCGGGATGATTCGCGAACGCGGTCTGATCAATTGCGCCATCTTCGGCAATGTCGTGACGAGCTGGTCGTGGTTCGGCGTCAACATGCTCGGCATCGGCCTGCACAGTTACGGTTTTACCGACGCCGCATTCAGGTGGCTGATGCTTTTCGTGATCAGTCAGCTTGGGTTTATCTTTCTCGGTCTCTTGCCGAAAAGCCTGTGGAAAAGTTCCGCCGCCCGGACGGCTTGATGCGAGACCGGGTTTCGTGCTCGGCGATGACTGGATCCACGCTCATTCGTTTTTCTTGAACTTTACCGTTCCCCGTGCGTGCCGGTTTTGATGGTGCACTCTTGTCCCAGCCGGTCTGTTACTGTCCAGTTTCTGGCATTCGCAGCGATGCAGTCGCCGTCGTAAACGGCTTATAGCCATGCATCTTTCACGAGTTCTTTGGCCTCTTTCCTGCTCCAATCGGCTAAACGGTGGTAACCAGTATGAACAACATAGACATTTTCCGCCTGACATTAGGGCTGCTCCAGTTCGGAGTGGCTTGGTACGCCTTGCGCCTGGGCCGGCTGCTCAAGGCAACGGCCATGGGGTGGGTGCTTTTTGGCGCGCTCGCTATCATGGCGTTGGTGAGCTTTGTCCTCGCCGTGCAACCGCTGGAAGTCGGCGCCCAATGGGGAATCCGGGTTGACATCGTTTACGCGCTGCTGTTGCTCGCGGGGTTGACCCGCTTTTATCCAGGTCTCGTGTTCTTCCTGAGGGAAGAAGAGTTGAAACGACAGGCGCTCGACAAATGGGAATCGCAAGTCAAGGACCAGTGGATAGAATTGGTCAAGACCAACGAGAAACTGCGCGAGACGCTGAACCGATATGAAAGAGAGATCGCCGAACGGAAACAGGCGCAGGAACAGTTGCAGAAAAGTGTGCAGGAACTCCTCGCCGCAGCCCGCGAGAAGGAGGAGAAGGAGAATGCTTTGCCGCCGGCCATGCCCGGAGTGGATACCGAAGTGATCGCGCCACCGCCCGAGCCGGCATCCGAACTGGTATCCAAGCCGGTATCCAAGCCGACACCCAACCCGATTTCTGCGCCTGCGCCTGAGCCGGTGCAAGCCAACGGCCTCAACAACGGCGCCAACGGCGACCCCAATGATGAACACCCGGTAACCGTACCAGTTGCCAATGGTGATGAACCGCATACCAATGGTGACAAACCGCTGCCCGTGGTCGCCGGATTCGACACCGCCATCATCGCGCATGAACCCGCACCGGAACCGGTTCAGCCGAATGGTGGGCCGGAAAAGAACGGCGACGCGGAGGAGAATGGCGAACACCTGTTGACCCCGTCGCGCAGCAACGGCGAGGAATTGCGACCTATCGCGCTTCCGCCCGCCAGGCACGCCCGGAACACCAGGAAACCCGCTGCCCGCAAAACCAGCCGGCCAAGCCGGCCAAATCAGTCCAGCCGCAGAAAACGCGCCCTGGCGCGCTGAACATCCGCGGCTCAGGCTCAAAAGCCCGGCACCTCCTTTGCGAGATGCTTGGAGTTCCGCCTTCGGGCGGCCCGCGTAAACGCGGAACTCCAAATCAGAATGACCCGCTTCCCCAAACGGGTAGTGTTGGACAGCCCGCCGGATTTTTGAAATGATTCGGCGCTCTGGATTGGCCAACTTTGAACCTATGCGATACAAACACATTTCCCGGTTGATCTTTGCGTCGTTGTTTCTGGCGATTGCGAATTTCAGTGGCGCACAACTGATGGTCGTCGCGCCGGACAAACCGGACGGCATCTATCAGGTCGGAGACACCGTTCATTGGACGATTGAATGGAAAGGCGGTGATATCGCGCCCGCTGCGCACTACATCATCAAGAGCGGCGGCCACACCCATGTGGGCGAGGGCAGCCTGTCCTTCAGCAATGACATTGCCACGTTGGAAACCCGGTTTGATGCGCCCAACACGATACTGGTCGAGGTGAAATGGCAGCCGGAAAACAGCACCAACCGCGCAGTCGGTGGTGCCGTCGCTGCGCCGTACAAAATCCTGCCCGCCGCTCCGCCGCCTGCCGATTTTGACACGTTCTGGAAAGCCAAGCTGAAAGAACTGAAGAGAATTCCCATGAACCCGGTGCTGGAAAAAGTGGACATCGGCAAACCGCGCCTGGAGTTCTGGAAAATCACCATGAACAATATCCGCGGGACGCACATCAACGGCGAGCTGGCCCGGCCCGCACAAGGCAAAAAGTTCCCTGCGTTGCTCATCGTCCAATGGGCAGGGGTTTACGGATTGCAGACAAATTGGGTGACGGACCGGGCCGCGGAAGGCTGGCTGGCGCTGGACATCGAACCTCACGACTTGCCGATTGACCGGCCCGAAGCATTTTACAAAGAGCAATTCGCCGGGCCGCTCAGGAATTATTGGGCCATCGGCAATGACAATCGCGACACCAGCTATTTTTTGCGGATGTATCTGTCGTGTTACCGTGCCGTGGAATATCTAAAGACGCGTCCTGATTGGAACGGCAAAACGCTGGTGGTGATGGGCGACAGCCAGGGCGGACAACAGACCTTGATGATTGCCGGACTGCATCCGAAGAACATCACCGCAGCGCTGGCGCTCGTGCCGGCGGGCGGCGACATGCTGGCGCCCGACGCCGGTCGTTCGCCGGGCTGGCCGCGTTGGTATTACAATACCGAAGGCGGCAAAGACCCCGCCAAGGTCCACGAAGCGAGCCGATATTATGACACTGCAAACTTCGCGCTGCATATCAAATGCCCCGTGCTGGTCGGACTGGGATTGCGTGACGAAACCTGCGCGCCGTCGAGCGTGCTGGCGGTGGTGAATGAAATTAATTCGTCGAAGGAAGTGGTCATCCTGCCAAAATCCGGCCATCAGGACGAACACGGAACGCAAGCTTACTACAACCAACGCCGCTACAGCGCCTGGCTGCCTGCGCTACGACAGGGCAAACCGGCGCCGCTACCAACTCGTTAAAAGCAGGTTCAGTAGTTGACGAGGTAACGCGTCTCTGATTTTAATCGGATTTTCAGACAAAGTTAGAGCCTCCTCACGTCGGCTCCTGCTTTAACCGTTTTTGGCCGGGTCATAGTTCAAATACGGGCCGAGCCATTTTTCGACCTCGGGCAGGGTCATGCCTTTGCGAACGTGGTAATCCAGAAGCTGGTCGCGGCCGAGTTTGCCCACGGCGAAATACTTCGAGTCCGGGTGCGCGAAATAGAGTCCGCTCACCGAACTTCCCGGCCACATCGCAAAGCTCTCCGTCAATTTGATGCCGGCATTTTTTTCCACGTCCAGCAGGTGCCAAAGAATCTGCTTCTCCGTGTGGTCCGGACACGCCGGATAACCTGCTGCCGGGCGGATGCCGCGATATTTCTCGGCAATGAGGTCTTCGGGCGATAACTTTTCCATTTTGCCGTAACCCCATTCTTCCCGGACACGTTGATGTAAGAATTCCGCGAAGGCTTCGGCCAGCCGGTCAGCCAGCGCCTCGGCCATGATCGCGTTGTAATCGTCGTGGTCGGCCTTGAATTTTTTCACCAGTTCGTCCAGCCCGTGAGCGGAAGTAACGGCAAAGGCACCCAAATAGTCGAGAGACGAGGGACAAGGGACGAGGGCGCGGGCAACTTGGTCCGGCCCTCGACTTTCGGCTTTCGACTCTTGTCCGGGCTTCCGGGCGATGAAGTCAGCCAGACACCGGTTCGGTGTGCCGTCGTCTTTGGCGATCTGTTGACGCAGGAAATGGAACGTGGCCAGCACTTCGGTCCGCGATTCGTCAGTGTAAAGTTCCACGTCGTCGCCGACGCGGTTCGCCGGGAATAGTCCGTAAACGCCGCGCGGCTGAATCAGTTTTTTACTGACGATGTCGTCGAGCAACTTCCGGGCATCGGCGAACAGTTTGCGCGCCGCGTCGCCATGCTTTTCGTGCTGAAGTATCTTGGGATAAACCCCACGCAATTCCCAGGTGTGGAAGAACGGCGTCCAGTCAATGAACGGGACGAGATCTTTCAATTCGACCCGTAGCAGCCGACGTGAGGAGGCTCTATTTGATTCTTCTGCCGGCGGAGAAGTGAGCCTCGTTACCTCGGCTGCTACGCTGGAAGATAACACGCGCACGCCGGTGAACTCCGGTTTGGGCAGATCGTCGAACTTTAGTTTTGGCGCGTTCGCACGGGCTTCCTCGATGGAAACCAGTTTTACCGCCGGGCCACGATGCTGCGAACGGATGCGCTCGTAATCTTCGCGAATTTCCTTCGCGAACGCGGGTTTGTTTTCCGCGCTGATTAAGTTGCTGACGACCGGCACGGCCCGGCTGGCGTCGAGGACATGCACGACCGGCTGGTTGTAGCCGGGTGCAATCTTCACCGCCGTGTGCGTCTTGCTCGTGGTGGCGCCGCCGATGAGCAGCGGCAGTTTGCAGCCTTCGCGTTCCAGCTCGTGCGCGACATGCGCCATCTCGTCGAGCGACGGCGTAATCAGCCCGCTCAAACCGATGATGTCCACCTTTTGTTCGCGTGCCGTCTCGAGGATTTTTTCACATGGCACCATCACGCCCAAGTCAATGACCTCGTAATTGTTGCAGGCGAGCACGACGCCGACGATGTTTTTGCCGATGTCATGGACGTCGCCTTTGACGGTGGCCATGAGAATTTTCCCGGCATTTTTGGGTGCCCCGCCGGCGGCTTTCTTCTCCGCTTCCATGAACGGCAACAGATACGCCACAGCTTTTTTCATCACCCGGGCGGACTTGACGACCTGCGGCAGAAACATTTTACCGGTCCCGAACAGATCGCCGACGACATTCATGCCGGCCATGAGCGGACCTTCGATGACCTGTAACGGCCGGGCATATTTCCGCCGGGCTTCCTCGACGTCGGTTTCGATGAAATCCACGATACCTTTGACCAGCGCGTGCGAAAGCCGGTCTTCGACGACGCCTTTGCGCCATTCGTCTTCGGCGGCCTCGGATTTACCCTTCTGCTTTACCGACTCCGCAAATTTAATCAGCCGTTCGGTTGCGTCCGGACGGCGGTTGAGCAGCAGGTCTTCGACCAGTTTGAGCAAATCCTTCGGCACTTCGTCATACACGGCGAGCTGGCCGGCATTGACGATGCCCATGTCGAGTCCGGCTTTGATGGCATGATATAGAAACGCCGAGTGCATCGCCTCGCGCACGACGTTGTTGCCGCGAAATGAAAATGATACGTTGCTGATACCGCCGCTCACCTTTGCCAACGGCAGGTTTTCTTTGATCCATTTCGTTGCCCGGATGAAATCCAGCGCGTAGTTCGCGTGCTCTTCCATGCCGGTGCCGACCGTCAGCACGTTCGGGTCAAAAATAATGTCCTGGGGCGGGAAACCGACCTTCTGCACCAGCAAATCGTAGGCATGTCGGCAAACGGCGATGCGTCGTTCGAAAGTGTCAGCCTGGCCGCGCTCGTCGAATGCCATCACGACGACCGCTGCGCCGTAGCGACGGACCAGTTTGGCCTGGCGCAGGAATTTTTCCTCGCCTTCCTTGAGTGAAATCGAATTGACGATGCCCTTGCCCTGCAGACATTTCAGACCGGCTTCGATGACCTCCCATTTCGACGAGTCCACCATCACCGGCACTTTGCAGATGTCCGGCTCGGACGCGACGAGATTAAGGAACCGCGTCATCGCGGCCACACCGTCAATCAGTCCTTCGTCCATGCACACGTCAATGGCCTGCGCGCCGTTCTCGACCTGCTGGCGCGCGATGGCGAGCGCCGCCTCGAAATCGCCGGCCTTGATGAGCTGCGCGAATTTTGGCGAACCGGCCACGTTAGTGCGCTCGCCGATATTGACGAAATTGATGGAGGCGTTCGTGTTTTCGGTGGGGAGCACACGCGGCCCGCGTGTTCCGGTCGGCGACCCGCCGGCCGGATCGTCGCCGCGAGCCGCAGCGACGGACACGCCAGCGGCGTGTGCTCCCCGCTCCGAATTTCCTCGAATCGTTAGTGCGTCGAGCCCGCTCAAACGCAAACTCGGTTCAACGACCGGGGCTTTGCGCGGTGGCAGACCGCTGACCGCTTGGGCGATTGCCTTGATGTGCGCGGGCGTGGTGCCACAGCAACCGCCGACGATGTTCAGCCAACCGTTTTGCGCCCATTCGCGCAGTTGCGGCGCGAGCGTCTCCGGCGTCTCCGGAAAACCCGTCGGCAAGAGCGGATTCGGCAGGCCGGCGTTGGGATACGCACTGACGTAAATCGGCGCGACGCCGGAAAGTTCCTCGATGAGTGGACGCAATTCCTTTGGCCCCAGCGCACAGTTCATGCCGACGGAGAGCAGGGGAACATGCGAAATGGAATTCCAAAAAGACTCAACGGTTTGTCCTACAAAGCCATGATTGCTGCCGGGCTGAATGAACGTGACGGAGGCCAGGATCGGAATTGTGGATTGCGGATTGTGGATCGCGGATCTTCCGATTGCGGCAGAGTAGGGGAATGGTTCGAACCGGCGTTCTTCCAGGATTTGCTGGATGGCAAAAAAAGCAGCCTTTGCATTCAACGGATCTAAAATCGTTTCAACCAACAGCAAATCTACGCCGCCATCCAAAAGCCCTTTAGTTTGTTCCGCGTATGCCTGTACCAGTTGATCAAAAGTGACTCGCCCCGACTCATCCGGTACGAATGAAGACGTCCTGGTCGTCGGCCCGATGGCCCCGGCCACCAGACAGACGCGCCCCGGCTGCGCCTGCTCAACCTTGCCCGCGGCTCGACACGCACATTCCGCGCCGGCCTTGGACAATTCATAGGCCAGCGACTCGAGGCCATACTCGGCCAGCGAAATGGCCTGCGAATTAAACGTGTTGGTTTCGATGATGTCCGCGCCGGCTTCGAGATACTGCCGGTGAATGTCCTCGATGAGGTCCGGCTGGGTGAGGTTCAACAAATCGTTGCAGCCTTTGAGGTCTTTGCCGCGCCAGTCCGTAAACCGACTGCCACGAAAGTCGGCCTCCGTCAGCTTGCACTGCTGGATCATCGTGCCCATCGCGCCATCCAGGATGACGATGCGCTCGCGCAGCCAACGCTCCAATTCAGGGGCGCGGTTTGATTTCGGCTTCACACCAATTGTTTCGATCCCAACCATGCTGGGTGTAAAATACCCGTTCGGCTTAGGGAAGCAAGTAAAATATATCAACGCATCCTGATATGTTGATAATAGAAAAATCCATGGAAAATCGGCGGGCTGGGTTTGTTCGTGGATGACCTGTTGACTTCGCTCGCGTGTCTGGTAAATTCCCTGCCTTTGTTTGAATGAAAACGCATTTGCCCAAAGTGAATCTGGACCAGCGGAAGTGGCACGTGATTGACGCTGACGGCGCCGTGCTGGGACGACTGGCTGTGCAGGTAGCCGACATTTTGCGCGGCAAGAATACGCCTGTGTACACGCCTCACCTCGATGCCGGCGGGTTCGTCGTCGTCATCAACGCGGAAAAAATCCGGGTCACCGGCAAGAAGGAAACGGCCAAGGAATTCATGACTTATTCCGGCTGGAAGGGCGGCGAAAAGTACCGGACCGTGGAACAGATCCGGGCGCGGCATCCGGAAAAACTCGTCCTGCACGCCGTGAAAGGGATGATCCCGAAGAACCGGCTCGGCGACCGGCTGTTGACCAAACTGAAAGTATTCAAAGGCCCGAAACATCCGCATGCGGCCCAAAAGCCCGAACCGCTCAAAGCCGCGGCGTAATTGATTTCTCAACTCGCAACCATCAACTATCAACTGACAGATGGCGACAGACCCGAAAACCAATGAATTTCTCGGCACCGGCCGGCGCAAGACCGCCATCGCGCGAGTCCGGCTTGCCAACGGTACCGGCAAGATCACCGTGAACGGCCGGCCGTTTGAAAATTATTTCCCGCTCGAAACCCTGCGCTCGACGGCGGCGCAACCGTTGACCGTGACCGGCAACACGGAAAGATTCGACGTGCGCATCAATGTCACCGGCGGCGGTCCCAACGGGCAGGCCGGTGCCGTGCGGCACGGAATTGCCCGGGCGTTGATTGTGGCCGATGCGAATCTGCGCGGCGCGCTGAAGGCCGAGGGCCTGCTCACGCGCGATCCGCGTATGAAAGAGCGCAAGAAGTACGGCCAGCCGGGTGCGCGCAAACGGTTCCAATACTCGAAACGTTAATCGCGCTGGAAATTTCCAAACCCCGCTGGTTCAATCCGGCGGGGTTTTTTGTTTAATGACAATAAAATTATGGGACTAGACGTTTATCCTTATCAATTCAAGAATAGGGACATGGATGCCACTCTGAAACTCTGGCAGTTTTCGGAAGAGCCGTGGGCTTTTGAAGCATTCGAAAGATGGCACGCACTGCCCCAATCTGAACGGGGTGTGTTCCCGTCAGAAAAAGATAAAGCCGAGAGTCGCAAAAAAATGACAGCGAAAGCACAAGAATTGGGTCTTTCCGAGGAAGTGGCCATGGATCCGAATCTGGGTGGAACGAAGATTTCCTTTCCTTCCAAGCAACATCCCCAATGGCCCGTTGGCGAATGGTATTCCTTCAGCACCGTGCGTGAGTTGATTGCATATGCTACGGGAAAGGATTTCTATTTTGTTATGCCTGAAGCCAGGAATATTCATGGTTTCTTCAGACCTGATTGGATGACCGCCAGAAAGCGGTTGGCAAATATTCTCGGGAGAATCAAAGAATTGAATCAGACTCAGATTGAGGATTTTCATTCTCGGTTCGTGATGCCGGATGTTCAGGAGTTGCTCAAAAAAATGAAGCCTGCGCAACTTGCCTCCGCATCGGAGATATTTGCGCGTCTGGTGGCTCAGATTGAAGTAATGATTGAAACACTGGATTTTGTATTGAATTCCGGGAATTCGAAGGAATTCCTTTTTTATTGGAGTGATTGAAAAATATGAAAACCAAGAAAGTCGCTGTCATCGGCGCGTCCGGTTACTCCGGCGAGGAACTCGTCC
>Ga0335081_10019880_pt1 | contig 10861 bp, 13 predicted proteins | sample Lox_Sample_35_FD_206713 | JGI IMG/M metagenome (GOLD analysis project Ga0335081, IMG submission 206713) | Soil microbial communities from Loxahatchee National Wildlife Refuge, Florida, United States - Lox_Sample_3.5 | ecosystem: Environmental > Terrestrial > Soil > Wetlands | place: USA... | reverse complement strand
GCTCGATCAGTTGTAGGTCGAAATAAACCAGACCCTCGGCGCGGCGTACCGAGTCCTTCATCTGCCGGCGGCGCTCCAGGTCCTCGCGCGCGGCGGCCAGCATCTCCTCGGCCTTGCGGCAGTGCCGGCACTCGCCGCAAAAATCGTCGCGGCGGCGCTCGCAGTTCAGCGCCTTGGCCAGCATCAACGCCAGCGTCTTCTTCCCCACGCCGTCGGGTCCCGCGAAAAGCAGCGCGCCAGGAAGTCGTCCGCTGCCGAGCATATCGCGCACCACGCTCACCGCCTGCGGATTGCCGAGGAAGGTTTCGAAACCCATGGTACCGCCATTATGGATCATGAAGGGTGAATAGTGAATAGTGAATAGTGGTGGTTCCTGGCTGCCCCGCGTGACAGGCGCGCTGGGGCGGACGGATTGTAACAGAATCGGCCTTTTGGCGCATGACATGTCGCACTCTCAAGTCGCACGCCGTGGACCCGGCGGATGCAAGAGAAATGGACGCTAATTCCTTGGGTTGCGCTAAGATGTCCCTTCGCGTCTACCATGGGGCGTCGATTCGAAAACGTAACCGGCTTCCTGCTGGCAGGGGGCGCCAGCCGCAGGATGGGTCGACCGAAAGCCGCTCTGATACTGGGTGGAGAGACCATGCTGGGCCGGGAGATCCGGCTGCTCGGTGCGGTCAGCCGGCAGGTGTTTGTCGTTGGGGCAGCAACTCGATTTGCCGGCGGCGTGGACGGCGCAGTGCAAAAGCTTGGAGTAACTAGCTTCGCCGACGAGCTTCCCGGTCGCGGGCCGCTGGCGGGTATTTCCACCGCCCTGGCTCGAACGCGCACCGAGTTCAATTTGATTATGAGCTGCGATCTCCCCTGGATGGAAGCGGCCTTCCTGCGCTTTCTTTGCCGGTGCGCATGCAAGAGTGGGGCCGAGGTGACGCTCCCCGTCTCGCCCGGCGGCGACGAACCTCTCTGCGCCGTGTATCGGCGGCGTGCCCGCTGGGCGATCAGGACCACGCTCGCCGCGGGTCAAAACCAGGTGAGTCGCTCATTCCCGAAGGTTCGCGTCGAGAGACTCGCGTGGTCGGAGATCGCACGCGCGGGCTTCCCGGCGCGGATCTTCGATAATATGAATACGCCGGAGGAGTATGAAGCGGCCAGAAGACGGCTGTCTGTTGTCCGTGGTTCCTAGCTGCCATTGAGGCATTGCGCCATGGAATCATTGCAACGTCGGCGAGAGTCCTCCTCCTTCCAATGGATCAATGGTTCAATCGCTCAGTTCTTCGCGACGGACAACTGACAACGGACCTTCCAGGAAGAGCAAATGAGCTTACTGAACGGCATCGTGCTTTTCGTAGCGGCGATGATTGCCGGTCTGATGAATTCGGTGGCCGGAGGCGGCAGTTTCTTTTCCTTTCCGGCCCTGATTTTCACGGGCGTGCTTCCCATTCCCGCCAACGCCACGTCCACAGTGGCCATCTGGCCGGGGTCGGTCGCCGCCATTGGCGCCTATTGGCGCAAGCTGCCGCGTCGCCCTGCAATCATGGTGCCCTTGACCGTATCGAGTGTCGTCGGAGGGCTGCTCGGCGCGCTGATCCTGCTGCGCACCCCGCAGGCCACGTTCATGCACCTGGTGCCGTACCTTTTTCTGGTTGCGACCCTGCTCTTCACCTTCGGCAAAAGGCTCTCGCAGAGCGTGGGCGTCGCTCTCTATCATTCGGGTGCTCCTTCCTCACGCCTGGTGACCGGGGCAACGCTGGTGCAGCTTGTGATCGCCTTGTACGGCGGATTCTTCGGCGGCGGAATCGGTATCCTGATGCTGGCGGTGTTGAGCGTGATGCAGATAGGAGATATTCACAGCATGAACGCCGTCAAGAGCCTGCTAGCCGCAGCGATCAATGGTGCCGCGGTGATAACGTTCATTGTCGCCGGAGCCGTGGTCTGGCCCCAAGCGCTGTTGATGATTGTCGGTGCGGCCGTGGGCGGGTACGGCGGCGCGCACTTCGCCCAGAAACTCGACCCGAGGCTGGTGCGCGGGTTCGTTATTGTGGTGGGGTTTTCCATGACCATTTACTTCTTGTGGAAATACTGACAAGAATGGTGAATTGAAGAAACTGAGCGTTGAAGGCGAAGGTTGAAGAGAAGTGTGGTCGTCTTGACTTTCGACCTTTGACTCTCGACTTTCTACCGTCTTCTTCAATTGACCATTCACAATTCACTATTCACAATTCACACCCACCATTCATAATTGCTAATCATGGGAAGTAGCCCAAAATTCGAACAGCCCGGCGAGCCCTACATCCAGTTCATCCACGTCTCGAAGTCATTTGGCGAGCAGCCGGTGCTCGACGACGTGAGCTTCGAAGTCCGCCGCGGCGAGATGGTGGCGGTGCTGGGCCGTAGTGGCGTCGGCAAGAGCGTCCTGTTGAAACACATCCTCGGCTTCCTACATCCGGACTCGGGCCAGGTTTTTGTGTCGGGCCAGGAAGTTTCCCGCATGACCGAAACCGAGATGACGGAAATGCGGCGTCACGTCACCATGGTGTTTCAGTCAGGCGCCCTTTTCGACTCGCTGACGGTTGCCGAGAACGTGGCCTATCCGCTGCGGGAGCGGGCCGCGCGGGGGCAGGGCACCCACGACGAGGATCGGATTCAGGCGCGTGTCGACGAACTGCTGGGGTTGGTGGAACTGTCCGAGGTGCGCGACCTAATGCCTTCCGACCTGAGCACTGGCATGAAGCGGGCAGTAGCCATCGCCCGCGCCCTGGCCCTCGAGCCGGAGGCCATCCTCTACGACGAGCCTACTACTATGGTCGATCCGCTGATGGCGGTCACCGTGGGCGACCTGATCCTGAAGCTCAAGCGCAAGACCGGGCTCACGTCCGTCGTGGTGACACACGATATGAAACTGGCGCGCAAGCTGGCGGATCGCATCGTCTTCCTGGTGGACGGCCGCGTGGCTTTCTTCGGGCCGGCCACCCGGCTGGACGCGGCGGAGAATCCCATCATCCAGGGGTTCATTTATCTGGACGAGGTGTCGTTCCTGAAGTAGGAGACAGGAGTCAAGAGACAGGAGCCAGAAGACAGAAGTCAGAAGAAAGAGGTCTTTCTCTGGAATCCGGGTCCTTTGTCCTCGGATTCTTTCGTCGGTCCACTGAGAGGGTTAGATCGAACAGGTCTTGTGCAAAGGACAATGACCACGGACCACGGACGTCTTCATTCTGACTCCTGACTCCTGTCTCCTTCTTCAGAAATGAGATCAAAAACCTCCATGACGCTCGACCGCGTCCTGTCGCGCTACGGCCTTGCATCGCGCACGACGGCTCGCGATGCCATCCTCGCCGGACGACTGAAGGTGAACGGCCACATCGTGCACGACCCCGAAACGTGGGTCGAGCCGCGGCGCGACGTGATTCAGCTCGACGGCAATCGCCTCAAGCCGGCGCGCAAGGTCTACCTGCTCTTCTACAAACCCAAGGGCGTGATCACCAGCCACGTCGATCCGGCGGGTCGCAAGACTGTCTACGAGTACCTCGGGGAAATCGGACGCTGGCTCTTTCCGGTGGGCCGTCTGGATAAGGATACCTCCGGGCTGCTGCTGGTGACCAACGACACCGAGTTTGCCGACTTCGCAACCAGCCCGGAATCGCGCGTCCCCAAGACCTACCTGGTGAAAGCGAGCGGCTTGCTCAGGGACGAGGTCATCGCCAAGCTCAGCGCCGGCGTGGAGATGAAGCGTGGCGACCGGGCCGAGCCTGTCAGCGTGCGGCGCGTGGAGGATCGCGGCAGATACACGTGGCTGGAAGTGGTGCTGACGGAAGGCAAGAACCGCGAGGTCCGGCGTATGCTCGAAGCGGTGGGATTCAAAGTGCTGAAGCTGGTGCGCACCCACATTGGGCCACTGACGCTCGCCGGTCTGGAAGTGGGGAAATGGCGCGAACTCACCCCCGCCGAAGTCTCTCGATTGAAACTCTCGCGCCCTTCGACTGCTCAAACCACGGGCCTATCTGACGCGGGTAAGGATTGCCGAGTGGCCTCTTCCATGGGCACTGGTGGAAGCCCGAAGCCATGAACCTCGGCGGCAAGTTGTGCGGTGGACTCGAATCGCAAAGCATGAATGCCCAGCGCCTGGGCGCCCTCGACGTTGCCTGCGTTGTCGTCGAGAAAGAGAGCTTCTTCGGCGCGCACGTCGAGTCCCTTCAGGCACTCCTGGTAAATTCCGGGCGCCGGCTTTACCAACCCGATTTCGGCCGAGAAAGTCGCGTGATCGAACAGCCGGAGCCAGGCGGCGCTATGGCGCAGATAAAGCGCGAGGTCGCGCGGCATGTTGGAAAGTATCGCCACCTTCACGCCCTCGTGGCGCAGGTCGCGCGCCCATTGGAGAAGCACACGATCCGGAGTGAGCCACAGCGCCATGTCGGAAACGATCAACTTCTGAATCAGCGCGTCGGAGTACTCCTTGCCATTCGCCTGCGCCACGCGGCGCCAATAGGCCGTACCATCGAGCGTGCCACGATCGTAATCCAGGCGGTAGCGCCAGAAGGATTCCTGAAACTGCGGGTCCTCGATTCCAGCGAGGCTGCGCAATTCCGCATAGGCGGAAATGGCCGGCAGGGGGCAGAGCACGTTTCCGTAGTCGAGAATGACGGCTCGAATCGGCAAGGAGCAGCTCCGAAAAACTATGATTCAAACAGCGACGCTACAAAGTCGCGCGGATTGAACGGCAGCAGGTCGTCGATCTTCTCGCCGACGCCGACGAACTGAATCGGCAGCCCGAGCTCCCGCGCGATGGCCACCACCACGCCGCCCTTGGCGGTGCCGTCGAGCTTGGTGAGGATGATGCCTGTGGCGCCGCCGTGTTCGCGGAATTGGCGAGCCTGGGCGAGGCCGTTCTGGCCCGTCACCGCGTCGATCACCAGCAGCACCTGGTGGGGCGCGTTGGGGACCTCGCGCCCGGCGATGCGGCACATCTTCTCCAGCTCCGACATCAGGTTGAACTTGGTGTGCAGGCGTCCGGCGGTATCGACAATCACCGGATCATCGTGGCGCTTCTTCGCCGCCGTCAGAGCGTCGAAGATAACGGCGGAAGGATCGGCGCCTGATTTCTGCTTGATGATCTCGATTCCCAATCGACCGGCCCAGATCTCGAGCTGTTCGGTGGCGGCGGCGCGAAAAGTATCGGCGGCGCAGAGCATCGGCCGCCGCCCGTGTTGTACGTAGAAATGGGCCAGCTTGGCGATGCTGGTGGTTTTGCCCACGCCGTTCACGCCCACCATGAAGATCACTTCCGGCTGACCCGCCGGCGGCTGCTTCGGTTTGGGCACGGTAACGCCGCTGGGGGTTGGATGCTCGAGAATGGTTAAGATTTCCTGCTCGATGGCGGCGCGCACGTCACGCGGGTCGGTAAGCTTCTTCCGCGTCACCTGCTCGCGTAAGTGAGCGAGGATTTCCTGCGTGGTCTTGACCCCCAGGTCGCTGGTGATCAGCGTGGCTTCCAGGTTGTCAAGAAGCGCCTGGTCAATGGTAGTCTTGCCGGCAACCGCCTCTTCCATACGTTCCACCAACTGTGCCTTGGTGGAAGCCACTGCCTTCTTGAGGCGATCAAAGAGACCCGTTTTCTTTTCCGGCGGCCCGAATAAAGTCTGCACCATCGCAACGATTCTATTCTATACCTAAATGGCACACCGAACTGGCGACCTTCCGCCGCCGATGGCCGGACTTGGATAACTCGAAACTCAAGAGAAGGGTGCCCGACCCCGCGATCTTGGCGTGGGAATGCGTCATGGACTTGGCGGAGCGCTGCTCTACGGCGGGTGGACTAGAAGGTCTCGTCCGACGTTTCGTCCGGAGGTTCTAATTCGAGATTCTCATCGGGTTCCGGGCTTCCGGGCTCGCGGCTGCGTGCTTTCTCGGCCTTGCGGGCGGCGCGTTTCTCCGCCTTTTCTTTCTGCCTTTCCATGCGCTTCAGTTCTTTTTGCCGCTTTTGGAACGTAGCTCTCTGTCTGCCAGCCATGCCGGCTCCTCTCTTGGGACACGTAGGCGAGCCGCTGCAGGCGCACGGGCGTCCCTCCGTTCTTTACTTTCGCTGGATCGAGCGGATTACCAGCGCGGTTCGCGTGGCTCGCGTGGGCCACCGTACCCGCCACGCCCGCCGCCGCCGCGCTTGTTGCCACCGCCACCGCCGGGGCGGAATCCGCCGCCGCCGCTCCGCTCGGGCTTGGGACGCGCTTCGTTCACCGTCAACGGCCGTCCCTGAAAGTTCTTCCCGTTCAGCGCTGCGATCGCCTTTTCCGCCTCGTCGTCCTGGGCCATCTCCACGAAGCCAAACCCGCGGGATTTGCCCGTGTCGCGATCGGTCATGATCTTTACTTGCTGCACCTCACCGAACGGCGCGAAGGTCTCGCGCAGCCCATCCTCCGTCGCGCTGAAAGGCAGGTTCCCCACAAACAGATTCTTCATCGTCGCTCCTCATTAAATTGAAGACACGCACCATCTCGTCACGCCTTGATGCTACCGGGACCGATTCGCAACTCAAAACCTACTGAGCCTTCGCTGGCGCCTTTCGGGCTTTCTCGTCGCAAACTCACGCCTGAACCATCCCCAGTTCTTCGTGAACGACATTCTCTCACACTTTTTGCTTCGGTGGTGAAGAAAGATGTGCGCAGGAGGGAGAAATCTGAATTAAGAAATTCTTCACAAAGATACAGATATGTGGTTAATATATCACGATTGAACGACTTCACACCGGATTCCCGGCCTTGGTTCTTCCTGGTGGCCGTGGCCAGATCTTCTCGTCTTGCCGCAGATGATAGGGGCATCATGAACGTGCACCCCGCGTGAAAGATCGATGCTGGCGCTACCGCATGCTCTTAGCAAACCAAACTCCAGCCTGGCCCTCTTCTGTTAGAATGCGGTAGAAAACGAAGGACGTGGAGGCGGATGAAGCAACCCGATTGGAAGGTAGAGGTGCTGCTAGCAGGAAGCTGGCGTGGCGCTACCTCGGTACTGCTCTCGAACGGCGAACAGCATATCGCGGTGGACACGGGCCTGCCCCACGAGGCGCACCAACTTGTGCGGGCTCTAGAGGAAAGGAACCTCAAGCCCGCCGACATTACGGCCGTCGTCAACACTCACTTTCACGTCGACCACGTCCTCAACAACCTGCTGTTCCCCGGGGTTCCGATCTACGCTGCGCAGCAATCGTACGATTGGTGCTGCGCCCTCTACTCTGACCTCGCCGATCAACTCCATTGGGACAAGTTGCTGCTGAAGTATTATCCCGAGGCGTGGGATTACGAGAAGGCGCGCGAGCACATGGTTGGGCTGCGCAAACTTGCGCTCCGCTGGTGGAACCCGAAGCGGCTGGGGGAGCCGTCTCAGTTTCGCTGGACCGAGACGCATTCGCTTCCCGATGGGCTGGAAGGCGTGGTGACGTCGGGTCACGTACCCGGCCACCTTTCCCTCATCATCCGGAGCCCACAACTATCGACCGTCGTCGCCGGGGACGCGCTGCTCTCCCGTGAACACGAGGAGCAGGTGGCCACTATGATTCCGCACAACCGCGCCCAATTCCAGGAGGACCGCATCCATCTCCTGGCTCTGGCAGAGCACATCGTCCCGGGTCACGACCGTGGGTTTTCGGTCGCCTTGCCGCCCCAAGGGAACTCGGTGTATCGCGGGACCCAAGCCTCCTCGTCGGACGAATGATACCCAAATCGTCCTATTAATCGTCAATAGCGTTAGCTTAAATAATTATATTGACAATCATCTCTCCGCATGATACTAAAGTGCGGGAGCAAGGGCGTGCGGCCGCGAGCGGCGACGGCCTTGCTGTTAATTGTGGCGGCGTCCGGTCACTAGCCTCCACAACCGGGGGGGTATCAAGCAATGAGCGACGAACTTTCCCAACGGAGCGTGAGGATTGTTGAAGATGGGCGAACCATCTCCCATCTCCTTTATGCGCTGTTGGTCGAAGCCAACTACGAGGCGGAGGCCGAAGCTGGTCGGCAGATGCTGGCTGTGGTGCCGCGGGCAAGTTTTGATGTGATCATGATGGACTTGCGTTGTGAAGGCTCTCCTTCGCCGCAATCTTTTCCGGGGATCATTGGGCTCTGTCCCCAAGCCTTGGGCCGCATTCTCTGCATCACCGTTGACCTTGCCGACGCGAAGAGCATGGACTGGGTGGAGGGCAACTGCACGCCCCAGCCTCAATCCAATAATCTCCTTCATGAGGTGTGGGCGACTTTGCAAAACCTGGTCGGCATCCGGCGCCTGGCGTCCTGAGAATGATGACTTATGAATCATAAATGATGAACAAAAGAATCGTGCTGGATTCCAGTCCAGAGTCTTCCTTGATCGCTCATTGTCTACCGTCCATTGTTCTAGCCACGCTTTTGTGTTCATAATTCACTATTCATAATTCATGGTTCTCTTGACATATTCGGCCAGCGCGTCTTGCCAGGGACGTGGGAGGGCGAAACCCGCATGCTGGAGAGCGTCCATCGCCATCACGGCGTACTGGAGCCGCGGCCCGGGTCGACCCATCTCCGCTAGCGGCCTGCCTAGTACTTTGCCTGGATCGAGCCCGGCCAGAGCGGCGGACCGACGCGCCAATTCGAGGCGCGTGCAGGCGCCGGCGTTCGCAAGGTGGTAGAGTCCGTAACGGGCGGACTCGACCACCTCCATGATCTTCGCCGCGGCGTCGAGCGTGTAGGTGGCGGTGCCTAGTTGGTCCGCTGCCACCACGTATTCCTCGCCCGCCGCCAGCTTCCGCAGTCCCTTACGGATGAAGTTCTCGGGCATTCTTCCCGGCTCCTCAGGGCCAAACAGGATGGACACCCGGAACGCCCAACTTTCCGGCGTCGCCCTCACCCACTGCTCCGCGCGCAGCTTGGTCCGGCCGTAAACAGAGGCGGGGATGGTGGGATCGGTTTCGGTGTAAGGACGCTGCTGCTTGCCGTCGAATACCGCATCGCTGGAGATGTAGACTACCTTGGCATTCACGGCACGCGCCGCCTCGGCCACGTTGCGCGTCCCGTGAAAGTTCACTTGAAACGCGCGGGCCGGGTTGATCTCGGCTGTGTCCGGGTCGCGAATGGCCGCGCTGTGGATTACCACGTCCGGACGTAGCCCGGCCAGGGCTTCGCGCACCTGTTCGGCGTTGGTGATGTCAACATCCGCGTGCGTGAGCGCGGCGACGGCGTGCCGCGAACCAAGGATCTGAACCAGGCCGTGCCCAAACAACCCCGACGCGCCCGTTACCGCTATCCTCAATTTAACCCCCAGGAAAGCAGTAGGCAGAAGGCGGAAAGCGGAAGGCAGTAAGCAGTCGGTAGTAAACAGTAGCAGCCGTCTGCTTTTCACTCGCCGTCGAGCGCGACGTACCTGCCTTACCAGACTGCCTACTGCTTACTGCCTACCGCCTACTGCTTGCTGCCTTCTGCCGGCGGCTTACTCGTTGTCTTCTCCAACTGCTCCACGTAGAGCCGAAATTCTCGCGTGATCAGCGCAGCGAGTTCCATGGGCTTGAGCCCCTGGGCGTTAATCTCGATGTCCGGGCCCGTCGCGATTTCTTCGTTTTTGTTCGGTTTCTTGTCCCGGATGGTTGCGTGCCAGACCGGTTGGTTATTCACCCAATCGATCACGGTGACCGAGAGCACCGCAGGGCCCGGGCGTTCGCGCTTCGGCTGCTCCACTCCCAGGCGCTGCCGATATTGTGTCGGCCTCTCGGGCTTTTCGCCACGGACCACGAGGTCGACCCCTTCCGCGTCACCCGACAAGACATTGTACCTGTTCCAGGCCTTCAGGTCCTGAGTGATCCAACGGTCGAAATCACCCGGCATTGACGTCACGGCGATCAGTTTTCCGGTGAGTAACCGACTGGGTTTCTTTGCTGGCTGGTTCTCCTGACCGGCCCACCCCGCCACACCCGCCATGAGCATCAGCGCCGTGAGAACAATTTTCCCTTTCACCATTTCCGGTTCCTCCCCAGCCCATGTTTCTCAGCCGACGGGCGTCCGACGAAAAATTATCCATTGCCGATTGACGATTGGCAATGCTTTGATAGGGCCAGCCACCCGACCAAGGTAGCGTACTTCTCATCCTGGCGCCATGGTGGGCCCAAGGTGCGGCCCAGACCGTCAACATCGCTTCTCAGGCGCTCAGCCGGGGTACCGAGTTGGGCGGCGGCACGCGCATACAGATCAGCCTCCCTCACGCCGATCACCGGCAACCCGCAGGATTCGGCGGCCGCTTTGAGTGCGTTGCGAAAGAGTTCGCCCTCTGCCGTGTGAATCAGCGGGTGCGACGCGAGAATCTCGGCGAGCGACGGTAGGGGGCGCCCGGACGCGAGCAGAATTCCGCACGCGACCGCTTCCCAGTCCTTTCCTCTCAGCCCTTCGATCGCCGCGCCGACGGCGCTTTCCGCCCGACGCGTTGCGTCGGCGACATAACGCTCGATGAACTCCCGGGCCTGCTCCAGGTCCAACTCACGGGCAGCGTGATACGGCTGCACCGGCGCGGCAGCTCGGCCTGCAGTCCCAGCTCCGACAAGTTCGATCCGGAGGCGTTCAATCACCATCGGCGCCGCCAATGCGGCCACAGGCTCGGCCACCGCCACCATGACGGCCCAACCGGAATGCGCCCGAAAGCCCAGCGCCGCCCGCAGCATCATTACGTAGGACTCCTCCCACTGACGATATCGCGATTGACGATTGAAAAAGTCAGCTATCACCTCAGCTTTCAGCCAGCAACGCCCGCTAACAGGATCTTCTCCTTGTTGACAACTGACTGCTGAAAGCTATCGGCCTTTTCAATAAGCAATCGGCAATCTCACCACTTCAAAGCGCGTACGGGCTGGCCCTGCCGCCGG
>Ga0335081_10019879_pt1 | contig 10861 bp, 10 predicted proteins | sample Lox_Sample_35_FD_206713 | JGI IMG/M metagenome (GOLD analysis project Ga0335081, IMG submission 206713) | Soil microbial communities from Loxahatchee National Wildlife Refuge, Florida, United States - Lox_Sample_3.5 | ecosystem: Environmental > Terrestrial > Soil > Wetlands | place: USA... | reverse complement strand
AACTGCACGTTGCCGCCAGGCGCTGCGCCAGCCCCGCCTCACCGGGAAACTGATGCGAAATTTCCCGGTGGGCCGCCATGGCCGCCGCGTGTTTCTGCGCCGCCAGCGTCAGGCAATCCTGCATTTTGAGCGGCGGAGCATCCGACCGCCGCCGTGCCCGGTTCGCCAGATCGAGAAGATCGCCCTCCGCCTGCCCATCGTAAGCCGGCTGCTCCTGCCAGAACTTCGCGACGAGCGTCTCGCTTGGGAACGGCTGAGGCGCAGAGATTTTCACAGGGTTTGACCCCTCAAATATCAACAGCGCGACGGGCAGCATCCAGCCGGCAAGCATGTTTTCTTGTTGCTCCCAGTTGCGAAATGGTCGCTGCGCTCTGCTTTTTCGCGGCGCGTTTCGTGGCGCGGCGCTGCGAGGAACCAAACTTCTGCTTTGCTTCCAACAGCCTAGCTTTTAGAATCCGGACTAGCGTAATTACCATGGTCATTTCATCGTTGTTAATTGGCTTTATTGGTGCCTTGTTTGGGGTGGTGGTGGCGTGGCTTGTTTTTCGCACCCAGATCGCGCCCGGGAGTTCAAACGCCGAACAGAAACTGGGCCTCATCTCCTCTCAGTTGACCAACCTGGATGGCGCGTTGGCGCACCGCGTCAGCGCGCTTATGGCGGACATGGCTGGCCGCCTTGCAGCCGCCAAGGGCGATTTGCGTCAGGAGGTCGCCGACCGGCTGAGCAGCGGCTTCAAGGACATCCGCAGTTCCGTGGATTCCCAGCTCACCGAGGGCCGCCGCGAGCAGGCCAAAGAGTTGCGCGAGGCGCGCACTGAACTTACGGGCTCGCTCGCCCGCACCACGACCGACCTGAAAGGCGCGGTGGACGGCCTCAGCACCAAGACCGCTGAAAGCCTCGAGACCATTCGCGAGCGCGTGGATGCCCGGCTTCTTTCCATTACCGATCAGGTGCAGCAGAAGCTCGATCAAAACATCAAGGAAGGTTTTGCGCAGTTCGAAAAAGTGCAGCAACATTTGAAAGCGGCCGAAGAACAACTGCGTGAGGTCGGCGCGCTGGGGCATTCAATCAATGATCTGAACAATCTTCTGAAGTTACCGCACCTGCGCGGGCAGTTTGGTGAGGCAAGTCTTGAGCGCCTGCTGGCCGATTTTCTGCCCGCGCACATGTTCGAAATTCAGGCTTCGCCGTATGAAGGTGGCGGCCGCGTGGATGCGGTCATTCAATTTCCAGAGCGTCGCCTGCCCGTTGACGCGAAATTTCCCCGCGAGCAGGTGCTGGCGCTGTTCGAAGGCGGCAGCGACGGCGCCGTCGCCGAAGCCCGCGAAGAATTTGTCCGCGTGATGAAGACCGAGGCCCGCCGCATCAAGAATTACATTCAGCCGGAGAGCGGCACCACCGACATCGCCTTGATGTATCTGCCAAGCGAGACGCTCTACATGGAAGCGGTCCGCAATCGCGATCTGGCCGACTGGCTCAACCAGCAGCACGTCTTTCCGGTCTCGCCCAACACGCTGCTCATGACCTTGCAGACCATCGCGCTCGTCCACAAATGGTACGAAGTGGCCAGCCGCTTTGAGAAAAGCCGCCAGGAGCTCGGCAAGGCGCAGAAGTCGTTCGATTACTTCCAGAACCAGTTCGAAAACGTCGGCAAGAGCCTGAACAAGGCGCAGGAAGCCTACGAGACCGCGCAGCGTCATCTGAAAACTTACCGCGGCCGCGTCTCCGCGCTCAGCGGACAGGAACAACTGGAGCTGGATTCCGGCGGCGCTTCCGGGGAAGAGACCTTGCCCTTCGCCGACAAGGCCAGCGCCTGATTGCGCCTGAATTATCCTTCGGAAGGATTGGTCGCGGGAGTGGGGCTGAATGACCGGCCGCCTCGCCCTTGCGAGCCCTTGCTCGCGCTCTTGCCGAAAATCTTTGCCGTCATCAGCATGGCGGAAAAAGTGACGCTCAGCAAAAGCACCTGCTGCCAGCCGTTCACCTTGGTCGCGTTGCCCATCAGCGCCAATCCAAAGAAGCAGAAGAACAGGTGCGCGCAGAAAACCTGCAACGACGATTGCCCTAGCAGGACCAGCGGGCGAACCGCCAGCGGTTTCAGCGTGGAATGGAAGCGAACCAGCACGGCTGCAATGGCGGCGAAATCGAACAGGCGGACCACGCCCAGGTGCCACTTATCGAACATGGGCTCGTAAGCGCCCAGCTCGATTCCATGTCCCAGGGCATAACGCAGAAAAAGAAGCGGCGGAATAATAAAGCAGGCCGGAACCAGAAACCGCCGCGCCCAGGTTGTCGCCGGCAAGTCACCCTTCGCCCAGCGCACACCGCACCATAACCCAACTACCCACAACATCTGCCACGCCCACAGATCGAAGGCACCCATCTGGTCCAAAGGAATGAAGCCACGGTCGAAGTGGGCAATCAGGTTGTACGCGCCCACGCGCAGGCCAAACTGCGCCCCCGCCCACAGCGCGATGGAAGTTGCAAGAATCGGCTTCCATCCAATGCGCGTGCACAGGCTGAGCACAATTGGGGTGAGAATCAGAAAGAAAATGTACATCGGCAGAATGTCGAGCAGCGGCGGACGGTAAAGCAACAGCGCAGCGTCTATCACCGCGCGCTTGGGCCCGGCGACGAAGTAATAAGTCAGCAGGTTGTAAAGTCCCGGCCGGTCGCCCATCACCGCGAGCTGCGCCACCACCACAAACGCAAACGCCATCAGGAACGCGTGGTAGCCATAAAGCCGCAGCGTTCGGAGGACTAATTTGCGCTGCATCACCGGGGCGCCGTCGCGCTCGGCAACGCGGAAGTAAACCCGCCCTGCCAGCAGCGCGGAAAGAAAAATGAAACCCTCCGCCGCCGATACAAAACCAAACGGCTGATTGGAAAAGATGCTGGCGATGGTGGGCAGATGGGTGAAGGTCATCCACACCAGCATCAGGCCGCGCAAGGCATCAACTTCGGGCAGGCGACGCATGGAGACTTAGATTCCGGCAACGTCCGTTGCGTTACAGGCAAAAGGTAATGATTTGTAATCGCGCCTGCGAAGCCAAACCGCGAGCTTGGGTTGCAGCATTGGAACAGACAACATTTGTGAACGGACTTGCAGTTACTGGAATGATTTCGGTTCGGTCCGGTGGCTTCTGGTTTCCGTTTACTTCTCGTTAACACTCAAGAGCTACAGGATGTCAGGCATCTTACCATCCCGCGTTGCAGCCTGGGGTTGTGGAAACCGGTACGACCGGCACACCAAGGGGATTAGCCCGAGGTGCAGGTCTCACGCCAGTCCGCGGGGGCACGTTCAAGAGACTTTCTTGCGGGTCCGGCGAGGCCGGTCCATTCCATCGAGGTAGTCTCCGAGGGTAACGTAATCGCCACGTTTGTAGGCCGCCATTCCGCCACGGTAAGCGCGAACTTCCGCCGCCGTGGGCCCTTCTACCGGAATCAATCTCGCCCGAAAAACGCCTCTCGCACCAGCTCGGAACGGGCGCGATGCTCCGCTTTCATGGCCATCTCGACCTGCTTGGCCATGACCGGAGGAAGGGAAATGGTGAAGGTCGCACTGTCACCCATGTTGTTACTTTGTCATACCTATCGGCGAAGGCTAACCCTGCCTCCTCACGCTCCCCGCTTCGTCTTCAACTCCGCCAGCAGCTGCTCGATCTTGTCTTCCTTTTCGAGCGCTGCCAGGCGATCTTCCACGTCCTCGGCCGCAATCTCGGATTTCGCCCGGCTCAACGCCGCTTCCTGTGCGATTTTCCGCTTCATGCGGTCAAAGGCGCCGGCGCTCGCTCCGTTGCCCCCGGCCAGTTTCGCGTCGCTGGCCTTGCCCACCGCCCGCGCCCGCCGATGCTGCGCAATCAGCAGGTCCGCCTTGGCCTGCGCCTCGGCCAGCTTTTGTTCGAGCTGGCGCAGCGCGGTCTTCAGGTTTTCCACTTGCGCTTTCTGATCGCTGATCTGCTCCGCAAACCCCTCGCTCAGGTCGCGATAGCTTTCCACCCGGTGCAATGCCGCCCGCGCCAGATCGTCTTCCTTCTTGTCCACGGCCAGCTCGGCCTTGCGCATCCACTCGGCTACTTTGTCGTCGTTCTCTTTCTGTTTTTTTTCCAGCAGGTGCTGGTCGGCAATCGCAATCGCCACCTGCGTCTTCACCTGCAGCAGCTGGTTCTGCATGTCGAGAATTACCTGCTTGATCATCTTTTCCGGGTGCTCGGCCTTATCCACCAGGTCGTTGAGGTTTGCCCGGACTAACGTCGAAACACGCTCTAGTAGTGCCATGATGGGCTCCTTTTCGCTGCCAGGCCCTGTGCGCCCGGCGTCTGCTCCTGCCTTCCCGATTTACGCGACATCGCCACTCCGATCGCAATGCCGATTCCCAGGCCCGTGGCCAACCACAGGCCGCCGCTGCCGATCACGATGGCCACCGCCATTCCCATCGCCGCCCCGAACGCGATGCCAAGGCTGATCTGAATTGATGGTCTCTTCACAATCGTTCTCCATCACTGCCGACACCGTAGAGACGTAGCTTGCTGCGTCTCTCGTCTGCCCGCATCTGCTACTTCCCATTGGCCGGCGGCAGCGCCTCCGCCTTCGCCGCTTTGTCGCCGATGGCGCGCACCTTGCCCAGCAACTCGTTGATGTTCATGCCGGACAATGTCTCAAACAGCGCCGGCACCTGCGCCGCAATCTTGGTGATGTCGCCGGTGATCTTGTTCATCCCGGCGGCATCCCCGTTGCCCGTTGAAATCACGGTGATTTTGTCCACGTTGGCCAGCGGACTGGCCAGCGCCCTCACCACTTCCGGCAGACCCGTCAGCAGTTTGTCCACCACCGCGGCCTGGTTGTACTCCTGGTAAGCTTCGGCCTTCACGTTCATGGCCTTGGCCTCCGCTTCGCCCTTCTTGAAGATGATCTCCGCTTCCGCCTCGCCCTGCGCCCGGATTGAAGCCGCATGCCCATCCGCCTCCGCGATGAGCCGCTGCTTCTCAGCCGCCGCCAGCGTCTCAATCCGCTGACGCTCGATCTCAGCCTGCTTCAGCACCGTTGCGATCAGCTCTTTTTCGCGGCGGTTGATTTCGGCCTCCTGCACCTTCACCTGCTGCTCTTTCTCCACCTGCTGCACCTTTACTTGCTCCGCCACCACCTGCTGCTGCATGACGTTGGCCTGAATGTCGTAGGCTTTGTCGGCTTGCGCCTGCTGCCGTTTGGTGACTTCCAGAAATTGCGCTTTCTTCACATCCAGGTCGCGCTGTGCTTCCGCCTGCTTCGCCAGCGATAGCGTTTCCGCCAGCACGCGGTCCTGGTCGGCCTGCGCTCTGGCCACCGCGGCTTCCCGCTGCGCCAGTGCCCGCCGGATGGCCGTATCGCGATCGGCTTCCGCCGCGGCTACATCGGCATCGCGTTTGATGCGCGCCACATCCGGCCGCCCCATGTTGGTGATGTATTCGTTCTTGTCGCGCACTTCCTTGATGGTGAACGAAATCACCTCAAGCCCCATCTTGTTCATGTCTTCCGCGCAGGTGGAGCGCATGCGGTCGGAGACCATCTCCGGCTGCTTCACGATCTCCTCCACCGTGAGCTGGCCGATGATGCCGCGCAGGTGGCCTTCCATCACCAGCCGGATCAGCCCTTCACGTTCCTGATCCGTCTTGGTGAGGAACTGTTCGGACGCCGTCAAAATGGATTCCACATCCGACTTCACCTTGATCTGCGCCACCGCCTCTACCGTCACCGCCACGCCTTGCTTGGTGTAGAGGTCCTGTTGCGGCGCCACATCGAACGACATCAGCTCGAGAGACAGATCGCGGCACACCTGGATCATGGGAAACACCACCGTGCCGTGCCCCTTCACTACGCGCGTCCCGCCGAATCCGTAAACAATCAACGCCTCATGCGGCCCCGCCTTGCGATACAGCCGTGCCAGGCCGCTCATCAGAAAAATCAGGACCAGGACCAGCAGTCCCGCGCCCACCCAAATCTCCATCGCGCCAAAATTCAACATATCGCCTCCTACGGCCAACTTCGCCTTCTCGCGTCAACTTCCCGAAGGTTCGTCCCCGACTCATCTATCCGAAAGCTGCATCCCGGTTTATTTCGCCACCTGCTTCACCCGGTCCAAGTCGCGCACAATGCGTTGCGGATCGCTGTGGCCGAGAAAGACCTCGCCGCCCTCGACTTCGATCCGCACGCCGCGGTTTCCCCACACATACCCGCGCTGGTTGCCGATGCCGCGGATTCCATATCCGTAAAGCGGGTTCCAGCGCCCCACCGCGTATTGCCGAATCTCTCCGGCCGGAATCGAACGCAGGCGCAAGCCGAGCATGCGGATTTCAAGCCCCCCGGGGCTAAAAATGTAATGAAAGCCGCTCCACGCCGTCGCCGCAATCAGGAGCAGCAGCGCGCCTCCCGCGGCCAGGCCAATCTGCGCGCCTGCGACACGAATATCCGCCGCCGCCATCAACATTCCCACCGCCGGAATCAGCATCACGAAACCCCACAGTGCGGAAGCATGCACTTCTTCGGTTACCGGGCCGCTCGCGGCGAGCTCCGGCCCGCGCCTGCCGAAGAGAACGATGGCCACGATCACGCAGGTCAGAATTCCCGCCGGAAGGAATGCAAAAGTGGAAACCGGCCGACCCGAGAGGTTGTGCTCCAGCGTGGCATTCATGAAATACAGGAAACTTCCGATCACCACATAAAACAGGCCAACCGTTGCCCAGGCCGCGGCATCGGGCATGCGCACTCGCCGCAACACCACGGTGGCGACGCCCAGTAAGAACAGCGTGAAAACCAGGCTTGAGATGAGGGAACCCTGCGGCGTCATCCACCCATTCGGCCGGCCTGCCGCGTCAAAGTGCGTGGCCAGCCGCGCCGGCAGCCGGTCCCACACCTGCCAGTAGCGCAGCGCAATGAAGGGCAACGCCGCCCACAAGAGGCCAATCGCCATCTTCCAGTTGCGGCGCGTCACTGCGCTCCCTCCTGCGGCGAAGTTTCCGCGTCCCGTGGCTCGGCTTCCTCGCCCGCCATCTCGCTCCACAAGCGGAGGTACGCAATCCCCTTCTCATATCGCGTCACCACTACTTCGGCGCCTTTCGGGATCGCTTTGCCATCCTCCGCGCGCGCTCCGCAACTCCGCCGGGTTCCGCATTGCGAGTAAACAATTTCTCCCGTCCCGCCGGCGCGAATCGGCAACGACGTTCTTCCCAGCACGCCCGTCATTTCAAAGTCCGCCGGGTCAAGGTTCTCTTCATCCGACATCAACACGCGGCTCATAAACAGATAAAGAACACCCGCTCCAGCCATTCCGCTCGCCACCGCCACGCCCAGGCCAATCACGAACCAGACTTTCGAGAGCCGCGTGAGCAAGTAGCCGATTCCGCCGAACCACGCGAGGAACGCCGCCAGCGTCACCGGATTTAGAAACGCCCCCACACTCGCCCGCCCCACGCCTCCGCCGCCATGCCCGCCCCCCGCATGTCCGCCTGGCGCGCCATGCCCGCCCAGATGAAGATGCGGATGCGCCCCCGGCAAATGCCAGCGGAAGCTCCCCAGCAGAAACGAGAACACGCTGAAGATGAATCCCACGGCAAAACACAGCAGATAGAAACTCGCCCAGGTCATAGCGCTCGCCTCCTCTGCGCCCGCGGCCGCACCGCCGCCAGCTCCGGCTTCAAAGCTTCCAGCAGACGGTCGGCCAGGCCGGGCGTATCGAGAATCGCGCCCAGCAGTAGCAGGCACCGCCGCGTGTCTTTTTCGCGCGCCGCCTTGATCAGCACCTCGCTCACCTCCGCGTCGCTGGCAAAACGCTCGGAGCCTTGCAGCAGCCACACATCGAGCTTGCCTTCGGTCGTGCGCAGGTCCGAAGTGAGCTCGGTGTGATAGCCCTCCGGGTCATCCACCAGAAACCCCGGATGCACCTTGAAAAACTTCGCCAGCAGCGCGCGGGTGGATTGCGTCATGTGCGGCCGCGATCCATTTTCGATCTGCGAAAGGTAGGACTGGCTGATGGTCTTGCCCAGCTCTTTGGAAGCCGCCTGCACCAGCTCCTGCTGCGTCATGGGCCGCTCCAGCCCGCGCAGCGATCCTTCCACTTCGCGCAGGTAGCGGATTTTTTCGCTCAGCTTCATGCTCAATCGTTTCCGTCGTAATCACGAAACGCGATATTTATATTGCAATATGCAATAGATGTCAAGAACTGGATTTTGCGTGAATTCTTCGACTTACGGGCACAAGCCAATTTGTCATCCGGATAAGCGAGGGCGGATTGGCTCTCCGCCGAGTGGAGGGACGTGGTCGCGCTCACCGCCAAACACCGGCCGCCTCGCGTGCTAACCTGCCTCTAGCAATGTCCGATTCGCCGCAGATTCGCGTCGGCATCGCCGGCTGGTCCTACAAAGACTGGGAAGGAATTTTCTATCCCCCGGGCATGCGCCGCCGCAAAGAGCATCCGCTCGATTATGTGGCGCGTTGCTTTGACATGGTCGAAATCAACACTTCCTTCTACGGCCACATCCGCCCCGAGATCGCCAGGCTCTGGGCCCGCAAAACCGCTGCCGTGAATCCGGATTTTGTTTTCACCGCCAAGCTGCACCGCTCCTTCACGCACTCGCCGCTTGCCGTGATGGAGCCGACCTCCGCCGCCACCATCCAGCCCAACGACGAAGATGAGCGCCTCGCCCGCGAGGGCCTCGACGCCCTGGCCTCTACCGGCAAGTTCGCCGCTCTCTTGATTCAGTTTCCCGTGTCTTACAAGAACACGCTGCTCAATCGCGAATACATTGAGACCCTGGTGCGCCAGTTCATCGAATTTCCCCTGGCCGTCGAAGTGCGCCACTCGAGCTGGAACAATCCCGAGACTCTCGCCGAATTCACGCAGAAAAACGTCGCCTTCTGCAACATTGACCAGCCCCTGCTCGGGCGCTCGCTCGCCCCCACCGAGCACGTGACGTCCAGCCTCGGCTACGTGCGCCTGCATGGCCGCAACTACGACCAGTGGTTTGAGCCGGAAAAAAGCTCCGACCGCTACAACTATCTCTACAAGGAATCCGAGCTAAGGGTGTGGAAGGAAAAAATCGAAAACATCGCCGCCAAAGCCAAAGTGACTTACGTGGTGGCCAACAATCACTTCGAAGCCAAAGGCGGCGTCAACGCCCTGCAACTGAAAAGCATGCTGACCGGACGCCGCGTCAAAGCGACAGACTCGCTGCTGCAACACTATCCCGACCTGAAAAAATTCGCCGACCCGCTGCCCGAAGACCGCGCCGAACCGGATCTCCCGTTGCTGGCCTAGACAGGCAGGGAACATTCCGACGCTTCGCCGCCTCCGATCAAAACGGGATCGTTGGCACAGGAGCGCGTCGAATGGATGACTGCCGCGCCCGAAGGGCGCAACTACTTCGACAGCGCCGCAAACAACGGCGACTGCATCAACGACTGAAACTGCTTGTCATCCGTCTTGAAATGCAACTGCAGGTTCGAGCTGTCTGAATCCACGGTCACGTTGTCCATCGCGACCTTCTCGACCGGCGTGGCCGTCATCTTGCGATACATCACGCCCGCTTTCACCAGCGCCGAAAGCATGCCCGCCGTCACCGAGTCTGAGGTCACAACGTCCATGTCAAAGGTGATCCCGCTCGAAAAATTCATGGTGTAGCGCGACCCCAGCAGCCGCTTCTTCACCGACTCGTAATCGCCCAGCTTCGAGGCGTCGCCCAGCGCCGAGCGCATCATGTTCTGCGTGCCTTCCTGGTCGAGGACACTCCACACCGTGCCCGAATCCACCGAGCTGATCATGTCCACCATCTGGCTGTTCGAATCGAGCGTCGCGCTGTATCCGTCGCGCGCGTCGAGCGCCGCGTTCACCGCCGAGCTGTCCCCGAACAGCAGCGTGCTCGGATCTAGAAAACTCATGTCCATGCCGCTGCCCATGGGATACACGTCGTTGTCGTGGTGCTTGATCGGCTTGATTTTCTTCAGCCGGATCTTTTTCAGCACCGTATCCATCGAAAACTGCCCCTGCGCGATGCCCACGATTTTCACGCCCTGCTTGCCCTCGCGAAACGCCGCAAACGTCAACTCGTCCACATCGCGGTCGGGATCAATCGAAACTCCCTTGAGCGCGGTCTCAAATTCTTTCAGCGCCGGCGGCAGCACCTGCGCCTTCAGCGCCATCGCCGTATCGGAATTCTTCATCGCGCGGTAATCCACGCAAATGATCTGCTGAATGTCGGAAGGAATCACGCCGCGGGCCGAAGAACCCAGCGGCAACGCCCACGCCGCACCGCACAAAAACAACACGCCCAGGACACGCCATGCATTCTTCATAAATTCCTCGGATACATACTTGGATGCAGACAAAACTCCGCCTGTCACCCGCGTTGAAAACAATTGTAAAGCCACCGACCCAAAGTGGGAATAAAACGAAAGTACCAGGGTAGCCGGCGCCCCCACGTCCGCACGACCGGGAACCCCTACCACCTACCCAGCTAATGCCCGCGCCTTCTCGCGTGTCTGCGCGGCAAACTCAGCATCCCCCACTGAGTCCAAATTAATCTCCACGTTGGCCAGCGCGCCCGCAATCGCCGCCCGGGCCAGCGCGATCGCCGTGGTCAGATCAGACTTCATATTCGGATTCGTCACCGGCCCCAGCTGCTCCGCCATCGTCGCTACTTCCTTGGCCCGCTCGGCCACGCTGAGCGGCACCCGCGTCGCCTGCTTCAGTGCCGTATCCACCATGCCATCGGCGTTCGCCGATTCCTTCGCCTGCTTATACGCTTCCATCACCGCGTTGTAGGACTCGGCATCCGCATCAATCGCTGCCTTCAACTCTTCGCGCAACTGCGAGAGCCGCGCAATCGCTTC
>Ga0335081_10019878_pt1 | contig 10862 bp, 9 predicted proteins | sample Lox_Sample_35_FD_206713 | JGI IMG/M metagenome (GOLD analysis project Ga0335081, IMG submission 206713) | Soil microbial communities from Loxahatchee National Wildlife Refuge, Florida, United States - Lox_Sample_3.5 | ecosystem: Environmental > Terrestrial > Soil > Wetlands | place: USA: Florida... | reverse complement strand
GGGAGAAACTTTTCGCGCGCGTGAAGAGACGGACGAGGCCCCATGCCAGCACTACGCCCAGAGCGCCGCCCGCGAAGGAAAGCGCCAGGCTTTCGGTGAGCAATTGGCGCACGAGGCGCAGACGCCCCGCGCCCAAGGCGATCCGCACCGCCATTTCCTTTTGCCGCGCCATGGCCCGCGACAGCAGAAGGTTTGCCACGTTGGCGCAGGCAATCAGCAGCACCACGCCGACGGCGGCGAGCAGAGTGAACAGGGTGTTTCGTGAGTCGCCCACGAGGCTGTCGCGCAGCCAGTCTGCCCCGCCTCCCACCTTATCGTTGGAGTCCGGGTAGGCTTTCTCAAGCTGTTTGGCGATGAGCTTGAGGTCGGCTCGGGCGGCGTTCAGGGTGACTCCCGGCTTCAGCCGGCCAATCGCCTGCGCCCAATGGCTGCCGCGCGAGCGCAGGTTCTTGGAATCCATATCCATGGGAACCCAGAGCTCCGCGTTGGGCGAGGGATAACGAAAACGAACGGGCATGACGCCCACGACGGTGTACGGCTCCGAATCGAGCATCAGGTTGCGGCCCACAACGGCTGGATCGCCCGCGAAGCGGCTGCGCCATAAGCCGTAGCTCAGAATCGCCACCCGATCCCTGCCGGGCATATCTTCGCCCGCGATCCATGTGCGCCCCACCAACGCGCGGACGCCCAGCAGCGAAAAGAAATTGGCCTCCGTCGGTACTGCGCGCACATGATCCGCGTGGCCGCCGTCGCTGATGTTCATATCGTGCGTCCAGCCGTAGAGCGTCATGTCCTCGAAGGTGTGGTTCTGTGCCTTCCAGTCGAGAAAATCAGGTCCGGCGAACGGATACTTCCCGGGTGCGGCTTCGGTCTCAAACAGGCGCACCAGCCGGTCCGGGTCGCGATATGGCAAAGGCCGCAACAGTACCGTATCGATGATGCTGAAAATCGCCGTATTGGCGCCCACCCCGATCGCCAGCGTGGCCGCGGCGACGGCAGTGAAGCTTTTGGCCTTCAGCAGATTGCGAAGGGCGTATTGCAGATCTTGGAGCATGATTTGGCCTTGGAGGTTAGACGATCGTGCCCGCATCCTGTCTCGCAGCTCATGGCGCACAGCTCATAGCTGCCTCTAAACCGTTCCCTTTCATACTGCTAGCTCAAGCTCCCTCGGGCCCTCTGGCTTTCCCCGTTCAGCCCCGTCCCATGCCGTACAACCAATAATTTCAACATTTTGATGGCAATTGGTAGGACTCGCCTCAGCCCTTTCTTATACTTTGGACAAGCGCGGGAACTGTCTGGGTCATCCTGCGCAACGCATTCCTTAGTGCCAGAGGGAGTTAAACGAAATGCACAAGCCTATCAAATATGCCGAGAAAGCCCTGACTTATGCAGCCGGCGCAGCCTGGACGGCCTTCGACAAGCTGAATGCGATCTCGCCCAACCCCGGATTCACGCCCAAATGGTCCGATAAGCCCCTGCTCAAGTCCTGGGAAAAGCAGAAGCCGCCCCTCGGCTGGCCGCGCGAAACCGATTCGCTCTGCCCCCGCTGCGTGCCCGAAATTCGCCAGCAGATTCTCGACGGCAAAGCTCCTCTCGAAGTCCTCTACGACCAGCGCCCCGGTGAAATCAAGGCCACTGTCATCGAGCGCGATGGCAAAATCCTCATGGTGAAGGAGTGCCCCATTCACGGCCGCTTCGAAGACGTCATGTCCATCGACCCCGCCTTCTCCAAACACCTGGAAGACGTCTTCCCCGGCCGCGACATCCGCGCCCACAACGACTCCCATCTGCACCACCACGGCTCCAGCACCATCACCCACGGCCGCGGCTCCGTCCTCACCATCGACCTCACCAACCGCTGCAACATGATGTGCGACCCGTGCTTCATGGATGCCAACCAGGTCGGCTTTGTACACGAGCTGAGTTGGGAGGACATCAAGAAGCTGCTCGACAACGCCATCAGCATCAAGCCCAAACGCCAGATGTCCGTCCAATTCTCAGGCGGCGAGCCCACCCTTTCGCCCTACTTCCTCGATGCCGTCAGCTACGCCCGCGAGGTCGGCTACACTTCCGTGCAGGCCGCCACCAACGGCATTGAATTCGCCAAGAGCCCGGAGTTCTGCAAACGTGCCGCCGACGCCGGCCTGCGCTACGCTTACTTGCAATTCGATGGCATCGGCAACGCCGCCAACCAGCACCGCAAGGTCGGCAATCTCTTCGACGTCAAGCTGCGCGCCATCGAGAACCTGTACTCCAACGGCGTCGACATCATCCCCGTTATCACCATCGTCAACGGCATCAACAACGAGCAGGTGGGCCGCATCATCCAGTTCGCGCTCGACAATCCCAAAAAGATCCCGTTCCTTTCCTTCCAGCCCGTCTCTTTCACCGGTCGCGATGAAGCCGTCACCGACGAGCGCCGCGCCGCCCAGCGCTACACCCTCTCCCACCTGGCGCACGACACCAAGAACCAGACCGGCCTGGGCGAGCCCACCCGCGACTGGTTCCCCATCTCGTTCATGTCCACCTTCTCCGACTGGAGCGACCTGGTGCACGGCCCCGATTACAGTTGGGGCCAGTTGAGCTGCGGCTGCCATCCGAATTGCGGCGTCGGCATGGCTGTGATGGTCGACAAGGAGACCGGCGAAAAGGTCCCGGTCACCGCCTTTATTAATGCCGATCAGCTTGCCAAGGACGTTGCTCGCGTCAACGATGCCGCCCGCGGAAAGTGGCTTTCGATCATTGGCATGGCCCTTGCAGCGGCGCGTAACTACGATCCTTTCCAATCGCCTACGCACTTTAAGCTCACCGATTGGTTTAAGAAGCTGGACAAGACCTTCGGCGCCACCGGCAAGAGCTATGGCAAGGTGGGCAAAGACCGCACCATGGATGACATCGAGAAGCGGCGCCGCGACCGCTGGAACTTCCTCTTCATCGCCGGCATGTGGTTCCAGGATCTCTTCAATTACGATTTCCGCCGCACCGAGCAGTGCATCATTCCCTACGCCACCCAGGAAGGCGAAATCTCCTTCTGCGCTTACAACACCGGCGTCGGCTGGCGCAACATCATCGAGAAGATGCACATGACCGCTACCCTCACCAAGTGGTACGAGGAGCATGGCCGTCACGAGATTTTCGCCGGCGGCAAGCACGTTCCGCTTCACAACAAGGAGCACCAACTGGTGCTGCGCGACGAGATCGTCACCACCGAAGAACAGCACGACCTCGACCGCCTGGGCATCGCTAAGAACGCGCGCGAAGAGAAGATCCGCGCCCGCGACGCCAAGCTCAAAGAGCAGCAGGAAAACGAGCGCATGATGAAGCTCTACCGGGAGCACGTGCTCAAAGAGCAGCCTGGTCCGGACCTCGTCCAGATCGGCGGCGTCCCATCCGCCCCCAAGGCCAAGGTCGAAGAGCGCGAAGAAGTCGGCAGCTTCGGCGATTAGCTATACTCCGGTAGCGCCGCCAGTCTTGCTGGCGGCGTGGCTCACTCAGCCATCAACTCCGCCACGGTTGGTTTTGCTGAAGGCTGGAGGCTGACAGCTATACTACGGTTAGTGCCGGCGACCTTCCGCTATCGGTACGTTCTGTCTCTTCCGGAGCGCGTCGTTCGCTCGTTGAGCGCTCTTTCGGGCGGCTTGTTGCGCGAAATCGGCAATGTGGCGCTGCCCGCCAGCATCCGCCGCACCACCCTCTACCGCACCATGGTTGATGTAACGCTGCGCTTCCTCATCGAGGAAGTAGGCCAGGTGGAAGGCATTTATCCCACCGAACAGACTCTGGCCGGCAATTTCCTCCTCAAGCGCACCGCCAGCCACGGTATCGAACTCCTCGGCATCCTCGCCTTTCACGCCTCGCCCGTCTGGGTGCTGGCCGCCCTCGCCGATGCCACCGGCGGCGGCCGCAAGCTGATTTCTGAAATCTCCCAGGCATTAAAGGAAGAAGGCCTGCTGGAAGGCGGCGCGCGCTTCGAAACCATGGACCAGATGCTCGATGGCCTGGAGACCACCAGTCAGCACCTGGCCGTCACCTTGAATCTGCCGCCAGCCGATATCGCCGGCCTGCGCCGCGAATGGCAGCGTCTGAAAGAGGAGTTGCGCACCATTCCGCCCAAAAGCATTCCCGCCATCGACCGCGTGCAAGCCGTCTGGGACAAGTTGCGCCAAGAGGCGGCCGCCCAACGCCGCTCCGTCTTCACCGTGTCTTCTTTGCTGGCGCTTTCCACCCTGCGGCGCGTCCCCGCCAACATGCTGTGGCTCTCGCGCGCCGCCCGCTCCGCCGCCCTGCGCACCGGCAAAGTGCTCGGCGAAACCGTCCTCGATCACTACATCGAAACCCTCGCCGGCATTCGCCGCACCGGCTTCGTCGCCTACTGGGCGGCCGAATTCCAGCCCTACCTCCGTGCCGCCGCCGAACAATTCGCGCCGCACAAGCAGTCGTTAACGGAAAAGTTCCTCCGGTAACGCTGCCAGTCTTGCTGGCGGCGGCCTCGCCGGCGGCATGCCGGCGTTACCATGGCTTCATGATCGCCTCCATCAACCCCGCCACCGGCGAAACACTGCGCACCTTCGAGCCGCTCACCGCCGCCCAAATCGAGGACAAACTGGCCCGCGCCGACACCGCTTTCCGCGCTTACCGCCGCACTTCCTTCGCCGACCGCGCCCGCTGGCTCGCCGCCGCCGCCGATATCCTCGATTCCGAAAAAGACGCCTTCGGCCGCATGATGACGCTCGAAATGGGCAAGACCATCGCTTCCGCCCGCGCCGAATCCTTCAAGTGCGCTCTCGGCTGCAGCTATTATGCCCAGCACGGCGAGCGGCTCCTCGCCGACGAGCCCGTGGATGCCGGTCCCGGCCACTCTTTCATCCATTACCAGCCCATCGGACCGGTGCTGGCCGTCATGCCGTGGAATTTCCCTTTCTGGCAGGTGTTCCGCTTTGCGGCGCCGGCGTTGATGGCCGGCAATGTTGGCCTCCTCAAACATGCCTCCAACGTGCCGCAGTGCGCGCTCGCCATCGAAGACATTATTCGCCGCGCCGGTTTCCCGCCGGATGTATTCCAAACCCTGCTCATCGGCTCCGCCGCCGTCGAGCGCCTGCTCGACGATCCCCGCATCAAAGCCGCGTCGCTCACCGGCTCCGAGCCCGCCGGCGCGCAGGTGGCCAGCCAGGCCGGCCGCCGCATCAAGAAAACCGTGCTCGAGCTCGGCGGCAGCGATCCCTTCATCGTCACGCCGCACGCCGATCTCGACCGTGCCGTCAAAACCGCGGTGGAAGCCCGCTCCATCAACAACGGTCAGTCCTGCATCGCCGCCAAGCGGTTCATTGTGGATGAAGCCATCGCGGCCGAATTCGAGCGCCGCTTTGTGGAAGAAATGCGCGCGCTCAAAGTGGGCGATCCCCTCGACGAATCCACGGCTTTGGGGCCTCTGGCCACCCCCGCCATTCTGGAAGATCTCGACCGCCAGGTGCGCGAGTCGGTCGCCATGGGCGCGCGGCTGCTCACCGGCGGACACCGCCTCGATCGCCCCGGCAATTTCTACGCCCCCACCGTTCTGGCCGATCCGCCGGAGGCTTCCCCGGCCTATCGCCAGGAGTTGTTCGGCCCGGTAGCCGTGCTGCTGCGCTCGCGTAATCTCGACCACGCCATTCGTCTGGCCAACGACACCGAATTCGGCCTGGGCGCCAGCGCCTGGACCAGCGACCCCGCCGAGCAGCGCCGCTTCATCGACGAAATCGAATCCGGCATGGTCTTCGTCAACGGCATGGTCGCCTCCGACCCGCGCCTCCCCTTCGGCGGCGTCAAACACTCCGGCTACGGCCGCGAGCTCAGCTCCTACGGCATCCGCGAATTCGTCAACGTGAAGACGGTAAAGATAGCCTGAGCGCCGGCTGTCGCCTGCCGCCTAGCTCGCCACCTTCGCTCTCAGCGTGTTGTGCCGCCGCACTACCGCGCCCGCGAAGGCCTTTACCAGCGGCGAACGGACGTCCAGCTCGGGCTGGAACAATGTGGCCACGAAGAACGGGTGGCCGTCCAGTTCCACCGCGCGAACTTCGTCGTCATCGTCCACCGCCGCGAAAATCAAGCCGCTCTCCAGCCACCGCCGGTAACGCGGATTCAGCCCGAAGCCGCAGTGGTATTCCTCCACCGATTCCGCCGCCCCATACGCCTTGCGCAGCAGCGTCCCGTCGCGGAAGTGAACCCGCGCCTTCACGCCCAGCAGCGCCGCGTCGAGCGGCGATATCAATGGCACCGTTGCCTTGGCGTTGCTTTTCTGGTGGTCCGCCTGCGGAATTCCCAATACATTGCGCGCAAACTCGATCAGCGTATATTGGAAGCCCGCCGACGTGCCCAGAAACGGCGTGCGCGTCGCGCGTGCGTAGCGGATGCCCTCCAGCGCGCCCTCCGCGCTGCGATACGGCATGCCCGGCACGCACCAAATCCCATCAAACTCCGCCAGCGATTCCCCTTTGCCGACGGAATCCGTGGGTACCCATACACCTTCCAACTGGCCTTCCGACGCGACGTCCAGGGCTCGCGGAATCGCCAGGTGGGCTATTTGTCCCTCTTTGGACTCGCCCAGGAGTCCAACTCGAATGGCTGAGTGCATGGCGGAATTCTGTCACCAAACCCTCCGGAATGTGCCCGGAGATTTGTAAATCTTGCTTGGTAGGGCATCCTTTGGGTTGCCCGCCGTTCCTTACACTGTATTTATATGGATCTAGTACTCGACGCCCCTGAAGCGCGGGTTTTGGGCGCCCTTCTGGAAAAGGAAATCGCCACCCCCGACTACTATCCCCTCTCCCTGAATGCCCTCTTAAACGCCTGTAATCAAAAGTCCAATCGTGAGCCGGTGGTCTCTTACGATGAGGCCGCGGTGGAAGATGCCTTGGCCCGTCTCCGTTCCAAAGGCCTGGCCACCCGCATCACCGGCGGAGATAGCCGCGTTCCCAAACACGCCCAGCGCTTTACCGAGCAGTTCAATCTGGGCCGCCGCGAAGCCGCCCTGCTGTGCGTGTTGCTGCTGCGCGGCCCGCAAACCATCGGCGAACTTCGCGGCCGCAGCGAACGCCTGTACACTTTCGACGATCTCGAAGCCGTCGAAAGCACCTTGCGTCACCTGGCGGAGATGGGTTTCGTAAAGGAACTCCCGCGCCTTCCCGGCTCCCGCGAGCCACGCCACGCTCATCTGCTCTCAGGCGATGTGGAAGCCGCGCCTCCTGAAGCCGCGCCTCCCCCGCAGAATGCCCCCTCCCTTTCAGAGCGCGTCGCCGCCCTGGAGCAGAAATTGGAACAAACCATGCGCGAATTTGAAGAATTCCGGCGGCGATTCGAGTAGAGTTACGGCCCCGTCATCGAGGCGTTATAGTGGCTTGCTCATCAGCACTCCGTCCTCTCCGTCTTCGTAATACCGCGCCACCTTCCTCACCCTCCGAAACCCGTGCCTTTCGTACAGTCGCCGCGCCGCCTCGTTCGTCGCTCTCACCATGAGGCTGAAACGCACCGCCTTGCGCAAGCGCAGGCGCCGCAGCGTGTTCTTTATTAAGGAGGAGGCCGTACCCCTGCCGCGGGATGCCGGATCCACTGCCACCGAAACCAGTTCGGCGCCGCTCCCGGCCTTTTGCCCCCTCATGCAGGTGATCATATACCCGCAAATGTTCCCACCGGCTGCGGCCACCAAAAACAGATCTCCACACGTGTGGGATAATTCTGCAAATAACTTGCGGTCGTACGCGCCCCTGCCAAAGCTGGCGCGCTCGATTTCCATTATCCGTTCCATATCGTCCGCCCGAAACGGCCTTATGTAAATCCTTGCCGACATTTTGTTATCCTTTATTTTGGACCACTTGGAGGCCAAACGAAACCGCCCGCCAAAAAGAACCGCCGTTCCCCACACAAGGTTCTTGACAAGGATTTCAGACTTCCCCATACTGAAACTAAGATGCAACTGAGTGGCAACAGTATCGGCCAGCCGGGGCCCGAAGCGGCCTCCGTCCTGGCCACTCTGGTAGACCTTCGCCGCGGCGATGCCGCCATCCTGGAACGGATCGATCTGCCCGGCGAAGATGCCCGCCGCCTGATGGAGCTCGGCTTCCTGCCCGGCACGCGCGTCACTGCCGGCCTGAGCGCGCCTGGCGGCGATCCCCGGGTGTTTCAGGTGGACGGTTCGGAAATCGCCCTCCGCCGCGAGACCGCCCGCCGCGTCAAAATCCGCAGCGAGAAGAGAGGGCCGAAACACAAGTGAGCCAGTGCAGCGATTGCAGCAGTTGCGGCGCGGCCGCGGTGGTGGAGTTCCCTTCGCCCGCGTCCACGCCTAAAACCGTGGCCGTCATCGGACCGCCCAACTGCGGCAAGACTACGCTGTTCAACCGGCTCACCGGCCTCCGCCAGAAGGTAGCCAATTTTCCCGGCGTCACCGTCGAGCAGCACACCGGCATGGCCGAACTGCCCGACGGCCGTCCCCTGCGCATGATCGATTTGCCCGGCATCTATAGCCTCCAGCCCCGCTCCGAAGACGAGCAGGTGGCCCACGATGTCCTCACCGGCAGCCGCGCCGATACGCCCAGGCCGGATGCCATTCTGCTGGTGCTCGATTCCACCAACCTGAGCCGCCAGTTGATGCTCGCCGCCCCCATCCTCTCGCTCGGCACCCCAACGTTGGTCGTGCTCAATTTTGCGGACGATCTCCGCAGCCGCGCTGGCAAGCTCGATATGGCCGCGCTCTCCGCCGAACTCGGCGCGCCCGTGGCGCTGGTTAGCGCCCGCCAGGGCGAAGGCATCGAGCAGATTCATGAATTCCTGGCCGGCACGCTCCCCAAGCCCACGCCCAAACAGCTCCCGGTTTTGCAGGACGTGCCCCAGTGCCGGGAGTGGGCCGGCCGCGTAGGCAGCGAAGCCAAGTACCGTCCTCCCATTCCCCCGCGCTGGACGCGCCGTCTGGACCGCATCTTCCTTCATCCCCTCCTCGGTCCGCTCATCTTCCTCGCCGTCCTCGCCGGGGTCTTCGAAGCCATCTTCGTCGCCGGCGGTCCGATTACCGACTGGATGCAGGCCCTGTTCGACCAATCCGGCAAATGGCTTGCAACTATGCTGCCGCATTCCTGGCTCACTTTTTTGCTGCTCCAGGGCGTGTGGAGCGGCGTGGGCAGCGTCGTCAAGTTTCTCCCGCAGGTGCTTCTGCTGTTCCTGTTCATCGGCATTCTGGAGGATTCCGGCTACCTGGCGCGTGCCGCCCTCATCGCCGACCGCACCATGGCCAGAGTCGGGCTCCAGGGAAAATCCTTCATTCCGCTGCTTTCCGCTTACGCCTGTGCGGTGCCGGCGATCATGGCCACCCGCACCATCGAAAACAAGCGCGACCGCACCGCCACCATTCTGATCGCGCCCTTCATGACCTGCTCGGCGCGGCTCCCGGTCTATACCCTCATCATTCCCGCCTTTCTGCCGAACCGGGCTCTGCAGGCGCCCGCCCTGCTCGGCCTCTACCTGCTGGGATTCGTCGTCGCCGTCGCCACCGCGCGCATCCTGAAATCCTCCGTCCTGAAGAGCGGCCGCAGTCCCTTCCTGCTCGAGATGCCGTCTTACCGCTGGCCCACCGTGCAATCGCTGGGCCTGCGCCTGCTCGACCGCGCCAAAGTCTTCCTGCGCCGCGCCGGAACCGTCATCCTGCTGGCCGTGGTCGTCCTCTGGGTGGCGTCCAACCTGCCCATCCAAAATGGCCACCCGCCCAAAATCGAAAACAGCCTTGCCGGCACCATGGGCCGCACCATCGAGCCCGCCATCCGGCCGCTCGGATTCAACTGGCGTATCGGCATCGGCCTGATCATGTCATTGGTGCAGCGCGAGGCCATTGTCGCCACCATGGGCACCATCTACGGCATGGACCCGGAATCGCAAAAGTTGGATTTGCAGAAGGCGCTCCACCGCGACCTCACCCCCGGCGGCGCCGTGGCCCTGCTCATCTTCTTCGCTTTCGCCATGCAATGCTTCTCCACCGTCGCCGTGGTGCGCCGCGAAACCGCCGGCTGGAAGTGGCCCGCCTTCCAATTCGCCTACATGGGCGTGCTGGCCTGGCTAGGGGCCTTTGTGGCGTTCCATATCATCGGCTGAAAAGCTCGGACCTCACTGGGTAGCCCTAAGGATGGTCGGGTTGCTGGAAAAGCCGAGCTCAGCCAAAACTTCGCCTTCCAGGTGCAGCCCAATCGCCTCGCGAATATTGAAAGCCAGCTCATCCAGAGTGGCCGCCTGAGTAACCACCGGTAAATCCAGGCACTCCGCCACAAACAGGCGCTCGCCTCTGCTGATCCGCACCTGAATGGTCCGCTTCATCGCTGTTCGGCCTCACGTCCCATTATGCGCCACTGCCCTCTCTGCCCGCACACAGAAACGAAACAAGGCACGCCACGAATAACCTCCTGGTTGGGTGTATCCTTGGACAATACCCGGGAGTCCAAAAATGGAAATCCCGGAAAACAACGGGATGGTAAACCCGGGTCTTGTAATTGCGCTCACGGCGGCAGGGGCCAACCTGTCGATGGCAGCGCTTCACTTCGCCGTCTCACGTGCTCCCGGATGGCGGATCGCCCGTCTGTTCGCGGGTATGGCGCTCACGGCCGGGTTATATAACCTCCTTGACTCCGTATACTGCATCGCCGGCATGTCCGATACCGTCTACCTCACGGTCGGCCGGCTCAGTTACCTCGCAGGCACCGTTCAAGCCGTGCTCTGGCTGGTGTACGCCTACTCGGACGGCAACGGATCGCTGCGGACGGCGCCTCGACCGGTCCGGTGGGTTGCCGTTTCGGCCCTTGCAATAGGCTTGGTTTTCGCCGCTACCGGGTGGCTCCTGCAGGCGCGCGTTT
>Ga0335081_10019876_pt1 | contig 10862 bp, 17 predicted proteins | sample Lox_Sample_35_FD_206713 | JGI IMG/M metagenome (GOLD analysis project Ga0335081, IMG submission 206713) | Soil microbial communities from Loxahatchee National Wildlife Refuge, Florida, United States - Lox_Sample_3.5 | ecosystem: Environmental > Terrestrial > Soil > Wetlands | place: USA... | reverse complement strand
TCGGGTATATTTGCCTGTGTCTCTTTTTTCGATGTCTCGGCCTGCTTTCCCCGGATATCAATTACGCGCTCAAATTTGCCGCGACCAGTATTACTCTCATGATTTTGACGGGAGGATATATGATACCCTATCAAAATATGCAGCCGTGGATGAAGTGGATTCACTGGATAAAGTAACCCTGATCTCACCCCATGACTGACGGTAGTCCCATTGCGTATGCCTTTGAATGCTTAATGGGCAATGAATTCGTCAATGTCAATCTCACGTGTGCGGGACAGAACCTCGTTCCGAGCGGTCCTACGTACAGGGATGTCTCTTACCAAGTCTGCACCATGGAAGGCGCTATTAGTGGCACGGATATCGTCGTCGGCAGCGACTATATCAGCCGCACATTCGAGTACTATCCATCGAACATCTGGCGAAATTTCGGTATTATCCTTTGTTTCATATCCGTTTTCATGGTCCTCAACGGTGTCCTTTCCGAAGCGGTATTGTACGGGGAAAGCGGACGAACGATTACCTTCTTCAAAAAGGAAAATAAGGAAAGACAGGCATTGAATGTGGCACTTGCAAAGCAGAAGACTGAGCGTCTTCGAGACGTAACATTGAATTCGGATACAGAAAAACTTTTGATTGATTCGAAGCGGGTATTGACATGGGAAGGGCTCAATTATGATGTCCCTGTAAAGGGAAATAAATTACGGTTGCTGAACGATCTGTATGGATACGTCAAGCCGGGCGAATTGACTGCCCTTATGGGAGCCAGTGGAGCTGGCAAAACGACGTTATTGGACGTTCTGGCAAGCAGAAAAAACATCGGGTTGATCACCGGTGACGTCCTGATTGACGCGAATCCTCGAGGTATAGAGTTTCAGCGAGGCACAGCATATTGCGAACAGATCGATGTTCATGAGGATACTCAGACGGTGCGAGAGGCTTTGAGATTCTCAGCTTATCTGAGACAACCTTACCACGTTTCCAAGGAAGAGAAGGATGCATATGTTGAACAAGTCATCTCCCTGTTGGAGATGGAGGGGATCGCGGATGCAATGATTGGGAATACGATCGTTGGATTGAGTGTTGCGGAGCGGAAACGAGTCACTATTGGAGTTGAATTGGCCGCGAAACCGGAATTGCTCTTGTTTCTCGATGAGCCATCGTCAGGTGCTTCCCAAATCTGCCATGGTTAACAGTAGGCCTGGATTCGCAGAGTGCGTATAACATTATACGGTTCTTACGAAAATTAGCGGATGCGGGTCAAGCGATTCTGTGTACGATCCATCAGCCGAACGATTCTCTGTTTGAGCAATTCGATCGCCTTCTCCTTCTCCAACACGGTGGTCGTACCATCTACTTTGGTGAGATTGGCAAAGACGCATGTATCGTTCGAGACTATTTCAAGCGGAATGGCGCTGAATGCCCTCCTCGATATAATCCAGCAGAGTTCGTTCTAGAAGCGATTGGAGCTGGATCACGTCCACGGGTTGGAGATCGGGATTGGTCGGATATTTGGAACGACAGCCCGGAGTTTATGGCTCTGAAAAAGGAAATCGTGCAGTTGAAAGAAGAGCGTAAGAATGCCAAGTTGGAATCCAACAGTGCACAAGACAGGTATGCAACGCCTTTGATGTACCAAGTCAGAGTGGTCCTCCATCGGATGAACCTAACATTCTGGAGGAGTCCTAATTACGGTATTTCAGTCTACACATCCCAACTCACAAAAGGTTTCACGAGATTGTTCGTCCATGTCATTATCGCGCTCTTTACTGGGCTTACGTTCTTTCAAGTCGGAAATAAAGCAAGCGACCTGCAAAACCGAATTTTCTGTATCTTTCAGGCCACGGTTCTGCCTGCTTTAATTATGTCACAAGTGGAACCTCGATACGATCTCTCTCGGATGATATTTATCCGCGAAAGCAGCTCCAAGATGTACTCGCAATTCGCGTTTGTCGTCTCCATTGTCGTGGCTGAGATTCCGTATGGTATCATGTCAGCCGTCGTCTATTTCATCTGTTTCTATTTCCCCGCTGGATTCAATTACAATGCCGAACGGGCTGGCTATCAGTTTCTGATCATCTTGATTGATGAGGTATTCTACTTCGCCGGATTGCATTGATGGCAGTTTTTCGCAATCACTGTTGGACAGATGGTAGCTGCTCTGACACCCAGCATGTTCATCGCAAGCCTCCTCAATCCCCCGATCATGATCACATTCAGTCTCTTCAGCGGAGTCACCATCCCCCGACCGCTTATGCCCACCTTCTGGCGAGTTTGGCTCAGTCCCCTTGACCCCATGTCACGCCTCGTAGCAGGGATGCTGTCAACCGAACTCCACGACTTGCAAATTCAATGTGCTCCGAATGAATTCTCAGTCTTCAATACCCCAATAAATCAAACCTGTTACGAATATTCATCTACGTATCTCCAAACCGCCATCGGATACATTGCCAATCCCAATGCCACGTCCAACCGCGAGTACTGTGAGTTCCATGGGGGGGATGGATATTTATCAACACTGGAGTTTAGTTGGTCCGCCCGATGGATGAACCTGGGCATTTTCGCTGCGTTTATAGGGAGTAACTTAGTCATTTTAGCACTCGCTGCAAGATTTCTTAATTATGCAAGGCGATAGATATTCGTGGATTTTTACATAAGATAAACTTTTAAAAGTATTCAATATATATCTCGAAACGGGTTGCTCGAGACATTACACCACCGAGAATATAAGCGGGGTAGTTGTGTTCGCGATCAATGGGTTTTAACGCATGCTTTGTTCGTCAGTTCCGGCTCCGGGTCCATGAAGAGCACGTTGAACATACGTTGGCAGAATCTCGTTGAGTAGGAGGAGAAAGATAGGCCAAGGATAAAATTTATCTCACTGAAGCAAGGCTATCATGTCCGATGCTTGCAGTGTTGAGCCTTGGTGAGCACAAGTTCCACCAAGCCTTTATTTAATCGATCCCGGAGCAGAATAATGTTCATCAAATTTCTCCCTGTTATACTCATCGTCATCAACAAGGGATGGATGAGACGTATACCTAGGTCTAATTCAAGAACTAGTCAGCAGAATAGATGAGATGGGGCCGTTGAAAGCGCCAGAGTCCATATTCGATTCAGCTGGTGCGGCTTTGGCTCTTGTTCCGCCAACATCGGGGTAGATAGTAAAAGCTGGGGAGGTCTGCGATCGATATGGGATTTTAATGGTGTACGATGGGGTCATGTGCGGCATGGGCCGTTGCACCGATGGGCATTCGTTCCATGCATGGAGATCTCTCAATCACGAAATCTGAGGAAGGGGTTCCTCCCGACATTCAAATCCGGGGGAAAAAAATGTGGGTGGCGGATACATTCCGATTCCCAGGGGTTTCGCTCAGCGACAATGTCTCGAATGCGTTGTCCTCCAGAAGTGGGGTCATTATGAATAAGTGTAAGGATCAGGCTCACCCAGTGGATTACGCGGCTGCATTGTCCGTCGACAAATCATCAAAGAATGAAGGTCCCCTTTACCCTACATCTCAATTGGCGAGAGTCTTGGAACAAGAATTGAAGGAGCAAGTTCTACCTTTGCCCCATGTTGGAAGTGTCCGGGGCGCTGGGTTATTCCGGAGAGTTGAATCTGTTCAAGATATGCAAACGAGGCAACCATTTGAAAAACTCGGAGTTGCCACGGCTGTCCACGATTTGTGGCTGGAACTGGATGTGCAAGTGTATGTATATGAAGGCGTGGCTGATGGCACCCTCGGAGATGTCACCATTTTCGCACCTGGGTATAATTGCACAGAAGGCAATATTCAGATTATGGTCGATACGGTCGACAAGACGATTAGCAACACATTGGCGTAGAAATTCATCTCCGTATTCTGCAGTAGCAGATCCCTGTCTACTTCCACAAGCATCTATGCAGTAGTACTGTGTTTGAACCCGTAATTCATCCCATCCCGCCGTTTTTCTAAGACGGCACTTGCCGTCCAGCGAAACCATAACGCATTAAAACGCTAAAGGACATGCATCACGTGGGCGGCGGACGAAATCCTGTGCGACCGATCGTGGTGCATGTGCGTGGAAAACGAGATTGCCATAGCATGTCGGTTAATTCCAAGGGGCCAATCACTTTCCGCGAGCGAGTCGAAGGCTGCTTGACTACTCCCTAATGTGGCAGCGTCGCCGACTGAGGCAACGGTAATTGCCGGTTGGTGGCTGCGGGGTATTGGCGTGATTGGACGCCTCGCGAGTCAGCGAAACCAAGCGGCGAAAGGTGCAAAAACGGGGCAAACATTCCATTACATATAAAGACCCAAAGGGTTTGGCACCGCTAGAGAAACGAAAATACGATCGGATTCGTGGCTATTGTCGTTTATAGTGGACGAACATTCGTGGACAATCATCATGAATGAGCCTTCGATGCAAGAGGAAAAGTTGAAGTCTCCTTCAGCAGAGGATTTGAGCAACGCCAATGCAGGCCGTGCTGCAACATTCGACATTGACGCAGTTGCCCAGACAAGAGCAGAAGACACCCCCGTCACCGAAAAGATAGAGGAACCAGGCACAGATTCGGAAGATGAAATCGTTTACCCGGGAGCAATGACCAAAATTGCCGTCGGAATCGGTCTCGCCCTTGCCATCTTATTGGTACGTACAAACGGCCTTGCAATGTGTCATGCCCCGTTCAGAGGACTAATTTGTCTATTTTATAGGTTTCGTTGGATCAAACAATTGTAGCGACTGCGATTCCCAGGATTTCAGATCATTTCAAGGCCTTGAATGACGTTGGCTGGTATGCGTCGGCGTTTTTCCTCACCATGTATCTCCCTCTCCCGATTCACTCGTGGGTGTTTTGACCGCTCAGGACCGCGTTTCAACCCACATACGGGAAAATCTACAAGGTGTTCAATGTCAAATGGGTCTTCCTTATCGCCGTCGCCATCTTCGAGAGTACGCATGCCACCGCTCTTTTGTACGGGGGCCCTAATTGCTAGTCGGCTCGTTGATTTGCGGTGTTGCGCCGACGTCAACGGCATTGATTGTAGGACGTGCTATTGCTGGCTCTGGAGGCGCTGTATACTCTCCGTGGCCCTTCTATTCAGTGACTGATAAAAGGGTATCTTCGCTGGTGCGCTCACCGTAATTGCGTATATTGTCCCGTTGCGACAACGGCCCATGTTCTTTGCAACCGTTGGCTGTGTAAACGCCATTGCCTCAGTCGCTGGTCCCCTCGCGGGCGGCGCATTTACCGAACACATCTCCTGGCGTTGGTGGTAAGCTCCCCCAACCCCACAAAAAACCTAACTCCCTAAGATAGTGTGCTAATGGAGCAGCTTCTATATTAACTTGCCCATTGGAGCAATTACCTTTGTCACAATTGCCTTCCTGCTTCCGGTCCCCAATCAACCTCTCAAATCCCTTCCTCTCAAACAGAAAATCGCCGAAATGGATCTCCTCGGCGCCTTCTTCCTTCTTCCGTACCGCCGGGCTTAGAAGCGACAAAGATTAATTGTAGTGCTGTCGTGTGTCTTACCATCGCACTTGAATGGGGAGGGACGGAGTACGCATGGAAGAGTTCCGTGATCATTGGACTCTTTGTCGGATTCGGATTGATGATTATCATCTTTGTCAGCCTTCAATTTTATCGAGGGGATAAAGCGACTCTGCCGCCTTCCATATTGAAGCAGCGCAGCATTGCTTCTGCCGCATTGTTCATGTTCTTTATGGGTGGCTCCATGTTCGTTATGATCTATTATAGTCCACACACCCCCACCAGAATTTTCCTTTAATCTAACAATTTAGTCCCCATCTATTTCCAGGCGATCAAGGGATCTTCACCCTCTCAATCCGGGCTACAGTTACTCCCGATTATGCTCTCCATCGTCATCTTCAGTTTTGTTACCGGCGCTCTCGTCACGGTCTTGGGATACTACACACCATTCATTATCATCGGTTCCGCCATTTTCGTGATCGGAGCCGGGTTGGTGACAAAGTACAAGGTTGACACGCCTTATTGGACCGCCTATGGATACACCATTATCGCCGGTGCGGGTTGTGGTCTTGCCTTTCAAAACGCTTTCATGGCTGTCCAGGCTGTTCTCCCACCCTCAACCCTTGGAATCGGTAATGCCACAATCATGTTTGCGCAGACTCTATCGTAAGACCCCCTCTCCTAACGCATTCTTTTCCTTCCACCACCCCCTTATTTTCCGTTCTTTTTTGAATGCGGGTTAACGGATAGTGGTGCTATTTTCCTGGCCATCTCCAACTCGGTGCTGGACAACACTCTCGTCAACCTGATTTCCCAAAAAATCCCCGACATCGATCCTTCCGACATTGTCTCCGCCGGCGCAACCGGAATCCGAAACATCGTCTCCTCACAAATGCTGCCACTCGTCCTTGATGCTTACAACAGTGCTGTTCGTGACGTGTTCATCATGGCTATTGTCACTGGCGGCCTGTCCTTCCTCGTCTCCTTCGGTTTTGAATGGAAGAATATCAAGGGCAAGAATCTTGCTGTAGGTGTCGCGTAATTGAATATGGGCCCATTGGATTGTTCCGTGACGTTTGGGATGATTTGATTGGGATTCTTGATTTGTGAGATAAAAGTGCATCGAAACAGTATTTTTAGAGACTTAGACCTAGATATCACCTCTCTTGGGATTTAATGTATTCTCCAAGATCATAGGCGTTGGTCGCCTCCTCGATTTGAATATTCCTCGAATCTAATTGCGGCAGAGAATCGCCGCGGCTGATGCGCTCACCAATGATATCGTTCGTCAGATGGATGGAAGGAGACGAGATAGGGAGCGATTAAGGAACGTGCGTTGCAGCGATTCGCGGCGGATGAGCATGGCGTGCAGGCGCCGATGGACATCGCTCCCGTGGCCTCGCGAGGCATGTTGAATGAGAAGGAAGAATAAACATCGTCATCATCTGCTAAAGAAAGGCATTCTTTACGATACAGGAACTATGCTTCCAACCATCAGGTCCAGCATACTCGTCTGGATTTCCACTCTCCTCCTTCTCGCGGTAACCGCCACCGCAGCCCCCAAAGACGAATGGCGTCCTCGCGCAATTTACCAAGTCATAGTCGACCGCTTCGCCCGCACCGACAACAGCACAACCTCCCCCTGCAACCTCACGGATCGGGCCTACTGCGGCGGAACCTGGCGGGGTCTCCTCTACCATCTCGACTACATCCAGGGCATGGGTCTTGATGCCATTTGGATCAGTCCTATTAGTGCTGGGATCCACGGGATGACGGGAGACGGATCGGATTATACGGGGTACTGGGTTACCGATATGACGAGTTTGAACGAGAATTTCGGTACAGAGGAGGATTTGTTGGCGTTGAGTCAGGAGATTCATAATCGGGGCATGCTCCCTTGCCAAGGCTTTTTGAGAGGGTTCTGATGTTCGGAAGGGATGTTTCTCATGTTGGATATTGTTGTGAATAACATGGCGTATGATGGGCCGCCGTCGACGGTTGATTATGGCTCGATCCAGCCTTTAAACAAGCAAGAGTATTATCACACGTACTGTCCCATCGACTATACGAATCGATCGAGCACTTTATTGGTAAGGACGCCCCGCATCTCACCGGGTGACATTAGTGTTGGATGGGGGATGACATCATTGCTCTTCCAGATATCAACACCGAGAATGCCCAAGTTCAACAGATGACGTCCCAGTGGATTATTGATACGGTGAACCATTTTCTACCAGGGATATTCCATCTGACGGACAGGTCAACAAGTACTCGATCGACGGACTTCGAATTGATGCCGCCAAATCGATTCCATACTTTTACGCGCAAATGGTGAATAATGTCACGAACACCTATGCGGTGGGGGAAGTCTTTGATGGAGACGCAGGATATGCATGTGCATACCAAAAAAATGGCCTCGATGCCTTCCTCAACTTCCCCGTCTACACCCAGGTTCCTCCTTCCCGTAACCCCTTTCACAAAGCGCCTGTGGTGGTTGGAAGCTCACGATAGATGGTCGAAGCATTCTACTCCCCCGGGTCGACACAAATGCTTGCTTTCCCCGCCCAAATCTCTGCCGTTGCAGCAGCCTGTCCAGACCCCACCGTCCTGGGAACCTTTGTTGAATGTCACGATGTCCCTCGCATGGCATATTACACTCAAGACTTGTCCCTTCTGAAGACTGTGAATACATGGAACATTCTCTTTGATGGCATCCCGATTATCTATCAAGGTCAAGAACAACGATTTCGAGGGAATTCAGATCCGTATAATCGGGAGGCAGTCTGGTTCAGTGGCTATTCCACAAATGCACCCCTTTACATTCTTATAAAATTCCTCAATCGTATCAGCTCCCCTATCCATTTTTTGTTTTATGTTTCTTGATGTTGGAGGAAGAATTTCGGAAAGCGATGATTGTGTTTGACCAGGAGTATATAACGACCAAATCAGATGTAATTTACGCGGATTATCAGACGACTGTGTTGATGAAACGGCAAGTCATGACTGTTCTTTCCAACGCAGGATCCCAGTCCGAACAATATTCCATTACAGTACCGATGAAGGGAAGTCTCGTCAAAGCTACGGGCATGCAAGTCACCGATATCATCGCCTGCAGAACCGTAACGATTCCATCAACTGGGGATATTCTCACCTCGATCGTCAAAGGAATGCCTCAGGTACCACCACCCCTCCCCTAACTTCACCAATTTTCGCCCACGGAGGGGTGTTGACCTCAGGTATGGATACCCTCCACTTCATTGACGGCAATGAACTTTACATGTGGTCTCCCTGCCGGCGACGACGACCCGACGAATGCGGAGGCGAATCAGGATTCCCCATCAGGCACGCATGATCCCTTTGGTGGGACAACGTATACACCTGGTCCAACGCCCAACGCCGCCGGCATGGCAGTCTCTGGACTGAATGGATTGCGCCCCAGGCGGAAAAAGGGTGAACCCCGCATAAGTGAGGGAATCATAATTTGCTTTGGGATAATCTGGGTGCCGTGGGATATGGGATGGGCTTTAGTCGGGGGTTTAATATTTGTGTTTGCCATTTAAAATTGCTTAGATCTCATCCAGTTGCAGCTGATTGTTTTATATGTTGGAGTAATATAGGTTCGGAAACCTTCCCGACGAAATGTTGGCTATTGAAATCTCTCTCTTGATCGCCATTGCATTCGGAGATTCTCGAATCCGAAAACACCATCCCTTGTCTGTGGAGTTTTGGATGACGCAAGGAAGTCTTAATATGCAAGGTGAACTTAGTTCTCCTGGTATGCAATCAACACGTTTTAGTCCTTTCGTCTTGGATTTCGACCTGCTTTGAGTAAAACGGCACTTTCGATACCCATCATCAGGAATCGCTAGGTGGTTCTGCTTATTGAGGGTTATACATTCCAAGGCAAAAATACTGCAGATTCTTCTCAGAAAAACCCATAATCATGTGGAATACTAGGAACGCTATTGTTTTTTGGTTCGAAACAGTCTAATGTCGACCACTTCGACTTACCTCCCAATGTATCTCACCGCATATGAGGCTGTGACGAAGGTCTCAAAACGGAGATGGGCAGCGCTGTATACACATCAGATCCTATAAAAGCAAATTGGCCCTCATGGCCACGACTTGTTCCTTGAGATCGGCTATTTGCGTCCTCCGCCAGTTCCTATTAATTAGGCTCATCTAATCAAGAAGCTGGGACGGACATTTTTCAAGCAGACAAAATATCTTCATCATAGCGGTCACTCATTGCAAATTCATTCCCTCAGAGTCCTTATCCATACTCATTTGACACAATCAGCCCCTTGGTATCAGATGACATAAATTCGATCTCAAATGAGGCGTCGTCAATGGGCCTCCCGATTGCCGGCCATCGGCTCATCATATGATGGGATGGAAGCTACATCAATTCACTTTTCTAGGGCTCCGCTGGTGGCCAATTCCACTTGGATGTATGGTTCTCCCTAACGCCATCAGCTGTGTGGGGCCAAATTAAATATCATGGTGTTATCTTTTTGGTCTGCTGCAATGAAATTGACGTAGGAAATGTCGTAAATGGCTTGTCCACGGACAATTACGCCATAGCGGGGCCTTGAAATTTCCCAATACGGTGCCGATCCTTGCATGGTAACGAGAAGGGAGGTCGAAGGTGAAGAGCAGCAGCAGCAGCAGCTCTCGGACGAGGCCATGGCTGTTGTGAGCACAGCGGCCGCTCCCGATGTTGACCCAGCGCTGGCCCTCGATGCGCCCAATCTGTGGTCAGATACATCAACCTCGGCCTCGGAGGGAGAGCAGCAGCACGACTCTGGCATGGACGACGAGGACGACGATGCCGATAAATTCTTCATTCCCGCCGACAACACAACAGCAAAAACGACAACCCCAAAACGGCGGGTCTTGCTCATACTCCTCTGAACGAGGGTCTGACAATGAGTAGGGCCGCCGGAAAAAACACGAATTGACCCCGCCGCCACAGATTCGAAATCTCCTTTCCCATGCAACAGGTCTCTATGCAACAGGCGATTTACAGGCCGCAAAGGAGGTAGTCAAGGACATTATACGGTTGGACGGACAGAGTGCGCAGGGGTATACTTTACTAAGTCATATCCATGAGGACATGGGCAACGCCAAGGAGGCGGCCAATGCGCTGTACATGGGGGCATTGCATGCTTCGAGGGATGCTGCGGCGTGGCTTCGTGCTGCGAGGATGGCGAGGGATATTGGGTTTGAACAGCAGGCGCTCAAGTGTTTTGATGAGTATGCTCGTGGTACCGGGGTGGGGTGGTTAATTGTAGGGCTGTCAAGTTGGATTCGCGGGATATGCATGTCATGTATGAAAGAAGCGTCATGCATGCTCAATACGGAAGGAAGAGGAAGGTACACCAATGGA
>Ga0335081_10019875_pt1 | contig 10862 bp, 8 predicted proteins | sample Lox_Sample_35_FD_206713 | JGI IMG/M metagenome (GOLD analysis project Ga0335081, IMG submission 206713) | Soil microbial communities from Loxahatchee National Wildlife Refuge, Florida, United States - Lox_Sample_3.5 | ecosystem: Environmental > Terrestrial > Soil > Wetlands | place: USA: Florida... | reverse complement strand
CTTGTCAATTGAATGGAATCCGAGCTGTTTCATCTCCTGATATGCCTGCTCGCCGGGCATACCTTCTATGAAATGCCTGTATAAGCCTATCACGAAACCAGTACGATCCTCGCCGTCACGATCATGGACGTAAAGGGGGTAGTAACCCGGGTCTTTGAGAATCGCTATGATTTGATTCACGCGCTCATCCGAGGGTTTAAAAATTGAATCCGGAAGTTTCATAGATATAAATGTAACCCCGTTTTTATCAGCGGCTTTACGTTCGGTTTTTATTATCCTACCGTTTGTTTCGAGGTTGAGAATAGTTTTGATATGGAGCTCATCATGAAGAAGTTTTACGCCTTTATCCAATTTCTCCTGTAGCTGATATGTCCACTGTGCCGGGTGTCCGATTTGTCCAACGATTGGAACTGCTCCTCGATAAATACCATACTTTAGAGGGTCAGGTGCGTTACCGGGAGCCGGTTTACCGACAGAAACGAAGTGGAACTGTTCTATGACTTTAGCGACTTCCGCTACCTGATGATCTACGCGAGGATCTTTTGCGTCGTTGACGGTTGAATAAGAAATACTGGAACAAGCATTCAGCGTCACGAAAGGGAAAAACAAAAAGATGCATGCACAAATAAAATACCTCATTAAATTACCTCCGATCTCATGTGGTTAAATGAATCCATATCAATGATGACTCCAATGTGTTTGCCGCGTTCTCTTAAATGAATAAGGGGTTTCGTTAATCTGTCCATAGTACCCTCACGGAATGTTAAAGAGTTTATGAATCTTAGTCTCTGATGTCACATATTGTATTTTTAATTACCACGATTCCCATTTGACACTCTCATGCCGACGAGTCGGCACAAAGAAGAATGAGAATCTATGTGCAGAGGATGACCCTTTTTGTTTAATGGCCGGGATAGTTTATTTTGAAAGAGCTATACCAGATAGGAGGGAAGATTGCCATGGATATTATAATCGAAAGGGGATGCGGCCTTGACATACACAAGAAAACGACAGCGGCATGTATTATGGGAATTGGGCTGAAAAAGCAAATCAGGACATACGGCACAATGACCAATGATCTGCTGAGGCTCAAGGGATGGTTGAAAAGGAACGGTGTCACCCATATGGCTATGGAAAGCACGGACGATATTCCTTCCTGCAGCTGATATAAAAATCATGTCTGCTCATTACAGACTACGTGCCCACACATTAAACCTGACAAAGATAATGCAGCGATCTCTGCTTGATCTGTCTGCTGATAGGAGATTGATTTTTAAGATTGTGATGATACACATAAAATAAAGAACAAAAACTTCCATCACCCTATGAGTAAACGAGAGACTTGCTTTTTTACATAGGAGGAAGGTAGCGGTAAATAGGGAATCGCTGACTTCACAAGTCTTCACTTAAATATAACTCCATGACTTAACGATTACTGAAAGAAATATGCATGATCAAAAAGCCAGGGTTATAAGCCCTGGCTTTTCAGTTTAACCGGTCAGGAAAGGCTATTCAGCCTCTGAGTCTTAACCTATTCCCGCCGTGCCCGGCCTGTGAAGATGATTGTTTGAAATTCATCCGGCCTCTTATTTGGCCGGTTTGGGATAAAATCTCTTTTTCAGACTGTCCCGCAGCTCGCCTCGCAGATCCGGGTGCGCAATGTTAATCAGCTCTTCCGCCCGCTGCCGCCGCGACTTATAGCGGAGATGGGCGATGCCATATTCAGAAACCACATAATCAGCAAGGGTCCGGGGGACCGTCACTGGAGATCCCACAGGCAATTCCGGAACTATTGCCGATAACAGGCTGCCGTCCTTCAGAGTACGGGCGGCTGAGATCAGGGTGATGCCCTTTCCGCCTTCTGAATACGCCGCGCCGATCATGAAATCCAACTGACCGCCCGAGCCGCTGATCATGCGGTGCCCCACACCCTCGGAACAGATCTGCCCGCTGAAATCGACCATCAGCCCCATGTTAATAGCAACCAGATTTGGATGCTGTGCGATCAGCGCTGGATTATTGGTATAGGAGGCAGGGAAAAATTCACAGGCGGGATTCTCCTTGACATAATCGTAGAGTCCCTGATCGCCGATGCAGAAGGTGGCGACGGTGATCCCCTTATGCAGAGGCTTTCGGGCGTTGGTCACGATGCCCTTCTTCACCAGATCGGGGAGTCCAATAGGGAACATCTCGGTCAGGACCCCAAGGTCGTGCTTGCCTTCCAGGCCGGCGACCACGGCTTCGGGAATCCCCCCGATGCCCATCTGGAAGGTATCACCATCCCTCATGAGTTCCAGGACATGGCCGGCAATCTTTCTCTCCCGTTCACCGGGTTCGGCCCGCTTAAAGGCTGGAATGGGCGTGGAATGCTCCACGAAGAAATCAAATTCAGATACATGCAGCCAGTTCGATCCGAAAATCGTCGGCATTTGATCATTTACTTCGGCGACGCTCACCCGCTGCTTACCTGATGCCCGACCTTCGCGGACGGCCTGCATGGTATAGAAATTGGTCAATCCGAGGTTCACATATCCCTGCTTGTTAGGCGGTGTTGTCATACAGGTGAACACGTCGGCGAGCTTCCCTATTTTCCGGCCACTGTCGGAACTCATAATCGGCAAGAAATCCGGCTGCAAGGTAGCGTTGATCTTCCGGATGGTAATCATCCCGAAGGCAGGCATGTAATTGATATGGCCGTCGATGCCAGCCATGAACTCTGGATCGTAGAGTTTGCAAGGACGCACCTGTACGGCATCCATCATGTTGACGCCCTGCAGTTCTTTATGCCGGTTCAGGATGGCATGGTACATATCGGCGGAACAGGCGCCGATGCCTAGAGCTGTGATGACTGTATCTCCCGATTTGACCTGTTTTGCCGCTTCTTCCATTGAAACAGTTTTCTTTTTGTACTCAGCCTGCCACGCCATTACTTCCACCTCCTGATCTTGCTTGATTTATGTTTGCCCTTTTCCCCCTAAACCTATGAAGAAGATAATGTTTTCCAAAGTGCTCTCTGCCGAGACGCCGGTAAGATAACACTTGCGCCAGATCCTATCAAATCTCGTGGTCCCATCCTTCTCGACTGATGAATGGTGGCTTTATCTCTCTCTGATATCGGCCTCTCTTTTTCCATCTCTCGCCCCTTGCCGGGAAGATGTTCAGGATCAAGCCTTTAGGTAATACGCCCTAATTTGTGTGTTCTTTTCTACCTCGATTGCGTGTCGTAGTCAACGCTGATATTTTGAGTAATTAATAGAGACGTAAAAAGAAGATTGTTGGGTTCACAATTCTTCGCTGGTAGGTGTTCATCAGGAGGATCACAGATCGAAAGAGAGTAACGCCCGAACTCATACTTAGGCAAGGGAGTTTCCCGCCTTCAAATCAATGATCCGCCCCAAAGCTATCTGTGGGTTGTTTTTTGAACGTGAGTATGAGAAGGGCGCCGAGGGTCAAGGAACATGCCAGATACACCCATGCCCCGACAAATGAACCCGTCGCATCCTTGATATAACCCGTAACATAAGGTCCCACGAATCCGCCCACGTTTCCGCAGGAGTTTATCAGACCGATGGCGCCAGCCGCGGCCGTTCCGGATAAAAAAGTCGTCGGATAAGACCACCAGACGCCGAAGGGAGCATAAACACCGATACCGGCAAGAACAACAAAACAAAAGCTGATCCACGGGTCTTTGATGAATACCCCGACCCCCATCCCTATGGCACCGATAAACAAACCAATTGCCCCGTGCCATCTTTTTTCCCCTCTTTTTGATGAGGAGTGTCCGATATACAACATAGCGATAAGGGAAAATGCCATAGGAATCACGACCAGCCAGCCGATCGCTAGATTCGACCATCCCGAAACCCCTTTGAGCACGGTCGGCATCCAGTAGTTGAAGCCCCAGAATCCGGTGATCCACAGAAAGTAGGCCAGGCAGAGTTTAAGCACTTCGGGATTCGAAAAAGCTTCCAAAAGGGAATAATGCTTGACGGCCTTCTTCACCGCCACCTCTCTCTCGTATTGTTCCGTGAGAAATTTCTTTTCATCTTCTGTCAGCCAGCTGGCTTCTTTCGGCCAGTCCGCCATCCAATAGACGATCACGAAACCGAATATGATTGCCGGAATGGCCTCCAGGATGAACAATCCCTGCCAGCCTTTCAGCCCGAATAAGGGTACACCGAGCAACCATCCCGCCAGCGGCGCTCCGATTATGCCAGAGATCTGCAAGGAAGTCAGGAGAAGTGCGAGGGCGCGCGCCCTATCCTTGGCGCTGAACCAGCGCGGGACACAGGATGCGTATATTACGGGATACAGACTGGCCTCAGCCGCACCCAGCAAAAAACGTATAACGTAAAATTGCCAGGCCATGGTCATAAACGCCATCAAACCGGAAACCAATCCCCATGTAATCATAATCCGCGCCAGCCAGAATTTCGGGCTGTACTTTTCCGCAATCAGCGCCCCCGGAATCTCGAACAGGATATAACCCGCGAAAAAAATCCCGGCCCCCATGCCGAACATTTGCGCTGTAAAACCCATATCTTTGTTCATCGTCAAGGCCGCATACCCGATGTTCACCCGGTCGATATAGGCGATAACCGACGTGAGAAACACAGGTAGAATAATATTCATATATGCCTTTTTCCTGGCGCTTTCCGCGACATCAGATACCTTTACATTTGCTGCTGTCATAGAATCTTGCATTATAATTGTCTCCTTTTATGACAACACCTACGAGCAATAGATTCATAAAGCTGGGAAAAGTGAAGTAGGAATATGCGTCACCAAAAATTGAATGATGGAGTTCTATCTGCTGGCTATCTGAATTCCGTTTTCCACTGATTCAACGCCTTTGACTCCTTTTGCAATCCGTTCCGCAGTCGATTTTTCTCGGGGAACTTGCACAACCCCTGTTAACCGGACTTTTCCCGGCTCATTAACGAACGCTGAAACATAACTTGATCGAAAACCGGCTTGGGCGAGGGCTGTCCCCACTGTTGCTGCAAGTTTCATCATATCCAGGGAGTTGATCACATCACCGGTGCGTCCTTGGACTTCATCTACGCGGGCTGCGCACAAGACCATATCAGCCGCAGTATTGATGGTAAGTTTGTCCATATTGAGGACAATATCATACAACTCAGGATTGTCCCACTCCCGCTGGAAGGCAAACCTGATAAAACTTTCTCTCTCGTGATCACTCTTTTGCAAGGCAATAACGGCTGCCTCCCTCTTATACCCCCTCTCCATGAGATTGCGGACACGCGTTTCCTGTGACGCGATTACCCGGACATGAAGCGCATACGGGATAGACCGAAAAAGCATATTGCCCCCACGTCCGAGAATTACTGCGCTTCCCAGGCGTGCGAGTTCATAAATGACGATATTCAGGCGATCCAGGCAAATATCAGGCCGGCATGAAAAAACCCTCTTCAACAGAGGTGGGGTCTTGCCGTTTATTTCTCTGATGTCATCAAGAAATCCCATCTCTTCGGCTTTTTTTTCGATGTCCTCTGTATCATAGAAGTTATACTGCAGTTCCTTTGCTACGAACTTGGCAATTTCTGTTCCTTTGGTGCCCATCTTCCTGGAAAAGGTAATAAAATACATATATCCTCCTCACAATCAGCTTGGGCTGACGTTCATAGAAATCCTATATTGTTGAACTACTGACGTGGTGCCAAGAACGTAAAAACCCCGTGCTCTTATTGAGAAACGGGGTTTCAATGATCAGCCCAAAGCACCCTCACACAGCTTTAAAGGGTTTATGAATCTAATCTCTGACTTTATATATGTGTTTTTTGAATATCACGATTCCCATCTCAAATCTACAATGAAAATCAAAAATAGCAGTTTGTTGATTACAAAGGAAGAAGCAAACAAAAAATTTAATTTGCGATTTTTCAATATCGCCCAATAGGTAGAATTGTACACTTCTCCTACACTTATAAGGCCATCGCATAATCACCGGAAACGAACCCCCAAAGAGAAGGGAAGCAACGAAGGTGTTAATATGACGGTTCGGAAGGTGTAATCATGTCTTGTCAGAAGATGAGATAAAATAGAATTTACCTTTTTCCGTTCCTACGTTGCCATTTTTTATTAATCGTGCCAGGTGCTTGATTATCATTCCGCGTTCGGCAAACTCAAAAAAATATCGGGGCTTAAGCTCTCTCTTGAAAACGATCCAGTGCTCCACAATCTCATGAACAGTTCTGGGCCTTTCCAAGAGTTCCAATATTTTCTTTTCCCTCTGCGCAATAACATCAAGATACGCTTTGACCAGATCTGTAATATCGCCTCGAATTATACCAGTTCCGTGCGAGGTGATATAAATATCTGCGGGAATTTCCAATAATCGGCGCATGGATTGTATGGTTTGATCAATATCCGAAACCCTGTCTCCGTACCAGGGTCCGAATGGGGATAGGTCGAGATCCCCCATAAATAATATTCTCTGATCGGGAAAGTGAAAACTGCAATGTCCGACTGTATGGCCGGGGGTGTGGATAACGCGCAATTTCGTATCGCCAAAAATTAAGAGATCCCCATCCTCAAACTCGACAGAGGGTGTGCGCTCTTCGAAATGAAATCTATTAAGAAAAAGATCGTCCCATTCCACTCTGTATTTGGAATTGAGCAATCCACAGTATTCTAGAAACGAGCTGTAGGACTTGAAGCAGGTCCCTATGGCTTCGTGCACATAAAGTTCGGCTTCAGGAAAGAGGTAATTAAAGGCAATATGATCCTCGTGGTAATGGGAATTAATTATTATATCGACCTTTTTCCCCCTCGCAAGCTTCCTAAGAAATGATTCGTCCGAAGCCGGATCGATGATAGCCTTTTTCTTATCATCGATATACAAAGAATTGCAAAAGGGGTACTTCCCACCATCCATCCCTGGAATAAAAACCAAATTGCCAAACCTTGTCAATTCCATTTTTATGCTGATTCTACACTGATGAAATGTCTGATGGCGTAAGAAGCGCCAATAAATGCAAAGCGATTTATTTTGTGATGGTTTTTTCCACAGCTTCCCTTAGCACGCATAATTGTTTATTCTGCCGCGTAATTCTGTATTTCATTCAATTTCCGATATAATGTGCTTCTCGCTATTCCCAATTTCTTTGCAATCTCTCTCTTGGGGATATTAGCTTTGATCATCTTCATTATTAATTCGCGCTCTATTTTGTTTACCGGTTCAATTTTGTAGATGTCGTCATTTGACTTTGAGTTCGTAATTTCTGACGGCAAGAGGTCAGCCGTAAGTATGTTCGTATGTGCAATATTGATCATTCTTTCCAGAACATTCTGCAATTCTCTTACATTTCCCGGCCAGTTGTAATTCATGAATCTCTCAAGAACTTCTTCTTCAATTTTCTCGATTTTCTTTCCCATCGTCTTGCCAATATTGCTGACAAAGCAATCGACTAAGAGGGGGATATCGTCCTTTCGTTCCCTAAGCGGTATGAGACGAATAGTAAATACGTTTGATCGATAATACAGATCCTCACGGAATTTGCCCTTTCTAACTTCTTCCTTCAGATTCTTATTGGTTGCCGCTATGATTCTTACGTCTATCGTTGTTACCCTGGTTCCACCAATCCTGATTATAGACTTGTCTTCTATGACCCGCAGAAGCGCGGTCTGCAGCTCCAAGGGGGTTTCCCCCACCTCGTCCAGAAAGATTGTGCCACCGTCTGCGAGCTCAAATTTACCCGGGCTGCCGCCTTTCCTCGATCCTGTAAATGCCCCCTCGGAGTAGCCAAAAAGTTCACTGGTTATCAGGTCTCGGGGGATTGTTGTGCAGTTAATGGCAACGTACGGACCGTCGCTGCGACCGCTGCTGTTGTGGATGGCCTGCGCGAAAACATCCTTCCCCGTCCCGCTTTCTCCCAAGAGCAGAACATTAGATTTTATCTGGGATGCTATTTTGGCCTGCCTGACTGTTTCCAGAAAGTTCGCATCCTGACCGATGATCTCCTCAAAGCGAAATTTCGCCTTCGCTCCCATCATTTTAGTTGCCAGCGTGCGTGCCCTCTTAATCTCATCCAGAATGATAACCTTGCCGATGATATCGTCCATTGACATTATGGGGTAACAGGATAAAGTGTAATCGCCCTGGATGCTTTTACATGCGATTCTGACCTCTATATCTGTGAGAGTGTTGTTATTGTTTATCAGATTGAGGAGGTTCTTATTGTATTTGCTCCAGACTTCGGCCGTATTCTTTCCGAGAAATCTGTCCGCATCCTCTCCAAAGGCTTTTCTTGCGTTCTTATTCATCATGGAAATACATCCGTTATTATCCACAGTCATTATGATTTCTGGAATAGAAGAGATAACTGTCTTTTGAAAGCTGTGCGCAATCCTGTATTCTGTCAATGCCTTTCTAAGGCGTATTTCATTCTCTATTGCATGTGCCGCGGCAGCGACCATCCCTAACGTATGGGGATTTGCTTTTTGATATGGGCCGGTCATATCAATGACGCCTATTAATTTGCCGCTTAGATCATGAACCGGGGCCCCTGAACATGTCCATTTATGGGAGTTGATGCAATAATGTTCACTGGCATATACCTGAAAAGGCTTGCCCAATTTTATCACTGTTCCTGCGCCATTGGTCCCTGCGACTTCCTCAGACCAGCAACTGCCCACAATGAAATTTCCCCTTTTCACCCTCTCCATAACATCTGTGTCTCCGACCAGCTTCAACATGTATCCATCAGCATCAAAGAGGGCGACTAAAAAACCCGACCCTACGACAAGACCGTAGAGGTTCTTCATGAACGGAAGGCTTATGTCTATAAGCTCTTCATTCCTTTTCAAGATCTCTGCCAGTTCAGCATCATCAAGAACCACGGGAACCCTCGTGAGGTAAGGGTTGACATTTTTTCCCCTGCACCTGTCCCATGAATCTAGTATCGTAGAGGATATTATAAACTCACTGACCGGTGCTCCCTTTATATACTTGTTCCATTCCGCATAAAGCACATCATATTTTTCGGCAAAGTCCATATCTCTTTCCGTTTCACTCCTCTTTTGAGTTTTCTCTTGAGGACATCAGCGCCGTCCAGGAAACACTTGAGGTAAGATTCAAATGTCTCACAGTGTCTCACCATGTCCCGTAATGTCCCAGGTGACCTAAATTGGGACATCGAAACTAGAGCATGATTCCCTGATAATTGCAAGATGATTTTAATAATGCACCGTAATTTCGCATGATTTACCTCTCATTTGATAATGTTTCTCAAAATGGCACAGCGGCTGCTTCATCATATTGAACGCGATACCAGCAACAAAAACCATCAGCTTTAAATTGCAAAGAAAAGGAGTCGGACAGTGCTGAGGACTAAAGAGCAATACCATGAAGATCTCTTCAAAATGAAAAGAAACGTATTCATAGGCGGTGAAAAAGTTGGTAGAGATGACCATCGCCTCCGGCCTGGCATTAATGTTCTCGATGTCACTTTCGATCTCGCTCGCGAGTCGAAGTGGAAAGGGTTGATAACCACAACGTCATCCATAACAGGCGAGGAGATAAACAGATGGTCCCATTTGCCCCAGAACCCCTATGATCTCTTGCAGAAACAAAAGATGATCCGTTGTGTCGCACGACGTGTGGGGGGCTGCATACAGAGATGCATGGGACACGATGCCATAAGCGCATTGGCAGTCTGCACAAAAGAAATCGATGAGGCGAAAGGAACGTACTACCATAAAAGGTTCATGACCTACCTCCGGCAATACCAGATGAAGGATGGCGATGGCTGCTGTGCGCAGACAGACAGTAAGGGCGACCGCACGAAACGGCCTAGCGAACAGCCAAACCCTGATGCATATGTTCACATCGTGGAAGAACGTAAGGATGGAATTGTAGTAAGCGGTGTCAAGATGTCCATTACTCAGGTGGCCTATGCCGATGAGATATTTGTGCTGCCCACCAGGGCATTGATGGAAGACGACCGCGACTTTGCCGTGGCCTTTGCACTCCCTGCGGATTGGGATGGGATTACATTGATAACACGCCCTGTGTGGCTGCGTGAGAAGGATGACCATGGCGCAGCACCCTTCTGTAAATACGGGGTATCGGATTCAGTCGTCGTTTTTGACAATGTATTTGTTCCCAAAGAAAGGGTCTTTATGTGCCGGGAATGGGAATTTGGGCGCCGGCTTGCCCTTCTCTTTGCGGACTCCCACCGCCATAGCTACAGCGGCTGCAAACCCGGCATGTCTGATGTGCTCTGCGGCGCCGCCATGCTTGCAGCAGAAGCAAACAATATTCAAAAAATATCCCATATTCGTGAGAAGCTTTCAAGTTATGCCGGGGCTGCCGAACTTGCTTATGCGGCAGGCGTGGCTTCGGCCATCTACGGGGAAAAAACATCGAGCGGGGTTTTTTTTCCAAATAAGATTTACGCCAATGTCGGGCGGAGACTTACAGGGGAGCTAATCTATCACGAATACAACTTATTGACGGAAATCGCCGGGGGCATTGCAGTTACGCTGCCTTTTGAAGAGGATTTCCATGCGGAAAGTACGAAGAAATATCTGGATAAATTTATTGTGAGGAATCCAAAACTTTCTCCGGAAACCTCTCTCAAAATCTGGAAATTTGTTGAGAACATCGGCGCATCACCCATGTCGTCGTGGTATGAAATTGCAGGAGTGCATGGCGGAGGGTCTCCCATCATGGAGACGATTGCCCTTAACCTCGATTATGATTTCGATGAGAAAAGGCGCCTTGGGAGATATCTGTCGGGCATTGATGAGACATTCGATGATTCGAGGGCGCTGGGGTTGGAGCCGACCTTCGGAACGAGTTTAGCGACTGATGATAGGCAAGATCTGAAGAAATGAGA
>Ga0335081_10019874_pt1 | contig 10862 bp, 8 predicted proteins | sample Lox_Sample_35_FD_206713 | JGI IMG/M metagenome (GOLD analysis project Ga0335081, IMG submission 206713) | Soil microbial communities from Loxahatchee National Wildlife Refuge, Florida, United States - Lox_Sample_3.5 | ecosystem: Environmental > Terrestrial > Soil > Wetlands | place: USA: Florida... | reverse complement strand
GCGCGAAGAACAGCGGGGTACCCACGCTCGTCGCGTAGACGCCGACGGCCAGCCGCGGGATGTCCACGCCCTCAGAGACCATCCGGACCGCGACCATCCACCGGTCACCCGACCCGGCGAACGCGGCGATCTTCTTGCTCGCCGCCGGGTCGTCGGACAGCACCACGACGGGGCGGTGACCGGTCGCCCGCCTGATCACCCCGGCGTAGGCGCGGGCGTCGTCGTGGTCGCCGGCGATCACCAGGCCCGCCGCATCCGGCATGGCCTTGCGCACCTCGGTCAGCCGCCGGTCGGCAGCGTCGATCACCTGGGTGATCCACTCCCCGGCCGGATCGAGCGCGGTCCGCCACGCTTGCGCCAGCAGGTCGGCGGTCATCGGCTCGCCCAGCGCCCCGGCGATCTCGTCGCCGGCCCGGGTCTGCCATCTCATCTGGCCGGAGTAGGCAAGGAAGATGACCGGCCGGACAACGCCGTCGGCCAGTGCCGGGCCGTAGCCGTAGACGTAGTCAGACGCGCTGCGCCTGGCGCCGTCGGCCTCGACGTCGTAGGTCACGAACGGAATGGGATTGGCATCGCTGCGGAACGGCGTTCCGGTCATTGCCAGCCGCCGTTTCGCTGGGTCGAACGCCTCCCTGGCAGCCTCGCCCCAGGACAGCGCGTCACCGGCGTGGTGGATCTCGTCGAAGATCACCATGGTGGCCCGCTGCTCCGTGCGCTGGCGGTGCAGCATCGGATGCGCGGCGACCTGGGCGTACGTCACCGCGACGCCGGTGTAATCGGCGGACGCCCGGCCCTGGGCGTTGCGGTACGCGGGATCGAGCGCGATGGCGAACCGGCTGGCCGCCTGCGCCCACTGGTGCTTCAGGTGCTCGGTCGGCGTCACCACCGTGACAGCGACGATCTCGCGCCTGGCGAGGAGTTCGGCCACGACGGCCAGCGCGCAGGCCGTCTTGCCCGCTCCCGGCGTGGCCACCAGCAGGAAGTCGCGTCGCTCACGGGCGAAGTAAGCCGCACAGGCCTCCCGCTGCCACGGCCGCAACGGCGCAAGCAAGTCCGGCCGCATCGGGAGGCCCGGTGATCGCAGCGGCGCGGCCGGGCCCGATGCCGTCCGCTGCCCCACCAGCCCGGATGCCGACGCCGCCCGACCCGGCGCCGTCCGCTGCCCGAGCAGCTCCGCCCCCGGCCCGGCCGGGCCCGGCGCCGTCCGCTGCCCCAGCAGCTCCGATCCCGGCCCGGCCGGGTCCGGTGCCGTCCGCTGCCCCACCCGCTCCGATCCCGGCCCGGCCAGCTCCGATCCGGGCCCGGCCAGCACGTCGGGTCGCGAGGTCTCAAGGAGCGCCGACGTCTTCTGCGCGAGCGCGCCGGGCCGCGCCCCCCGGCCGTCACCGGCCGGGTCTGGTTGCTCCTGTGCGTTCGAAATGACTGCCGGGACCGGGGTGCTCACGAGGGCAAGAGGCTACCACCGAGCACCGCCACCCCCACCTCATCGCCGTGCCGCCGCACGCTCCACCTCCTCCCCCGCGCACCCCCTCCGCAACACTGGCTACTCCCTCAACACCGCGCTAGCCTCAGCTCTGGACTGGATGCCACATCCACTGCAAATAACGCAGTGGATGTGGCATCCAGTCCATCCGGCATTTGGTGTAAAAAGTGCGTTGAATTACTAATCTGGCATGGCGTGCTGGTCGTTGGCGATGCGATGCCGGTCTAGCCAGGCCAGGCGAGGTCGACGGCCGCCCTATGGGCTCTTTGCACTCAGCTGCTGTAGTCCCACCCGCCACGTGTGCTCCAGCAGCGACCTCGACGGGCTCCCAGTGCGCACACCCACTCGGCAGCGTGCCAGCAGCCGACAGCCGGCAGCACATCGAGCGCGGCCGGCGTAAGTCAGCGCACGGCGAACCCGTCGACCCGGTCAGACGCGGCCGGCGGCGGCTAGCAGTGCGCGGACCTGGTCTGCGGGGAGGCCGCGGGACACGTGGCCGTCCCGGCCGATCACGGTGGGCGCGGCGAGCAGGCTGTTCAGTACCGCCTCCTCGGTGGCCTCGACTACCGCCGCGAAGAACGGGTCGAGCCCCCGGCCCACGATCCGCGCGCCGGCGTCGTCCGCGTGCCCACCCCGCCGCATCCGCAGTCCAGTCGCCGCGGCGAGGAAGATCTCGCCGCTCCCGTGGTGCCCGGTCGATCCGGTCCTGGCCAGCCCGAGTCCGGCGCGCCTGGCCAGCCGGGTGCACGCCGCCGAGTCCAGGGGCGCGTCGGTGACCACGACGGTGATGCACGACCCGCCAGGTGGCGGGGCCGCGGTGCCGTCGGGCGGCGAAGGCAGCAGCCGACCCACGGGGACGCCGTCCACCGTGAGCCGCGACTGCTCGCCGAAGTTGGAGAGCAGGAGAACGCCGACGACGTGGCCGGACGGCACCAGCCGGGACGCCGAGCCGATGCCGCCCTTGAATCCCAGGCAGGTCATGCCGGTGCCGGCACCGACGGCACCCTCGGCGGGAGCCGGACCGCCGACGCCGGCCCGCGCCGCGACGAGTGCGGTCCGCGCGTCGGCAGCCGTCACCTGCATCCGGCGGGCGTCGTTCAGGAAGCTGTCGTCACACTCGGCGACGACAGGGATGATCACGTCGTCGGTGCCGATGGCGGGTTCCTCGGCGATCAGCAGTTCGCACGCGGCGTCGTAGACCCGCCCGACCTGCATCGTCGAGGTGAGGAAAACGGGCGTCTCGATCAGGCCCCACTCGGTGGCGCTCAGGAACCCGGTGCACTCGCCGGCGCCGTTCAGTACCGCGCCGCCGGCCGGGACCGGGCTGGCGAACAGGTTGCCCCCGATATCCACGACCGTCACGCCGGTCCTGGCTACCCCGCGCCCGGCCGGCGGCGCCGGCTCGTCCCGCCAGACCGTCGCGTGCCCGACCCCGACGCCGGGCACGTCCACTATGGATGCGGTCTGCCCGGTTGGCAGCGTGCCTATCCTGATGCCTAGATCGGCGACCCGTGTCATCCGACGATCATCGCTCACCGGGACCGCCACGCCGAACAGCCGCGCACGCCGAACAGCCGCGCGACGCCGAACAGCCGCGCGACGCCGAACAGCCGACCGCATCCGGGCGAGCACAGGCGCGCGGCGGCGCAGCGCGAGGAGGACGCGATGACATCCGGGAACGTCACCGGGCTGGCCGTCGTATGGAGCGAGGACTGCCTGCGGCACGAGCCGGCCGGCGAGGTGTGGCTCGGCGTCTGGGAGGCCGGCACCGAGGTACCGGAACGCGCCAAGGTGCTGCTCAGCGCGCTGACCGAGGCCGGCGCCTCGATCACCGGCGCCCGGCCGCACGGCGACGAGCCGCTGCTCGCGGTGCACGATGCCGGGCTGGTCGAGCACCTGGCCACCGTCTGGGCCGACTGGGATGCGGCCGGCTTTCCCCGCGAGCACGGCAGGACCAGAGTCGTGCCCTACGTGTTCCCGACCGCTGGCCTGCTCGCCGGGCTGCCCATCCGTGCGCCGGCTGCCGTGCACGGGCGGGTGGGCAGGTTCTGCTACGACACGATGACCCTGGTCGGACCGGGAAGCTGGGAGGCGATCAGGGCCGCGGCCGACGCCGCGGTGACCGCCGCCGACCTGGTCAGCGAGGGCGCCCGGATCGCCTACGCGCTGTGCAGGCCGCCCGGCCATCACGCGGGCCTGGCCAGCTACGGCGGCTCGTGCTACCTGAACAACGCCGCCATAGCGGCGCAGCGGCTGCGCCAGTCCGGGGCCGACCGGGTGGCGGTCATCGACATCGACGCGCATCACGGCAACGGCACCCAGGCGATCTTCTACGACCGCGCCGACGTCTACTACGGCAGCGCCCACGTGGACCCAGGCGCCGGGTGGTTCCCGCACTACGTCGGTTACGCGGGCGAGCGCGGAAGAGGCGAGGGCGAGGGAGCCAACAAGAACCTGCCGCTCGCTCCCGGTACCAGCGACGCTGGATGGCTTGCCGCGGTCCAGAACCTCTGCGCCGACGTGCGGGCGCGCGGCGCCGACGCGGTGGTGGTCTCGCTCGGCGTGGACGCCGCGGCCGCCGATCCGGAGAGCCCGCTGAAGGTCAGCGAGAACGGCTACCGCCGGGCAGGCGAGCTGATCGGTGCGCTCGGTCCGGTCGTGGCCGTGCAGGAGGGCGGCTATGACCCGACCTCACTCGGCGGCCTGGTGGTGGCCGTGCTCGGCGGGCTGCTGGCCGGACAGCGGTGATCACCCCAATCACGCTCGGCGCGATCAGGACCTCAGACCTTATAGCGAACGGCTCGCGCCCGCCGGCCGCCAGCCGAGGCGAACCGCCGATCGCGGCAGTCTTTGCCTCGCCCTGCCCGGTCGCGGCCCGTCAGAGCCAGTCCTTGCGCTTGAAGACGACATAGAGGATGGCGGCGGTGATGACCATGAGCGCGATCGCGAACTCCACTCCCGCTGCCTTGCCGAAGCCCGGGTAGGGCACGTTCATGCCGTAGACGCCGGTGACGAAGGTCGGCACGGCGATGATCGCGGCCCAGCTCGTGACCTTCTTGGTGATCACGTTCATCCGGTTGCTCTGCACCGTGAGGTTGGTCTCCAGGATCGTCGTGATCAGGTCCCGCAGGCTGTCCGTCCACTCCGCCGCACGCAGCACGTGGTCGTAGACGTCCTGGTAATAGGGCATCATCTGGTCGCTGACCACGCCGAGGTCACGGCGCAGCACGGCGTTCACCACCTCGCGCATGGGCAGCGCCACCCGGCGCAGCAGGACCAGGCTCTTGCGCAACTCGAAGCTGCGCCGCTGAACCGCACCCTGGTCGCTGGTGCTCGGCGAGAACAGCAGATCCTCCAGCTTCTCGATCTCGTCGTCGAGCGACTGCACCGTCGTGAAGTAGCCGTCCACGATGCTGTCGAGCAAGCCGTGCACCAGGAAGCCGACGCCTGCCTTGGCCAGGTCGGCGCTCGCGTCCCAGTAGCTGACGACCGCGCCGATGTCCAAGCCGTCGTCCTTGCGGACCGTGATCAGGGCGCGGCGGGTGACGAAGGCCGAGAGCTCGCTCATGGCGAGCTCTCCGGTCACCTCGTCCAGGTGCACCGCGTAGGAGGTGAGGAACAGGTGGCTCTGGTAGCGGTCGAGCTTCGTACGCTCGTGGTGGTGCACGGCGTCTTCCAGGGCGAGCGGATGCAGCCCGAACTCGTCGCTCAGCACCGCGAGATCGCTGCGGTCAGGATCGTGCAGGTCCAGCCAGATCACCGCGGTCGGGTCGAGCAGGTGCTCGCTGATATCCGCGACCGGGAAGCCCTCGGCGATAAGCGCGCCGTCGCGGTACAGCCTGGTGCGGGCCTGGCACTTGGTCGGCGTCGACTCGGACACGGTCGCGGCTGCCGCGAGCGCCGGGTCGTTGCCGCGGAAGGTAACCGAACCGCCAGAGCTCATATCATCGACCTCGCTGCCCGCTCGGGGTGAAGCAGATCCGACAGCGTACCCCGGACCGGCAGCTACCTGCTTATTCATGCCGCAAACAGCCGCCGGGAGCCGCCCGCGTCACGTCAGCTGCCGGTTCCTGATCCACCACGCGCAGAACGCGGTGAGCGCCGCGGCCAGCACCACGAAGATCCCGGCCTCGATCCACTGGAGCTCCCAGAACCCTCTGGCGGGCACATAGCTGATCAGCGTCCGCAGGTGCAGCGTGTTGACAGCGGCGTTGCACGCACTCTGGGGTCCGGAGACGCAGGCCTGGAGGGGTGCGCCGCCGAAGGGACGGCCTGCTGGGTTGACGGTCTGGTTCGACACGACCCAGCCGCCCGGCTTAAAGATGGTGCGCCGGACGATGAACTGGTTGTTTTCGACCACGAGCTCGTTGACGTTCGCGCCGGTAATGGGGAGGTACTGCCGGAGCTGCGGAGCCAGGTGCGGCCGGACCCAGCTCGGCCAGGCGAGCTGGACCAGGCCGAAGCCGACCAGCGTGACGGCCATGGCCGGGATGGTGTGCCGGATGAACACGCCGGCGGCCACGCCCAGCGCGAAGGCGAAGGCAGCGTAGCCGATCGGAGCGATGCCCTGCGCTCCGAACAGCTGTGGCGCCAGCCGGTCGAGGCTGACCGAGTCCGACCCGGCCAGCTGGCCCGCCCTGAAGATGGGGCTGGCCCACGAGCCGGTGACCAAACTGAGCAGACCAGCTGTCGCCATCGCCGCCAGCCAGATCAGCCCCAGCTTGGCGACCACCCACCGGGTCCGGCTGACACTCTGATTCCAGGCCAGCCGGAACGTGCCGGTCTCCAGCTCGCGCGCGACCAGCGGCGCGCCCCAGAACATGCCCATGAGCGCCGGCGCCAGGTACACGATGACGATGCCGGTGTAGTAGATCAGCTCGGTCGAAGAGCCTCGCAGCTGGTCAATGAAGGTGGTCGCTGCGTTCGCGCAGGCGCCGGCTCCGTGGCAGCCGGGAACTCCCGCACTGGAGTAAGCGTGGGCGATCTTGATGCCGCTGACGAGCAGGACCACGCCGAACGCGACGACGAACGCGCCGGCTGCGATGCTTTGGGCGCGGAACTGCCGCCAGGTAAGCCAGATCATCTCTGTCCTCCGATGAACGAGGCAGCCCGCATCAGGCCAGCCGCCGCTTCCCGATCCGCCAGGCGCAGAACGCCGCCAGCGCCATCGCCAGCACCACGAAGATCCCGGTCTCGGTCCACTGCAGTGGCCAGAACCGGCTGGCAGGCTCATAACTGATCAGCGCCCTGAGGTGCAGCGCCGCGATAGAGGCGTTGCACGCATTGGGGCTCGCGTTCGCACTCAGGCAAGCATGAGTCGGTGGGCCGCTGAAGAGATGGCCGGAGGGGCTGACGGTCTGGTCAGAGACGACCCACGCACCAGGTTTTTCGACGTCATGCCGCACGATCATCTGGGTGTTGTTAATGATTGCGAGTTCGTTGACATTCGCCGGAGTGATCGCGAAGTACTCGCGAAGCGGCGTGATCAGGTGGGACCGAATCCAGAGCGGCCAGGCGGCCTGGACAAGGCCGAAGGCAGCCAGCGTGACGGCCATGGCCGGGATGGTGCGCCGGATGAGCGCGCCGGCCGTTACGCCCAACGCGAAGGCGAAGGCGGCATAGCCGATCGGAGCGATCCCCTGCGCGCCGAACAGCTGCGGCGAGATCCGAGTGACGGCGGCCGAGTCCGAGCCGGCCAAGGCAGCGGCCCGGAAGATCGGGCTTTCCCACCATCCGAGGAAGAGGCTGAGCAGTCCTGCCGTCGCCATGGCGGCCAGACCGACGACGCCGAGCTTGACGACCAGCCAGCGAGCGCGGCTGACGCTCTGGTTCCACGCCAGCCGGAACGTGCCGGTCTCCAGCTCGCGGGCCACCAGCGGCGCGCCCCAGAAGATTCCCATCAGCGCCGGAGCCAGGTAGATCACGGCGATGGTGCCGAAGAAGACGGGCACACTGCCTGTGCCGGGCAGCTGGTTAATGAAGGCGTTCGCCGCCGTCGCGCAGGCCCTGGCCCCGTGGCAGGTGGCACCACCGCTGTCGGAGTTCAGGTGGGCCAGGTTCAGCCCGGTGATCAGCAGGACCACTCCCAGCGCCACCGCGAGGGCGGCGGCCACGATGCCCTGGGCGCGGAACTGGCGCCAGGTTAGCCACATCATCGCTGCGCCTCCAGTGCGGGCGAGCTGTCCGGTGACGGCCGGACCGCCTTGCTCATATAGGACAGGACCAGGTCTTCCAATCCGATCGGGTCCGCGGTCCAGGCCGGGTCGGTAACCGGGACGGGGGTGCGGACCAGCATGGTGCTCTGCCGGTCGGTGTGGCTGGCCGAGATCACCTGCCAGTCGGCGGGCAGCGCCGACAGGTCGGTTCGTGGTCCGGTGACCTGCCGGTGAGTATTCAGCAGCTCATCAACCTCGTCGGCGACCTGCACGCGGGAGGCGACGAGCACGATCATGTAGTCGCAGACCCGCTCCAGGTCGGAGACCAGGTGCGAGCTCATCACGACGGAGAGCTCCTGCTCGGCCGTGACCTCCATCAGGATCTGCAGGAACTCGCGCCGGGCCAGCGGGTCGAGGCTGGCGATCGGCTCGTCCAGGATCAGCACGGCGGGGCGCTTGGCGATCGCCAGCGTCAGCGCAAGCTGCGCCCGCTGGCCGCCGGACAGTTTGCCCGCCTTCTGCGCCGGGTCAAGCCCGAGCTGGGAGATCCGGCGCTCGGCCAGTTTCGCGTCCCAGCCCGGGTTCATGTGCCTGCCGAGCCGCAGGTGGTCGGCGACGCTGAGCCCGGAATAGGTCGGCGTGTCCTGCGCGACGAACCCGACCTTCGCGAGCTGGGCCGAGCTGCTGGCCGGCCTGTCGCCGGCGATCTCGACCGACCCCGTCGTCGGCTGTAGCAGCCCGACGGCCAGGCTGAGCAAGGTGGTCTTGCCGGCACCGTTAGGCCCGACCAGGCCGACGACGTGACCCGACGGGACGCTGAGCGTGCAGTCCCGCAGCGCCCAGCGCTGGCGGTACCGCTTGCCGAGCCCGGAGCTTTCCAGGACTGCGGTCATGTCTGCTGCCTCCTAGCTGGCGCCGGGGACGGCTGCCCCGGCACGGTGGTCCTGAAGGTGTCCTGGAACAGCGCGTCGATGCTCTCGTCATCCAGGCCGGCGGCTCGGGCCCTGCCGAGCCACTGCCCGAGCTCGGCCCGCAGCGGGCCGTGGGCGGCCAGCGAGCCGTCGGCCAGCGACCTGGTCACGAACGTGCCGACGCCGGCCCTGGCCGCCACGAGACCCTCGTACTCAAGCTCCCGGTAGGCCTTCAGCACGGTGTTGGGATTGATCGCGAGCCGGGCGACCACGTCCTTGACGGTCGGCAGCTGGTCACCCTCGGACAGCAGGCCAAGCCGGAGGGCCTGCCGTACCTGGTGGATCAGCTGCAGGTACGGCGAGACCCCGGACCGCGTGTCCAGGTGGAACTCGATCACCGCACCCTCACTTCATTTATCTAGGATCCTAGTACTTTAGAATCCTAGTGATCCGTTGCGCAAGAGGATTCGCGAAGATCAGCGACGAGCGCGGCGGAGCGAACGCCGGACGGAGCGGACGGCCGGAGCGGGCGGCCCGGGCGGAGCGGGCAGGCTTACGAGCCGTCCGGATAACTGCCGCGGTGCAGGATCAGCGGGTAGTAGGGCAGCGCCGCGGCCGGATCGGCGAGCATCGCCCTGGTCTGCGCCGCGTACGGCGGCCTGGCCCGCCAGCCGTCCGGCGGCGGCTCGAGCCCGAGCGCCAGCGTCGGCCGGCCCTCGGTCTGATGACCGACGACCCACCGCAGGCAGTCGACCAGGTCGTCGACGGCCGCGGCGCCGTACCGCTCCCGCCAGCCGGCCTCGACCGCCTCGCTGACCCGCCCGTACGCGGCCTGCGCGGCGCCGCCGCGCGCGGTCAGCCTGATCACCTTGCCGCGCCCGCCCGGTCGGGCGGCCACCGTGACGAAGCCGCGCCGTTCCAGGAAGCCGACCGAGCTGGCGACAGCCTCCTTCGACGTGCCGGTCAGCCGCGGGATCTCGGACGGGCCGACGCCGCCGGAGTCGAGTACCCGCAGCGTGTTCGCGCCGATCGCCAGCGACAGCTCGGAGTCGCGCTCGTAGTCCAGTGTGAACGCCAGCAGCGCACGGGACAGCAGCACGGACAGGTCACCGTCGGGCGGCTCGAACACGGGCCGCGGACGGCTCGCCGACGCGGCCGGGTCCCAGGTGCAGCGCATCCCTTCGGCGTAGTACACCATCGGCAGGTAGAACGGCATCGAGTCGGCCGCCGGGCCGGTCACGCCGGCGAGCCCGGCGCGCAGCCGGTCGATGATCTCGGTGCCGAACCGGCGCTCCCAGCGCACCCCGAGCCTCTCGTCCAGGCGGCTCCAGATCGCCTGCGCCCTGATCCCGTTCCTGGTCGGGCGGATGACCGGCGCTGCAGGGCCGGCCCCGGCATGCGCTGTCGCGTCGACCCCGGGCCTGGTCACGACGTAGCCCCACCGCTCCAGCCCAGAGAAGATCCCGGGCAGCGCCGCGAGCTCGGCGGCCGGGACGCCGCCGCGGGGCAGGTACCGCATCCGGTTGGACCACGACTCCTGCGACACCAGCCACGTGCGGCCCATTGGCTTGCCGGACGCCCACACGCCGGGCTCCGGCCCGCCACGACCGAAGAGGGTGGTCCCATGCGGCATGTGCCGCTCGAACTCGTTGTCGTATTCGATCGTGTAGGCGACGAGAAGCGCCGACATCAGCGCGGCGAGCCCTCGGCTTTCGGCCACGGGCTCACGGTACCGGCGCGCGGGCCGGGCGGTGCGGCGGGGACGCACCCGAGGATCATGGGTCCGTGACCAGTTTCAGCGAGAACGGCTTGTTCGGCGGGCTGTTCGACCGCGGCCGGGCCAGCACCGGGGACGAGGCCTGGCTGCAGGCCATGCTCGACACCGAGGCGGCGCTCGCCAGGGCGGCGGAGCGGGCCGGGCTCGCGCCCGCCGGGTCCGGAGCGGCGGTCACCGCGGCGGCCAGGTCAGAGAATTTCGATAACCAGTCACTCGGGGTGCAGGCCGCCGCCACGGGCAATCCGGTCCCGGCCCTGGTCAGGGCGCTGACCGGGCTGCTGCCCGGCGCGGCGTACGGAGCCGCGGCAGCGGTGCACCGCGGCGCGACCAGCCAGGACATCATCGACACCGCGGCCATGCTGCTCGCCCGGCGGGCGATCGGCGCGATCGGCGCCGATTTGGCCACCGCCGCGGGCGCCTGCGCCGACCTGGCCCAGGCGCACGCCGGCACCGTGATGGCCGGCCGCACCCTGCTGCAGCAGGCGGTCCCCGTCACGTTCGGCCTAGTCGCGGCGGGCTGGCTGACCGCGATCGAC
>Ga0335081_10019873_pt1 | contig 10862 bp, 10 predicted proteins | sample Lox_Sample_35_FD_206713 | JGI IMG/M metagenome (GOLD analysis project Ga0335081, IMG submission 206713) | Soil microbial communities from Loxahatchee National Wildlife Refuge, Florida, United States - Lox_Sample_3.5 | ecosystem: Environmental > Terrestrial > Soil > Wetlands | place: USA... | reverse complement strand
CCTGCAACTTTGGCCAATCCTGGCCTGAGTTGGTCTGGATTCCTATTTGCTACTACTTTGATACGACAGTACGCCATCAGCTTGGAATGGATTGGGGCGATCGCGGTTATTGGAAGGTTGTGACGCCGCATGAGGTTGCTCATCAATGGTGGGGACATACTGTCGGCTTCAGTTCCGGCCCGGACCAGTGGATGAGCGAAGGATTCGCCGACATGTCGGCTTCCTTATACCTGAGCATGATCGAGAAAGATCAAAAGAAGTTCATCACCTTCTGGAATGATGAACGCGATCTTCTGCTGGAGCGTGATGCGCAGGGCTTTCGTCCAATTGACGTCGGCCCTTTGACTATGGGCTATCGCGCCAGCAATTCACGAACCGGGTTCGGGGTGACGCGCCGTCTCATTTATCCCAAAGGCGCATATGTCCTCCACATGATCCGCATGATGATGAACGATAGCCACAACGGCGATCAACTGTTCAAGGAGACGATGAGGGACTTCGTGCAAACCTATGCCGGCAAGGCGGCGACTACCGAAGATTTCAAGGCCATCGTAGAGAAACACATGACTCGGGAGATGGACCTCGATGGCAACCGGAAGATGGATTGGTTTTTCAATGAGTACGTTTACGGAACGGCGCTGCCCAGTTACAAGATCGATTACTCCTTCAACACCGTCGGGCAGGGTGACTTGGAGCTGGGAATGAAAGTGAGTCAATCCAACGTTGACCCCAGCTTCAAAATGCTGGTACCCGTCTACATGGAACTAGCTGATGGCCGCATGGTTCGCCTGGGTAGGGCCTCGCTGGCGGGTAACGCCTCGATTGAGAAGAACGTTTCACTCAAAGGCCTCAAAGACAAGCCGCGGCGCGTGATGGTTAACTACCTCGACGATGTGTTAGCGGGCAATTAAATTGGCCAAATGGAAAAAGGGAGCGCAAGCGAGCTCCCCTTTGGTTTGCAAAATTATTGTGCTGATTACCGGCTGCCGCCGGCATCCGCTTTAGCCGCTTCGTTGCCCAGGGCCAGCACATAGTTCTTGCCAGCGAACTGGACCTCGGCCACCGACTTGCTCCCGTCTCCGTTCATTTGCAGGACCGAGGCGTTTCTCGGCGAGGCCTGCGCGATTTCCTGCACGTGGGCGGGGACCGTGGCGATTACATTCTTGCCTTTACAAATGTTGACCTCAACGTTCGGGCCTGAGCCTTCCCATTTAAGCTGATAGTTGCCGGGAGCCAATTGCTTTCCCGCGATGGATGCGTTCTCTCTGAGCTCCAGTGCACCCTGGGCTGCAAACGCGCTTGCCGCCAGCAACAGGGCCGCTCCCAGAAACAAGCCTTTGTACACGTTCGTGAATTTCATTCCGCTCCTTTTTCTTTCCCGAAATACGTCGGGAACCGGTTCTGGGCGGCCGGGACTCGCGGCACAAAGAACTTGCCATTCTCTGCCGCAGGCTTACAATGCTGCCTCAGGGTTCAAGAAAAGCCGGGGCGCGCGCCTCGCGCTCTTTCCCGAGGGATTGTTTCACCTGGGCCGCCAAACCGAGCGTGAAACAATCCCTTGACCCGTTGAAACTCTTGTTGAGAACGGTGAAGAATTTGCTTCTTCTCCCGTTTCTGATCGTTTTCTAAGTACGCTTCTTGCGCCGAAAAAGTTCCGCTGCTTTTTTCTCTTTCGCAGCTATGCATTGGACGCCCTATTCCCGGCTCCGGTAGCAAATTAATTACCCAGGGCGATTACCGTCACACGGAGTTGTTGTTGTGTCTAGGGCCGGAGAACAGACAAGCGTGCAAAGAGAAGTGTGTAAATGTACTCTGTGTTCCTCTGTGACCTCTGTGGTCAAAACACGGGCACAAGGATCGACAAGCGACAGAGGTCTCAGTCAATCTTCAGCACGACTTTGCCGAAATTCTTTCGCTCGAGCAAAAGTTTGTAAGCTTGAGGCGCCTGCTCCAACGGAAAGATATTTCCGATGATCGGATGCAGGTGTCCTTCCGAGGTCCATTGCGAAAGTTGTTTCCAGGCGCTCGCCATCAAATCGCGCTTGGCGGAAAGATAAGTCAGCCACAATCCGTGAATGCTCGCACCTTTGGCGTACAAGGCTCGCGTGTCAAGTTCCGCGCGTTGACCTGTCGCCGTGCCATAAACGATCACACGGCCAAAATCGCGGAGGCAACGTGTGCTTTTTGCAGTATGCTCGCCACCAAGCATTTCAAAAACAGCATCCACACCTTCGCCGTGCGTCATATCTTTGATGGCTTGCTCATAGTCCTGCTGCTTGTAATTGATCCCGTGCTGCAAGCCCAGCTGTTTCACACGCGCCAGCTTTTCGTCCGAAGAAGAAGTTCCATACATCTCGATGTTCAACAATTTCCCGATCTGCACAGCCGCGGTGCCCACGCCGCCCGCCACGGCATGGATCAGCACCCGTGGCCGATTCGGGCCCATGAACTTTTCCAGCAATCCCGCTTTCCAATACGCGAAGTACGCAGTGAAATAATTCACCGGGAAGGCAGCGCCTTCTTCGAGGCTCCAGCCGTGCGGTACGGGCCAAAGCAAGTCCGAATGCGCGGCGACCCGTTCGGCAAACGCGGCCCATTGCGTGTATCCCATCACGCGCTGTCCATCGCGCTCCCGCACACCGCTGAATTCGCGGCCGGCGATAAGCGGAGGTTTGGGCGCTCCGGGATATCCGCCCTGCATGGTCATGATGTCGGCAAAATTGACTCCTCCGGCTTCAGTCCGTACCAATTCCAAGCCGTCGCCTGCATTCGGAGCGGGAGCTTCGTGAACTTCGAGCACGTCAGGCCCACCCAGCCGGGTAATCATTAGCGCTTTCATGACACAAAGTTTACCAAGCGGCGGTCGTCGAGCCGCCTTGTGACTCGGGTCACATGGCCAAACTCGGCCAACCGGCCTTTGCACGTCGGGTATATACTTCCACTGTAAAACAATCGTCCGTCCACGCTGTGGCGGACGGCGGAGCAGAGCTAATAGACAATTTATAGGCTCCGCATAGGTTGAGATCACTGGCCGCCATATTTCTTATCCAGGCCGCCAGTGCGGAAGCAGTTCGGGCGGTAGCGGGCCGCTTCCGGGGAGGTCTATTCGTGGATTTGGTTCTCATCCGGCTTTTATTTGTTCTCATTGTCTCTGCGACTTGTTATGTGATTGAGCCGTTCGGCCTCTCCGCCAATGTGGATGCAGGCGTCGGCGCAATCGTCGGTCTGGCAATTGTTATCTTCGAATGGAATCTCCGCCGGGTGAGCCTAAAGCGGCTCATCGGGGCCGCGATTGGCAGCGTGCTGGGAATTGCTGGAGCTTATTTATTTGCCCTGGTAATTCGCAGCAGCATTGCACCCGGCCACACCCAGAGCTTTCTCCAGATTCTTGTCATGCTTTTGATGGCCTACGTTGGCCTGGTAGTGGGTGGCAACAAGGGTGATCTGCTCAACCTTTCTGCCCTGGGTGGGGTTTTCGGCGGCGAGAAACAGCCTAAGAAGAGCTGCAAGATTCTCGACACCAGTGTCATTATCGATGGCCGTATCGCCGATATCGCGGAGACCGGCTTCCTCGATGGCCTGATCGTGATTCCGCAATTCGTTCTGCGAGAATTGCAGCTGGTTGCGGATTCGGCCGATTCGCTCAAGCGCAATCGTGGCCGCCGCGGGCTGGATATTCTCCAGCGCCTGCAAAAAGCCGCAAACTTATCCATCCAGATTGTGGAAGACGATTTTCCCTCAGTGCGCGAAGTGGATTTGAAATTGATCGAACTGGCCAAGCTCTACGAAGGCAAGATCATCACCAACGATTTCAATTTGAATAAAGTGGCCCAGCTGCAAGGGGTCGAGGTGCTCAACATCAACGAGCTGGCCAATTCCCTCAAGCCCATCGTCCTGCCCGGCGAAACCATGAAGGTTTTTATCCTGAAAGAAGGCAAAGAATACAACCAGGGCGTTGCCTATCTCGACGACGGAACCATGGTGGTGGTCGATAATGCCCGCAAGATGATCGGCAAGACGATCGACATTTCTGTAACTTCCGTTCTTCAGACCACAGCGGGGAAGATGATCTTTGGCAAGTGGGACGAGCGTGGCTCCCGTTCGGGGGATTCGCGTGCTCCAGTGGCGGCGATGCCGGCGCCGGTCAGCGGCACGTCGATCCCAGCAGTCGTTCCCGTAGTCCCAGCGCCCGTAACGACTGTGCCGAGCCCGGAAAGCAAGTAGCCGCTTGCAGATTTGAACTGGGCTACTTCGCACTCGTATACTTGCAGCCCGCCATGAAGGTGATCGTCATCATCCCGGCTGCGGGCCTGGGCACCCGCATGGCTTCCGGCGCAAAAGGCAGGAAGCCGGCGGCTTCCAAACAGTTTTCTGAGCTCGGCGGGACACCGATCCTGATCCACACGCTGCGTGAGTTCGCAGCGGTCCCAACCGTGTCCGAGATTGAAATCGCCTTGCGCAAAAACGAGATTGCCGGATTCCGCTCCCGCCTGGAAAAAGAAGAAAAGAGCATCCTGCAGAAAAAAATTAACCTGGTCGAAGGTGGAGAGCACCGCCAGCAGTCTGTGGCAAATGCATTGGCCGCGGTTTCCGCTTCGCCGGATGACATTGTGCTCGTGCACGACGCGGTTCGCCCGTTCGTGACCCGCGCCATCATCGAAAATGTGATCGAGGCGGCGCAAAAATACGGCGCCGCCATCGCAGGTTTTCCGGCCGTGGACACAGTGAAGCAAGTCGAGCGCACAGCAGATGGCGCGCTAATTACCGCGACCGTTCCCAGAGAACGCATAGTCATGGCGCAGACGCCGCAGGGTTTTCGCTACGATGTGATTAAAAAGGCTTTTGATGAAGCCTCCGCCGATGGCTTTATGGGCACTGACGAAGCTTCTCTGGTGGAGCGCTCCGGCCATCAAGTCGCCGTCGTGATGGGCTCTGCCCGCAATATAAAAATCACGACCCCGGCTGATCTCGAGCTCGCGGAGTTTTACTTGAAAGCAAATTCCTAGCCACGGATTCACACGGATTCCGCTGATGCCAACGACCAAAGACCAACCGCCAACGATCCGTATCGGTTATGGCTGGGACTCGCACGAATTCAAGCGCGGCATTCCGCTAAAAATCGGCGGTGTAACTCTGCCGCATCCCAAAGGCCTGGGCGGACATTCTGACGGAGACGTCCTCCTGCATGCCTTGACCGATGCCTTGCTGGGAGCGATTGCCGCGCCGGATATCGGTTCGCTTTTTTCTCCCTCCGATCCGAAATGGAAAGGCGCTGATTCTGCGGTCTTTCTCCGCGAAGCCCTGAAGCGTGTCCGCGCCGCGGGGTACCGGCTTGTCAATGCTGATTCAACGCTTATTCTTGCCGCTCCGAAAATTGGCCCGCACGCCGCGGTCATCCGTGTGCGCGTCTCCGAGCTTCTTGGCATCCCCGGGAATTGTTTCGGCCTCAAAGCCAAAACTCCCGAAGGCATGGGCACAGATAACGCGGCCATTGCTCACGTCGTTGTTCTGCTGGAGAAAGTTGCTACACGGTCGGATCAGAGAACAGCGTCTAAGAAAGCTCGCCCCTAAACCTTGTCATTTTGAGCGAAGCGAAGAATCTACGCATTTCCAAACGCGACGAGAAAAGCGCTAGACGGATTCAAACTCGCCGGCAATTTCTTCATGCCGTGCCTTCGCGGCGTCGATTAAAGCGCGGAAAATCGCCCGCGAAGGCTCGTCAAGCTCCACTGATCGCTCAGGATGCCATTGCACCGCCAGAACAAAGTGATCCGGCGATGTGCCTTCCAGAGCTTCAATCACGCCGTCGTCGGGGCAGCGAGCAACAATTCGCAAGCCATCGCCCACCATTTCCGCCGCTTGATGATGGCTCGAATTCACCGGAATGAGCACGCGGGGTTTCTTGTCCGCTGAAGAGCGCACGATTTCCGCCAGCTTCGAGTCCGGAATGATCTCCGCGCGGTGAGCTACGGCCACGGCCCGTCCTGCCTGATGATTGACCGGTGAAACGATATGCTGCACCAGAGTGCCGGTTCGATATACGTTCAGTGCCTGTAGCCCGTAACAAATCCCGAGTACGGGTTTGCGCATGTTGTAGGCATCTTGCAGAAGCAGTTCGTCAACCGTGTCGCGCGTAGGGTCGGCATCTGCGGTATGAGGATCGCGAGGGGCGTCATATTTCGCCGGATCCACATCTGCCTTGCTTCCCGGTAGCAGCACCGCATCGCAGCGTTCAATCAATTTCATGACCTCTGCCGGAGAACGATGGAGAGGGATCGCAACCGGGTCGCCTCCCGCCATCATGACGGCGTTCTCATACTGCGGGAGAGCTCGCTTCGCATATTCCGAATCGCCGGAATGCGGGACCGGGATGGCGACGCGTGGGCGCATGTGCTTATTGTAGCTTGAGGAAGGACTCAGTTATTCGGCGCTTAGCTCTGAATTCTAGAGTTGTCATTCCGAATCCGCTTTAGCGGTGAGGAATCTGCTGTTGGCGCGAAAAGCAGATTCCTCGACACGGTTTCGCCGCTTTGCGGCTGCGACCGGCTCGGAATGACAGAGCCGATGGATTGCCTTGATTGCCGAAGATTTGCAGCATTTAGTCGTGACTGTTCCTGCCCGCTTCTGCGCAAGACCAACCTGGCTGATTGCTGAATGCTGATTGCTGTTTCATCCCTCCCGCTCAATCTCAGCCAAGGCCTTGGCCTGGCGATAGTGGCGGACTTCCATGACAATGGAGGAGATCAGAACGATCGATCCCACAACCGCCGCGGCAGGAACTGCGACCACGCGATAGGCGAGAGTCATTCGAGAAGGAACGCCGCGCAGCCTGGCTCCGATCACCACGCCGAAAATTCCCAGTAACAAGCTGACCGCGAATGCGAGCAACGTCACAAGAAAAGTAACCAGAACGACGCGCACGGGCACCAGATACCAGCGTGGGGTATGAAGTTTGGCTTCGCCGGCAGGCATCACCTTCTAAGCTACAACACTGGCTTGTAAAACGCAGCCTTGGCGGGCAATGCTGCTAAAATGAACTCCATGTCACAGGCCGCGTCGGCCATCACTCGGGCCCCGTCCGAAATAGTCCGGCAAACTCCTGTCTCGCAGGCGGCCAACGGAATTTGTTACGCCATTGCCGGCGAGGTCACTGTCTCCGCCAAGGACCTTGAGCGCATGGTTTCGGCCGTGCCCAACGCAGCCGCCGCGGCGTTGCAACGTAAGGCCTATTATTTCGTTCCGCTTACCGTGAATCAGGGAGACGACACCGTTATCGCCGACCGCTACGACGTCGCGCTAAGTGACAATGCGGTCTGCCATCGCAATCTCGAACTGGGCGATTCGCAGTGCGTCTTTATTTCCACCCGGCTCATGGATGACAAATTCTCAGTGGCTTTCGAGTTCTACATAAACGTGGGCCACGCGGTGGTTGACCGCGCCGGAGTTTCGCAGGAATTCGCTGATCTGGTTTTAAAGCAGGTCGAAGCCAATGTTCGCGGCGAAACTTCACTCGACGCCTGGGAGTCGCGCAAACTGGCCACCTCCCATGGTCCTGACACTGAAAAGCACAAGAACGAATATCTTGCGGCATCATTTTCCGATGCGATATCGATCTACCTGCTGTCTTTATTTATCGATGTGGATTATTACGACCTGCGGGAGCGGGATTACCCGCTGCTGGCGCCGGCCGCGATGGCGGAAAGATTAAGGAAAGTGGCCGACTTGTTCCCTGCCAATCCCGGGTTTGAGTTTGCGGTGTACTACAAGCGGCGGGGATAACGCCTTGTCATCCTGAGCGAGGAGGGTCGGCCCGTTCGGGCCGACCAGACGGAGTCGAAGCATCCCTATTCGCGTCACTGGCCAGCTTTCAAACGCAACGCCACAGTTCGTGGAGCAGGCAGGGATTCTTCGACTGTGCTTGCCCGCGCCGCGCGCTGGCAAACTTCGCTCAGAATGACAAACGCGCTGTCATGCTGAGCGAGGAGGGTCGGCCGGTTTGGGCCGACCAGACGGAGTCGAAGCATCCCTACCCCTTCCACTGTCCTTCATCGACGGATACCAATCCTTTGCCAAATCAAGCCAATGCGGGTTTGTGGTCTCGATCAGCGCGATTTTCTTCGCCCGGTTCCATCCTTTCAGTTGCTTTTCCCGGCCTATGGCTTTGTGAACGTCGTCGTATGACTCCCAGTAAAGCAGGCGTTCGACTCCGTATTTGTCCGTGAAGCCCTCGAAAAGGTGAAACTTGTGTTGGAAAACGCGCCTCTGCAGATTTCCTGTTACGCCGATGTAAAGCGTGCCAGAGAGGCTACCCATGATGTAGACGCAATAGCTTCTTCGCTTTCGAATGACAGTTTTTCTGGAGCGTGTAGGGATTCTTCGACTGTGCTTGCCTGCGCTGCGCGCAGGCAAACTTCGCTCAGAATGACAAACCTGCGGCGATGATGGCTGTGACGGATGTCACAAAAGCCTTGTCATGCTGAGCGAGGAGGGTCGGCCCGTTCGGGCCGACCTGACGCAGTCGAAGCATCCCTATTCGCGTCACTGGCCAGCTTTCAAACACAACGCCACAGTTCGTGGAGCAGGCAGGGATTCTTCGACTGTGCTTGCCTGCGCTGCGTGCGGGCAAACTTCGCTCAGAATGACAAAGCGCTTACAATCATCCCCCTATGCCTGTCACCGTACGATCTTTTGCCAAGATCAACCTCGGATTGTGCATTGGGGCCTTGCGGGCTGATGGGTTCCACGATCTGCGAACGGTTTACCAGACCATCGCGCTGCACGACATCATTCGCGTCGAGGTCAAACGAGGCACAGGCATTGAGATTCGCTGCGACGATCCCAGCGTACCCAAAGATGCCTCAAACACTTGCTATCGCATTGTCGAGCGAGCAATGGCCGCGCTCAAAGCGCGCGGGCACGTTGTCATCGAGATTGAGAAGCGATTGCCGGTGCAGGGAGGATTGGGCGGAGCATCGGGCAATGCAGTGGCCACGCTCCTCGCGCTCGAAACAGTCCTGAAAAAAGAGGTGCCAGTTCCCGAAAAGCTGCGCCTCGCCGCCGAAGTCGGCTCAGATTTGCCCTTCTTCCTGATCGGCGGAACGGTCCTTGGTGTGGGACGGGGGGAGGAAGTCTATCCGCTCCCTGACCTGCCGTCAGCGCCTTGTGTCATTGTGACTCCAGAAATAAAGGTCTCTACTCCCAAGGCCTTTGCGGACTGGGATCTCTTAATGGGTGGCGCGGGCGCCGCCCGCGACTCTGCCGAGCTGCGCTTGGCCGGGACGGCCGAGGGCGGCCGTCCCCACACAGCCCGTGGCGATGCTCAGAAATTGACGGCGTTTTCCCCCTCCGATAGAATGTTGAAGTTCGGCCGTGCGCTGGGCGCATGGTTGAGTGGTCAGCAAGAAGGCCTGCGCAAAGGCAGGATTGGCAAGGCCTTATCCGGTGTCCCTGCAAGTGGCAGGGGCCGGGCCGAGAGCCCGCTTCTCGACCTCGTCCGTACCGGGATTGGAAATGACTTCGAGCAAGTCGTCTTTTCGCAATATCCCGAATTGTGTGAGGTCAAGCGTGTGCTGATTCGCGCGGGGGCAGTTTACGCTTCGCTCTCGGGCTCAGGGTCGGCGCTGTTTGGGCTGTCTTCGGACAGGGCCAGGACGGAGAAAGCTGCAGCCGAATTGCGGCGGAGCGGCTTTCCAGCGCAGGCGACGGTTACGTTGACGCGCCAACAGTACTGGAGAAGGATTTGGGATTGAAGAGGGATTTTTCGCGGAAGATAGAATTTTCCATCTACAATCTAAGGGCGTAAATCAGCAATCCAGACTGGGCCGTCGACTCAAAGCCTTTATCGGCGGCAGATGTGGGAGAACTGGGCCGTCGACTAATGGTAGGTCAAGTGCCTTTGGAGCACTTTGTCTAGGTTCGAATCCTAGCGGCCCAGCCAAAAAATCAGCTGCTAGCTGCCGGCTTCCAGACAGGAACCTTTCAAGCTAGCGGCCAGGAGCTAGAAGCTCTATGGCAACTCTTGCGACAGCGGCGGAAAAAACCGCGACTGAAAAAAAGATGAGCCCCGAAGAGAAGCCGGAGCGCAAGCCGCAACGCGCTCGTGTGGATGACAAGTTCAAGATCTTCAGCGGCACCGCCAATGAGCAGCTGGCGGACGATGTTTGCGCGTTTCTCGGCTTGGCCCGCAACCAGGCCCTCGTGACCCGCTTCAAGGACGGCGAGGCTTACGTCCAGATTCAGGAGAATGTGCGCGGTGCGGATGTGTTCGTGATTCAGCCCACGTCGCGGCCGGTCGACGAACACCTGATGGAGCTTTTGCTCATGATTGACGCGCTGAAGCGGGCTTCGGCGCGGCGCATCACGGCGGTCATTCCTTATTACGGATATGGACGGCAGGATCGCAAAGACAAGCCGCGCTCGCCGATTTCGGCCAAGCTGGTGGCAGACTTGCTCACCACCGCCGGGGCCAACCGGGCGTTGATTATCGATCCGCACGCGGCGCAGATTCAGGGATTTTTCAACATTCCCGTCGATCCGCTGTTTGCCTCGCCCGTGCTGGTGAGCCATTTCAAGGAAATGAATCTGCCGAACCTGACGGTGGTTTCGCCCGACGCCGGGGGCGTGGAGCGGGCTCGGTTTTTTGCCAAAAAAATGGATTCTGCCCTGGCGATCATGGACAAACGCCGCCCCGAGATGAACGAAGCGGAGATTATGCACGTGATCGGCGACGTGCGGGGCCGCAACTGCCTTGTGCTGGACGATTTGATCGACACGGCCGGCACGCTGGTCAAGACGGCAAGCGCACTGATGGAAAATGGCGCGAGCGCAGTTTATGCATGCTGTTCGCACCCTGTACTTTCCGG
>Ga0335081_10019872_pt1 | contig 10863 bp, 7 predicted proteins | sample Lox_Sample_35_FD_206713 | JGI IMG/M metagenome (GOLD analysis project Ga0335081, IMG submission 206713) | Soil microbial communities from Loxahatchee National Wildlife Refuge, Florida, United States - Lox_Sample_3.5 | ecosystem: Environmental > Terrestrial > Soil > Wetlands | place: USA: Florida... | reverse complement strand
TGTGCCCGCTTATGGCCGTGCGGTTTCGGCGACGGAACGCGAGGAGCCCGCCTCGCTGTTGCAGCCGGCCGGAGCGTATGGTCCGGCGTTTCTGGTCACGAAGAATTATTTTGCCATCAAGGAATACAATTTTTCCGATCTCTATGTTCTTTTTGTTGGCCACTTAAGCGACCGCATCGTCGATCCGCGATCCTTCGAAACGCCGTGGCTGAAGGTCGCGCAGCTGCCCAGCCGTGATCTCGATCGCATGCAGGAGATTCTGACCGTCCGCGGCTACTATCACGACAAGATCGACGGCAAAGCCGGGATGAAAACGCGCGCGGCTGTCGGCGACTATCAAAAGCACAATGGCCTCAAGGTCGATTGCTGGCCGAGCGCGGCGGTGCTCACGCATATGGATGCCGCTCGCCAAAACTGATCGGCTCCCGCGCATTGACAGAATTCGCGGGAAAATCAAAATTCCTTCGGGATAAAGGCATGGAACGAAGAAGTAGGACAGGAAGATCATGGAAACGCTGCCAAAGATGGGGATTTCCCGCGCCAATATGATGAAACGCGTCGCCCGTTTCAAAGACCTGAAGGGCTCCGACGGAGGACTGCCGGACAGCAAGTCGCCGCACTGCCAGCGCATTCTCTACAACGTCATCGGCTTTCAGCCGCCGCACGACGAAGGCGGCGCGGTGACGTCGCCGGTCGGCGATGATGCATCGCGGCTTGCCGCCATTCCGATTTCGGAAGGCTTTAATCTCGGATATTGCCGGGCCAAGCCGGGCAAGGGGCCGATGATGCACAACCACGATACCAACGAGACTTTCATTCCGATGACCGGTGTTTGGCGTTGCTCCTGGGAAAACGAGGGTGGCCAAGTCGAATCCGTCGACCTCAATCCGCTCGACGTGATCTCGTTTCCGCCCGGCGCAATTCGGCGATTTGAGAATGTAAAGGCAGCCGCCAACGGTGAAGATGCCATCCTGATGTTTGTGATCGGCGGCGATGGTCCGAAGGCCGAATTTACCGACAAGGCGATGCAGGAGTTGGAAGATATCGGCGTGTGGCCCCGGAAATAGCGCGGACTGCGAAATTTTTTAGATGAAAACCGCCTGTCTGTTGTGGCGGCGCACGACGGACGCAGCGCGGATCTAGTCAGCTCCCGGCACCGCCATAGGAAGAGTGTCGCTCTCCCGTGCATAACCGAGCGGGCGGCGTTGCGGCGGCGATTTCAGGGCGCCGGTCACCGCCGGATCACTCTCATGTCGCGCGGCATAGCGTCCTCTGGCGCGCTCGGCGACGACCTCGCCGGGGATGGCTACGGGCTCGCAGATATGCCGGCTGCTGTAATGCCGCATCAGGTCAAGATGGATGTGATTATAGTGATAGACGTTGGCGCCGGGCGCCAGCACGGTTGAAAATTGCTCGCATGCCGCCAGCTGCACGTCATGTAGAAAACCCTGCTCCTCGGGCGTTCCGCGCCAGCCGTATTGCACGCTGATCCTGTGGCCGTCGGCGAGCGTGAATTCGGCGATGTCGAGGGCGTTGCCGAACGCATGCTCGGAGACACGCGCATTCGGGTCGCCGTTCATGCCGCGGCATGAATAAGCTGAGATTTGTTTGATCTCGACGACTGGCTGGCGAAACCAGTGCAACGCAGCCGGCTGCACGGAATCGGCGATCCATCGATCGAGGGCGGAAACGATGGGACAAGCGAGCGTCGCCGCGGGTCTCACCTCGACCGGGCCGCCCGCAATGATCAGCCTATCAGCGCCCGAGGGGCCGAGAAAAGTGTTTTCCGATGGCGCGGGCGGCATCGGAGCGTCGCGACGCGAGTAATTTGGGGCCGGATAAATCGGCGGAGGGTAGTTTGGCGGAAGGCTGCTTGACGGCGGATAAGTCGCCGTCGGGGGCGCGTTCATTCGTACATCAGGAGTGTGGTCATATGGTCGCGGCGGCGCAGGCTGGAATTCGTCCGAGTCCGGTTCTGGCACCGCGACGCTTGGAGCATAGATCGACATCGGCGTGCCCGCTTGCACGGCGGGAGGAGGGCCGACCTGCCATCTCAGTTCCTTTGCCGTACCGGCTTGAGCTCGTCCTCCCTGCGCAGCGCCATAGGGTGAAGGCGCTGCGGACGAAAGCGGCGGTGAAGCGTTGGGCTGGACAATCGGCCAGCGCGAGGGCAGAGACCCTTGCGGAATCCCGGCCGGAGGGCGCGGTGAGTCATCGTCGTAGCCGAGCGGCCCGCTAACTCCTAACGCCGACACCCGCAGCGGGAAATCGATGCCACAAATGCCGGGACCGCTGATAGCGGAAATCTGTACGCGTTCGGGGCCGTCTTTGACGGCGCCGGAGTTGAGGCAGGCAACTTCCGCGTCATGCCGCCAGGCTTCGCGTTCGCCGGAGAGGTAATGGCTGCAGCCGGCGAGCGCGATCAACACGGCAACGACGACAGCCGGCAACACACGCTGAACACGACGCGACATGATGCGGAGAATGCATGGATTTCCGTTAAAGACTGCTCAATGTGGTAGTGGGCTCCCGTTCGGCGCAGGGGCCTGTTAACCATGCGGTCGCCGTCGTGGTCTTGATCTCGCGTCGGCTTTACGGCCACATCGTTTTGGAGGGATGAAGGTGGGCTATGGAGGGCAAGGCGAGGTTTATCTTCCCCGTTCTCGCCACGGCGCTCATTGTTTTCGTAGTGAGCGCCGTCGTCACTTTTGCTAACGTCGGCTTTCGCGCCGACTTTGTGCGCCGCTGGTTGTCGGCCTTCAGTATCGGCTGGCCGGTTGCTGTGGTCATCGCGCTTCTGGCTTTCCCTGTCGTTCGCCGAATAACAATCCGTCTCGTAGCCCTCATCGAAGGTAAGTGATGCTTTCCGTGCTTGATCTCGTCCGGCGCTTGGACGCCGGCGAAATTAAACCGCGCGCCGTTGTCGAGATGTGCGCCGAAGCGATTGCCGCCCGTGAAGCGGAAATCGGCGCCTTTGCCGCGCTCGACATCGAGGCGGCGCGAGGAGCCGCGGAGCAAACGCGGCTCAGCCGGTCGCCGCTGCGCGGTTTGCCAGTCGGCATTAAGGACATTTACGACACCGCCGATCTGCCGACCCAATATGGCTCGCCGATCTATGCGGGCTATCGCCCGCGCGCCGACGCGGCGGCCGTGACCTTGGTGCGGCGCGCCGGCGGCGTGGTACTGGGCAAGACGGTTACGACCGAGTTCGCCTCGCTGGTTCCGGCCGGTACGCGCAACCCGAGGAACCTCGCGCATACGCCGGGCGGCTCCTCTTCTGGCTCGGCGGCCGCGGTGGCGGCCGGGATGTTGCCCATCGCGCTCGGCAGCCAAACTGCCGGTTCGGTCATCCGCCCCGCGGCGTTTTGCGGCGTTGCCGGCTTCAAACCGTCGTACCGGCTCATTCCGACAGTGGGCATGAAATCGTACGCGTGGCATCTCGACACAGTGGGCCTCTTTGCTGCGAATGTCGCCGACGTCGCCTACGTGGCGGCGGCAATCGCCGAGCGTCCGCTGCGCGTGGATCAAAACGCGCCTGCGGCGCCCCGCATTGGACTCGTGCGCACCCACCTTTGGTCGAAGGCAAGTCCGGCGATGCATGCCGCGATCGACGCCGCCGCTCGCGCCGCGGAAGCGAAGGGCGCCGCCGTCACCGAGCTGCCGTTGCCGGAAATTATGCAGGAGGCCTACGGCGCGCAGTTCATCATTCAGGACTTCGAAGCATTTCGCTCATTTGCGTTCGATTATGATAACCACCGCGGTGAGATCGGACAGCTATTGCGCGACCAGCTCGATCGAGCCGCAGCAATTTCGCCGGAAGATTACGATGCGGCGCGCCGCACCGCGTCGCGGGCGCGCCAATCGCTGGGCGAATTCATGCGCGATATAGACGTGATCTTGACGCCATCGGCACCGGGTGCGGCGCCGCGCGGTTTCGGCTCGACCGGCGATCCCGTCTTTAACCGGCTATGGACTTTAATGGGGACTCCATGCGTCAACGTGCCCGGACTAAACGAGGGGGACTTGCCGCTGGGAGTACAGATGGTCGGCGATTTCGGTCGCGATCGAGAAACACTCGAGGCGGCGCTGTTCGTGGAACGTGCAATTGCGGGCCGGAGCTAGGGCGCCGCCAGTCCGAGCGAGGCGAGGTAGTCCTTATTGACGCGTACGTTGGCAAATCGCGCGGCGTCCAGATAAGCGTCAAGAATGTTCAGAGCCTGTTGGCGGGACAGCGTAGTGTCGGCCGCGGCGGTCGAGCTGCCGACACGCGCAATGAGGTTCCATCCGGCCGGTTCGCGAATTGAAACGACGCTGGTTTGCGAATCCAAATTTTTGTAGGGCCAGAAGCACCATCCGATGCCGAATTTCTCGTTGAGCAAACGAAACTTTTCATTCCATGCGTAGGAGCCTTCGCCGGTTTCTCCGATCAGCAATGGAACATTCCAGCGATTGCCGAAATCAGCGTAGCTTTGCACCGCGTCTCGGGCCGGGACTGCCCAAAACTTGTGATACGAATAGATCGCGTTATCGTCGAAAGGCCGCGAAAAAGCAGCGAAACTCGTGCTCCATTGCGCGCCTGCTAGTATCACGGCGTGCTTCGAATCTACGCTGCGGATCGCCGCAACGATCTCGCGGTACAGCGGCTCCAATCGGGGATTGAGATAAGCTTCGTCGTTGTATGGAGAGATCGGTTCGTTCAGAAGGTCGTAGCCGAGTATGGCGGTTTCGTCGCGGTAATGGAGGGCAAGCCGCCGCCACAGTTCGACGGTCAGCTCGCGGTAGCGCGGAACATAAAACACCAGCGGAAAACCCGGTCCGTCGTCGTGGTTGACTCCGGTCTGCCCGCCGGGAGCGGCGTGCAGGTCGAGAATGACGCGCAATCCCACGTCTCTGCTCCATTGGACCAGCCGATCGAGAAGGAACCAGCCCGGTCCGGCAAATTCGTCTTCGCCGGTAATTCCGGGCTTGACAAAAAGCCGCCAGTGCAGCGGCACGCGCACCGTATTGAATCCGCTGGCTTTGATGAATGCGATGTCGTCCTTGGCCACGTAGACGTCGCGAAACTCGGTCCAAAATCGAGCGGCATCTTGCGCACCGATCAGCGCTTGAATAACAGCCTCGATCTCGGTGGGTGCGCGCGCTCGGGTAAACTTGAACATATAACCTTCCGGCACGAGCCAATTGCCGAGATTTATTCCTCTGATGGCGAAACGCGCCCCATTGCCGTCGACAAGAAGTTTGCCATCGGCGTGAATGAAGTCGCCGTCTGAATTCGCAGCGCTCCCATCGGCTACCACCAACGGCGCGAGCAAAATCCCGAGCTGAACGCAGATCACCAGCCATCGCCCAAGCCATATGTTCATTCTGAACTATTGCTCCGCAGGTTGAGGTCCCATATTGGTGACGGTCATGCCGTTAGTCCAGGCGCTTCTCTTCTTTGCAGCGGCCGCCGTTCTCGTCGTTGCAACGCAGCGGCAGCGACTGCATCCGTTTCTTGCAATTCTTGTCGTCGCCGCCGGATTTGCCTTCGCCACCGGCTTGTCGATCAGTCTTCTCAGTAAGACCTTCGGCGCCGGCTTTTCGCAAAAAATCTATGCACCCGGGTTGGTGATCGTCGGCGCCGCACTGATCGCTGGCATCGCCGAGGGCTCGAACGCCGTCGACCGGGTCACACAATCAATCGGTCGTCGGCAGTGGCTGGGACGGGGCACGACCAGCGTTCTTGTCGGTCTGCTTGGCGGTATCGCCGCTTCTCCGTCCGCGGCGTTTGCCATACTCAGTCCGCTGCTGCGCAAGGGCGACGGGAACACGACTGAAGGCCTTCCATCGACACGGATTGCGCCGGCGCTTGCGATTTCGGCGAGCCACGGTTTGCTCCTATTTTCGCCGGTCCCGATTGCAGCGGCTTCGATCCTGGGCGCTCGCTGGGATCGCGTCGCCTTTCTTGGTCTGCCGATTGCTCTTGTGATCGCTGTGTTCGGTGCGGCGTGGGCTCGATGGTTTTCGCCCGCGGGCGAGACCGCATTGACGACGGACGCCTTTCGTACCAACGAAGACGCTAACGGGACTTGGTCAACGGCCGCACTGCTTCTGGCCGTCGGCGTCCCACTGCTTCTGTTAATCATCCAATCGCTCGGCGATATTCCCAGCGAGCCGCTTGGCGGCGGCGCCGATCGAGAGAGAATTCTTGGAGTTGGGCGCCCGCTCATCCTGTTTTTGGCAGGCGTCGGCATCATGGTTGCCAGCCACTGGCGGCTGAGCGTAAAGCTTCTCGGCGACGCCGCCTGGGTCGAAAATGTGTTCGCAAACATTGTTGGTGTGCTGCTGACGGTGGGCGCGACTGGCGGCTTGCAAAAGCTTTGCCAGGAAACTGGAATGGCGGAGCTGATTGGCGAGCGCATCGCGGGCCTTCCCGGTGGTGTGCTGATCCCATTTCTGGTCGCCGCGGTTATCAAGACACTGCAAGGCTCATCGCTTGTGGCCGCCATCACCGCCGCAGGAATGATTCAGCCCTTGCTCGCATCTTTGGGATTGGAAGCCGAGAACGGGAGGGCGCTTGTCACGCTCGCGATTGGCGCCGGGGCGATGACCGTCTCTCATGTCAACGATGATTATTTTTGGTTGGTGATTTGGAAAGCCGGACTTGCGCCGGCGCGAGGGCTGGCCGCCCTTAGTCTCGGAACGCTCGCCCAGGGGCTGAGCGCCCTCGCCCTGCTATGGATGATGTCCTTCGCCGTTTAGCTCTAGGGGCGGAACGCGTCGCATACTATTCGGCGGCGCGGCGCGCTGCCGCCAGCGGATCGTAGTTGAGAATTGGAGCCAGCCATTTCTCGGCTTCGGCGAAGGTCCAGCCCTTACGCGCGGCGTAGTCCTCCACCTGATCTCGTTCGATCTTGCCGACGCCGAAATAATAGCTTTCGGGATGGCTGAAATAGATCCCGCAGACGGAGGCGCCGGGCCACATGGCAAAACTCTCCGTGAGCTGCACTCCAATGTTGCGCTCGCTGTCGAGCAATGCGAACAAGGTAGTTTTCTCCGTGTGGTCCGGTTGCGCCGGATAGCCGGGGGCGGGCCTTATGCCACGGTATTTTTCGGCGATTAGTTCGCTGCTGGCCAGCGCCTCATCTAACGCATAGCCCCAGAATTCCTTGCGCACGCGCTGGTGCAGCCGTTCGGCAAGCGATTCCGCCAAACGGTCGGCAAGCGCCTTGGCCATGATGGCCGAATAGTCGTCATTGGCATGCTTGAAACGATCGACGACGGCTTCCTCGCCTATTCCGGCGGTCACGGCGAATGCGCCGATATAATCCGCAAGCCCGCTGGCGCGCGGTGCAACGAAATCGGCAAGCGCCACGTTGCTTTGGCTTTCGCGCCGCGGAAGCTGCTGACGCAGGGTGTGCAGCACTGCGATCGGTACCGCACGCTTTTCGTCAGCGAACAAGAGAATGTCATCGCCTTCGCCGTTTGCCGGCCAGAGTCCTATCACCGCGTGGGCCTGCAACCAGCGCTCGGCGATAATTTGGCGCAACATCTCGTGCGCATCGGCGTAAAGGCCGCGCGCCGCTTCACCGACTTTGGCGTCATCGAGGATCGCCGGAAATTTGCCGCTGAGCTCCCAAACCGCGAAGAACGGCGTCCAATCGATCGTGTCGATGAGTTCGGATATCGGCACTTCGGCCAAGCGATGCGTGCCGATGAGCTGCGGCCTCGGCGGGCGATAAGCCCCCGACCAATTCAGCTTCAAGGCGTTGGCGCGCGCGTCGGCAAGCGACAGCCGCCGTTTATTGTGCTCGCCGCGAGCGTGTGCCGCGGCGATGCGGGCATACTCCGCCCGCACTTCATTGACTGTGTGCGCCCGCGCTTCCGGTGAAAGCAGCGCCGAAACAACGCCCACGGCGCGGCTTGCGTCATTGACATAGACGGTCTGTCCGCGGCGGTAATTGGGGTGGATTTTTACCGCGGTGTGCACCCGGCTGGTGGTTGCTCCGCCAATGAGCAACGGGATCTCGAAACCCTGACGTTCCATCTCGTTCGCCACGTGACACATCTCGTCGAGCGAGGGTGTGATGAGGCCGGAAAGACCGATGATGTCAGCCTGCTCGGCGACCGCGGCCTCAAGAATCTTCTCGGCCGGCACCATCACGCCAAGGTCGACGACGTCGTAATTGTTGCACGCGAGTACGACGCCGACGATGTTCTTGCCGATGTCGTGTACGTCTCCCTTGACGGTGGCGAGCACGATCTTGCCGTTGGACGAGACATGACTGCGCCCATCCTTCTCCTGCTCCATGTAGGGCAGGAGGCAGGCGACCGCCTGCTTCATCACGCGCGCCGACTTGACGACTTGCGGCAGAAACATGCGCCCGGAACCAAACAGATCGCCGACCACGTTCATGCCGTCCATGAGCGGGCCCTCGATGACGGCGAGCGGGCGAGGGGCCTTGAGCCGCGCTTCCTCGACGTCAACCGGGATGAAGTCGTTGATGCCGTGCACCAATGCGTGCGTGAGCCGCTGCTCAACCGGCCATTCGCGCCAAGACAGATCGGCCTCTTTCTTTTCCTTGCTGTGACCGCGATGGCGCTCGGCCACCGCGAGCAATCGTTCGGCGGCTTCGCTGCGGCGATTGAGGATCACATCCTCGCAGGCTTCGCGTAATTCGGCATCGAGATCGTCATACACTGCGATCTGACCGGCGTTGACGATACCCATATCCATGCCGGCAGCGATCGCGTGTGCGAGAAACACCGAATGCATTGCTTCGCGCACCGGGTCATTGCCGCGAAACGAAAAGGACAGATTTGAGACGCCTCCGGAGACGTGAGCGTGCGGCAGATTCTGCCTTATCCACTGTACGGCGTCGATGAATGCCTTACCGTATCCGTCGTGCTCCTCGATGCCGGTTGCAACCGCGAAGATGTTTGGATCGAAGATTATGTCCTGGGGCGGGAATCCGAGCCGGTTCACCAGCATGTCGTAAGCGCGGGCGGTGATCGCCGTTTTGCGCTCGAAAGTATCCGCTTGGCCCTTCTCGTCAAACGCCATAACAACGACGGCGGCGCCGTAACGGCGCACCAACCGCGCCTGTTTGATGAAAGCACTTTCGCCTTCCTTGAGCGAAATCGAGTTGACGACGCACTTACCCTGAACGCACTTTAGGCCGGCCTCGATCACCGAGAATTTTGAAGAATCAATCATCACCGGCACGCGCGCGATGTCGGGCTCTGCGGCGATGAGATTTAGGAAAGTCGTCATCGCTTTTTCGGAATCGAGCAGGCCCTCGTCCATGTTGACGTCGATGATCTGTGCGCCATTTTCGACCTGGTCGCGCGCCACCGCGAGTGCTGCGGCATAGTCGCCGCCGGTGATCAGTTTGCGAAAACGCGCCGAGCCGGTCACGTTGGTGCGTTCGCCGACATTCACGAACGGAATCGACCGCGTCAGCGTAAACGGCTCCAATCCTGAGAGCCGCAACAGCCGTTCAGTTCGCGGAATTTGGCGTGGCGGTCTTCCGGAGACGGCGGCCGCGATGGCGCGAATGTGATCAGGGGTCGTGCCGCAGCAACCTCCAACGATGTTGACCAGCCCGGCATCGGCGAACTCGCCGATCAAATCCGCCATCATTTGCGGGCTCTCGTCGTAGTGGCCGAATTCATTCGGCAGTCCGGCATTCGGATAGGCGCAAATGAGCGTATCGGCGACACGTCCCAGCTCGGCGATGTTCGGGCGCATTTGGCCGGCGCCGAGCGCGCAATTGAGGCCAACCGAGAGCGGAGCGGCATGAGCCACCGCATTCCAGAACGCCTCGGGTGTTTGTCCGGACAGCAGCCGGCCGGACCGGTCGGTAATGGTGCCGGAAATCATCAGCGGCACGCTTATCCCGAGAGCATCCATGCATTCGAGGCAGGCAAAGATTGCGGCCTTGGCATTGAGCGTGTCGAAGATTGTCTCGATCAACAACGCATCAGCGCCGCCGTCGATCAAACCACGTACCTGCTCAGTATAAGTGGCGCGTAGCTCGTCAAAGGTGACGGCGCGGAAACTCGGATTCAAAACATCCGGGGAAATCGAAGCGGTGCGGTTGGTCGGACCAATAGCGCCGGCCACGAAACGCGGACGTCCGTCTTCATCCTGTGCAATGCGCGCAGCCGCCCGAGCCAGTCGCGCACCTTCCAGGTTCAGCTCATAGACGAGCTCGGCCATGCCGTAATCGGATTGCGCGACGCTGGTCGACGAAAACGTGTTGGTGGAGACGATGTCGGCACCGGCGCGGAAGTAGGCGAGGTGGATGGCGCGCACGGCGTCCGGCCGACTGAGGTTGAGAAGATCGTTATTGCCGCGAACCTCGCGGTTCCAGGCGTCAAACCGGGCGCCGCGATAGGCCCGCTCCTCGAGGCCGAGTGCCTGGATCATGGTGCCCATCGCGCCATCCAGAACAAGGATGCGCTCTTGGGCGAGCCGGCGTAGCGCCGTTTCTGTTGCCGAACTGGTCACGATCTATTCGTCCCTCATTACGCGGGCGCTATCGCGGCGCGCACGTGCGTGCCAGGTCCGTCGCCCCCGGGCCGCAACCCGAGCAGATGGCAGATGGCATAAACGAGGTCCGCGCGGTTCATGGTGTAGAAATGGAATTCGCTCACGCCGCGTTTGGCGAGATTCATCACTTGTTCGGCGGCGACGGTCGCGGCGATCAGTTTGCGTGTCGCCGGGTCCTCGTCGAGGCCTTCGAACCGCGCAGCAAGCCAGTCGGGCACGGAAGCGCCCGCGCGCGCCGCAAAGCTCTTGGTTTGCTTGAAGTTCTGCACCGGGAGTATGCCGGGCACGATCGGGATATCGATGCCGGCGGCATGCACTTTGTCGAGATA
>Ga0335081_10019869_pt1 | contig 10864 bp, 7 predicted proteins | sample Lox_Sample_35_FD_206713 | JGI IMG/M metagenome (GOLD analysis project Ga0335081, IMG submission 206713) | Soil microbial communities from Loxahatchee National Wildlife Refuge, Florida, United States - Lox_Sample_3.5 | ecosystem: Environmental > Terrestrial > Soil > Wetlands | place: USA: Florida... | reverse complement strand
GGGGTTGTGATCGAGGACGAACTCGGGCGTCCCGTAGCGCAACTCAGCGAGTTCCTTGGCCGGCAAACCAACAATTACGCGGAATACTCCGGACTGCTGGCGGCCTTGAACTACACGCTCCGTCACGGTTTCAAAGCGCTCAAGGTGGTCAGCGATTCTGAACTGATGGTGAAGCAGATCAACGGGCAATACAAGGTCAGCAGTCCTACCTTGAAGGAACTGCATGGCCGTGCCATGAAGCTCATCGATCAGCTGGATTGCTTCGACATGAAGCACGTTCTGCGCGAGAAGAATCGCGAGGCCGACCGGCTGGCGAACCTGGCCATGGACCGCGGCATTGCGAAGATGACGCCTGCGGTGCGCGCCACCGATGTGGGCGGCGTCGCCTCGGTCGTGCCGGAGATCAACGGCGTGGTGCGCGATGGGGTCGTGCATTTCATGGGCGCGTCCTTGCCGGACGGCACTTTGGTAAAGATCCGCGCCGTTCACCCTTAGCACTGTCGCAAAGCTGCGCTCACCTAATGCCGCCGAGTCTTGCCTTCCAACCCCTGTAACGGCGCCAGCGTAGTTAATGCTTTTTCTGTCCTCCAAGAAGCTGATCTAGCGCATTCTGCACCTGATTGTTTTGCTTGTTCTGTGGCTGGCCTTTTGCCGGCTGCTGTCCATGGCCTTGTTGCTGGCCGCCCAGCAGCCCGCCTACGAGCGACCCGAGATTGTTCCCGCCCTTGCCATTCAGCAGGCCGCCTGCGGTCGGCAACAGATTATTCACCTTCATCCTGGCAATCTGCTGCACGTCCGGCGCAACCAGAGGATGATTCATGTTGCCGGTGATCAGCACGGGCAACACCAGCTCGCCATTCTTGTTGGCAAGTGCGGTATTGAGGTAGCCTCCGACCCCGGTCCCGCCTACCTGTTGGCTGAAGCCTTTGTTCAATACCGCAGTGACGTGCATGTTCAGGTCCTGGCTGACGAGGTTGATGCTTCCATTGGCTGCCATGGTGCCGATGTCGAGCGCGGCCTTGGTATCGTTCGTGTCCGCGACACCATTGCGGATGTTAAACGTGCCGCTCATCTGCGAGATCGCGGTATAGCCTTTCGGCTGCACGCCCCCGAACTTGCCGATCCGCGAGAGCTCTCCCGGTAGATCCAGCTTCATAATCTTGCCGTTCGCCAAAGTCATGGCGAGCGTGCCGTTGAGCGTCTGTGCGACGTCTCCCGAGGCCGGCGTGGAAAAGGTCACATTCGTCGTTGCTCCCAGTGTTCCATACAGCGTGTTCTTCACTGACGAAACCGCCGACAGCATCTTGTTCGCATCGACGTTCGCCAGCTTGATATTCGCTGCGTAGGTCATCGGAGTAGGACGCGTATCCACGGTGACGCTTCCGCTCTGCTGCCCGCCAAAAATCTGGGAGGTCAGGGGATTGAGTTGCACCACACCGCGGTTGAGTGCGACGTTGGACTTCACGTTGGTCAGCACGGTCTGCTCATAGGTGATCGTCCCAACCGTGATTGTGCCGTTGCCGGTGGCGCTTTGCAGCACGCCGGGCTGCGACGGCTTAGCAGGCGCGGCATTAGCGCTGGGAACGAGACTCCAGGTCGCCTCCGCTTTCTTCTGATGAGGCGGCGCCTTTTGTTGGCTGGAGCTGCCGGTGATCTGTTCCAGTTCGGTTACATTCAGCTTGTCGATGGCCAGAGCGAACGTCAGGTGCGGCGCCTGGAAGTTGGTCATGCTCAGATTGCCACTCGCATTCGACGATCCCAGGGATGTCGCCAGATTCGAGATGTTCATGGAATTCTGCGTGAACTGCAGATTGGCGTTGCGAACATTCACAGGTTGCGTCAGCGATGGCATTTTGAGCGACGCATTCTGCAAGGCTCCGGAGCCGCTGAACTTCATTGCCTCCGTGTTCTTGATTGGCCCCGTGGCGTGCACATCGAGCGTGATGTTGCCGCTGCCGGTCATACCTTGGGTGGCGCTCACGCCATAGGCCTTGGCGATGTTCAGCAGCTCGTTGACTTTCGCGTTGATGGTCTTCAGCGATGCGTCGACATCGGGCGAAACCGTGGCGTAATTCCTCACCGTCGCCTGGATGGCCAGTGAGGTGCCGCCCGAAGTCGCGGTGAAGTTGTTGGTTTGAATCTGCTGCGGAGTCAGCGTCAGGTTCACCTCGGGCACTTTCACCGGCTGCGCGATCTCCTTGCCCGTCATCTCCAGATTGCGCCCGCTCACGTTGCCATTGAACATCAGATTGTTGGTCGGTCCCTGTGCATGCACGTTGGCCGTCAGCTGTCCGGATATCGTGGCATTCGGACTGAACGCCACGCCGAAAGCCGCAGCCAGGCGGGCTGCCTCCGAGATGGAAGCGTTCGAGGCGCTCACGTTCATGTCAACCTGCGCCGGGTTCGGCCGGCTGTTGAAGGTGCCGTTCATCGACAAGGGCGTGGAGCCAAGCTTCAGGTTGCACTTCTTGATCTGGATCAAATCGCTGTTCAGGTTGTCCGCGATGTCGAAGTCCGCGGAGATGGGATACCCGACCCGTGTCCCGTGAATCACGGCATTGTCCAGCTTGAGCGAACCGGCCGCGCTCAGGTCGCCATTGGAATTGTTGAGGTCGGTCGATCCCGAGATCACGGCATCGGTACCGGCCAAGGTGCTGGAATTCAGAAATTTCTGCGCGCCCGAGAGCGACACCTGTTCCAGCTTCAGCGTTCCTTTGAAGGGAGTGTTCGTCAGATCGTTGCTGTTGACCGGGCCGCCGGTCCCGTTCAGACTCACGGTCTGCGAACCTTTCCCCGGCAAATGAGCGGCGAGAGCCAGGTCGAACGGCTTACCTGGCGCATAGTCTTTCAGCGTCAGATCGATGTGATCGTAAACCGCCCGCGACTGGTGCTTCTGATAATCGGTGACCGCGATCTGGCCATCGGTAATCTTCAGCTCGCCGAGGCTGAAGCCGGCATTTTGTGGCGGCGCCGGCTGACTCGGCGCGGGCTTGGCCTGCGGTTGAGGCTTCTGAGGGTGCGCGGGCGCATTCTCAGGCGCGGCCGGAGCGCTGGCGATCGTAGAGAAGTTCCACGCGCCTTGCGCATTGCGGATCAGCTCAATGCTCGGCCGCTTCAGCTCCAGGCTATTAATTTCGATTTCCTTCTGTAACAGCGGCAGCAGCTTCACACTAACGTCCAGCTGCGAAACCTTGGCAAATGGCACATTGCTGTGGAAGCTGGGGTCATCGCCGATCACAACGTCGTTCGCTTGAACTCGAACCGGGAAAACCCCGAGTGACAGCTCGCCCAATTGCACTGGGCGATTCAGCCGCTTCTGGAGTTCGCTTTGGATCTGTCCCCGATACTGATTGACGTCAATGATGTGCGGCAGCGCGATCAGCACCCCTACGATGATGACGATGATGATGAGAATAGCGATGGCAAGCTTGCGCATGAGAGCTCCTCACGTATCGCGTAATAGGGTCGAGTTGTGGAATATGCCTGTCTTAGATAGAAGCCTGCCGCCAGGCCTTCGTTGCATTGTGGATCGTGGTTGGCAGGGGAGCCGGCGCTCCGGTCAGCACATCCCCTTGAATCGCAGCGATCGGCTGCTCCTGGCTACCATCCGATCCGATAAATATCCGAACGGTTCAGCGGCCACGGAGCGAAGTGGCGAAGGCGAAGTGCAGCAGTGAACATTCGGTCAGGTGACCAAGGAAATAGTGACACGGTAATAGGAATTTGGGAAGTAGCAAGGATCTTTGCATGAGCGCTGAATGCGAGAATTGTGGAGATCTACGGCGTGGCGGCCGAAGGTTCGTCCTCTTCGGCGCGGATCAGCCCAAACTTCTTCAACTTATAGCGCAAGGCATCGCGGCTGATGTCGAGCAATTTGGCGGCATGCGTTTGATTGCTGTTGGCCTGTGCCATTGCAATCTCTACCAGCTCCCGCTCCACTTCTTCGAGCGACGTGCCGCCGTCGGGAATTTCCAGCTTGGGGAGGCTGCGGCCATCCGGCAGCTGCTTGCCCGAGGCGCCTCCATTGCGCCCAGAAGAGATCTCGAAGGCGGTGAGCGCCGAATGTTGCTGGGCCACGGCAAATGGCAGGTAATCGGGATTGAGTTCGGGAGCCTCCTCCAGAATCATCGCCCGCTCGACCGCATTCTTCAGCTCCCGCACATTGCCCGGCCAGTCGTACTTCAACATCAGCTTGCGGGTTTCGTCGGTAATGCCGGTGACGTTCTTGCGGAACTTGCGGTTGTAGCGGGAGATGAAAAACTCCACCAGCGGCAGAATGTCTTCCTTACGCTCGCGCAGCGGCGGCAGGAAAATGGAGATAATCGCCAAACGGTAGTACAGGTCCTGGCGGAAGTCGTTTTCGCGCACCGCGCGTTCCAGATCGCGATTGGACGCGGCAATCACGCGCACGTCCACCTGCATATCGCGCACGCCGCCGACGCGACGAATCACCTGATCTTCCAGCACGCGCAGCAGCTTCGCCTGCAGCAACGGCGAGAGCTCACCGATCTCGTCGAGAAAGAGCGTGCCGCCGTCGGCCATCTCGAACAAGCCCTTCTTCATGGTTTTGGCATCGGTAAAGGCGCCGCGCTCATGGCCGAAGAGTTCGGCCTCCATCAGCGTTTCCGGAATGGCCGAGCAATTGATGGCGACAAACGGCTTGTCCTGACGACGGCTTTGGTAGTGAATGGCCTTGGCGATAAGGTCCTTGCCGGTCCCGCTTTCGCCCTGCACCAGGATGGTCGTCGCCTCGCTGGCGGCGACTTTATGGACGAAGCCCAGCAGCTCCGACATCTTCTGCGAAACCCCGACGACATTGTGATAACCGGTACGCCGGCGCATCTCGCCGCGCAGCGATTCGACCTCGGAGCGCAGGCGCGTCGTCTCCAGCGCGTTCTTGACCGCGACCGCCAGTTCGTCGAAGTCGAGCGGCTTGCCGACGAAGTCGTAGGCTCCCAGCTTGAGGGCGGTCTTGACGTCCTCCAGCTGCGGATCGGCGGTGATCATGATGACCGCGCGGGCGTCGCCCGATTTCTTCAGCTGTTCCAGGAGTTCGATGCCGCTGGCATCAGGCAGACGCACATCGAGCAGCACGAGATCAGGAGACTCGTTGTGGGCCACGCGCAACGCAGCCGAGCCGTTGTCAGCCTCTAATACGTGATAACCCCACTCTTCACATTTCTGGCGCAGAGACCAACGGACCAGCTTTTCGTCGTCGACAATTAAGACTTTTTCCGAGGGCATTACTTCTTGCAATAGGTTACTACAGGACCAGCATCCGAAACGCGAAACATCCCAACAACGGGGATGGCCCGCGCCGACGCCCCTGCATCTCCCATAGCGTTATCCCGTGCCACGCTGCCGTAGGGGAGGCGGTTCCGTATAAGCTCGATACCTAGTTTCGAAAGGCCTTCTCCGCGCATCCTTTCCCAAACTCGGATACTCACAGACGAAAATTGCAGACAGTCCTTGTGCGGAAAAACGACCTGGGATGACAATGTAATTGGTAAATTCATAGCTCATTCATAGCGACCAAAGGACGCCTCTCCTAATCCTGGGAGTCCAAGCGAAGCCGGCGCCTCCCGCCACTGAGAGAGTTGCTTTAGAAGAGACGTGAGTTCCATCGAAGTAGCGAAGGGATTTGCGCGCTCCCGACCCTTCGCCATTCTCCAATAGTCAGTGCACCTGAAAACGAGTTATCATCCCCCCCAAATGTTTGTGGGGTGGGGGTGGCACCATGTGGGCTCGATCCTACGGGCGGGTGTACTTTACCCAACGAGCCGCTAGCCTTCTGCTTGCAAGCGCGCATTGGGTAGTGGGGAAATCCTGCGGCCTCGCGGCATTCTGCGTCGCGCCACGTACTTTCCAATGGCGAGATCTTCTCAAGACACTCAGTTGCGTCGCCGATAACTCGTTCGTGCGGAGATCGGCGCTGATTACAGGCTTGTCGCTCGCCATGTGCGGCCTGACGCTGGCAGGTGTCGGCGAGTGGGCTTCTGGAAACTTGGATAGCTCAAGCGCCGTCGGCGGAAGCGAGCCCGCCTCCGCGTCCACCAAGGATGGACGCAGTGTTGTCGCGGTCGTCACCGCTCCCGCTCCTTACCTGCCGGATCCTGCCAGTCATCTACCGGCTGATACGACCGGTTATACCTTCCGTCGCTATGTACCAGAAGTTCGGCTTCAGTTCACCGTGGCCGATGAGCAGGGACGGGTCGTCCAGGACCTCTCTGCGCAGGAGGTGCGGATCTTCGACAATCAAATGCCGGTAGATCGCTTCAACGCCTTCGAGCGCGATCAGGACTTGCCCCTCCGCCTGGGCCTGATTCTGGATACCAGCGATTCCGTCAAGCGCGTGCTCGGCGAAGAGAAAGCGGCCGCCGCCACCTTTCTCCAGCGAGTTCTGCGGCCGCAGGCCGACACTGCGTTCGTGATGGCGTTTGCTGGCGACATCAAAGTCTGGCAAGAATCCACCGCGAATCGGCAAGCGCTGCTGGATGCCGTCGCACGCCTGAAACAGCCGGGATGGGGCACCCGCTTCTATGACGCACTGTATTCCGCCTGTGCGGGAGAGCTCTTGCCCGGCAGCAACAGCCTGGTCCGCCGCGCTCTTGTCGTTCTCAGCGACGGTGAGGACACTGACAGTATCCACGGATTAGGCGATGTGATTGCGATTGCCCTGCGCAATGAGGTCCAGATCTATACCTTGAGCATTCGCACGCGCAAAGCCGGCAGCTTCGCCGATCGAGTACTGCAGGGCCTCGCTGAGGCGACTGGCGGACGGCTGTATCTCGCCCAGTCCAGCAAGGACGTGGACGCGGCCTTTGTGCAGATCGAGCGCGACCTGCGCACCCAGTACTACGTCTCCTTCCGCCCGCAACAGGCAACCCCCGGGTTCCATTCGCTGCGCCTGGAAGTTCGTCCCGGGCAGAACCTGGAGGTTCACGCCCGTCAGGGCTATTACGCGATGACGCCGTGAGTGAAATTGGCGGGTAGCGCTCAGGCGTAAACCCTTTGCAGCTTCTCTAAACTGCCGCTCGCCTAAAGATCTTCCTGGTCAGCTTTCCCATACCTACGCCTAACCAATAGAACACCACCGAATTGCCTGCCAAAGTCGGAATGATGAAATACCAGTTTCTGAAAGGTTCAGAGACGATATTTCCAAAGACAAAGACGGGATTGAGCCAGCGAAGTACGAGCAGGTACAGCACGCCGAACGGAATCGTCGCCGGGAACTCGACGAGGTCGCACACCCAGCCAGTACACGTAAAGGCCTGGTAGATAAGCACTGAGCTGACTGCCAGATAGATCGCAACCAGGCTCCATCCGGCTTTCGATTTCGGAAATTGCATGGGTTGATCCGTAGGCATGCTAAGCCGTACGGCTGATGTCTGTCGAGAAAATCGAGCGGAGAGGCTTCGACGCGCTGCCGTACGAACCGTGAATGGCAGGCTGATCCAGAACCTGCGGGTTCAGATCAAGTCCGGGGACGACGATGTGCCGTAATCCTCGAGTCGCACTGCACGCCGCGGCAGGTTACAAATCAGTCGCGTCATAACAATCAGCGTAAACCCCACGACAAGCGCGAACCAGGCGATCGCCTCTTTGTCCGTCTTGGCGAATTCTACGATGAAGGCGCCGGCGCGCAACAGTACGTTCGGTCCAAGCCCAATGTGTTCTGCACAGGAAAGGCAATGACGAAGACGGCGAACGCGAAAAATACAATCGCGCTTGCCGCCACGAACAGGAATATGTCCATCATGACCCGTTTCATCACGGCAACTGTAGCCCCATTTGTCTCTCGGAATCTATAGCGTTTAGGAAGTAGCAAAGGCATACATAAAGCGGCTACTACAGCTGGCCGCCATGAGCATTTTGATGCCATTCCGCTGTCCTGGTGATTCGCAATTGCTGGTAACAATTTGGTCAAAAGGCTGTGGCGAATTCGTGCTCAACACATCTGGGTGTTGACGCGACACGATGCCAATGAGCGGTGCGAACCGAACTCTGCTGCGGGACATCGAAATTGGCAAGCAGTTACGGTTGCGCTCGGCTAAAATCGAATGCGGGAATCGTTTCTCAGCATTCCGCCTCTCATGCCTGCAAAAAAACACTTTGAGTTGCAGCCAACGCTGAAGGGAAAGCTTCTCGAGCTCCGGCCGCTACGCCCGGATGACTACGCGGCGCTGTTCGCGGTGGCGTCCGATCCTCTCATCTGGGAGCAGCATCCGGCCAAGGACCGCTGCCAGGAAGAGGTCTTCAGGGAGTTCTTCCAGAAGGGATTGGATTCCGGAGGAGCGCTACTGGCCATCGATCGCAAGGACGGAAAGGTCATCGGCTCGTCGCGCTTCCACAGCCACGACGCCGCGGCGAGCGAGATCGAAATCGGCTGGACGTTTCTGGCCCGCTCCCACTGGGGAGGCACCCACAATCGCGAGATGAAGGAGCTTATGCTCCGACATGCGTTTCATTTCGTCAACCGCGTCGTCTTCCTTGTCGGTCCAGAAAATTTTCGCTCGCAAAAAGCGGTGGACAAGATCGGCGGTGTTCGCACTGGCATGCGCAACAACGCCGAAGGGCGGGAAAGTGTGCTGTTCGAAATTAGCGCTTCGCGATTTGCAGAGATCTTTGGCCGCTAGCTGATAGTCATCATCCCGCTACTTCCGCGATCTCCTATTTCTTCACGGCTTCCACGGTAACCTTGTCCCGCAATCACACCGTCGGCGTGTGCTCAAACGGTAGCTTAGTGTAGCGATATTTGTCGACCTCGATGATCAGGGCGACTCGTCCTTCGGGGTTGCGGAAGGGAAACGGCTTGCCCGTGTACTTGTGCGAGATGGGATCCATCACCTTCAAATCGGGATCGGGGCGGCGCTCGACAACGTGGCCGCGGATCTGCGCCTCCGAATAGGGATTGTGAAAATCCACGATCGAGATGGCCACGCGTGAATCGCGTGCGGTGTTGCGGGCTTTGAGCGAGTTCTCGCCAGTGCAGATGACGAGGCGATCGCCGTCGCGGCCGACCCAAACCGGCACGCTTTGTGGCGAGCCGTCGGACATCAAGGTGGCAAGATGAGCAAAGTTAGCGCCGTCGATGAGGTGCTTGGTTTCGTCAGAGAGTTTCATAGCGGTGAATTGGATGCAGGGACGGGAGAGAGGAGGAGAAAAAGTTGTCGACTAACGGACGAGGGCGCCAACGATCGTACCTTCCCAGGTCTGGAAAAGAGCCAGACCTGGGGCATCCAGCGACGGAGGTCACCAGGTAGCGTCCAAACGAAGGACGCGAACCTGGGGCACCCAGAAGTGCACCGGAAGTGAGTTTCCTGCCGAGAGACTGACTACGCCAATAGCCGCGCGGCTTCTTTGGCGAAGTACGTCAGCGTGATTGACGCGCCGGCGCGCTGGATGCACAGCAGCGATTCCATCATCACGCGCTCGTAGTCGATCCAGTTGTTGAGCGCGGCAGCCTTGATCATGGCGTACTCGCCGCTCACTTGATACGCGGCGAGCGGCACATCGAAGCGCAGGCGCGCTTCGTGCAACACGTCGAGATAAGGCATCGCCGGCTTGACCATGATCATGTCCGCGCCTTCTGCGAGGTCGAGTTCGATCTCGCGCATGGCCTCGCGCAGGTTGGCGGGATCCATCTGGTAGGAGCGGCGATCGCCAAAGTGCGGCGCGGAATCGGCGGCTTCGCGGAAGGGGCCGTAGAAACCGCTGGCAAACTTCGCTGCATAAGAGAGGACGGGAATGTTGTGGAAGCCGTTCTCGTCGAGCGCGGTGCGGATGGCGGCGACGCGGCCATCCATCATGTCGGAGGGCGCGATGATGTCCATGCCCGCTTTGGCTTGCGAGACGGCGGTGCGGGCGAGCAACTCGAGCGTGGGATCGTTCAGGATCTCGTAGTCCTCGGCGGAAGCGGCCAGGACAGAGGCGGCAGCGGCGGCTGCGCTGTACGGTTGCGTCCTGGCAGTCCCAGTAGCTATGGCGGTGGCGAAGCGGCGCTGGGCATCGGAGGTGATCACCACTTTGCCCTTCGATTCCAACTCACGCTTGAACTCCAGCGCCTCGCGCAATGCCTTGGCGGTGTCGGAGGTATCGACCAGGCCGCAATGCCCGTGCGACATGTACTCGCAGAGGCAGACATCGCCCATCAGCAGCAGGCCGGGAACCTCGCGCTTGATGGCGCGCGCCGCTTTCTGCACGATGCCGTCGTCGGCCCAGGCGCCCGTCGCAACTTCGTCCTTTGACTCCGGCAGCCCGAACAGGATGACGCTGGGAATGCCCAGCGACTTCACCTCGGCGCACTCCTTCACCGCTTCGTCGATGGAGAGGTTGTAGACACCCGGCATGGAGCGAACTTCCTTGCGAATGCCTTCACCGGGGCAAACGAAGAGCGGATAGACAAAGCCTTCGGGGCTGAGACGGGTTTCACGGACAAAGGAGCGCATCGCCTCGGTGCGACGCAGGCGGCGGGGACGATTGGTTGGAAAAGCCATAACAGTAAAATTCTAGCATCGGGAGAGTGGCGGGAAGCCGCGAAAATAGCGGACTTCGACTAAGGTTGTAGATTGGAAATCTGGTCTGCTGGGGCGGCGCAGGGTTGGATCGCCACAATTCCAGGCCGCTCCTGGACCCCTGCATCGCTAAGCCGCTTCAAAGCACCTGCCCGGTCTCACAACGATTGCAGAAATGCCAGCAGCGCTTTCTGATCGGCCGCGTTCAGGTGGAAGAACTTCTCGCCGATTTCTTCCGCTTCTTTGCTGTGCCGGCGGTCGTGCAACCCGTACTTTTGTCATGGCCCAGGTTAGCGTCCAACAGATGGACGCGAACCTGGGGCACAGTTAGGGAACCGAGTTATGGCTAG
>Ga0335081_10019868_pt1 | contig 10864 bp, 9 predicted proteins | sample Lox_Sample_35_FD_206713 | JGI IMG/M metagenome (GOLD analysis project Ga0335081, IMG submission 206713) | Soil microbial communities from Loxahatchee National Wildlife Refuge, Florida, United States - Lox_Sample_3.5 | ecosystem: Environmental > Terrestrial > Soil > Wetlands | place: USA: Florida... | reverse complement strand
CCTCCTTGAGCCCGCCGACCGCAGCCCGCATGGCGACGGCGAGCCGCACCGCGCGCGGGGCCGGATCGGGGCAGGGCACGGGATCGTTGAAGAAGACCAGCATGCCGTCGCCGATGAAGCCCTCGAGCGTGCCCTCGTGCGCGAAGACGAGGGGGCCGACGGTCTCGTGGTAGCTCCGCAGGAGCGCCATCACGTCCTCGGGCTCGGCCGTCTCGGCGAAAGCGGTGAAGCCGCGCAGATCGCACATGAGGGCGACGATGTCCCGGCGGTGGCTCTCCATGATGCGCTCGTCGCCCGAGCCGACCACGAGCTCCGCCACCTGGGGCGGCAGGAAGCGCTTGAGCCGGCCGACGCGCTCGATCTCCTTGACTTGTGCGGCCACGCGCTCCTCGAGCGTGCGGTTCCAGGCGGCGAGCTCGCCGGCTTGCGCCTGGACCTGGTCGTGGAGCGCTTTGATGCGCAGCATGGAGCGCACGCGCGCGGTCAGGGAGGCGTGGTCGACGGGCTTGGTGAGATAGTCGTCCCCGCCCGCCTCGAGCCCGGCGACCACGTCGCGCGTGTCGGCCTTGGCGGTCACCATGATGATGGGGATGAAGGGGAGGGCCGCATCCGCCTTCACTCTGCGGCACACCTCGATGCCGTCGAGCTTGGGCATCATGATGTCGAGGAGGACCAGGTCGGGGGTCTCCGCCTGGATCTTCGCGAGTCCCTCCTCGCCGTCGGCGGCGGTCAGCACCTCGTAGCCCTGGCTCTCCAGGCGCATCTTGAGCACCTCGACGTTGTCGGGCGTGTCGTCGACCACGAGGATGCGGGCGGGGGTGCGCACGGTGCAGCCGCGATCCGGATCAGCCGAGGTGCTCGCGCACCTTGGCGAGGAGCTGGCGCGGGCTGAAGGGCTTCGTGACGTAGCCGTCGCAGCCGGCGGCACGGGCCTTCTCCTCGTCGCCCGAGAGGGCATAGGAGGTGACAGCTAAGATCGGAATGTGCCTGAGCTCCGGATTCGCCTTGATGCGGCGCGTGGCCTCGTAGCCGTCCATCACCGGAAGCTGGATGTCCATGAGGATGAGGTCCGGCTTCTCCCGCTCGGCCGCGGCGACGCCCGCGGCCCCGTCCTCGGCCTCGATCATCTCGAAGCCGGCGGCACCCAGGAGATCGCGCATGATCTGCCGGTTGTCCTCGGTATCCTCGACCACGAGAATCCGCTTGGTCATGCAGCCTCCGTCTCCTCGGCGCGTTGCGGGATGATGACACGGAAGGTGGAGCCCTGTCCCACGGTCGAGTCGACCTCGATCCTTCCGCCGTGCATCTGGACGATGCGCCGCGAGATGGCGAGCCCGAGGCCGGTGCCGCCCTTCTTGCGCGTGTTGGTGTCGTCGACCTGTTGGAACTCATCGAAGATGCGCGCACAGTCCTCGGGCTTGATCCCCGGGCCGGTGTCGACGACCGCGATCTCGAACTGTCCGTTTGCGGCGAGGGCACGGATCGAGACCGAGCCTTTGTCGGTGAACTTGATCGCGTTGCCGACCAGGTTGAGCAGCACCTGGGTCAGCCGCCGCTCGTCGCCGCGTCCCGCGGGCATGGCCTCGCCGATCGTCGAGGTGAGCTCGAGGGACTTGTTGCGCGCGAGCGACTCCGTCGCCGACACCACTTGCTGCACCACCGCCGGCACCGAGTAATCCTCGATGCTGAGCTTGAGCTGCCCGGCCTCGATCTTGGAGAGGTCGAGCACGTCGTTGATGAGGCCGAGAAGGTGCCTGCCGTTCGCCTGCACGCGCTCGAGCACTCCTTTCGCCTTCTCGCCCAGCTCGCCGTAGAGCCCGTCGGCCATCATCTCCGTGTAGCCGAGGATCGCGTTCAAGGGGGTCCTGAGCTCGTGGCTCATGTTGGCGAGGAACTGGGACTTGTGCTGGCTCGCGAGCTCGAGCTGGCGGCTCTGTTCCTGGATTTCGCGGAAGAGGCGCGCGTTCTGGATGGCCATGGCCGATTGGTTCGCGAGCGTCTGCAACAGGCTCAGCACATTGGCGGGGAAGGCCTTCCCGGTCCGGCGCTGGAGCGTGAAGCCGCCCAGGATGCGCTCGCCGTAGACGAGCGGCACCACCACGGTCGAGTGGAATCCCGCCTTGATCATGAGATCGCGCATCGCGTTCGCCGGCATCTCTACCAAGGCCGTCGTCTCGACGGGCGCGCGGCGCGTGGCGGCGAGGCCGAGCGTGCTGTGCTCGAGCGGGATGCGGATGGCACGGGCCTCGGCCAGGAGCGTCTCGTCGAAGCCCACGGCCCGGTAGAGGCGAAACTCGCGGCGCTCGCGGCTGTAGCGGAAGAGCGTTCCGGAATCGGCCTCGGCGATCTCCACGGCGCGGGTCACCACGGTGGTCAGCACGGTCTCGAGATCGAGGGTGGAGCTCACCGCCTGGCCGACCTCGCCGAGCGTCTTGAGCTCCTCGACGGAGCGTGCCAGCTCGGCGCTGCGATCGCGCAACTCGTTGAGCAAGCGCACGTTCTCGATCGCGATCACCGCCTGGTCGGCGAACGTCTGCAGGAGGGATATCTGCTTGTCGGTAAAGGCGCGGACCTCCCGCCGGTAGATCACGATGACGCCGAGGAGCGCCTCGTCCTTGCGCAAGGCGACCCAGAGCGCGGTACGCGCGCCGAACACCTCGACCAGCTTCACGCGCGATTCGATGCCGGAGCGGTAGGCATCGGTATCGATGACGTCGGCGATGTGGGCGACCTGAGCGCCGCGCACGATCTCGTCCATGGCGCTGCCTTTATCGGGCACCCATTCGCGGAACCATCCGACTTCCTCGGCGGGCATGCCCCGGCTCGCCGCCAGGCGCATGGACCTGCCGTCGTAGCGGAACATGTGCCCGAACGATGCCTCGCACAGGCGCAACGCCTTCTCCAGAACCGCGTCGAAGACCGGTGTCAGCTCGCCGGGCGAGGTGTTGATGACCTGAAGCACCTCGGCCGTGGCGGTCTGCCGCTCGAGCGCCTCGCGAGTCTCGGTGATGAGCCGCACGTTCTCGATGGCGATCACCGCCTGGTCGGCGAAAGTCGCGACCAGCTCGATCTGCTTGTCGGTGAAGGGCTTGACTTCCTTTCGCGCGAGCGAGAACGCCCCGAAGGGCACGCCTTCGCGCACCAGCGGTACGCCGAGCGCGGTGCGATAGCCCCCGAGCTTTGCGGCCTCGCCGTACTTATACGCGGGGTCGGCCAGGACATCGACGATGTGGACGATCCGGCCCTCCTGGACCGTCCGGCTGGCGAGCGTTTCGCGGCCCGGCCGGGGGAGATCTTGCGCGAAGGCGTGCATGAGCTCCGCCGACGCGCCATGGGTGCCCAACGGCCGAAACACGTCGCCTTCCAACCGCCAGATAATGCCTATGTCGGCAGCGCAGAGCCGCGTGGCCGTGCCGACGAGCGTGTCGAGCACGCGCTCGAGGTCGAAGGTCGAGCGGCTGATCACCTTGAGCACGTCCGCCGTGGCGGTCTGCTGCTCCAAGGTCTCGGCCAGATCCCGCGTGCGCTCCTCGACCTTGCGCTCGAGGCCGGCATAGGACTCCTGCAGCTGCTCGGTCATGCGGTTGAACTGGCCGGCGAGCTCCTCGAGCTCGTCGCCGGTCTTGATGTCGAGCCGGTGGTCGAGCTCGCCCCCGCCGATGCGCCGCGCCCCGGCCTCGAGGGTGCGGATCGGCCCGATCATGCGGCGCGAAAGGAAGAGCCCGGCGAGGCCCGCCAAGAGCAGGCCGAAGAGAACGATGGCCGCCCCGCGCAAGGCCGCCGCGTAAAGCGGGGTGAAGGCCTCGGCGAGGGGCTGCTCGACGAAGACGTGCCAGCCGAGGTCCGGGATCGCGGCACTCGCGCTCAAGACCCGGCGGCCGGCGAGGTTGCGCGCAAGGGCGACGGCCTCGCCCGAGCCTGCGAGTGCCGCCGCGACCTGGGGCAAGGAGCGAAGGTCGGTGTCGCGCAGCACGAGGCTGATGTCGGGGTGGGCGATGAGCCGGCCGCGGCGATCGACGACGTAGGCATAGCCCTCCTTGCCGACCTTGAGCGCCGTCACCACGTCCCAGATGAGCTTGAGATTGACCTCGGCCACGGTGACGCCGGCATTGCGCCCGCTGCCGGCGAGCGCCATCGTCATGTAGGGCTCGGACTCCTTGCGGAAGTAGACCGGGCCGAAATAGACGTGCTTGGCGAGGGCCTCGGTGAAGCTCGCATCCTGCGCATGGTCGGCGCCGCCGCCGACCACGTCCATGGCGAGGCGCGAGACCTTGAGCTGCTCCTTGCCCTTGCCGTCGAGCTCGACGAGCTCGGTGATCGCCGGCACCTGGCGCAGGAGGCGCACGTAATCGTAGCGGCGCTGCTCGATCGGCGTCAGCGCCCATTGGGCAAAGGTCGTCCAGCCGACCTGCTGCTGGATCTCGGTGACGAATTCCTCGATGCGCTGGGCCGCCGCTTCCGCCTTCTCCTTCTGCAGCCCGATCAGCTCCTGCTTGGTGTCCTGATAGGTGAACCAGAGATCGAGCCCGCCGTTCACCACCAGCACGGCGATGACCAAGCCGACGATGAGGGCCGCGTATTTGACGAAGAGGCTGAGCCGGAAGCGCCTCATTCGATCACCTCGTCGGCGCCGGCAAGAAGCAAGGGTGGCAAGGCGAGGCCGAGCGCCTTCGCCGTCTTCAGATTGATGACCAGCTCGAATTTGGTCGGCTGCTGCACCGGCAGATCGGCCGGGCGCGCACCCTTGAGGATGCGGTCGATATAGGCGGCCGCGCGCCGGAAGATGTCGGCCACGTCGGGCCCGTAGGACAGGAGCCCGCCCTCGAGGGCGAACTGACGGTAGACAGATATCGCCGGCAGGCGCTGCTGCATGGCCAGCGCCGCGATCTCCTTGAGGTGGGCCACCAGAAATCCGTCGGGCGGAATGATCAGGCCAGACTCTTTGCTGCGACCCATGGTCGCGAGCGCTCCTTCGACCTCGGCCATAGTCCGGGCGCTGGTCGGGGCGATTTCGGGCGCGCCGCTGGGGGGCGGCCCGAGATCGCCCAGCAGATCGTAATATTGCGGATTGATGAGCGGATCGAAGAGCAGCACGGTCCGCTTCGTGTCGGGCGCGCTCTCGCTCAGGAGCTGGCGCCATTTTCCGATGAGGTCGGAATCGATAAAGCTGAAACCGGTGATGTTGCCGCCGGGCCGCGCCAGGTTCGCGACGAAGCCGAGCCTGACCGGATCGGTGACGAGCACGCCGACGATCGGGACGGTCTTCGTCGTCCTCTTGAGTGCCGCGATGACCGGCGTGCCGTTGGCGAGGATCACGTCCGGTTTCATGGCAAGGAGCTCGCTCACATAGCGCTCGACGAGCGCCGCATCGCCGGCACTCCAGCGATACTCGACCCGGAGGTTCTTGCCCTCGACCCAGCCGAGCGCCGCCAGCCCCTCGCGGAAGGCCTTGAGGCGCGCCTGGCCCTCGGGACCGTGCTCCGCAACGATCATGAGGACGCCGACCAAGGGCGTCTTCTGCGCCTGCTGCGCCTGCGCCGCGAGCGGCCAGACGGCGGCGGCGCCGAGAAGGGCTGCGATGAGCTCGCGCCTTCTCATTCGATCACCTCGTCGGCGCGGGCGGTAAGCGAGGGCGGAAGGGAGATGCCGAGGCTCTCGGCGGCCTTGAGGTTGAGCGCCATGTCGAAGTGCGTCGGCTGCGCGATCGGCAGCTCTGCCGGCTTGGCGCCCTTGGCGATGCGATCGACGTAGTCCGCGGCGTCGCGGAACAATCCGACTAGGCTGATGCCGTAGCTCATGAGCGCCCCCGCTTCAACGAACTCCCGGAAGGGTGCTATCGCCGGCGTGCGCCGCGCCAGCAGCAGAGGCAAGATCGCGGCGCGGTCGCGCATGAACACAGCACTCGCCCCGATAGTGACCGGTTCGCCCGGCGCGTCGGCCATATGGCGAAGGGCTTCGGCGTAGTCGGCGGGCTCGCCGGTCACCTCGATGAGGCGCGGCTCGAAGCCGAGGCTCCGCGCCGCCGCCGCGGCTGCCTCGGCCTGGCCGTGGGACACCGCGTCCCACCAAAACCCGAGGATGCGCGCCTTGGGCAGAGCCTCGCGCGTGAGCTCGACCCGCTTTGCCGCCAGCTCGAGCTGACGCACGAAGAGGCCGGTGACGTTGCCTCCCGGCCGGGCGAGACTGGCCACATAGCCCTTCTCGAAGGGATCGAAGTCGACGGCGAGCATGACGATCGGGAGCGTACCGGCCGCTGCCAGTGCAGCACGGAGTGCCAGCTCGCTGCTGGGGGTCATGAAGATATCCAGCTTGCGCCGAGCCAGCTCGGCGTAGGCGGATGGATACTCCTCGTTGCTCTTCACCTGGAGGAACTCGAAGATGAAATTCTTGCCCTCCTCATAGCCGAGCTCGGCCATCCTCTTCCTGAACGCGCCATGAAATGGCGACGTGCTCGGAACAGGGCCGGCCCAGCCGACGCGCAGCATCTTGGGCGGCACTTGCGCGGTTAGCCGCGTCGGCACCAGCGCTGCGGCGGCGAGGGCCGCGAGGAGATCGCGCCTTCTCATTCGATCACCTCGTCGGCACTGCCGAGCAGCAAGGGCGGGACGGTCAGCCCGAGCGCCTTTGCGGTCTTGAGGTTGATCACCAGCTCGAACTTGGCCGGCTGCTGGACCGGCAGGTCGCCCGGTTTCTCGCCTCGGAGGATGCGGTCGACGTAGCCTGCTGCCTCTTGCATTTGATTGTCGGGATTAATGCCGTACGAAACCAAGCCACCGTCGGTCGCGAAATCACGAATCCCATAGATTGCCGGCAGCCGGTAACGCGCCGCCAGTTCGACGATCACATTCGCATAATTCGCCAAAAAACCGTCCGGAGGGGAGATCAAGCCGCCACCCGGCGCGCGCGCGAGCATCGCCATGGTCGTTTCGATCTCCGCCGGCCCATGAACCGGAGCCATGACCGCCTCCACGGCAAAATTTGGGGCAGCCGATTCCACCGAACGAAGGTATTGCAGCGGACCAGGGTTCTCCGGATTGGAGAGGAATGCGACGCGCTTGATCTGCGGCGCGATCTCCTTGAGCAGCTCCAGCCACTTCGCTCCCATCGTCGCCTCGGGCATCGTGAAGCCGGTAATGTTGGCGCCCGGATGCGCCAGACTCCGAACGAAGCCTTGGGCGACCGGTTCATAGATCATCGTGAAGACGACCGGCACCGTGCGGGTCGCCTGCCGCAGCGTCGCCACGGAGCGGCTGGTATTGGCCATGATCACGTCCGGTGCCGCCGCCAGCAAATCGGCGGTAGCGGCCTGTGCCTTTTGAGCGTCGTCGATGCCCCAGCGATAGTCGATCCGGACATTGCGGCCGATCGTCCAGCCGAGCTTCTCGAGGCCCTGCTCGAACGCGATGACGAGCGCCCGGCCCAACGGGTCATCCTGGGCAAACGGCGCCAATACGCCGATGCGCCGCATTTGGCCGGCTTGCTGCGCACCCGCCGCAAGCGGCCAGGCGACCGCGGCGCCGCCGGACAGAAACATGAAATCACGGCGCCTCATCCATGTCCCCGCTGCTGAGGCCCAATCTTCGAGCGACGTTCACAAATTGACCCATAGGAGACATACGGGCACCCGTTCATTCGATCACCTCGTCGGCGCGGGCGGTGAGCGAGGGCGGCAGCGCGATCCCAAGGCTCTCGGCGGTCTTGAGGTTGAGCGCCATGTCGAAATGCGTCGGCTGTGCTATCGGCAGGTCTGCAGGCTTGGCGCCCTTGGCGATGCGATCGACGTAGCCGGCGGCATCGCGGGCAAGGCCGATCAGATCGATGCCGTAGCTCATCAGCGCCCCTGCTTCGACGAGTTGCCGTTGGGCAGTGATGACCGGGGTGCGCCGCGCCAGCAGCAGACGCAAGATCGCAACACGATCACGCACGAACACCCCGCTCGACCCGATCATGACGGGCTCGCCCGGTGCTTCGGCCATATGTCCGACGGCTTCGGCATAGTCGGGGGACTCGCCCGTTGCCTCGATCAGCCGCGGCTCGAAGCCGAGGCTCGTGGCTGCCGCTGCGGCTGCCTCGGCCGTGTCGCGGGACGTGGCGTCCCACCAGAGGCCGAGGATGCGCGCCTTCGGCAACGCCTCGCGCGTGAGCTCGACGCGCTTTGCTGCGAGCTCGAGCTGACGCACGAATACCCCCGTGACGTTGCCGCCCGGCCGGGCGAGACTGGCGACATAGCCCTTCGCGATGGGGTCGAAGTCGATGGCGAGCATGACGATCGGCTGAGCGCCCGCGGCTGTCAGCGCTGCGCGCAGCGCTAACTCGCTGCCGGGGGCCACGAAGATGTCCGGCTTGCGCCGCGCCAGATCGGCGAAGCCGGATTTGTAGCCCTCGATGCCCTTTGCCTGAAGGAATTCGAGCGCGAAATTCTTGCCCTCCTCATAGCCGAGCTCGGCCATCCGCTTCGCGAAAGCCACCCACACCGGCGCCGTTCTCGGGAGAACGCTGACAAGTCCGACGCGCAGCATCTTGGGCTGCGCTTGCGCCAAGACCCGCGTCGGCACGAACGATGCGGCGGCGAGCACCGCGATGAGATCGCGCCTTCTCATTCGATCACCTCGTCGGCGCGGGCGGTGAGCGAGGGCGGAAGGGCGATCCCGAGGTAGTCGGCGGTCTTGAGGTTGACCTCCATGTTGAAGTGCGTCGGCTGTTCGATCGGAAGCTCCGCCGGCTTGGCGCCCTTGGCGATGCGGTCGACGTAGACCGCGGCGTCGCGGAACAAGCCGACCAGATCGGCGCCGTAGCTCAGGAGCGCCCCTGCTTCGACGAGCTCCCGGAAAGCGGCGATCACGGGGGTGCGTCGCGCCAGCAGCAGAGGCAAGATCGCGGCACGGTCGCGCAGGAACACCCCGCCCGCCCCGATCATGACCGGCTCGCCCGGCGCGTCGTCCATATGCCCGAGGGCTCCCGCATAGTCGGGGGGCTGGCCGGTCACCTCGATCAGCCGGGGCTCGAAGCCGATGCTCCGCGCCGCCGCTGCGGCGGCCTCGGCTTGGTCGTGGGACTCCACGTCCCACCAGAGGCCGAGGGTGTGCGCCTTGGGCAAGGCCTCGCGCGTGAACTCGACGCGTTTCGCCGCCAGCTCGATCTGACGCACGAAGAGCCCGGTGACGTTGCCTCCCGGCCGGGCGAGATTGGCCACATAGCCCTTCTCGAAGGGATCGAAGTCGATGGCGAGCATGACGATTGGCTGAGTACCGGCCGCTGCCAGCGCGCCGCGGAGCGCGGGCTCGTTGCCGGGGGTGACGAAAATGTCCACCTTGCGCCGCGCCAGCTCGGCGTAGGCGGATTGGTAGCCCCCGACACTTTTTGTTTGGAGAAATTCGAAGGCGAAATTCTTGCCCTCCTCATAGCCGAGCTCGGCCATTCTCTTCTCGAAAGCCACATAGAGCGGCGCCGTTCTCGGAAGAGCGCCGACGAGGCCGACATGCAGCATCTTGGGCTCCGCTTGCGCGAAGGCCCGCGTCGGCGCCAAGGATGCGGCGGCGATTGCCACGAGGAGATCGCGCCTTCTCATTCGATGACCTCGTCGGCAAGGGCGGTGAGCGAGGGCGGCAGGGCGATCCCGAGGTGTGCGGCGGTCTTGAGATTGAGCGCCATGTCGAAGTGCGTCGGTTGTGCGATCGGCAACTCCGCCGGCTTGGCCCCCTTGGCAATGCGGTCGACGTAGCCTGCAGCGTCGCGGAACAAGCCGACCAGGTCGATGCCGTAGCTCAGGAGCGCCCCCGCTTCGACGAACTCCCGAAAAGCGGCGATCGTCGGGGTGCGCCGTGCCAGCAGCAGAGGCATGATCGCGGCACGGTCACGCATGAACACCGGGCTCGCCCCGATCATGACCGGCTCGCCTGGCGCATCGATCATTTGCGCGAGGGCTTCGGCATAGTCGGGGGGCGGGCCGGTCACCTCGATGAGCCGGGGCTCGAAGCCGAGGCTCCGCGCCGCCGTTGCCGCCGACTCGGCCTGGTCGTGGGATATGGCGTCCCACCAGAGTCCGAGGCGGCGCGCTTTGGGCAAGGCCCCGCGCGTGAGCTCGACCCTCTTCGCCGCCAGCTCGAGCTGACGCACGAAGAGCCCGGTGACGTTGCCTCCCGGCCGGGCGAGGCTGGCCACATAGCCCTTCTCGAAGGGATCGAAGTCGATGGCGAGCATGACGATCGGCAGAGTACCGGCTGCGGCCAGCGCTGCGCGAAGTGCCGGCTCGTTGCCGGGGGTCACGAAGATGTCCACCTTGCGCCGAGCCAGCTCGGCGGAAGCCGACGGATAGTCCCCGACGCTTTTTGTCTGGATAAATTCCCAGGCGAAATTCTTGCCTTCCTCGTAGCCAAGCTCGGCCATCCTCTTCTCGAACGCCACATAATGCGGAGTCGTTCTCGGAAGAACGGTAACCCAACCGACGCGGAGCATTTTGGGCGGCGTTTGCGCGAAGACTCGCGCCGGCGCCAAGGACGCGGCGAGAAGCGCTGTGATCATTTCACGCCGTGAAATCATTCGATCACCTCGTCGGCAGTGTCGAGCAGCAACGTCGGTATGGCGATGCCGAGCGCCTTGGCGGTCTTGAGGTTGAGGGTAAGCTCGAATTTCGTGGCCTGCTCCACCGGCAGGTCGCCCGGTTTCTCACCCTGGAGGATGCGCCCGGTGTAGACGCCATTGTGATGGTACCCTAGCACGCGCCGCCGGGTAGGTCACCTCCAGGGCATCGGGGCCGGCGAGCCGCTTGTGGGCAGGGGGAGTAGCCCGTGTCCTGAATTCACCATCGCTCCTCGTGCCGAAGCACATCGGCCGGCCCGACCGACGCGTTAACCAGGATCGAAGG
>Ga0335081_10019867_pt1 | contig 10864 bp, 15 predicted proteins | sample Lox_Sample_35_FD_206713 | JGI IMG/M metagenome (GOLD analysis project Ga0335081, IMG submission 206713) | Soil microbial communities from Loxahatchee National Wildlife Refuge, Florida, United States - Lox_Sample_3.5 | ecosystem: Environmental > Terrestrial > Soil > Wetlands | place: USA... | reverse complement strand
ATATGCAAATGCTACCTCACTTCACTTGAAATGCTACCCTATTGTAATGATATGCAATACTCCCTCAAGCCGAAAATATTCCTATCGACTTGTCTCATCCTCAATCTCATGTCGCAAATCAAGAAAAGAAATTGTATCACACTTTAACGCCAACCATGGCGGTTGACGTGGCCGCCGTAACGTGGCGACTTTCACCAGCGACTTTCCACAACGTAGCCTTCCATTTTTGGAGTTGTTCCTGCATGCGGATCAACTTATCCACATTAGTCTTTTCTCTCGCCAGGCGCTCTTCATCAAGTCCCTGCAGCCGACGGTGAAGCTCTTGATATTCAGGATACAGTTTGCGAAACCGATGAGCCATATCGTGATGTTCCGGACTAATCTTGACGGTTTCGACATTCTCGCGTTTTGTAGGTTGGGACGAGTCCGATTTACTTCTCCCATGATCGGGTTTAGCCTCCGGAGTCTGCATTTTTGGGCGTTTTTCGCTCCTACCGCCAATTTCCTCTTCGCGAGATCGTTTCTTTGTGCTCGGGGGCGGCGAGGACGGCGCAGGACTCTTGGCCCGGCGAGCAGTTACGGGCTCATTCGTAGCTAGAGGTGATCGCTTCTTAGGGGGCGAATACGAATTGGAAGAGCTAGAGCTAGAAGTTCGGGATCGATAGGTGTCTGACACGGGAGGAGACACCACTTGAGGCCGCCGCTTGGGCTCCGGCTCGATAGCAGAAGTGCCCGGGCCTTTGACGTTAGAAGAAGATTTACCCTGCGAACGTTGAGGCTGGGCAGATTTAATTTGTGTCTCGAGTGGAACATCTGAATCCGAGTCCGAGTTGACCACTTTTTCGTCCGACTTGTATTTTGAATTGCCGCGAGCTTTCTTTGGAGGAGAGACCTTTGTTGACGCCGGAGACGATGCGACTTGCTCTATCGGGGTTGCCTTCGTACTTGATTCCTTCTGTGAAATTGTCTTGACGGTCTTCTTCGAGCTAATAATAGCACCACCTACTTTGCGAACAGGATTCTCAGCTGCATCTTCAGCATGTCGTTTGGCAGAGACGCTGGAAGGTGTATTCACGGTGATGACGGGCGAATCAGATGTCTTGGGCGCTGTGGCAACGGGTCGAGATGTCTCAATTGCTTCACTTTCGATTCTCTTCTTCGGCATCTCGGTGACTTGAGTAATCTTCGATTCGCTTTCGATGGCGAGCAGTCGAGCAACAACTTCCTTTTGCTTCTTTTCGACCATGTCTCTTTCTTGACTTGTGTAATTCTTCCATTCTCTCGATTTGAGGTCTCGATATGATTCGTCTTTGAGCTCCCACTGCGTACTGCCCGGTGAAACCTTGCGGGCAATGTCTTGCAAGCATGTCGTTAGTTCGCTGCGAACAGCCCTAGTCCTTTCCTGTAAGACTTGTTCGGAAGAAGGACCCAGAGCAAGCATATGGATCAGGCGTGTACGAAGCGAAATTGGACTAGGCTTGGGAGAGGCGGAAGGCAGTCGAGGAGATGAGACCGGTGCTATACGCGGAGAACCGCCGATTGGAAGGTATTTTGGCGTTGAAGAGCCCGCCGTCGGTCTTAGCAGAGGGGACGAGGGAAGAGACTGCACGCCGGAGCCTTTGACTCCGGGTTTGTTATCTAGAACGGCCAAGAAAGCTCGAGAATTGGACGAGTTGTGACGTGCGTGAACAGACCCTGTCCGTTTCGTTGGAGGTGGCTTTTCCAGAAGGACGGCTCTAGGACGTTAGACGGCTGTCAAGAGGCAAGAAGTCTACTTTCTGCTGTTTCTTTCCCGTTCGGCTTCTTCCGTTCTGTTCTTGAGCTTATCCACGCTTGTATTGTCGAGGCCGCGGCGGACCTGGATTTTATGGGTGACCCTGCCTAGAAGATCGAGCCTAGGATACGAAGAAGAGGATTTCTGTCGATATATTTCAAACGAAGCAGACTGACCTTCTGGTGCGACGGTGGAGAATTTGTGGGCCTGCTCGTCGCCGATTTGAAGTCCCTATCCCCGCGGTATGAGCACGTGCGGAAAAGTGGGCTATCGAAATCAAGAGCACGCAACCCGGCCGAGACAGGAAGGGCAGGGGAGGAAGAAACAGAGGGGGGGGGAGGGGCAACTTACAGCATTTTGGCCGAAAGTGACAGTGATGCGTTTTCCGCCAGATGCCTGTAATTGTGATAAGATTTGGTCATTGAGGGTGATGAAGAGGAGCTGACGATTTTTTGCGTGTTGGGGATTATCTGCCGACGGAGGAGGAGCGGAGAGGACATTGATGCCTTGAGGAGGGATGGACAACATGGTTGTCGACGGTCCTCCGGGCTGGGGAGCAGGGGAGGTACGAACGTGATGATGTTGCGAAATGGATACGAGATGCAAGCCCAATGGTGTGGACGGCGATTTGCGGAATTGTTCTCCTTAGAATGGACAGAAAGCACAGCTATGGCTGCAGATTGTCGGGAGAGGGCGTAATTGAAGCGCTTGACATAAAAGGTGGGAGATGGCGGGGAGGAGATGGCGGAGATGGTGGATGATGGTGGTGGTGTGGCGGGGGGACAATACGAGGGGAAAGGACCGTGGGCTTGTGGTGAAGCGGTCCGCCGATTTGACGGGGGACGTGGGCTCGAGTGCGGAGTGCGAGCGTGAGACCGTGACCGAGCCGAGGGTGGAGAGCGGACGATGCAGGCCGGACGTGGGCCTGAGCCAGAGCCCTGGGGAGGCGAGGAGAGAGGAGGAGGTGCTTGGGCGGTGGGATTGCGGCAATGATTCTGAAGCAAGGAGCACACGCACACCGCTTTTTTCTGTAAGCTTAGCGCTGCATCTGCGACTCACCCGCGCACACTATGCCGTAATGACGCTGCCGCCGTCCGCCACAATAGACAATTAAACTGCGGTAAAAGTGCTAATAATACAACTACAAATAAGACGGAATTTAATTGCTTCGAACGGAGCGCACAGCGGCCGGGGGAGAGCAGGAAAAAACCGGCCTTGCGACGGACAATAATATCCAGTCCTGCTTTAACTCTGCTGGTAGTTCATATATCCCCGAGAATATAATACCTACTCCGGCCGTACAGAGCATATAAAATTACGCAACATCCACAAGATATAAATGGACTGCCCGATAATATGCTCATGTTAAAAGGTCGACTACCATATTGTGGAACAATAATTGCCACACGAATGTGTGACCTGAGCCTTCGCTAATGGGGTTAGCCATCGAATCCATTATTCAAATCGATGGGGCGATAGATCCCTTTCAATATCTAATCCGGCCCGGTTCTTTAAAGTCTGCCTCTCACCCGAAGCGTAAAAAGTCTAAAGAGACGCCGCTCTTTACGGACCAAGAAAAGGCTGAATATTTTAATTTGGAGACGAAATTTAGCTCAAACCTTTTTTCTCCTGCTCTTTCCCAACTTTATTCGGTCGGCGTCCCTGCGTCTCATTGGGTCCGGCATCCGAAACTGTAGCCTCGTTCCATTTTAGATTCACCATTTCGGGATTTCCCGTGAAATTTCCCATGCACGTTCCAAACCCGGCCCTTAATCCCATCGCACCAAATGATATTGATTAGACAAGCAACGAACGGGTCCTTGACACACGTGTAATCTATTTTTGGGAAGCATACCACTACCGGACATACTCCCGAATTTATTGTAAACAAGAGAAACGCCCAGAGGTGGGGATTTGACCTGCAAGCGTTGATTTCAATAGCAATGCAACGTGCGGCATTGGAAAAGCCTGAAACGCGTCATCCGCTTTCGGGCACCAATCGATGCCGATCGCAACAAGGCCCCACCTCTTCCGAGTCCCGACGTCCGACATGGTAAGTGATTCCCCCGTATGATCGCCTATTTCCGTTCGGAACTGGTAACGCGTAGCCCACGAAGGAACACGTTTTTGTCAAAGCGCAGCTGATCACGGAGGCCCGTGCGTTGAAAGTCGTCAGTCTCTTATATATATATAACTGAAATCATTTTAAAATTGTTCGATTTTTCATATTTCTGTTATATATCAGATCGCCGATTATTAAACATTACTTAACTGATATAACTTCGAGAGAATATACTACTGAAACTGGTTTGATCAATATATTGAGCTTGAAAGACGTAACTCAACTAAGATCTATTGCTATCGATAAATAAGAAATTTGATTTAATCCAAAAGCCAAAAAAACCTGTTGATCCCTAATTGATCTTTTATATTAGTGTCGCATGTGCTATGGCAGCGCTCTAATGATTAGCATTCTTTCAAGAATCTTAGCAATCTTGAACATAATTAAAACAGAAGTTATCTCATTGAAACTGGCATGAAAAATTACTTATACACCGTTCACATAGTAAAAAGCAGGACCAGCTTACCCCAACTTAAAGCAGAGAAGCCATCTATGAACTGTGATAAGCCCCCAATCACAAAAGCAATTGACATCAAATTGAGAAAAAAGATCCATCAGTATAGTTCCAATGAAAATATTTCTTAGCTAGAATCACTCCATGAAAGTTCAACGAGCTTTGGGGTCCCAACGCCCACCCCCAAGTTAACCCACAACCGGCCTGCGAATGAATATGCGGCGAAAAAGACGCCGTACATTCTGCCGACGATAAAGAGTACTGCGCGGGGGGCGTTCCAGTGACTAACACTTCCTGAATTATACGATTATTTTCCTTGCAATTGTAACTTCTAGATGCAACAAAATACCATTCTTCTAGCATGTGACATCACCTCTATCTCTAGCAAAAACCGCTATCGCTCCCTTTAATATCGAATTCACGAAACAATTTATCAATATCACCTATGACCTAAATTTTCAATATAAGCCAGCATTCCCAAAGCCTGAAAACATTTGTACTAGCAAGAAATGACCTACATCAGGTCCGCGATAGCCAGGCGGAGCGTTTCCATATGGAGGGTCAAATTTGGCGTTGGTGTCACCGGCCAGTTGGGTTGTGGAACACCCCAAAACACAAGGTTTTTGGGAAGAGTGAAAGTCAAGTTCGTAGGAACCCGCGCGTCTAATTTCGGGGTCGTTTCTTGGATATTCATTCCAGTTCCGGTTGCTGATCGGCGTGCCCAAAAGGCTCTGAAGTGCGACGTGAAGATTTTAATTCCAACAAGAATTTGAATTGAGGTCATTCGAGTGAAAGCTTTCGTTCTGGCATTCCGTTTTAATTTCTTCCATCCTTCATGTTTGTGGCCCACGTCAATAACGACTGTGGGATATGGAATGTTCGTTCCGGGTTTCAATTTCGCGGGGGGTACTTGAATGTCTCGCGGAACAAAGCTATTATCGGGGGATTTAGATGCTCGACCATTATACCTGTAATCTACTTGCATCAGTCAGTGAGATGGATGGGAGGATCTACCTGCATCGTTCCGAGTTCGGAGGGGTGGGATAATGCTAGGAGGGACTTGTCGAAAATTGTTGGCCCAGGACTCAATTGAGTAGTTGAACGCTGTGGATGCAGCACCATGCAAGTCAGCTGGAACCACCCGGACGTGGAGGAATCCCTCATCGAGATCCACAATAACCTTATACGAACCAGACCACTTCGGCAACTTAGGCCTCAAAAGTTCATATGTCTCGAAAGTCATACTCCAATCCGGTATCAAACCATAATCGACAGTGACCGACGTCGAAGCAACGTCGGCTTCGGAGTCACTCGGTTCAGAAGACTGTTCAGCCGTATCTTGAGTGCCCTGGGAATAGGTTTCATGGTCTTCGATGTCTGTGATGATAGTTGAAATAATTGCGGCCATCCGACATCGAATCCTCGCCACGTTTGATCTATTTCGAACAAATGAATCATCAATTTCTTGGTTAGCTTCCTATGCCACAGAATATGTACCAGACGGACTGCCCGTGGACCCTAGTTGTATTCGCTCCATCGCTCCGGGCAAGGACCCCACACATTAGACACAAGTCGCCCGGAGTTGGCTACCAGCCGCGCTATTGGATGCTGTTGGCCTCGAATCAGTGGCAGTGGACCCAGAGGCGGACGTGGACGGGATGGAGGATGAACGACGCGTAAAATAGCGGGTCGAAGACTCCGAGAAGGACTCGCCTGCAGTGGCACCGCCGTCCATATAGATATTGTTGGTTTCACGATAACGTTAAATAAAGTAAAAATTTCGGGACAAAGACTAGCCAGCCACATTCGAAATTTTCTTTGCAAACTCGAGTCCCGCGCACTGCTTCGCCGATAGGCATGTGGAATTGCTTCTAGATAGGTATTTTGAGAGCTCTGCAGGGAAGCGTCACGTTTCGTCTTGTCCACGGGTGTCTCCAATGGGGAGTCGAATCATGAGCAGCCTGCGACAGGCAACCTCTCCGTTTTTCTTCCGGTCTCCGTCGGAATGCGTCCTGCGTCGTCGCGAAAGATTACATCAAGTGCGTCGAGGGGACCTGTCTCCCAAAAGCCAAAGCACGCGTCACTGTCACACGTCATGAATCCTTCTCCCGCGGTCGAAGATTTTGCCACAGGGAATCTCAAACGGTCCACGTCTCGTTAGATCAAGGAAATCACATTCATCACTCACGCCGCTCTCTTTGATCGATTATTATCAAAATGCGGAAATTCACGCTCTTCTCGACAAACCGAACGTGACCAAGCGGACCACAGACGCTTTACGACTTTCGTTTCTTGCTCGTCGGCAATCTCGGGTCATTACTATCAGCATTTCGTTTATCCGAGTCCCATTAGCTCATGCGTCGACGAATCAATTGCGGATTTCTATCGCTGCGTCCTCGCAAAACTCCATCTCGTTAGAGGAAGCGACAGGAACCGGTCCTTCCTTTCATATAAACGCGTATATCCTACAGCAACATGTCTGCATGTTTGTCAGAGGTTTGCATGAACAAAAATTCGGATGTGGGAGGCGGGGTTGGATGTAGACTCAATCCCGCCGACATGGAATTCGCAAATGGCATCGATGGAAGATTCGTCTGGGATTATAGAGAATTTCATTGTGGGTTCGACGGGGAATTCGAGAGGGATTTCAGGTAATTCATGAATGGAATTCACAAGGGATTATGCGGAATTTGAGAATGGCGTCAACGTGGAATTCACGAGGGATTGTGGGAATTCGCGAGGGATTATGAGGAATTGGAGAATGGCGTCGAATGGAATTTGTGAGGTATTATGGGGAATTCGAGAATGACGATGATGTGGGATTCGCGAGGGATTACGAAGAATTCAAGGGGTCATCACGGCGGAATCCGTGAGGAATTATGGTGATTTTTCGAGAAGACACCCGAGGGAATGCATACTGCCCTCAACAAGATTCTTGGGTCCTTTGCCACCGGATACTGAACCCCACGTACTTCCCCCTTCCCTTCCCGTCCATCGTCTTGATTTCCGTTTGCTGAGCCTGAGGATTGACTGAGGTAGCCTGAGCACAACTACACTCTTCTCGGACGCCATATTGGCGCAACCCGTGTCCTCGGCCAAACTAATTCTGAATGTCATCAAGAATTGTGGGCGTGAGAAAGTTTACGACGGGCAGGTCGACTGCCTCATTCGAAAGGACATGGAATCCCTTTATGCGATTAGATGTACACTCTGCCTGTCCCCGTTCTTTTCCTTGGGGGAGCTGGAAAGCTAATGGTTTTTGTAGGACCCGGAAATACAAAAGGCAGCGAAGGGAGAAAGGTCCTGTCAAAGTCATGGGACGACTCCGTGAAATAAAGAATAATCTCTTTCAACCCCGGCACCCCTCCCTTGATTCTCCCTGTTATCCTTTCTTTTTCTTCCCCTTTTTTTTCAATGTTTTTTTATTTATTTCCTTTTCCTTTCCATTCTTTACCGTGGGGGCAAGGAGTCCCGATTAAGAGTATTGGTTTTGGAAACTTACGACATTATAGTTAGATTCATGTTATTTTTTCGTTCATTTAGATTAGTCTACACGAGTTTATTAACAAGCAAAATGTCCTCCTTTATCCCTGTTTATTGGTTTCCGCTTCGGTTGAGAATTACTGGCGAGCTCTACATCGATGTTTTTTCCAGCGGAAGCATTTTTGATGGTTCGAAGACGGCAACAATACATATTCAGAATGTTAGGAATACTCGTGTATAATCCATTCCACCCAATTCCCCTCCGACGAGTTTTTAAGTTGAGGGTGACAATCTCGATATCAATTCATTATACAGTTTGGATGAAGGGCCGGCCGTTCGGTTAGAGTAGCACCGAAAAATGCAAAAAACAGTTTAAGCTCAACCATGCAAGGAATAAATTTGCAACCTATGTTCTTGAGTGCTAAAATAATGTATATATGGGGCCCATACATGCCTATGCAGTCAGAATTGAGAATAACAAAGAATAGCCGACTCAACGAGAAGGTTTCAATTCGGGATGCTCACCCATGCACGCTCTCCGGTCACTTTCAAAATGTACACACTGCCAACTCTATAGGTACTGTGACCTTTAGCCATTGAATCTACAGATAGAAGATATAGATCGCTGCTCTTTTAGCCCCTAATGTCAATGATTCTGGACCTGGATGGGGGGTTAAGCGCATTTTTCGGCGGTCGATTTCGAAGTACCCAAACTTTTACTGTCGATCTGCGGGGCAAAAAGTCACATCTTTTCTGAGCGATTAACTCCATGAGTTTTTCTTCATCTCACACATACATTTGGGGTTGCAACGATGACAGGAGAGAAAAAGGCCGCATCTGCTTGGACAACGCCATTACGTGTGGATTTGTGGAAGAAACGTGACAATACCGTTTCTGCTTCGCAGTCTAAGGAGGCAACAACCCGCCGCCCTGCAATAACCCAGAAGGACGCTTCCTCGCATCACGCTGTTTCACAGGCCTGGGCCACTCTCTCTTCGACCTGCACCCAAAAGCTCGCTCCACCAAATTCCCCTAATTGCGGATCTTCCCGTTGCATCATCACAACATCAACGTCGAGAGACTCCGTTGCTCAGAAATCCTCCTTCACCTCGTCGACTCTCCCTTCCGCACAAGCAGCTCCCACAACCCCTTATAACGACACGACCAAGCAGCTGCGATTCCCCCAAGCCCGCTCGTACTCACCAACCGCTGTCGCTGAATGGCAAGAAGTTCGTTCCCGGCGAACAAAATCGGTTACACCCTCGAATCGAAAACCACTTACTAGTTTGGTGACATCGAATTCCCTCAATTCTTCACTCGTCGATACCTGTGTCGACGTTCCAATCGAGTTCCACGTTACGGATAAGATTCGTGTGCCTAGGCGGACTAAGAAGGAGGAACTTGTAGAAGCGTGCAAAGAGAATCTCGCTCCTGGAACAGGACATATCGCTGTCTCGCCGGCCAAATCTGTAAATTCAGACACACACGTTGAAATTGTTTCTACGCTGGAGGAGTTCAAAGCAGGATTCAACACTAAGGTGGAGAAGATTCGATGCGCAATCCGGGAAGAATATACCCAGGCTCTTCAAGAATCCGAGAGAAGGATATTAGACCGGTTGGGGTTATTCGCCGATCTCGGCGTCGACATACTGACCCGGAGTCTCCAGGACCAAGTGTTGGACAAAATGAGAGAATACACCAACGCATCTGAGGACGATACTCACACCCACCAAGCCAATCTCTTTTATACTACGTTCGCTTCGAATTTGAGAGAAGAAGATATTCAACAGTTGCGACATTCGAACCGAAGGAAAAGGGCCAATGAGATCGCCCACGCAGTATCATCGGCCGATGGGGCGAAGCGACGAAATGAACAGCTTTTACGTCACCTCAAAAAGTATGGATTACAGATGGAGGCTGAGACATGTCAGAGATTCGTCAATTTCTTATATGGTAGAACTACTGTCATTAAGAGACGCCGTTAGGTGCGATTTGCGGTTGCAGGGGGAGTTGTGAAGGATGGTATGTGCGGGCGATAGACGATCAGTTCTGTTTTCTCCTTTCTGCTAAGGTGCTAACGGATCTGTGTGTTTCTACAATTGCTGTCTTCATTGGCTTAGTGCATGAGACTTTTTTCAGTTCTGAATTTACATGCATTTTCTTCCCCTTGCTGTTGTTGTATTCATAAAGGCAAGCTCTTGAAAATCTTTTGAATTCGGTCCCTCAAATTTTGATATTCAAGGGACACACACAAAACCACCATACATGGATATAATACTTCTCTCCTTCTGACTCATGTCTCATGATGGTAAACAAGAAGAATTGCCACACTTTGAGGGGGATGCTGGCTAATATGTAACATACTAATGAACTTTATAGTATAAACTTTCAGATGATCAGAGAAATCTAAAAGCAAAAAAATTATTAGTACTTTCACTATTGGAACCTGGTTGAATGAATTAAATTCAGATCCATGTGGCTTGATACTTGGAGCCCAAGTTGTGAGTTATGTGTCTATATTCACATGCGAATTACAGCTAATGTAAGAAGTGGAAACTGTTGGTGAGATATTAAACTAGCAGAAGATTGAATTCAAACATCTCTTTTTTTAAAGATTCTGCAAAGACTTAAGCAAGCAAAAAGCATACGTGAAACATATAGACATAGATCTATATTTTAAATATAAGAAATATATAAATTAAAGATCACAACTTTGGCTATTGGGGCCTTTTGTAAAGGTAGGGTCGACGATGATAGAAATTAGATGGATGAAACAGCAACGTGCTTCGTCTGGATGGAGTTGATGGATTATTGACAAAGAAGAAGAAGGAGATGATGGTTGAGAAGAGAGGTGATTGCTAAGGATCAGATGATGGTGGCGGTGTACTAAGTAAAACTAGTCTAAATTGAAATATTTAGGTCATAGGACGGAGAGCGGTGAGAGCTATGAGAGCTGAGCCACTTAACCCATGACACCTTTTAAGACCCATGTATTATCTGTAACAGCAATGTTCTACTCTACTATTAGTAT
>Ga0335081_10019866_pt1 | contig 10864 bp, 6 predicted proteins | sample Lox_Sample_35_FD_206713 | JGI IMG/M metagenome (GOLD analysis project Ga0335081, IMG submission 206713) | Soil microbial communities from Loxahatchee National Wildlife Refuge, Florida, United States - Lox_Sample_3.5 | ecosystem: Environmental > Terrestrial > Soil > Wetlands | place: USA: Florida... | reverse complement strand
TCGGGAAACCGAAACACAGCTGTTTCCACCACGAACAATGGAATCAGCAAGAAGGGGTGGTCATCAATGGCGAAAAACAAACGGGAACTCATGCGATTCGAGAGGCTGTACGTGGCGCGGATTCCTCGAATAGCACCGTGCTTGTCTACGTGCTCGCGAGCGTTTTCCACACCCAGCAGCCGGGCGCGCATCGCATAGCTCTCGCCGCTGGGCAACCACAGTTCATGGAACTCGATGTCCATTCTGGCACATTCATAGATCAGCCCCAGACCGACTTTGTGCACGCGCTTCACCGTGCCGCTCACAATGGCTCCGGCTGGTATTCCCCGCGGACACGCGGGCGCAACCACCAGAGCTTCGACACGGGCTCCCGTCTTCGTGCTATAGGATGAAACTGCCGTGAGGAGGCGCACCTCCAACACCGAGCCCGCCGGAACATCAGCCATTGCCGGCGCCGCCAGGATCGCGGCGGCTAGAGCGGTCGTAATGAACTTGATCTGCATCCGGGACACGTCCGGGGGGCCGTCAGAATCTGTGCGAAGGTGGGAATTGTATTCTTCAATACCTAGTTCTTTGCCATTCTACAGGACAATCGGTAATGTTTGTAACACTCTTTGGTTATTATTCTGCTTTTCTTGTTGCCACAAAATGCGGAGCCGCTGGGACCGCGACGTCGAACCTGAATTTTTGCCGCATTCCATGGCACCGGCCAAGATCGCCAAGGCTGAACGCTGAGGGCTGACAGCTTCAAATCACCGAGGCCTGCACCCGGCGAAAGTATTGGATCGTCTCGCGCAGGCCGTCTTCGAGCGCTACCCGCGGCTGCCAGCCCAGCAGGCTCCGCGCCTTGCTGATATCCGGCTTCCGCTGCTTGGGATCATCTTGGGGAAGCGGCTCATGCACAATCGGCGACTTCGTCCCCGTCAGACGCCGGATGCGCTCTGCAAATTCGAGAATGGTCATCTCCTGCGGGTTGCCCAGGTTCACCGGGTAGCGTTCGTCCGACTGCATCAGCCGGTACAAGCCGTCCACCAGGTCGCTCACATAGCAGAAGCTGCGCGTCTGCGAACCGTCGCCAAAAACCGTCATCGGCTCCCCCCGCAGCGCCTGATCGAGGAAAGCCGGCACCACCCGGCCGTCGCTCAGTTTCATGCGAGGGCCGTACGTATTGAAGATACGCGCTATATTGGTGCGCATCTTGTGAGTGCGGTGGTAAGCCATGGTCAGGGCTTCCGCGAAGCGCTTGCTTTCGTCGTAGCAGGAGCGCGGCCCTACGGGATTCACGTTGCCCCAGTAGGTCTCCACCTGAGGGTGCACCAGCGGGTCACCATAACTTTCCGAAGTCGACGTCAGAAGAAAGCGGGCATTGTGCGCTCTGGCCAGCTCCAACATCACGCGCGTTCCCGCTGAGCCTACATCCAGCGTTTCGATCGGATGCTCTAGGTAATCTTTGGGGCTCGCGGGCGACGCCATATGCAACACGGCCTCAATGGGCCCGTCGAGACCAAAGGGCTGCGTTACGTCCTGCCGGATGAATTGGAACCGGGCGTGGCCTCTCAAATGCGCCAGGTTCTGCTCGGCGCCTGTGAGAAAATTGTCCAGTCCTACCACCGTGTGGCCCTCGGCTAACAGCCGGTCGCACATGTGAGAGGGGATGAAGCCCGCGGCTCCAGATACGATTATGCGCAAAGTGTGGGGTCTCCAGAGAAGTTAATCATTGTAGCGAACCAGCCGCACTCACGCTGGCTGGTGTTAGTCTAATCAAAGATTCATGCAGCCAACCCTCGCCGAAGAACTCATCCTCACGCTGCTGATTGTTGCGTCCATTTCAGCGTTCTGGTTTCGAGTGCGAAAAGTCGTCTATGTCATTCGCGCGGCGAAGCCGGAGAAGAGCTGGCGCCTTCGGCCGCTCGCCCCGCGTCTCGGCCGGTTCATCTGGGAAGTGCTTTTGCAGGGCAAGGTCATTTTCGATCGTCCTCTTCCCGGGCTCGCTCACGCCTTTGTGTTCTGGGGATTTTGCGCCTTCGCGCTTGTGACGATCAACCATATCGCGTCTGGCTACGGCCTGGTTCTGATTCCGCGGGACAGCCTTGCCGGCAGCGTCTACTTCGGCTTTGTAGCCGTGTTCGCGGTGGCCGTCGCCATCTCCATCGCCGGCCTGGCCGCCCGGCGATTCCTGGCGCGACCTGTGTGGCTAGGGAAGGTATCCCCGGAATCGGGAGTGATTGCATTGCTCATTTTTCTGCTGATGGCCACGTATCTCGCGGCGTTTGGAATCGAAGAAGGCACACTCGCCGGCAGAATCAACTGGTGGCTGCACACGCTCACCCTGCTGTTCTTTCTGCCGCTGATCCCGCATACCAAGCATTTGCACCTGCTGCTGAGTCCGCTGACCGTCTTCGCTCGCCGCGACGGATTCAGCCAGATTCCGCCGCTCGCGGACGATGAAGACTTCGGTCTCGACACTGGAAAGGACGTCACCAAGCTGATCGCGCTCGAAGCCTACACCTGTGTGGAATGCGGCCGCTGCACCGAGTTCTGCCCAGCTTATAACACGGGAAAAGTTCTCAACCCGAAAGAAATCATTCTTGGCCTGCGGGGGTATCTGAACGAGGCCGGGTCTCGTTCGGACCAGCCGTTGCTCGGCACGCACATTTCAAGCGAAGCCGCGTTCCAGTGCACCACCTGCGGCGGTTGCGAGTACTCGTGCCCGGTCGGCATCCAGCACCTGCCGGTCATCATCGGATTGCGGCGCGGCGCGGTAAACACCGGCAAATGGGAGGACGAATACGGAACCAAGCTGTTCCTCGCGCTGGAACGCAACGGCAATTCGCTGGGATTCGCCTCCAGCGAGCGGCAGAAGTTCATCGAAAAGAATTCGCTGCCAACTTACGACGGCACGCAGGAATACTGCCTCTGGCTGGGTTGCATGGGCGCCTACGATCCGCAAGGCCGCGAGATCATTCTCTCGCTGGTTCGCGTCTTGCGCCACCTCGGTCTGACCTTCGGAGTCCTGCGAAAAGAAAAGTGTACCGGCGACCCCGTTCGCCGCCTGGGCAATGATTACCTGTTCTCGCAACTCGCCGAGCCGAACATTCAGCACATGAAGGAAGCCCGTGTCCAGAAGCTGGTTTCCATCTGCCCCCATTGTGTGCGCACCATCGGCGAGGATTGGAAGGAGTTTGGCGCCTCCTTCCGGATCGAGCATCACAGCGAATTGCTGGCCCGGTATCGGGACCGCCTGCGCGCCGCGGACGGCGCTCGCGAGACCGTTGTCTATCATGACCCTTGCTACCTCGGCCGCTATCGAAACATCTACGAGGAGCCGCGCGCGGTTCTGGCGCATTTTGCGGATCAGACGGATCCCCCCCGAACGCGTGAGCGTTCGTTCTGCTGCGGTGCCGGCGGGGGCCAGATGTTTCTCGGAGAAGAGAAAGGCAAACGCATTAACGTGGACCGCGCCCAGGAACTCGCGGCCACGGGAGCGGCAACCGTCGGCGTAGCGTGCCCCTTTTGCCAGTCCATGTTCCGCGATGCCTTGGCGGCCGTGTCCACTACGCCGCCGAAGCTCCTGGACATCGCTCAGATCGCGGCGGCAGCCATCCAGGATTAGCCTGGCGGAACATCGTTCTTTCGCCCAAACGCGTACCGGAACCCGTTCTCCGCAATCCGGCGAAGTTCCTGCTCCGAGAAACCAAATTCCCTCGCCGCGATCTCGTACTCCCGCTCCAGCGTTGTACCGAATAGCCCGGGATCATCCGTATTCAGGACAATCGGCACGCCGGCATCGTAGAGCCGCCTTACCGGATGTGCCGCCAGCGAGTCCACCGCGCCCGTAGCGACGTTGCTGGAAATGCAGATTTCGAGCGGGATGCTGTGATCGCGCAGGTGTCGAACCAGCACCGGGTCCTCGACCGCGCGGATGCCGTGCCCGATCCGCTCGGCGCCAAGTTCCAACGCGCCCCATACCGATTCCGGCCCCGCTGTCTCGCCGGCGTGCGCGGTCAATCGCAATCCGGCGTTCCGCGCAAACTGATAGACCTCGCCAAACCACTCCGCCGGACCGCGCTGCTCGTCTCCCCCAATCCCGAACGAGACCACACCCTCTCCGACGTGCTCGGCCGCCAGATGCGCTACCTGCATGGCGTGTTCGGCCCCGAAATGGCGGATTGCGTCCAAATTCCAGTGCACCTCGACCGGCGACCTGCGCACTTCCCGCCGCACGGCCTCGTAAATCCCCGCGAAATCATGGCCCTTCCAAAGCACAACCCCCGCAGACAACGTGATTTCCGCGTACCGGATATTCTGCCGTTCCAGCGCTTCCACCAGCCGCCGCGTGATCAGCGCATAATCCTCGGGCGACCGTAGCCGCTCCACCACCCACTTGAAACACTCCAGAAATCCCGCAAAGGTGGAGAATCGGAATCTTTCGCCAACCTCCTGAGCGGAGATTTCCGGGGCCAGTTCCGTCATCGTGTCCGGGGTGACCGAGCCTTCCAGATGCAAATGCAGTTCCGCCTTTAGAAGTTCGTGATACACGGACATCCCTGCAATAATATAGGCTCGCATGGCTGTTTCGGACCTCGAGGCAATTGTCGGCGGCTATCATAGCGATGCCTTCCGCGTGCTGGGACCGCACGTCGTTCCCAAGCGTGGCTCGAGCGATCCCCTCTGGGAGGTCCGCGCCTTTCTGCCGCAAGCCGAATCCGCGGAGATCCTCATCGGGCCGTCCGCCTTCCCCATGACCCGGCGCCACAGGGAAGGTTTCTATGTGGCCCGTATGGACGGCGCACAGCAGCCCTATTGCATCCGCGTGCATCTTTATGGCGGCGGCTCACAAGAATTCGACGACCCGTACCGCTTCCCTCCCCTGCTTTCCACCTCCGATCTCCATCTCCACAGCGAGGGCACCAATTTCGAAAGCTACAACATGCTGGGCGCGCACCTCGTCGAAATCGAGGGGGTGCAGGGCGTGCGATTTGCCGTCTGGGCGCCGAACGCCGACGCCGTCACACTGGCCGGAGACTTCAACGACTGGGACACGCGCCGCCACCCCATGCGCTTGCGCGACGGCGGCGTCTGGGAAATCTTTCTGCCCGGAGCGTGCGAGGGCTGCGCCTACAAGTACTGTGTTAGCTCCCGCCTGCGCGGCTACCGCCAGCTCAAAGCCGATCCCTACGCCTTCTACTGCGAAACGCCGCCGAAATCCGCGTCGCTCGTCGCGAACCTCGACAAGTACCAGTGGGCCGACGCCCGCTGGATGGAGGCCCGCGCTTCCAGAGACTGGCTGCGCGAACCCATCTCGGTTTACGAAGTGCATCTCGAAAGCTGGATGCGCGGCCCGCACGGGGAAAGCCTGACCTATCGGCAAATGGCCTGCAGCCTGGTCGATTATGCCAAGCGCATGGGCTACACGCACCTGGAGATGCTTCCCATGATGGAGCATCCTTTCTCCGGCTCCTGGGGATACCAGTTGATCGGCTACTACGCTCCCACCTCGCGCTTCGGTTCCCCCGAGGATTTCATGTATCTGGTCGACCGCTGTCATCAGGAGGGAATCGCGGTCATTGTCGATTGGGTTCCCGCGCATTTCCCCAAAGACGCGCACGGACTGGCTTATTTCGACGGTACCGCCCTCTACGAGCACGCCGATCCGCGCAAAGGCGAACATCGTGATTGGGGCACCCTGATCTTCAATTACGGACGCAACGAGGTGCGCGCGTTTCTCATCTCTAACGCCCTGTTCTGGCTCAAGAAGTACCACATCGACGGGCTGCGCGTGGACGCGGTCGCCTCCATGCTCTACCTCGACTATTCACGCGAACCGGGCCAGTGGATTCCCAATCAGTACGGCGGGAACGAAAACCTCGAAGCCATCGCCTTCATCCGCCGGTTCAACGAGCTGGCTCACCAGGTCCCGGGCGCGGTCACGGTCGCCGAGGAATCCACTGCGTTTTCCGGCGTCTCTCGGCCCGTTTACCTGAATGGCCTCGGCTTCACCATGAAATGGAACATGGGCTGGATGCACGACATGCTGGAGTACTTCAGCATGGACTCGGTGTATCGCAAATTTCACCACAACAGCATCACCTTCAGCCTGTTGTACGCGTTCACCGAGAACTTTGTGCTGCCCATCTCCCACGATGAAGTGGTCCATGGCAAGCGCTCGCTGCTGAGCCGGATGCCCGGCGACGAGTGGCAGCGCTTCGCCAATGTCCGCGCCTTTCTGGCATATATGTATTCGCATCCAGGCAAAAAGCTGCTGTTTATGGGTTCCGAGATCGGGCAGTACGAGGAGTGGGACTACCGTTCGTCCATTCGTTGGGAATTGCTCGAGTTCGACTACCATCGCAACTTACAGAGCTTTGTACGCGAGTTGAACCGGTTCTACCGTGAGAACCGCGCTTTATACCAGGTGGATTTTCATCCCTCCGGATTCGAGTGGGTGGATTTTCACGACGTGGAGAACTCCGTCATCGCTTTCTTGCGGAAAGCCGCAGACCCAACGGATTTCCTGCTCTTCTGCTGCAATTTCACGCCGGTGGTTCGCCGCCGCTATCTTTTCGGCGTGCCCGCCGCCGGGATTTACGATGAGGTGTTCAATTCCGATGCGCAAGGTTTTGGCGGCAGTAATGTCACCAATCCCGGCGGCATCCCGTCTGCGCCCGTCAAGTGTCACGGCCGCCCTCACAGCATAACCATCACGCTACCTCCGCTGGCTGTGGTGGCGTTCCGGCGGCGCGCATAAGGCTTTTTAGACAGATCTCATGAATGCAAATCCATTTGATGTGGTGATTGTGGGTGGCGGCCACAACGGCCTGGTCACTGCGGCTTATCTGGCGCGCGCCGGGCGCAAGGTGCTGGTGCTCGAGCGCCGCGAGTTGGTGGGCGGTTGTTCCGTCACCGAGGAAATCTGGCCCGGCTTTCGCGTCTCCACCGCGGCCTATCTCTCCAGCCTGCTGCAGGACCGCATCGTGCGCGAGCTCGAGCTGGAACGGTTCGGCTACCTGGTCGATCCCAAAGATCCAGCCTTCTTCTCCGTCTTTCCCGACGGCCGCCACTTCTTCATGTGGCAGGATGATCGCAAAACGCTGGAGGAGATCGCTAAGTTCTCAAAACGCGACGCCGAAACCTATCCGGCCTTCGAACACCACCTGGAGAAACTGGCACAGGTAGTGGAAGGGCTGCTGCTCACCTCGCCGCCCGACTTTCCCCCCCGCGGCGCGGCCGACTTCATCGACTACATCAAACTCGCGGCCCGCATGCGCAAGCTCAGCCGCTCCGAGATCGTGGCCCTGGTCAAAATCTTCACGCAAAGCGCCACCGATTTTCTGGACGAGTGGTTTGAATCGCCTGAAGTCAAAGTCACGCTGGCCACCGATGGCGTGATCGGCGCCAATGGCGGCCCGCGCTCTCCCGGCACCGCGTATATTCTGCTCCATCACTGCATGGGTGGTGTCGGCGGCAAGCGCGGTTTGTGGGGATTCGTGCGCGGCGGTATGGGCGCCATCTCCGAATCTATCGCGCGATCCGCGCGCAGCAAGGGCGCGGAGATCCGCGTGAACGCTCCGGTCGAGCGTATCTTGGTCCGTAACGGGCGTGTGCGTGGCGTCGTGATCGAGGGCGGCGAGGAAATCCAGGCTCCCATCGTGGCCTCCAACCTCGATCCGCATGTGACCTTTCTGAAGTTGCTCGGCGAGGGCGACCTCGATCCCGAATTCCGCGAATCCATCCGCCAGTTCCGCATCGAGGGCACGTCGCTCAAAATCAACCTGGCGCTATCCGGAGCCCCGGATTTCAAAGCGCTCCCGGGCGCCGGACCCCAGCACCGCGCCACCATGCACATCTGCCCGTCCATCGAATACATCGAACGGGCCTGGGATGACGCCAAGTACGGCCGGCCTTCCGAGCGTCCGATGTTAGAGATGACCATGCCGACCATGTACGATCCCTCGCTCGCCCCGCCCGGCCATCACATCATGGGCATCTTCATCCAGTACGCCCCTTACACGCTGCAAGGACTCAAGTGGGACGACATCCGCGAGCCGTACGCCGACCACATCCTCGGTCTCATTGAAGAGTACGCGCCCAACTTCCGCTCCCTCGTCGTTGCCCGGCAGGTTCTCTCACCGCTCGATCTCGAACGCCGCTTTGGCCTCACCGGAGGCAATATATTTCACGGCGAAATGAGTCTCGATCAGATGTTCGTCATGCGTCCGGTGGCTGGCTGGGCGCGCTACCGCATGCCCGTCGGCGGCCTTTATTTATGCGGCTCCGGCGCGCATCCCGGCGGCGGTGTCATGGGCGCACCGGGTTACAATGCCGCTCGCGCCATCTTGAAATCGGCGATGGTGCCGGCCGAAGAACGCCGCGCCACCTCGGTCTGGTCCTCGCCCAAATAAGTTTTGTGTAGCGCACGCTCACGCCCGCTTTTGGCGGGAACCTGCGGCCTTTTTGCCCGCTCAACCCGAAAAGCCCTTACTCCTGCCCCTGCTCTCCCTCCTGCTCCAGCCCCATCTGTGTCAGCCGGTAGCGCAGCGCGTTGCGCGTCAGCCCCAGACTTCGCGCAGCCTGGCTTTTGTTGCCATTCGCCCGCTGCAGCGCTTCGCGGATGATCTCCTGTTCATATTGATCGAGCGTCATTCCAGGCGGCACTGCGAATTCTCCCGCTGCGCCGCGCGGTCTAGGCGCGTGGTCCAGCTTGATGTCAGCGGCGTCCAGCCGGTCGCCCGTGCACATCACCACGCTGCGCTCGATTACGTTCTCTAACTCGCGCACATTTCCCGGCCAATGGTAGCCCTCCAACTTACTCATGGCCGCGGGCGTGATGGCTTGTACCCGATTGCCCGTCTCCTCCGCGTACTTCTTCAGGAAATGTTCCGCCAGAAATGGAATATCTTGCATCCGGTCCCGCAATGGCGCAATGTTAATGGGCACTACGTTAAGCCTGTAATATAAGTCTTCGCGGAAAGTACCTTGTTCAAGGGCCGCGCGTAAGTCCTGATTGGTCGCCGCGATCACGCGCACATCAATATGTCGCGTCTTGTTACTCCCCAGCCGCTCGAACTCACGTTCCTGTAGAATTCGCAGTAACTTCACCTGAGTCCCCGCCGGCACATCGCCTATCTCGTCGAGAAACACGGTGCCGGTGTCGGCTTGCTCGAACTTACCTGGCTTGGTCGTGTTGGCTCCCGTGAAGGCTCCCTTTTCGTATCCGAATAACTCGCTCTCCATCAGGTTTTCGGGAAGCGCCGTGCAGTTGATCTTCACAAACGGCCGGTCTCGCCGCGGCGAATGAAAGTGAATGGCGCGTGCGATCAGGTCCTTGCCCACCCCACTCTCTCCCGCCAGCAGAACCGTCGCCCGGGAAGGCGCTACTCGCTCTATCGTGGCAAAGACTTCCTGCATCACCGGACTCCGCCCGATGATGTTGTCGAACTGGTACCGCTTCCCGAGTTCCTCGCGCAACTGCCGGTTTTCGTCGCGCAGCGCCCGCATCTCAAGAGCTTTTCCAACCACCGCCATCAGATGATCGAGCGAGAACGGCTTCAGCAGAAAATCCACCGCCCCAGCCTTCATCGCTTCCACGGCCACTTCAATCGTTCCGAAGGCCGTCATCACAATCACCGGAGCTTGCATGTTCTGGCGGCGGATGGAAGCCAGCAATTCTAATCCGTCCATACCGGGCAGCTTCAAATCCGTCACGACCAGGTCGGCGCGCTCCGCCACTTTCAGCGCTTCTTCCGCCGATCCCGCCTTGTCCACGTCGAAACCGGCGGCGATGAGCTGCAGCTCGATCACACGGCGCAGTTTTTCCTCGTCGTCCACCACCAGGATGCGTTGCTTCATGTTTTTCGCTGAAGAGGCAGGTAAACCCGGAACACGCTGCCCTTTCCGGGCTCGCTTTCGACTGCTATTCTACCGCCGTGCTCGTCTACGATCTTTGAAACAATCGCTAGCCCTAATCCCGATCCCTCCGGCTTGGTCGTGAAAAAAGGATTGAAGATCTCCTCCATATCCTTCTTCTCGATTCCCTTCCCGCGATCGATCACGGACACCTCCGCCATCCCGTTGGCCGCTCGTGTTTTGACCGTAATGGCGCCACCCTCCGGGCTCGCTTGCGCCGCGTTGACCAACAGGTTATAAAACACGCGCTCCATCAGCTCTGCGTCCAGCGGAAACGGCGCCAGCTCCGGTGAATAGTTCTTGTACACCGTCACGTGATACTGCGGAGCGTCGCGCTCCACCAGCGTCACGGCGCGATCCAGGATCTCGGTCACATCCGCCGTGGCCACTCTCGGCTTCAACGGCCGGGCGAATTCCAGAAAGCGTGAAACCAGCGAATTGGTCCGGTCCACCTCGCTCGAAATGAACCCCGCCACCTCGCGCGCCGTTTCATTCTCCGATCCCACGTTACGCATCAGCATCTCCGCCGATGCCTTCATCGTTCCCAGCGGATTCCGTAGTTCGTGCGCCAGCCCCGCGGATAACTGTCCCAGCGCCGCCAGGCGCTCCGAACGGCGCACCGCCGCTTCGGCGGCACTGAGCTGGCGGTTGGCTGCCGCCAGTTCCTCTGCGGCTCTGCGATAGTTCGCCGACTGCACCCGCAAGGCCTCTGCCAGAATGTTCACCAGGTTACCGGCGATTGCCAGAAAGATCAGCCTCATCACCAGCACCCGAATCTGGTCTGGCTCGATGATCAACTCCTTGAAATTGATGAACAGCACGAACGAGATGTAAGAACCGCAGGACAGCAGGGTGAAGAGCAGAGTTCCCAGCACGCCGAGATACGTTGCGGCTGAGATCACCGGCACCAGCAAAATAAGGTAGAAGTGGCTGGTTATCCCGCTGGTGTACCCGATCA
>Ga0335081_10019864_pt1 | contig 10865 bp, 9 predicted proteins | sample Lox_Sample_35_FD_206713 | JGI IMG/M metagenome (GOLD analysis project Ga0335081, IMG submission 206713) | Soil microbial communities from Loxahatchee National Wildlife Refuge, Florida, United States - Lox_Sample_3.5 | ecosystem: Environmental > Terrestrial > Soil > Wetlands | place: USA: Florida... | reverse complement strand
TCTCTGCGAGTTTGAATCGGGGACCGACCCGACCAATAGTGCCTCGAACCTGCACATCACGTCGGTGGTGGCGACGGGCAACGATGTAGTGGTCACCTGGGTGACCGCGTTGGGGCACACCAACGTAGTCCAGGCCAACTCGGGCCAGCCGGACGGATCGTACACGACGAATTTCAGTGATCTGAGCCCGTTCATCATCATGGATCCCGGCAGCGGCGACTTCACGACCAACTATACCGACCTGGGTGGCGCTACAAACGTGCCCGCACGCTATTATCGGATTCGCCTCCAGCAATAAGCGCGGCGCGCGTTGACAGCGTTGCGGGGGCCGTTTACGATGTTGGCCCATGGGCGCTGTGTGGAAAAGCCTCCGGAATTCCTTCTTCGCCGGTCTGTTGGTGGTGGTGCCGGTCGCGGCGTCCGTCCTGATTCTCCTGGGAATCTTCACGTGGGTCACCGACTTCATGCTGCCCGACTCGCTGCGCCAGCAGATGTTCACACCGCTCTACCGGATTGCTGCCTTGGTGCTGTTTGTCATGTTCACCGTGACCGTGGGGTGGGTAACGCGGCTGGTGGTGGGCAAGAAGATGGTGTCGGCCACCGAAGCCATCATCACGCGCGTGCCATTACTGAACAAGACGTATGGCTTCATGAAGGAAATCAGCCAGACCCTGCTTTCCGGACGGAAAACGATGTTCCAACGCGTGGTCCTGGTGGAATTCCCGCGTGCCGGAGTATATTCGATCGGGTTTGTGACGAGCGAGACGGCAGGCGAGCCGCAGGCCAAGACGCGCGAGACCGTGATCAACGTGTTTGTGCCCACAACGCCGAATCCGACGAGCGGGTTCCTGATTCTGGTGCCCCGCGGACAGTTGATCGAATTGGACATGACCGTGGCCGAGGGAATGAAGATGGTGATTTCGGGCGGCGCCGTGGTGCCACCGTACTTGCCGCCCGCAAGCCGGTCTGTCGCGTCCGCGCCGTCGTGATTCCTCATGGACACGGAACGCGCGGAAGGGATCGTGTTGCGGCGCCAGCCGGTGACGGAATCCAGCCTGATTGTGACGTGGTACACGCGCGAGTTTGGCAAGCTGAAGACCATGGCCAAGGGCGCGCGCCGTCCGAAGGGGCCGTTTCAGGGCAAAATCGACCTTTTCTACCGCGATGAGATCGTGTTCCTGCCCAGCCGGCGAAGCGACCTGCACTTGTTGCACGACTGTTTCCTCGAAGATCCTCACGCTTCCTTACGCCAGTCGGTCGCGTCGCTGGCGGCAGCGTCCTACGCGTGCGAACTGGTGGAGTTGGCAACGGAGCGCGAGGACCCGAATCCGACGATCTATCAGTTATTGGCGACCATCCTGAAGGTGCTGGAGAAGCGTCACGACGGGGTACTGCTGATTTGGTTCGAGATCCGGTTGCTGTCCGCGGCCGGTTGGGAGCCGAAATGGGAGGCGAACACGAGTGTGGACAGGGTGCTGCGGTCGCTGGCAGGCAAGTCGTTGGACGGGGTGGGGCGCGTGCGATTGAGTGCCACCCAATTGGATGCAGGCCGTCAGGCCGTCTGGCGGTTTTGGGACACCCAGCTTGGGCAAACCCCTCGGACAAGGAGGTTTCTGCAAGAAAAAAACGAGAATTGACGCAGGTGTAACGGTTCGATATAATGATGACAACAGGTGAGCGCCCGCCTTTTTCGGGTTAGCGGGTTTGGTTGCACCAGGATGTAAACATCATTCCTTTGGACAATCAGGTGACGAAAACGCTTGTCATGAAGCAGGCGCGTGTAACGAGCCGGCCAAAAAAACATCCAATGAGGAGTAAGTAACGCCATGGCTACTCAAGCAGTAGAATTCCCTGCCCACGAACGACCCCATACGGAGATTAACGCTGGCATCATGCTGGCCATCGCCATCGGTTTCACGGTGCTCTGGTTTGCCGTGTTGTACGTCACGCCGATTGAGCACAATTTCGTTCGCGACCTGTTCCTCGGTGCGGATGTCGAAAATGGGGTCGTCAAGCGCGCTTTCTTGCCGGAACGATTGATCTTCCAGGGAGCGATCACGTTCGTGTGGGCCCTCTCGATGGCCACGGTCATCTTAAAGATGCGGCGAAACAGGACGGAGCGCGCCGCCTTGGATGAATCCCTCGTGCCGCAGGGACTGAATTTTTCGGACAAGGACGCGCTCATCGCCCTGTACGAGCGGGTGAAATCCCGGCCCAACCTGGTGGACAGCGTCGGATTGACGCGTGTGGCCCGCGTGCTGGCGATGTGGATCAACACGGGTGACTTTGAGCGGACAGCCGAGTACGCACGCGAACAGGCCGACCTCGATGCCGCGTCGTCCGACGCGTCGTACCGCCGCAATCGACTGTTCATCTGGGCGATGCCCTTGCTGGGGTTCGTCGGCACCGTATTCGGCGTGGCGGCCGGGATCAGCGGGTTCGCGGCGTTTTTGCGGCAGGCGAATGTCAGCCCCGAGCAAATCAAGGAACAGGTCGGCGTAATCACAACGGGCCTGGCAGTCGCGTTCTATTGCACCCTGCTCGGTCTGCTCACCGCGGGCTTGTCGGCGTTCCCCAGTCTCGCGGCGGAACGCACGGAGGAAGACGTGCTGGGCGAGATCGATGAGTTTGTGGAGGACCGGTTAATTTCCGCCATGCCGTCGGCGGGCGGAGAAGCCAGCAAGTTCCCGATTGACGAAATGGTCGCCGCGATTCGCGAAGGGATGGAAGGCCTGCAGACGCAATCGAAATTCCCCGTGGAAGAGTTGGCCCAGGCCATCGACGCCGGCTTCCGCCGGTTACCGAACCCTGATCGATACGAAGAAGTGTTTTCGCGGGCGATCTCGAAGGCGGGGGATTTGATCAACCAGAAATATGATGAGTTCGCGCAGAGTTACGAGCGGCGCGTGGGCGAACTGGGTTCGCAACTGGGCGGGAAGCTCGAAGGTGTGGCCAACGGGTTCAATAACGGCACGCATCGGATCATGTCGGAATTGACCAAGACCCAGGAGCGCAACCTGGAAATCTATGCCAAGAACGAACAGAAGCTGGCTGAAAAGTTCGACGAGTTGACAGAACAGTTGACCACCATGGCCAAGGAACAGGCTGAACAGTTCGGGGAAGCCCACGACAACTACGTCGAAGCCGTTCAGGAGTTGGACAAGAAGGAAATCGCCCGGTTTGAGAAGATGGTGCAGGAGTTCAGCCAGCTTTCGACCCGGCTGGCCGACTCGTTCAAGCAGGCCGTCACGGCGCTCGAGAATGCATCCACGCGCTATAGTGAACGCATCCAGCAGTCCGTCGAATCACTGAACGAACAACTCGAAAAAGTCACCCAGTTGGGCGTGGAAATCGACAAGGTGTTGCGCACGACGCAGTCCATGGAAACGACCTTGCGACAGGTCGGCAGTTCGGATGAGTTTCGCCAGACCCTGGCGAATCTCCGCAATCACTTGACCACCAGTGATGAATTGCTCAAGCAGCTCTCGCGTCCCCGCAAGGTGGTGTTCCAGGAAGCGCGTGGCGACGACAACATGTAGCCGCAAAATGGCGCAGGTGATGCCCGGATGATCTCGGAGTCATGATTCAATGGCGCGGCGAAAAGCATACGAGAAGATCGACATCAACGTGGAGCCGTTCCTGTCGATCATGGCCATTGTCCTCAAGCTGATCTCGCTGATCCTGGTGGTGATTGTCATGCGCATTGCCATGAACCCCAAGGCCAAACGAATTGTGGCCTTTGCCGGGTTGTACTCCGGGCACGGCAATATGACGAACCCCAAGATTCCATCATACATCGATTGCCATCCCGATGGGCTGACCTTGTATTCCAACGACCTGCCCAGGGGTATACCTGTGACGTGGGATGATTTGCAGCGACCGGACAACGCCGTTAACCGGCTTCTGGACAACGTCCAGAAACACAAGGACGACGAGTATGTGGTCGTGATGGTTCGACCCGAGTCCGTGAAGTTCTACCGCACCGTGCGCAATCTGATCAGCAAGAACTATACGATTGACGTGGGCTACGACGCGGTCGACGCGGATTTCAAGGTTGATTGGAACGCTGCGGAAAAGGCGTTGGCGATTTCGACGGAATGACCGTATGGCACGGCGACGAAGAATCAAGAAGGGCGAGCCGGAGATGCTGATCGTGTCGTTCTGCGACATTGTCACGATCACGACGGCAGCGATGTTCTTCGCGATGCTGATCACGATTCAGGAGGCGGTGAAAATCCCCGTATTTCGGCCAACGCCGCGGGCCCAGCCTACCAACAAGCAGGGTGTTTTCTTCGAATGCCGGACCAACGAATTGTTCTATATCGATAAAGCGGGGCTCGATGATCAAGTTGCGAAGCTTATGTCGCGGCCGAATCTGAAGCTCGGAGGCGGGGACATCGAGTCGTTTATGAAAGCGATTCAGTCAGAAGAGGTTGGGAATGCATATTACAAGGTCGACCCGCGTTACTTGTTGGTCGGCCGTGTGGCATTGGAGGCACGGCCTGGCGTTCCGGGAGAAACGTTGGTGGAATTGGACGACCCGAAGAGCAAACTTCGGGCGATTTTGTCCCAGTTGGATAAGGACCAGCAATACATTGTTTTTTTGGTAAGAGATGATAGCTTTAGTGTATTCAGGAAAGCACGGCAGGTGGCCGACGAACAGGGTTTCGACACGGGCTGGGAATTGCTCGGAATCGACGAACCGATCAAGTTTGGCGAAGGCGGAACCGTAATAGGGACACAGTAGGAACGCTTTATGGCAGGGCGCAAAGGGACCAACGGCAAGAGGAAGGGCATCCGAGCCGGCGTAATCGTCTGGGCTGTGTTGGCAGTGCTGGTGCTGGCGGCAGGAGTTCTTGCCCTTAACGTGAGCCAACGGTTCAATCGCGTGCGCCAGGAGACGAACCAGGTTCGCGCCGTCGTACAGGAAGCCGTCAAGCGGCAGGAGATGATCGTCAAGGCGCCGGCGCGCAAGGAGTTCTCGGCTGCCTTCCTGCAGATGGCCTTTGGGGACAACCCGCAGCTTCTCGAGCAGATCAAGGAGTCCCTTGGCAAGGCGCTGGGCGAGAACCCCACGTTGGCCCAGGGCGACGTGGCGATGATGTTGGTGACGTATCGGGCGGAAGGTGAGCTGCGGGACGTGGCGATCCACATTTTCGGGAACCTCGTTCCCGAGAAAATGCCGTCCTTCAGCTCGGAAGGATACTGGAAATCGCAACTGCCGGACAATTTCTTCAAGATGGGACAATCCATGTTGGCCACGCTGGGGCGCGAAGTCGTAATTCTGGCCAGCCCCGAAGCCGAGAAGCGCCAGCGGGAGGTGATGGAAGCGATTCTCAACGATCACTACGAGACCGTTCAGAACTACCTGCATGAGCCAGTGTCATTCATCGCAGTCATTCCCGAGCCGGGCCTGTTGTTTACGGATCGCTTCCGTCCCTACATGGCGGCGGCATTGGTCAAGGGCAAGATTTCCATGGACGAGGCGCGGGCGGAAATGGTGGCCCTCAGCTTCGATCCCCAAAAGGCCCAGGAACTGGCGCAACTGCTCTCGGATACGCGAATGATGGCGGTGGGCATTGCCCGCGTGCGGTATGGCAGTTCCGAGGCCGAGGCGGCGCTCGAACAGTTGTCGCGGGCGCAAATTGTTGCGGATGGCCCGGCCGTGAAAGTGAGCGCGATGATGCCCGCGGACGTTCTCGAAAGAGGATTGCCACGGATCATCCGCGCACTGGCCAAGGGTGTTGGACGCATTCAGCGCGGCCCAGGGTACCCGAGCTAGCCGGTGGACGCGGCGGAAGGCACCCGGAAGTAAGATGACGACACAACGAGTCAGGCTGGAGTTGCTCGGTCTGTTCATTGCTTTCGTTCTGTCGTGCCCGGTGTTTGGTCAGGAGCCGTCGTCACCCCCTGCCGACCCCAAACTCGCCATCGCCTACCAACGGCTGCATTTTGGCAGTCAATACCCCGCCGAGGCAGCGGCCTTCATTCAGGGAAAACTGCAGAAGGCCCCGCGGGCGATGGATGTACTGCCGGATCTGGCGAAGGACCCGCGGCCTGACGTGCGGGTGCTGGTCGCCACTCTGATCGGCGAACTCGCTGAGCCGGATGGCGCACAGGTTCTCTGGACGCTGACACGGGATGATACGGACTACGTTCGCACAACCGCAGCCGGCGCGATCGTGCGACTGGCGCGATTGACACCGGTTGTGGTTTCGTTGGACGGCTTGAAGGACCCGCGTGCCGACGTGCGGCGGCTGACAGCGGCCCTGCTGGGACAGGTTGCGGATCGGTCCATGGAATCCGCCCTGATTCAAACGGCACAGGACCCGGATCCTTCAGTGCGGGCGGAGGCGATTGGCTCGCTCGGAACGTGCGGTACCAGTGCTTCGATTCCGTCGCTGGTGGAGGCGTTGCGCGATCAAAATGTGCTCGTGCGGACTGCCGCGGCGAGCTCGCTGGGGCGCTTCGATGACGCGTCGTCCATCCCGCCGCTGCTGGATGCGCTCAATGATCCTGACTTCCATGTCCGCGCCACGGCGATCAGGTCCCTGTCGTCAGTCGCGGGCGATCAAAAAGATCGTATCGCCATGATTATCGACCCGATTGCCGCCCGTCTCCAGAACGACCAGTATGCACTCGTGCGCGACCGCGCGGCGGATGCATTGGCCCGGCCAAACGATGAGAAAGCGGTTGCGGCCCTCGTCCACGCCATTGTCTCTGAAAATCGCGAAGCCAGATTCGATGCGCACGAGGCCATCATCAGCAGCCGGGCCGTTTCTGCACTGCCGATGCTGGCCAAATATGTCCACGATAAGAACCGTGATGTCCGCGAGAAAATCATTCGAATCTTTGGCGAGATCGGCGGGGAAGATCAGATTCCTGCTGTCACCGAGGCGCTATCGGATTCGGACCCGATCGTCCGTTTGGCCGCAGTCGAAGCCACGCGGCGACTCCAGGGAGAAGGGGTGGTGGATGCCCTGGAAGCCAAATGCAGTGATCCCGACCCCAACGTGCGGGCTGAATCCGCGCGCACCCTCGGTAGTCTCGGAGACCGAAAAGCAGTGCCGAAGTTGGTGGAACTTCTCCGGGACTCGGACGGATTTGTGCGCGGCGCCGCCGCCGAAGCTCTGGGCGAGCTCGGGGATCGGACTGCGACAACGGCGTTGATTCAAGTGCTGACAGGAGAGCGACGGCAGAAAGTACCGGGTTCGGAGCAGGATGGCCTCGTCATCGGGACGGAGCCGGGTTTGTTGCCGGCCATCGCCAAGATGAAGCAGGTGGAAGAGAAGATCATCGCCGCCAAGGCCTTGGGGGACATCCGCGATCCTGCTGCGGTTGATCCCCTGATCGAACGGGGGTTGAAAGCGGAGGATCCGGGTCTGCGGGCGGAGTCGGCCGTATCGCTTGGCAAGATTGGCCAGGAACGCGCCGTCAAACCGCTGGAAGCGGCGGTGCGTCCCTACTACGACTCGGCGCCCCAAGACACCCAGGGGATCACAATTTCGAGCGAGCCGGTTGACGAGAAGATGCGCCTGCTCAAGGAAAAGGAATCGCGGGTTCGCGCGTCCGTCGCATGGGCCCTCGGGCAGATCGGGGACCCCTCCGCTCAGGATACCCTCAAGCGCGCGTTGAACGACGAGAACAGTCTCGTGCGCGACGCCGCCGCCGAAGCCCTGGCCAAAATCAGCGAGAAGGAAGAGCGTGTGGCTGCCGGCGCAACAGGTGCGTCCAGCACTCACTAATCCCTGTTTGACACGAGATTGTGCCGCATTTGTCTGCGGGAACGTCACTGGGAGGGCAGGTTGATTTTGCGGTGCGCTAGCTTATGGTAGAGATGGCGTTTATATCCGCTGGAGGACTGCGAAAGTACGCCTGTTTTTGACTGGTTTTGGAGTGCGGAGTTTGTGGCAGGGGCGTGATGGCGGATTGAGTCCCGAACACCGAGGCTGGCACTGAAATTGCATATTTGAGAGACTCATGAACGGGAAACCCATGAATTGCCGGGGACCGGGGGGCGCCGCACGCGTTCTCAGCCGTGGTCTCGGCGTGCTGACTGCACTTTCGTTGTCCACTATTTGCGCGATGGCAACCTGGGGATCCGATTCAGTTCCGCTGCCTCCAAACGCGATGGTTGCTACCGTTCCGGCACCGTCTCTCACCGTCGGCCAGCCCGTTCGCCGCATCGCCCCGACTGCTCCGACACAGTACAGCGAGTGTCTTACATTGCTACGAGAGACAGCGCGGGTCAGTCCCACCTTGGTGGAAGCGGTCAGCGCCATGTTGAACCATCCCGCAGACCCTTCACAACCTGTACCCCAGCGGCCACCCTCTCTGATGGTGGTCACGTACCGGGAACAGGCGGGACAGGCGCGCGATCTCGTCGTCCAGCTTTTTTTTGATCCGCCTGGCAGCGAGGCAGGCGTACTGAACGCTGATGGTTACGTCCGCGCGCGATTGGGAGATGATTTGTCAAATTCGGCCGACCAGCTTCTCAGTTTGATGTACCACGATGTCGTGTATTTCGGACAACCAGACCAGGTGGAACACGAACAACGGGCCTTTCAGGCGGCCATCAACGGTGACCTGACGCTCTTGCGCGAAGAAACCGTCGATCCGATGCGTGTTCTCGTAGTCATGCCCCATGGCGGTACGTTTCTCCCATCCAGCCTCCGGTCACGTGTGCGCGGACTGGTCGTGGACGCCGATCTGTCGTTTGGAACCTGGAGCGCTCAGGTCGGAATGGTGACCGATGATGCGGAGGCCGCCGAGCAGGTTGGCAACATCGTCGCGGCGTGGCGTGATATGGCCATGTCGTTTGCCGACACCTTTGCCAGCCACAGTTCCGGCAAACAACTGCGTGAATCACTCCAGTCCAGCACCGTTCAGGTGGCAGCCAATCGCGTGCTGGCATCTGCCTCGGTTGATACCCGTACCGTGGTGCGTGCCACGAAGGAAATCACCGGACACGGTGGTGGTTGCCCGCCGGGCGGTCCTTGTTCGAGGGACAAGGTGGCCGTCTGTCACAAGGTCGATCATGGACACGAGCAGACTTTGTGCGTCGCGCCATCCGCGGTCGCGGCTCACCTGGCGCACGGTGATCGGTGTGGTCCATGCGAGAACGAGCGGTAACGGTTGGGTCGGTGTTCCGCAATGGTATTTCAACTGGAGATCCGGACATGCTTTCTGTGACCTGAAGTCGAGTCGAACCGGAACACCCGGGGGGAGTGTTGATTCCGAAGGAACCAAGTCGGTACTGGCTGGCTGTGTGTGCGACAGCTTGGTGTTTCACCTGCGCCTTGTCGGGTATGCTTTGCTTCGGTGCGGCGGCTGGTTCGACGAATCCCGAACTGGAACGGCTCGCGCGCTGGCTCAAATCACCTGACGACAGTGTGCGCGAGGACGCCATCCGCGAACTCGCCACCTTCCGTGACGCGTCAGCGGTGCCTCTGATCCTGCGCGGACTGCAAGACTCCAACGCCGTCATTCGCGCCGCCGCGGCATGGAGCTTGTGTCTGTCATCGGGACCCGAGGTGGTCAACGGCTTGCGCAGTGTGCTGAACGATGACAATGACCGGGTGCGCGCCTCGGCAGTGTGGTCGCTCAGTCACATCGGCGGCCGGGCAGTGCTGCCGGACGTGGTGCGGCTGGCGACCAACGACGCGTCAGGCATCGTCCGCTTCCGGGCTGTGTGGGGCCTCGCATTCATCCGCGACAAATCCGCGCTGCCGATCGTGATCAACGCCCTTGGCGACTACAACAACTCCGTGCGCGAACGCTCCGCGCTGTTGGCGCTCGATGCGCTGGCCGACAAGTCTGTCGTTCCCCTCTTGCTCACACAGAAAACCAATATTCTGCCCGCCACCCGCCGCGTCGTCATGTATCTGCTGGCCAGATACGGTGACAGCTCCGTCGTTCCCGCGCTCATCGAAGGGCTCAAGGACCAGGATCCATTGGTGCGTGGCGAGGCCGCGATCTCGCTGGGGAAGCTACGCGCCAGAAGCTCTTTGTCCGCTCTTCAGACGGCTCTTCAGGATCAAGATGATCACGTCCGCGGTTGCGCAGCCTACGCCCTTGGGCTGATGGGCGACCCTGCCGGAAAGGCCCTCTTGCGTCCGCTCCTGCAGGACAACAGTGCATTCGTACGGGCCGTCGCCGCGGACTCGTTACAGACCCTTGGCGACAAGACGGCCAAGCCGCCCGAAGGTTTCAAATCGTCGGAACTTTTCACCTTCCCGATCTACAGCCCGGAGCAGAAGGACCTGTACTAGAGCGCCGCGTCTCAGGATCGCGCCGGTGGACAAATCCCGTTCGGCGAGATACGGACGAATTCGATGAACTCGCGGGCCTCGGCGCTGTGGAACGCGCCGTCTTGCGAAGCCTCCTTCAACGCCTGCGTACCATTCATGCCCGCACCGTAAAACATCTGGAACAGCTTCTTCAATTCACCGAGCGCGTCGCGTGAAATCTTCGCCCGTCGCAAGCCCACGAGATTCAGCGCATGAATCTCGTTGCGCTCCGCCGCGAGCGTGAATGGCGGCACATCCATCGACACGCGCGCATTGCCGGAGAACATCGCCAGCCGCCCTACGTGCGTAAATTGATGAATCACCACGCCACCGGAAATGAAGGCGCGGTCGCCGACGTGCACGTAACCCGCGATCAGCGCACAGTTGCAGATGATTACGTGGTTGCCGATGACGCAATTGTGGCCGACGTGCGCCGTCGCCATGATATAACAGTCGTTGCCGATGGTCGTGGCGGATTCGGGTTCGGTGCCGCGATGGATGTTGCAGTGCTCGCGGAACACGTTGCGGTCCCCGATCCGCAGATACGAGCGGCACGTGCGGTCAAATTTCAAATCC
>Ga0335081_10019862_pt1 | contig 10865 bp, 9 predicted proteins | sample Lox_Sample_35_FD_206713 | JGI IMG/M metagenome (GOLD analysis project Ga0335081, IMG submission 206713) | Soil microbial communities from Loxahatchee National Wildlife Refuge, Florida, United States - Lox_Sample_3.5 | ecosystem: Environmental > Terrestrial > Soil > Wetlands | place: USA: Florida... | reverse complement strand
GGGAGATGCTTGACACTGAAGCGAAGGAGTTCGTAGCATAAAGAGTTGCTTTCGTGCCGGCGTAGCTCAGTGGCAGAGCGAGGGTCTCATAATCCCTAGGCCGTGGGTTCGATTCCCACCGCCGGTACCATTTATAAATCTATATAAGTGAATAGCTTGCACAAAATCTGGGCCGTCTACGTTCCACAGACGTTCCAAGTGCCGTCAGTCCATCGCGCCAAAGGGTGTTTCGCCAGTCCCAGTACGAACTTTTCCGGGCAGCCTTACCAGGCACAATGGGCAGAATGATATCCAGGAGTTTCTGCGAATCGATCTACATAAGCCGACTTGACAACAGTAATCTCCCGTTTGCGAGAATGCTGAATCGTGACGCGAAGCCCCTTGACAGAGGCCGATTCGCGCGTTAGTTCCGGCTTGCGCACGGGCCGACTTCGCTTCGCACAAGCCCCTACTTCACCGTGAATTGCGCTGTCGCCGTGCTCGTGTCCGTTCCAGAATCACCCGTAAACGTGATCGTGTACGTCCCTGCTGCGTCCTGTGGACGGAACAAAATCCCGGAGAGCGCCAGCGCTGTACCATTGGCCCTCACGTACACAGTCTGCGGGAAATCTCCGCAAACCGAAGCCAACGGACCGCCTGTGCAGCTGATTCGCACATTTCCGGCGAACCCGTTCACCGATGTCACTTTCAGGAGAAACACCGCAAGCACGCCGCGCTTGATCGTTTCCGACTGGGGTTCAGCAGTCAGACTGAAGCCCATAACCGGAAAGCTCACCTCGACCGGGGTCGCTGCCAGGTAATCCACCCCGCCGCCTTGCGTTGCCTCGATTGTGCAAGTTCCTGGGCTCAACATTGTCGCCGAAGCCTGAGAAACGGAACACACCACTGGCGTTAGTGTCTGGAAAGATACGAGCAATCCTGAAGTTGCCGTCGCGTTCAGCGCGGTGGTCGCCCCAACCAGCTGAACTGGGATCGGCCCAAATGTGATCGACTGGCTCGCAGGGTTCACTTGATACTGAACGGTTGCGCTAGTTGCCGTGAAGTCCGCGTTCGAGGGCGTAAAGCAGGCTGTGATCGAGTAGCTGCCTGCCTGCAGAATCGTGGCTCCTGCCGTCAATACTTGCCCTCCGCCGCCGCACGCACCGGTTGTGTAGACAAGCGTCCCACCGACCAAGCTACCGTTGTATTGCGCAGTGGCGTCCAGCGAACTAGCCGCGATCGGTGTTCCGTATGTCTGTGAAGTGGGGGTTGGCGCGAAAACGATCTGTGGTGTAACCGGATTCACGGTGACTAGAGCGGTTCCCCAGGCCTGGCTATAGGTCGCTGCTACCGCCGTAGCCGGCGAATAGGCGACGGTCAGCATGTCCGAGCCAAGTGGGAGCGATCCGGCTGGGATAGTGAAAGTAGCGCTGCCGCTGCCGTCGAGAGTGGCGGCTGCCGAAGTGTAACTGCCGCTCATGAGCGTCACCGTTCCGGCAGGTACGGGCTCTCCTGGAGTTTGGGCGACAGTGATCGCAACGGATAACGACTGCAAAGTGGAAATGGTGACGGCTGACGGATCGACAGATATGGAGGGAGAAGGAACGCCGTTGATGCTCGTGATGGTTATACCGCCTGTCCCGGTACCGGGGTCGGGCAGCAATACATTGATAGGTTGAACCTCGAAGATGCCTCCGTCGCCGCTTCCGTCGTAATTGCTTTGCCATGTCCATTGATAGAGGGGGCTGCTGGGGCCCGAGGAGGAGCACTCAAAGGACGTAGCCCCGCAAATGCCAACCAGTTGGGAGGTAAACCCCAGGCAAGGCGCAGAAGGCGAGCAAAGGTAGTCCCTCGGGGCGTCGAAAAAGTTAAGCGTAGGGCCACTACTTATCTGTATTCTGCACGTATAAATTGGACCCGGACCTATCCCTTGCGCGCAACCGGAAGGAACATCCAGCGGGCTGTAATAGTAAGGGTAGGCCGTGGCGAAGTTTGGCTGCAGCTTTGAATAACTGGGATTATTGAACTGATAGGTGTACCCACCCAAAGGAGGGTCTGAGAACGGCGCGGTTAATGGGACAGTCGGCGCGGATGCGGCATAAACGGCGCTCGGAGTTGGGGTTTCAGTTACAGTCTGGACCCAGTCAAAGCCCGCGAAGCCACACGCTTGCGCGTAATCGGAAAGTACGTTAGTTGGACTGGTAAACGTTGCACTGATCGCGAACGGGAGCCCGGAGAGCGACGTACCGAGGGGATTCAGGTCTACGGTAGCCGCACAAAGAATATTTAGAGTAAATGAACCAGTCGCGATGGTCCCAGCAGTGTCCATAACCTGCACGGTGAATGGGTAGTTTTGGACGGTTGCTATCGGGGCGTCGGTTGAACAGCAGCTCAGCAACCCTGTCATCAGATTCAAGGTGAAGCCGGAAGGCAGGGTAGCCTGCGCTGTGTCGCATTCCGAGCCAGACAACACACACCATAGATACGGCGGGGTGCCCCCGGTAGCCGTAAACCATCCGTTGTAGGGTAAGCCAGCACCAATGCTGAGCTGACTTGGTGGGACAATTTGTATTTGAGGTTCTACGAGAGTGCCCAGACCCGAAGCGCTGTTGTTGTTAAAGCCCGCTCCGAGGGTTGGATCGTAAAGTTGGTATTGAGCTGTAAATGAGAGGGTAACGCTCAGTGTGGAAGGACCGCTGGTCGAGGGTTCACTTACAAGTTGTGTTGATACCTGTAGTGATTGTTCTCCGGATGCGCAGGTGCCGCAAGCAAAGTTCTGCGTAACCGAACCGCTGAAGGAATTCCCGGACTGAGAGAGTGGAATGACGATACCAGACCAGCTTGCACTATAGCTTGTGCAGCCATACGGGTTCGGCTGAACGGCGTAGTTCGCCGAGATGGAAACGGTGAGGGTCATCGCAGCAAAGTCTGCGGTTATGTTCGCCGTCGCAGTGGTTGAGAAAGAGCATACCCTGTCACCATACCCGGCAGAGCCACTACCGGTCATCGCAATGGTGGTGGTCTGCTGAGCGCAGGCGTTATGGGGAGCGGCTAACGTCATCAAAGCCAATAGGGCTAGAACAGCGTGGGGTACGCTTCTACTTGTCATACGTGCCTCTCACAATCGAACTACTTCGCGCCGAAGAACCTGGGTTGTACTCTGGCCTAAGCACAGAGATGCTCCTGATTTCCGGTGACGAAAACGCACCATCCGCAGGCTCGCGGGCGATCCTTCACCGCCTCGTCGAGGAAGGGATTGCGGGTGCAAGAAACGTGTGCGGCAGACGCACGGTTGAAGTCAAGTGTCCGGGGCTTAATTCGAGATGAATTTCAGATTAACCGGGCAAGAGATATTGATTATCGACCACTTAGAGGAGCGTGATGCCGGTTGCCCGGGGCAGCCGCCCTGGCGATTGAAAATATCCCCGGACTTAGCGACAATTGCGGCACGCAGGTCCCCGCAGCGGCGAAGTGGTCCTTGGTTGAAATGGGCGGCCGAGTCTACAAGTTCGACAAGTTCGAGCTGTTCGCGGATGAAAGCGAATTGCGTACCGGGGACTCGTGCATCCGGCTGCAAGAAAAGCCCTTGCAGTTGCTAATGGCGCTGGTGGAAAAGCCGCAGCAGGTAGTCTCGCGGGGCGAGTTGCGCGAACGGCTGTGGGACAGCGATACCTTCGTCGACTACGAACTGGGTATCAATGTCGCGATTCGAAAGATTCGCGACGCACTGGGCGAATCGGCGGAGAGCCCGAAATTCATCGAGACCATCGCGAAGAAAGGCTACCGCTTTCGCGTGCCAGTCTACGTAAGCGACCCGGAGGTGTTTGCGGACGTTGTTACTGTGGGCGCACCGCCTCAACCGGTGGGAGTTGCGCGAACAATTCCGGGCAGTGTGCCTGGCGCCGCCCGCGCTGCGCGGGGTCGCCGGATCTTCGCAATGCTTGTGGTTGTTATTTTGTCCGTTCTCGGAGTTTGGCTTTATGGGGCCAAGCTGAAGGTACGCAGCGCTGCCCAAATCCATTCCCTTGCCGTGTTGCCTTTGCGCGATTTGTCGCCCGAGCCCGGCCAAGAATACTTTGCGGACGGCATCACCGAGGAAGTGACCACCAACTTGGCACAGTCGCTCCCCCTGCGGGTCATCTCGCGGACTTCCGTGATGCGCTATAAGCAGCCCGGCGAGCCGATTCGTCAAATCGCGCGAGAGCTAGGGGTGGAGGCGATTGTAGAGGGCTCCGTGGCGCGGTCTGGAAACCGCGTGACGGTAACGATCCAGCTCATTGATGCGACGGAGGACCGGCATCTGTGGGCGCATACGTATGACCTTAACGTCGGAGACCTGCTATCTTTAGAAGCGGAGTTGTCACACCAGATTGCGAGACAAGTCGGCGCGACCTTGGACGCGAAGCAGGCTGCTCGCGCGGCAAAAGCTAGCGCGGTGGATCCGCAAGTCCACGAGCTTTACCTGAAGGGCCGCTACTTTTGGAACAAACGCACCGCCGAAGGCGTCAAAAAGGCCGCGGAGTATTTTCAGCAGGCCGTCGATTCAGACCCGAACTACCCTCAGGGCTACATCGGACTCGCAGATTGCTACCTGTTTAGTCAGCCGCCGCTCCCCCGCGAGGTTCTGGCAGCGAGAGCCGTAGAGATGGCGACGAAGGCTCTGGAAATAGATGATGGCGCGGGTGAAGCGCACGCTTCCCTAGGTCTCTTAGCCCAAAACAGCGAGTGGGACTGGGCCAAGGCAGAGCGAGAGTATAAACGAGCAATCGATCTCAATCCGAACTATGCAACTGCCCATCACTGGTACGGTGAGCATCTGGCCTTGAGGGGCAAATTTGACGATGCTCTTCGAGAGATGAAGCTCGCAAGCGATCTAGATCCCTTATCGTTGGTGATCATTAAAGACACCGGAGAAATTTATTACCTCGCGCGCCAATACGACCAGGCGCGGGAGTACTTCCGGAAGGCCGTGGATATGGATCCTGGCTTTGTCCTCGCCCATCGGAGCCTCGGAATGGTCGATGTCCAGAAGCGAGATTTCTCAGAGGGCTTTGCAGAACTTCAAAAGGCTAAACAGCTGGAAGAGACCCCAGACGTTTTGTCGGAGCTCGGATATGCTTACGCACTCTCCGGAAGACGGGAGCAAGCCGAAAAAGCTCTGGAGGATCTTCAGGGCGCGTCTGGGCGGCGATTCGTTTCTCCCGATCGCTACGCGGAGATCTATGCGGGACTCGGTGATAAGGACAAGGCTTTTCAATGGCTCGAAAAGGCATACCGTGAAGGCGGCCTGCTGACCGGGCTTAAAGTTGATCCGGTTTGGGACAACCTTCGCACCGATCCCCGATTTGCTGATCTGCTCAAACGAGTGGGGCTAGCATCCGACTAAACCTGCCAAATTTCCGCTAGCACCCCTCTAGCAATGTGCGAAGCACTAGTCGGGTTACGATTGAGCGTCCATTCTCACCTGATAAATACGGCTAACAGGAAAAAATAGATTCCCAATTGCCTGAGCACTACCGGAGTGGTCGGGGAAGAAGTTCTACGTGGCCGAACACAAAAGCCGTGTTCCAGATACGTTCCAGTTGGGCGCAATTTCTAAGGTTCTTGATTTTTGAGCGCCTCGGAAAATCAATAAGTTGCGTGTTTTCAATGACCTTAAATATTCCGATTCCCTCCGCCGGCACCATTATTCCCCGCTTCATTGCTGCGTATCTCCCCCTGGGCCCGAAAAATCAAACGTAGTACAAAAGGAGCAAGAAGACCAACTGCACGTCAAGCTAATTCTTCCGCCCCGATCAGTCTGTCCCTGTGTTAACAAGACCCTTGGCACCAGCCGCTCCTATTCTTAAACCAGCTACCGATTAGATGAGCGGCCAGCCAAGAGCGCAGAATAGCGCGCGAGCGGAACGTTCACGGAGCCGACGGCGTCGGAGGATTTGTCGTGCAAGATCACGCATAGCTCTGCTGCGCCATGCATGAAATTCAGCACCGCTGATAGATCCCATGCTTTCTGAGATACCGCCCCATACTCCTGCGCGTCCAGGTCAGCCTCGACCGCTTTCTGTGTAACATCAAGAACTTTGTTCTTGTCGCTGAGCTGTAGGAAGACCACTTCAAACCTGCCGGTCCAGCGGCCATTGTCTTGTTGGGTGAGCAACCGTTGCGCGTCCAGGTGAACGTTTGCTTCAATGTCGGTAGTCTTCTCGTTTGACAGGGTCGCAATGTGGACGCTCAGCGGAAGCTGCGCGGACTCCAGGGGGCTGGCTGCAATCTGACTCAAAAATTCAAAACGGTTTTTTGGTGGAATCGGGCGCGGACCGGGCAGGGCAAAGTAGCCACCGCGCGCTAACACGGTCGCACCGGGCCTGCTCACTCTTATTTGAATCTTCCGCCACTCACCTTTCCAGGTGTTGTGGTCTGGGTAATAGTTAAGCATATAGCTAAAACGCGAATCGTCTTCCGCCCGTCGGATGCCGGTTTCCAGGTCATTTCGGTTGAAGAACGCGCGGCCGCCCGTGCGGCTGGCAAGCTCAAGCAAGGCTGGGTTCGGCTCGGGCATCCTGGCAAGCAAATTATCCACAGGGTCTGTGCTCGTCGTAATGCCGGTCAACGGTGAAGTGTTGCGGAAATCGAGGTCGGCTGCCTGCAACCCGCTGGCATTGACAGTGTAAACAGCGATGCCGGCACCGTTCATCAGCCGGATCATGCGTTCGACATCCGCACCCTCTTCCCATGTTGGGGCACTAGGGAGCTTGAGGCCGCTCTGCCCGCCCCAGCGCTGCAGGTATTCGTCCAGATCATCTCTGTCGAAATAGCTCATTGTTCCGATGCTATCCGTGACCCAGATGAGACTTTTTCGACCCTCAACGTTTGCGAGCTGCCTGGCGATAGCTTCCAGTGACGCGGTCGTCAGCTGGTCCGCAACGGCAACCCTATCTCTCCTGTAGGCCGACGTCATACCCCTGCCGTCCATTTCGAACCGATAGCGGTTGTCCTTGCCGGAGAGAAAACGATCGAGCATTGGGTTTCCTGTGCTCTCCTCCCAACGCGCCCTCGGCTTGGCCAAATCGTGGGACTGCTCCTCGTCATACCTGCGCATGGCTTCGACTAAGTCGGATGAGTCTAGGCCGAAGTCCTGGACCACCTTAAGTTCGTCACCCAGTACATAGATGCCGATGTGATCTTGCGGCTCTATATGCCGCAAAAACTCGCGGATACGGTGAAGCCCGAAGCCCTGCGACGTCCAACGCGAGTTCAGTGTATCGAAGAGCAGAACCGTCACGCTAGGCGTGGCCCCGTGGTCGGTCGGGCGATTCGTGAAGGTGTCCAGACTCGGACGCACCGCAGACCGTGAAGTCATTTCGTTATCAACGGCGGAGAAGAACGCGATTTTCTGGGCCTGTCCGTCGTCGAGCACGGTGAAGTCTTCTCTCGTGAGGTCTTTGACCGGATTGCCCTGCGCATCCGTGACCACTACGTTGACGTTGACGAGCCTTGTCGTCACATGTAACGTCGTGTCCCCGCCCCTGGCCTGCGGCCATGCGAACGCACTGACCAGCAGCAGCACCGCCGCAGCCGCAATCATCCACGCCAAGCGCAAGCGCCCAACATTGGCCATAGTCGTACTCGTTCGATGTTCCCCCGAGTCTCTACTCAAGGGAGTAGAATAGCCAGTTGTAAGAACTCCTCGATCCACGATAATAAGATGTTAATTCTTGAGGTTAGGTTTCGATGCCTCTAGTCGATTGATTCGAAAAAGGAGCCGGCTCCTCGCGTGTGTGACTGTTTCCTGCAATGGAACATCATTGCCATCGGCTCGCGCTGTGTCCTGGAGAAGGAGGAGCGCCTCCTCGTAGGCTACCTCGATCATTTGCTTTTCTTCTGTCGTCTTCGCGGTGGCGAAGTCGTCCTTTTGGAGCTGCCCGAGTTCCTGAGTGAGTTCCTCGTGGGATATCCCCGCAGAACTCGCCTGCTCAATCGTCTTCAAAACTTTGGTGTTGTACTGATAAGCAGACGACCGTCTGAGGAGGAGTGTGGTCACCCATTCCGGCTCGCCCCAAGTCGAACCGTCCGCAAAGATCGCCGCTTTAAGCTGGACCTCACGCCTAAGCTTGTCGGGCGGAGGGTTAGGGCCAAAAAACATGAAGCTATAGGTCTTGCCGGGTACAATTTCCTTCGGGCCAAAGGGGTTCACTACGCTGTCAAAAAATCGGACTGACCTGACCGTTATCGGCTTTTCAAGAGCGCTGCGGGTGCCGATTGCAGCAATTGCCGTGATCGGCGAACCCGAAGTATTGAGGACGCTTAGACGAACATGGCCGTCCACGAGCATATCAACGCTAGTGCTAAGCTCGTGCTGTCTTGCGCCGACTGCCTTATGCACAAGAATAACAGCGATCACTATTGTGAGGACCGGAGCCACCGCTAAAGTTCGCTTTGGCATTTCCTGTACTCCTTTGCTTTTAGGTCGGGGGACCTTTTAGTAGCCGCAGTCGTCGAATTCATCGTCGAACCCCGCACCGGGATCAACCTAGGTCTGATCAGTCTCGCCAGCGTACCCTGAATATTGGCACGCTCCGCTGCTGCAGTTGCTCAGTGTTCTTTGGTAATAATTCTTTATGCTCCACCACCATTGGTACTCGTGCTCCTGCACGGCGACAAACACAAAGGCCTTCGTGGGTGCTTTGAAACCTAGCGGAACATTCGTACAGTCACACTTGACATATCCACCTGTACAAGTTCCCGTCGCATCATATTCGCCCTCGTCATACAGGTAATTGCCGAAGAACACCTGGAGATCCCAGTTTGTGTCCCCGCAGTTATCCACGTTCCCCTCCTGAAGGACCGTAGATCGCTCGGACGGCGTAGTCTGGCATTCGGCAAAGGCTCGCAGCTCGGGGAAAAAGCTCAACCCCAGCGTGTACATTAAGACGAAAACAACAAACGATCGCAGTGTCTTCATCCGTCCTCCATCGCAACTAACTCCTGCGCAATGCTGGGGAACGCATCGTCAGCTAAACCTTCGACTTGGTCAACCTACTGGACTGAGCACCTCCGGACACTTCCGGAACATTCCTGAGAGCGGATTCCAATCCAGGTGGCTCTGAGGTCTGGCCCCCCCCCAGGTCGACTTAGGGACAGTGTACAAATGTACCGGCGACTGCTGGGTACCTCTCGCCAATGCACCCAGCCACGCTCCATCCAATAGTAGATGGTCGAGCGGCTTACGCCGGTAATTGTGAGTGCCACATAGATCGGCACGTGCTGAGTTTCGCGCTTGCAGATATCACAATGGAATACGGCCACGTTGGCACCTCCCGCCGACAGGGTAGCCAGGGTGGGAAGGGCTATGCTGTCGGGCCCTATATTTCGGAATTATCTATTAATATAAACGTTCATCCTACGATTCTAATACACGCCCGTGTTCCAGATACGTTCCAGTTGGGCGCTATTTCTGAGCTTTCTGATTTTTGTGCGTCTCGATTTTTCAATAAGTTCCGCGTTTTCAGTGGGCTTGAATATTCCGATTCCCTCCGCCGGCACCATTTATAAGAATAAGTAAGTCAATAGTTTACCTACAATCTGCGCCAGCCACATTCCACAAACGTTCCAGGCGTTGGTAGTGAATCGTGGCGTGCCGTTGGAGACCTAAGCAAGGCTTGTTGAGGGAATAGCGCACCTGGTCCCGAACCAGCAAGTCAAAAATCCCTAAGCCATCGTCCTGGCGTCACTTACGGGATTCAGGACAAGAAAAAATCCCCCTCAGATTCGCAACCATTCGCAACCGGCAACAATAGATAACGACAGATAAGGTCGGAAAGGAGTCTCGCTACGGAGATCTAAACACCTGCACAATCGGTTTTGAAGGACGTCCATTTCTCACGAGGTTTCACCACTCGTGAACCTGGCATCCAAAAGCTAACGTGCCATCGTTCAAATTCAGTTGGCTCAATGAGAACCGAGTTTTTAGTAGGGACAGAGTTGGCCAAAGGGAAATGCCTCCCGCAGTTGCCGTCCGGTCCACTCCGCGGTCGGGTGGGCGGTAAGGTCGAAGTGCAGAATGCGACAGCGGTGATGGGCCAAAACCAGGAAAACGTAAAGAACCTGGAAATGAATAGTGGGCACGGTGAAGAAATCAATGGAGACAGTTGCTGTGCATGATTCTCAAGAAATGTCCACCAACTCTGAGAAGGTAGCTTGTTTCGGCGGACCATGTATTTGCTGACGCTGCTTTCCGCGATGTTGATGCCAAGTTTGAGTGGTTTGCCATGGATGCGAGGTGCACCGCAATTGGAGTTCTCCCGGCACATCTTGCAGATCAGATCTCGCACCTCGCGCGAAATGACCGGTCGTCCAGGTTGGCCGCCACACTTTCCAAGTCCAGAAGAGGCGAACGCCAGCGCGAGTCAGAACACGTACACCTTGCGTGCTTCCTCGGCGTCATAGCGTCTGTGCCTGATGAGCATTCTCGCCAAAGCCGGCGCCACCTGAGGTTCGTCTACGTCCATCCCCAGGGCCTAACGCGCTCGTCAAGAAGTTGACGTGGGGACCGTCAGTGTGGTCCCTCCAAACGCTCTCACTCTGGCTTGGCTTCTGCCCTGGAGTCTGTGTCGTGATCCGAGCGACTCAGAGTAGCGCCCACGACAAAGAACGGCGTAAGCGTAGTTGGGTCAGCATCGATGCTCGCCACGTACACAGCTTTTGCCGCTTTGCCGATATACAGCTCCAAGTGGAAGTCCACGGCTTGCGAGCCGTTGTTTTCCCGCCATACCATTGTTCCCGAGCAGTCCAGATTGACTCGCGGAGCCAAGCATGTTCTTCACTATCTCGCTCGCTACATTCAGGGCAGCCGCGAGCAGCACCGTAAAGACAACAGCTCTGTTCTT